>Ga0181612_139675_pt1 | contig 12091 bp, 6 predicted proteins | sample HoacroProtozoa21_FD_119630 | JGI IMG/M metagenome (GOLD analysis project Ga0181612, IMG submission 119630) | Hoatzin crop microbial communities from Cojedes, Venezuel. Combined Assembly of Gp0051906, Gp0051904, Gp0051908
AACTTAGCAATTAAGCAATTCTATTGTAGAAGAAGCTGAGGGATGGGGGAGATTTGTCTTTAGAAAGGCAGGAGTTATCTGTCACGGTTGGAAAAGCAACACGGGACAATTTATATTAATTATTAAACTGGTCAATTTGCATATCTATAAATATTAGCATGCAAGCAAAAAAGCCCACCACTGCAACAAACAAACCACCAAAAAGAAAAATCCCCTCAATTTTTGTATCCTCTCTGCCTTAACTTCGGGTTTCAATCTTCTCTGCTCATTGTAGCCTCCCTCACCTTTTGCAATGATACCTTCTATAAGTTCTGCTTTGCTTCTTTCTCATATGTCAGATTTGTCACTTTCTTATTTGCACCTGTCTGACAGCTTTGAATAGCTGCACGCTTTCCTTTCCTTCCCATCTGCAAAATACAACATTTTTACATCAGATAATATACCCGTTCTCTGAAATCTCATTCTGATGAGCTTGATTTCCACATGCACATAATAAGTGAAAAAATGCAGTTCCTGTGAAAATCATCCTCCTAACTCTTGATGGAAGAATTTTCTCTTCCTTTTTCTCTTGGATCAAAACTCCTTAGAGAAGTAGTGATCTTTCAGTGTCCACTACAGAGCTGAATACAAGGTATGGATGTCAGAAAATAGCAGAGCACCACAGAAGGGGCTTCCCCCTTGCTCACCTTGGCCCATATCTGATCAATATGTCCTGTATAAGCAGCTTCTGGAGTTTTCCTCTGAATGGCCTCCTCTACTTCTGTCAACTCAAGGAATGACTGGTGCATATCACTTCTTTAAAAGTCTAGGTATAAAGTTGCCTCTTTGCAATATTTCCTGTGGGGGTGGAGCTTGAATAGCCATCTTTGCTCCCCAGGCTTTATCTGACCGACAGTGCCTGACGATTCATTGTTCACTTTCTCAGTCACCCAATCCTGATCTCATTTTCTTGCAACTTAACAGCTGAAGCTTGGACAATATTTATCCCTAATAGTCTGGCCACTTGTTAACAGTTTCTTAATACATTTAAATTTATAAGAATGTCAACATTTATTTGCTTTTCTTTCTGTTATAACAATGAAATTATAGAAATAGCATAATTCCTTGCACAACATTATTTTTAATTTGGAATACTTCCCGAGCAATATTTACAGAGACTTTTTCTTTACATTAATTCACTGAATCCATTGTTTTCCTGGAATTGCTTTTTTTCACTGCTATATTGTAGTAATTGCAAAAAATGTGCAAGCTATTGCCTCTGCCCCAGATGTAATCAGGCCAAAAGTAAAGAACCAATTTTTCATTTATCACATAATTACTATTTTGCATTAGATAGACAAGCACTCCATGTCATATTTGCATGACACGCTACAGAGATGATAGGAAGTACATTTGTGACTTGTGATAAAATGGCTATAATTATTTTCAGCTGGTACGCTACTATTTTTTTGACAGGATATCTCTGAACGTGCAACTGCAATGCCAATTTGTGCACAAAAATCTTTCACTTAATTTCAAGGAAAATGATTTTTGCTTATGCTTTGCAGGTGGCTCCACTTTCTGTTAAGAAAGAGAGAGACTAATTCTGACACTTTTAGGAAACGACTTGTAAAATTTGGTGTACTCAGTGCACAGTCTTAAGGATGCCTCTGAGTGATACCCATTATGCTGGACAGGCCACAGCTATATGCCTTCTCAAATGCAGAGTTTTAAATGGCTGGGCTCAAGTATTCAGCAGCCCAAATTGTTCTATTTTCAGGTTTGGACCATATTTGGAAATTTTAGAATTGGAACTTGCTCACCTCATTTCATATACAAACATATTTTATTCATATTTCCTATGAAAAGGTGTTATTAGAAGAAACAGTTTTTAACTGAGTATAATTCAGACTGCTGCTTTGCATCTGTTTTCATTAAGAATATTTAATCTTAAGAAGGACCATAGTTTTATTACATGCAAAACCCAACTGTGATTTTAAAATCATAAGACTTTAATTCTTAAATTTGAAATTTCTTAGAATTTTATTTTAAAATGTTAAGTCCAAACTTTATAGGTTTCAGACGTTAAGCTATGCTCTCCTATGCATACTTTTAAATTCTCTTAAATGATGCACTAACAATTTTCAGAATAATTTTGCTTGAAGATTTCAGCCTGTCCAGCAAACTGTTTCTCTCTGATAGAAAGATAAGTTACTGTCGAAAGAGAAAAAAAAAAAGTCAGTGATTATTCACCAAATAGCTGCTGGATCTTATTTGGCCATGTGTTTCACCTTTTTTTGTGTCACAGCAATAGTGTGCTAGAGATCATCGTCCTGCATGTCAATGGCATAATTGTTTTTGTTATTTGATGATATGATAGTATAGTTATAAACAGCATGTTCCAGAAAACGGACACAGTCCATTTATTCTGGAAGATAGTATGGCAAGGAGAACAAGTTGCATCTGTTGCATCAGCTTCCAGTGTTTATTCCCAGCTCTGTCTAAGTTGCTTTGCAGGCCTCTCGTGCTTTGTTTGTAAAATAGACGAATGACACATACTGGACCTTTGGATTAAAGATTATGGGCAAAGCTTGAGCACAAGGGTTGAATTAATGAGAAATATTAACACTATGAACACTGTCAGAATACTACTCAAGCAGAATGCATCTGACCCAGACAGCTTCCTGTAAGCCAAGTAGTATTTGCAGAGCTTGTACGATGGCTGTAAATGTAAGGATTACACAGGTAGGTGCTTGAAACTCTGGTGGATAGCAAGAGAAGATTCTTTTGGACCTCAGAAAATTAAAGCTCTAAGCCATCTTAGTATTTTTTTTCACATACCCAGAATAAGCTATATCAGAATCAACTTTTGCAAACTGCTTCAGTCATATAACTCATGACATTCTTTTCCAGTGATACCCAGATTTCTTGCCTCACTCCAGTAACTGTGTTAAAGAAACGAATATATAGGAGGAAGGGTTCAGCACTGAACAGTGCAGGACATCTTTCGTAATAGACTGACTCCCCTCAGTATTTCTTTCTGTCCTTCTTTGCTTAGTCATTCTCTTCCCTACCAGCTTTGTATTAGTCTGCAGTGACACTTGAATTCTATTAAATGTCACTTTTTACTAATTGTGCCTTTGTTTCAGGATGGGCAATCAGTCCCTAGAGTAGCCTATCTGCTTCTTTATTCTTTCTGAGCACAGCTCTTCCTTAGCTCCCCTGATGTAGACTGGTCAAGTCCGTATGGAAAAGCACTTGGCTGAGATCTCTTCGTGGGCCCTACATGTTGTCCAAGACATACTTCTTATTTTCTGTCTTCCTCTTCCATTCACAATGCCCCAGACAGTGGGGACATTGTGAATGGAAGTCTGCAACCTGAAGCCTTCCTGAAGTTCCTGATCATTTCTGAGCTTCTCTAATAGCCAGACTTTTGAAGGCAGCTGAACTTGGCAGTCAGCCCCCATATTGTTTGTGTAAAGTAGGCTACCCTGTTAGCTGGGCTCCGATCTTCTCTTGTGATCTTGGCTCATTCCGGATGAGATGGCTTGTTCCAGAAGAGAGACTGACAGTAACATAGTAGTGGCATGTGCTAAACTTCAAAAACTACCATGGGATCAGTATACAGGAATAAGCCAAACTGACAGTGCACAGACCTATGCTAGGTTCCCAAGACAGCTCCTGCATCATCACACACAACCTGTTATTTATAGCCTATTACATTTAAATATATTTCCCTACCTCTCCCACTCCTGAGCACGTCCATTGTAATGGAGTAAAGACATTATTTGGAAGTTTTATCTTCCAGCTACTGCTGCACACTCATCAGCAAAGAATACCTCTTTGAAGGCTCGCATTGCTACATGGCTCTGTTCATTTCTTCTAAGAGTCCAACACGTTGTCCCATTCTGCAGGCAAGCACTCTTAATTCTAATACACAAACAGGATGCTTGCAGGTGTGACTCACACCTTAGTTGTAATGACACTGAAGCTGAAAAGTGACAGACAGAAGCTGAGATAATTATTTTGAGTGTGAGACTGTGAAACAAACTGCTGACTTGTTAGTAGCAGTAGTGTGCTGCAGACTATCAAAACCCTTAAAAAAATCACACTACCAAATTTATAGGATCTTTTTGGGTGCTTTTCGCTTTTCTTTATGCACCACCTTCTGGATTCTGTTAAAGTAGATCCATTAGAGACTGGCCCATGGACGCATAAAAACTTTCTAGGGAAAAAAGTTTGTGTATTTGCAGGATATGTAGGTTGAGGGGGAGGAGGGGATAAGAGAGTGAAAACAGTTACGTGCACACACACCTGCATGCAGACCCTCAGTTTTTTACATTAAAATTGTGCATGGCACTTGCAGGAGTATCCCCAGGCACTTTTGACATCTCCAGCTGAACTTGGGCTTGGATATTTCTTGGGCCCTTGGTATTTCACAAGAAAGTGCTGACTGTGATCAGCAAATACCCGTTTGTTCGTTAAGTGCTGCTGTTGCTTCTTGCATTTTGTGTGATAAGAAAATTGTGGTTAAGAAGGATAGACTAGTATATGACACTTGAAGAGGAAGTTTTTACGGATTACCTTGCTAAAATGTCTTGGCCAAGTTATTGGCAAATCGTTGCTTAACAGGAAGTGTTACAATGCAGAAACTATTGTGGGTTCTTTCCCCATTGCTGTAGATGAAGGTTTTTACTGTCCAGTTTACTGCATAGTTCTTTTGTTAAAAAGAAGGATTTTTCTACTCTGTCCGATCTTTCAGTTTGGCTTACCAAATTGTGTTTTGCCATTTATTTAAGCTCTGCTCAGCAGAGGAGATTTATGAGGGAATCAATAGCCTTATGCCCGTTGTATGCACCTGATTCCCTCCCAGCCTATGTTCAGCTCTTAAACAGGTGAATATTTAGACGGTATTACACTTAGCAGATGTGTCAAGACAGTCATTAACTAAGCCCCATCAGACCAGGCAAACAGCAGACGCTGTTGAGGGATGCTAGCACAAGTAGATCAGGTCAATAACAAGAATTATTTCAAATAATAGCATATGGATGTCCTAAAAGTTTGTGCAATCAGTTCTCCTAAAATTGTGAGAATGGGGTAACCATGCCTCTTTTAACCTTCATGAGGGGAAAACAATGCCTGTCATTGCCCTGTGAGTAGCTGTTTTTATTAATTTCCTGAGCTTTTCAAGCCTATGTCACTTAAAGCCAGCACAGCATGAGCTCTATGTCTAGAAGAGGTAGAATGGTGTCATCTGCACTCAGGCCTCGTACATTTTTACAGATGTCCCAGCAAGTCAGGCCTAAGCAGGACTTGCTAAAGTGTATCGATTTAATATCTTTCCTCCTAAGACCTCACTGCTTGACATCTGCTTGCTTTGTCTGTATTTTAAAGTGCCTTTGCCTTTCACACCAATTTTACAAATAGTTTAAATGGCATTGCAGTTTGCTGACTCTGAATCTACAGTAAGGAATCTAGCCTGTAGTCGACTCTTGGCACAACTATTCCCATTAACACAAGATTCATTCATACTTGAACTACTCTCTGATTCATTAAGTTTCATGCTAAAAGATAGTTTGCAGTTTGTCATAACTTGTTCTGCTCTGTTTGTGGTTTTATAATATTTAACTCCAGTATGGTAATGGATGGATCATCTTCTTTTCCTTGTTTGTGTCTTTAGGAAGATTCTGAAGAATGCTGAAAAATGCTGAAACAACCTATTAATAATCTCAAAATGTAGTGTACGCCAACAATTCAGAGCCCCTTACAAATCATAACCCCACAGAGAAAGGTAACATATGGTACATTATTCAGTTGCCTGTTCCTTATGCACAAAGAGCCTTTTTTTTTTTTTTTTTAAACTTACCAGCCATGCTTCCTTGCTCCTCTGTGCCTTGGACTTTGTATTTCTGTGAGCAACTGTAGGCCTATATGATAAGACTTCAAGTTCTGGTTGTGTGGCAGCATTTATAGAGAAAACTTTAGGCCTCTCCTTATGTTCAAACCAATTATAATTCACATTAGGTGGGTGAGGCAGGCAAGTCATACCAGTGGGCATGTAAACTTCCTAGTGACCATATATTAGCTCATGGGTTTTAACACACTGTACTTACGCAATTCAGGCTATTTATCCAGAGGGTTGACTGAGACGCTTAGAAAAGTAGAGCATTTAACTGCATACCTGGAATCCAGAATTTCATATACAACGATGCATCACTCGGGAAGGGATATTTTTTGAGTCAGTATGAATTAATATCTTTTCCCAGTATGATCCACAGATGAGTATTCTTGCATTAAAGTATCATAATAAAATTCACAGTGTTCCCTCCCTATGAGTGTACTCATATGTCTGGAAAAAACCCCAAAACTTTTTATTTACCTCATCAGTCCTTTTTTTGGGGATCACCACAGTAATGCCTTTGTGCAAGCCCCTCCTTAGAGTCTTTGTGAATTATACTAATGGTATTAATGCTGTAAATGTAATGTAAGCTACTATTAACTTGACAAACCACTGAATGCTGAATAGCTCTGAGGAGTGGATCTCAAGTGGTAACTCTCCCTGCACAAAGAGAAACTTCATCCTCATAAAATAAAATGCTCATTTTGTAGCAGTTATAAATTACAATTGCAGTTTGTGCTTCTATGGTGGTTAATCATCCAGTTTCTGACTATAAAGACACAACAATAAATATTAAAATACTTCTATCTGCACATATAGGACATTTTATAGATACAAAGAAAATGAATTTGTTAGCATGGCCTCACAATATTTATTTCTTTCAGGCTAATTCTTCATTTTCTTATCAGCCCTCTAGCAATTTCGCCATAGATCTCTCTCCCTCTCTCTCCCTTTACACAGGAACTTCCATTTTCTTACACAGATTTCAAGAAGGTGTTTTGCTCATTTTATTATTACTTCATCTCACTTATCTACAATGAGGAGAAAAGACTGAAGCAATCTCAGGAATGTTAGTGCTTACCTTGAAGAACTTGAAGGGCGGAAATTTCATAAGATCAGAAATGGGCAAGCACAATATCTATGCATAAAATGGGGCAAGGGGCATGAGATAGAGCTGAGAAATTATAGTTGACATCAACTAGTTTGATGTCAATTCCTGGAAAATACTGAAATAGATAAACTTGTTAGCATCTAGACAATGATTAAGAGCTAGCATGGAGTTGCCAAGAAATCTGTCAAGCCCATCTAATTTTTTTTCCTTAAAAGATCAATACATCAGAGGAGAAGTAAGAGGAGGCAGCCATCACATGTACTGACTTTGATTTGCAGCAAGATCCCACACGGCATTTTCAGAAGCACGTTTTGGAAACACTGATTACACAAGATTTCCATTATTTAACTGCATAACTTGTTATAAAAAAAAATGCTGCATTGTTTCAATGGATCACTGTCAAAATGGAAGGGCATAGTGACTGAAGCACCATTAAAAGCTGCCTTGAAGCTTTGACATTTGTTAAATGTGCTCTTTCTGTTGTCAGTAAGACTTCAGCTGAAGTACTATGTTAACCCTGGGCTAACCTCAGCTGAATAACGTCAAGAATACAGAGAATGGAGAGCTTAAAAAAGTGAGAGGGATCAAGTTGGACCAGTTTAAAACAGAGACAGCTACAGAGATATGATGATTTTTGAAAAAGGTGAAAAGTGGTTACGGAAGGAGGGGGCCAGCTGAGGAGTTGTGGTCTTAAAATCTTTAGTCTTTGACTAAGGACACTGAAGTGAAGCATAAAATAAAAATGTTGGCAGTGAAGAAAAGTACTCAGCTAGACTCTCTAGGTAGGGTGTAAAAATGTTAATTTTTTCCATGGAGATTAAGAATGGACTGAATGCACATTTGTTAAGGATAATATATATGTGTGTAGTTGAGCTGTCCTTCGGGGATTTATTTTGATGCCAAAGCTGTGCCAGTGACTCTTTTTCCCCCTGTTGCATACTCTTGGTACTTGATGCTGAACTGTACGATGCAGCGAAGGTCTTAGTAGGGAAACTAAGTATTCCAGGGTTGATTCAATCTCATTTGCCTTGCTATTGCTTTATTGCTGTGACTGACCTACCCACAGTGAATAAACTTCACATTGTGTCCTATGGTGAAGGGTTACCAAGTTCCTGACTAATATGATACGCAAGCCTGCAGATTACTTGCATGTCAAGTTCATCTTAAGAACTGCTCATTTCAAAGAAGTAATAGAATGTTTCACATAGAAACAGAGGAATGTTAGCACTTTGTCCAGTATTGCATCAGTTGACATTCCTGTTTCTGCCAGTATAAGCCAGCTCACAAGAATCAGCAGGAAGCCCTATGGCAATCTTTCTCAACTATCTTGTGAAGGGAAAATCTGTCCTACCTTCAGTCACCTGGGTACTTATTCCCTGGAAGAAGGAATTTACATAAGTGACTTGAAAATAACCACATCTTTTTCTTGTGCAGAGAAAAGCTGTGTCCTTTTTAAAATCCATTAAACATCATTGGGTTTTTTGTACCTTAGAGCAATGAGTTTCACACGCTAATTATGAGTTGTGTAAATAATGTTCTAAATATTTCCTCTCCTTGTTTAAGATTCACTAGTTGTTACATTGTCGGAGTTAAAAGGTACCCGTGGCTTTGTTTAATTTTATTGCTCAGTGCTTTGTGTTCCTCTACAATATCATGTCTTACGATATGATATTATAATCCTCCAAATCACATAATTTCAGAATTTTCAGCCTCTTTTCATGCTGATTTTTTAGTTCAAATGTCATGCATTTCTGAAACTTGCCCAATTTCTTCTGTATACGTTTTGATATAAAGGAAAAAGAATTGAACATTATGCAGCAAGGAGAATACATGACCAATAAAATGGTGACAATGATTTTTAGTATTTCCTGACATATTTTTTATTAATGCAATTTTTGTTTATTTGTTTGTTAGTTAAGCATTTGCTCAGCGCAGCCCACAAGACTGTACTCGTTCATCCTATACAAAGGAATGGTGTCATAATGAGATATAAAACAAGACTCTGGACAAGATGTTTAGCTGTGCAGATGGATAAAAATGGGCATATTGGAAATCTTGCAAAGAGAGGCTGCACAACAGTCTTATGGGTGGAATACACAATAAGCAAGATGGGACTGGAGTGTACGAAATGAACTTGCAAGGGACTTGTAAATAGCATGCTTAGTGAGCTGATAACTGCAAGAAAAACACTGCAATAGATAGAAAGGCAAGCATAATCAGTTTTTGAGATGGAAGATAATATTGTTGTTAGAGAGAAACCAAACAAGTGTGAAAGACTAAGGTGCAGAATTGAGGAGATCAGAAATTGAGATGGAGCACAGCAGGAAGTGAAGAGGAAGATGAAAAATTCATACATTTGAGACTAAAGAGAAATAGAAAAATTAAAGATGAAATGTCAGGCAGAAGTACAGCTAAGGGGAAGAGGAAAACCACACATTCTGAAATTTTTTTCGTGGAAGAAATATTCCCCTTCAAGAGGAAAAGAGATCACAGAAATGAAGGAAACTAGGGGTGAGTCAAAGATGGAGAAAACTGAACCAGAATGATGGTTTGGTATTCATTAAAGTGCAAGAAGACTAGAACTGAGGAAGAAGAGAATAAAATTTGAGGAAATACCGTCAGGAGGAGGTGATGAGAGTATCCCTAGCCTGGGGATGGTTGGCAGGGATACGATTATGAGAAAAAAAAAGTTCTGAGACAAAGGAAAAGGAAGCTTTAAGAGAATCAAAGACCAAATAAGCAAGAAAAGTGAGGACATGGTGAGTAAAAAAGTACATCATCAGCATATATTAAATAGTGTGTTTCAATTCTTGTACTGAAATCCAGCGTGCTTTCTAATATAGAATTAGCAAGACCTAGTGTAAGAAATCTCACGTGCCCATAGCTTGTCCATGTTTTCCAGTTGCATCTGCTGGCCTAACAAGCAACTGTTTTACCATGCAAATCTTGTTTGTTGTGCAGCCTTGGGCCACTACAGGTACAGCAACAGAACCACGAGAATAGCATTGGTATTTTGGCAGTGCTGGATTTGTCCTAAGAATTTAAAGCAGTAATTCACCTGGAACTAAATGCTTGCATCTCTGTCCTCAAATCCTTTAACTCATACCCAGACATTTTCTCCTTTTAGCAGGAAATCAAGTAGCACTATACACTGTGGCTGTGCATAACTAGGATGTTTTAGGTAATGTTCCACACTTTGAAAGCTCCTTTGGCAATGGACCAGCGAGGGCTGGACTTCGGGTGCAGCTCTAACAGTCAGCAAAGTAGGAAACTGCCAAGGACAGAGGCTGCTGGGGAGTCAGAAAAGATGCCTTCTTTTTTTGTGCCAGAGTGCTGGAAAGTCCCAACAGTTGTTACTGCTGCCAAGCAGGATATACCCTGCTGTCAGAGGTGGCAACTACTGTGGGAGTAGGGGATGCCTGTCCCAAAAGCGGCGGTTACCACCCATACCTCCTGTCACACCAGCAGTCCCTTTTCTCCTGGGTGCTCCCCACAGCTCTACCGTGCATCTCTGTCCCTTTCCTTAGTCTATTTTCCTGTGTCAGAGGCAGTCAGACAGGTGCTTAGGGGTTTAGAAGGGCTGTAGATAGGTAGGAGTTTATTACATATTCCATAGTGGATAATTGTGTCTGATGCGGTCTCTGAAAGAGAATTCTTTGGAATCTAGGAGTGCCAAGGAACAGGTCATGGCTACAGGATACCGGGCTACAAACATTGTATCATGGTTTTGAGGTTTTCTCCCCAGTCACTTGCATAGCATTAACCTAAACTAAGCAAACCTGTTCTGCAGAATCTAGCACTGTACACAAGTACTGCCTCTGTAGCTCATCTTTACTCACAGCCACACGACTTTTCTCAGTTTCAAATCAGACAAGACATTTCTGGCCACAAGTGTGGCATCTTACTTAGCTTTGCGGCCATCCTGTGCTTGTTTTGAGTTCCTCCAGCAATGAAGCATCTGGTCAGTTTGGAATGCATGACTATGGCTAAAATAGAGTATAATCCATTTAGTTGCCAAACTAGACTGAATCTATGAGTCTGACTGGAGTAAAGAGAGCGAACAACATTTGGGGAGAGATCAGTGAGCAAGCAACACGACAATCAAACCAAGGCACTTCCTGAGGATTATTTCCAAGTGTCCAGGACACCAAGGCAATAGATCAGCCTAGATTTGCGTTTTAGATAGTTGAGTCTCACTGCAGATTTAAAGAAGTGTTAAAACATAAAAGAATCTGCTTTGTTTGTTTCTTTTTGTGGATGAGGCAAATGAAATTTCTCTAGCTGTACAAGAAGGCAAGCTCTTCCCATTGTAAGAGAATAGTGGCTGCTGTCATTTGTAACCATGAGATAGGGTCAACAGCAGAAAATTACTGTTTTGGACAGGACTTACTTTTGAAAGCCTGAAGCCACTTTTAACTGCGATAAAGGGGAAGGGACATGGGTAAATAACATGTTCTTATTTGCAGATATTATGGCTTTGATACTATCCATTTTGTGTCCCTGCAAGCATAATAATTACATAGCAACAACGTCTGTAATGCTATCAGCTTACCTTGAACTCTTTTTTTTTTTAATTAAAAAAAAGCTAGTATCCTTAGTGAATAGTATCCCTATTGTATAGCTGGGGAAACCAGCAAGATAGGTGCCGTGACTTGACACTGTAAGTAATCTGAGATGCTAAGTCTCATCCCAGTACATTATTGTCAACACTTTTGTCCTATTTAATCACATCTTTTATGATAAGACTGTTGGGATAGCATTTGCCTTTGGAAATTTTTTGAGCAAATAACCTCATAATAAATGATACTGCAGCAATTTATCCTTTGTGTTTAGCAGAATAACCATTGGCATGACTCGGTGGCTACAGAATCACAGAATGATAGCGGTTGGAAGGGACCTCTGTGGGTCATCTAGTCCAACCCTCCCGCCACAGCAGGGTCACCTACAGCAGGCCACAGAGGACCTTGTCCAGGCGGGTCTAGAATATCTCCAGAGAAGGAGACTCCACAACCTCCCTGGGCAGCCTGTTCCAGTGCTCTGTCACCCTCAGAGTGAAGTAATTCTTCTGTCTGGCTTTGTGGCTCTCACGACAGAAGCAGAGT
>Ga0181612_144305_pt1 | contig 12091 bp, 5 predicted proteins | sample HoacroProtozoa21_FD_119630 | JGI IMG/M metagenome (GOLD analysis project Ga0181612, IMG submission 119630) | Hoatzin crop microbial communities from Cojedes, Venezuel. Combined Assembly of Gp0051906, Gp0051904, Gp0051908
ATCCAAAGACCATTTAAATCAGTGCAAAGCCCTTCATTAGCCTGAGCAAGCTTGACCAGGCCTAGAGACACTTGTTTTAGAAGCTGAATAACAAACTGGGATGTTTCAAGGCATAGGGATGGGAAGGCAACCGACTCGGGCTGTGCTCTGCAGAAAGCAGCTGACAGATATTTTACAAGGCAACTTTTGAAAGGAAGGTTAAATTTCTCCAAGATAAGGAGAGCTCCAGCGAGCTGGAATGCATCGCGACCTCCCCCCAGCTCATCCTATGATAACAGCTGTTGTGTTGGAAACCTAACGCTGATGAAAGAGTTAAAGGCTGGTTGATGGGCAATATCGGTGACACACCTCTGAATTGAGCATACTCCTGGAGTGAGACTGCGGACTGGTGTTACTCAATGAATAGAGGCCACTCCAAGGGAGTTTTTCCTTGAATAGAATGGGGTCAGGGAGCCGCTTTGGGGAACAATGGTTGCCACCGGCTAGCTGAATTTCTTACAATCACACACCATACCCCCTGATCAAATAGCTCCTTTGTCAGTCTGATATAAAAACATGTCATACAATGATGATCTGGAAGAATGACAAGAGCTGGCCTTTCAAAGAGATCAGAAGGGCTTGTTTTGCACAAAAAGAGCCCCCATCAGAGTCAAGACAGAAAAAAAATGGAGAATAAAAGGGGGTGAATGGAAACAAACAGCAATAACAACAACAACAGAAAAGAGGGCAAGTTGGAAACTTGGGTCTGGTTTGTTTCACAGCATCTCATGGCCACAGCAGCGCAGCACGGTCGAGTTGAATCTCTTTCGGTATGGACGTGGATGTCAGATTGTGCTGCCATTGGGTTCCCATTGTCATTCTGCACTGGGACAGAAGAAATTGCTGGATGGGAAAAGGTCACTTGGCCCAACGAATCATCTCCCCCCCCCTTCAAGTGTCTCAACACCATCTCTCTGCTTTCTCACTGTAGTTCTCTCCTCTGCCTTTCTAATACAATGTTCATTTGCTGCCTTTATTCTCCTGCAGAAAGTTCAGATTGCTCAGGAGGCTATTCTTGCCCATCTGTTCATATGAGTGGGAAAATGTCTTTATTCTCCCCCACTCCCTTATTAACTTTCTTTTTTTTTTTTTGTTTCCTGGAGTGTGTACCCTGTTTTCAACCCTCTTCCCAGGATTTTCAGGGACATAATTGAGAGTCTGGATGGAGAGAAAGAGTTTTTCTCCAAAGAATGTTTTAAGATGTGCAGGGAAGTGGATCCCTCTCGGCTACTTCCAGGGGAACTGCATTCCTACAGTATCTATCGCAGGAGTCCCAAGAGATGGCATTTACACACAATCATGACAATTATTTGCAAGCTAGAAAAGTTCAGCTGTCCTGGAAGTAGGAAGCTAGAGTTGCCAGGCAGTTTCAGAACCTACAAGTGTTTGAAAAAGCTCACGTTATCTTATATTATATAAAATAAGGAGTCAGGTCAGAAGAAATCATAGCATGTAAGACACTCAGCTCTTGGGAAACTGCTCCTAAAAATACATCCACAACAACCACAATACACCGAAGCTTTGCCCTGTATTTAAGTTTTTTTTACCTTTTTATCTTTTTATCACAGCGTTGTTTTTCTCAAAAAGAAAGAAAGAAAGAAAAAAACAGTGCTAAAGCTTCCAGAAGACCGTTACATTTGTATAATTAAGAATGCTAATCAGGAGGTACCTTGCAGTAGAGATAACTAACTACAGCCACTTTCATTTATGCTCAAAGACAAATAGCTATTTTCATCTAGGATTTCCTGATTCTACAATGTTTTATTAGCCCTTTTCTGCAATTTTTGTATAGAATCTGTTACACTGCATGTGTTATACTGCATGTTACTCGGCATATATTCATTTATAGGAAAAATACTTGGTAAACTATATTTATACAATACACCATTAATTAAATACATAGAACATTTATAAACACACACACAATACTGACATGTATAAATCAATTTAAATTGCTGCTGACCTGAATGGCTGAGGTCTTCAATTCCTTTACCTAAAAGTCTATATTGCATAAAAATTAGGGTCATAATTAATCACCTCTTCTCCTGAAACATGGCTCTGAAAAGCAGTGCAGCTGGCTGAAAATAATTAGGCCACATTCTGAGTGCAGGCAAAATAAAGATGCTTAGAAGATACTGGTTACAACTCTCTGGCAGTTTAAGTTACAAGGCAATTACTAGATACTACCAGTGTATTTGAGATGGTAGAGGAAAAACAGCCCTGTTGTTGTGCTGATTGTGAAATGATTTGGAATGGTAGTATTAAAGCTCATGTCACAGCAAAGTAGTGCAAAAGGCAGATGAGTCTCAGCACGTGTAGCGTTAAGCGTCAGAAGCTAGATGCTGAAAACAGTATTTAGGCACCTAAACAAAATGACTTTTCCAGTGGTGTTGAGCACCCAACAGCTCTGCTTGACTTTCACAGCTACTCAGCAGGCAGTGGCAGACAGACAGACAACCGACTTTGAGTTTAACTGTTAATCTGTAAGGCACGTTTTGGTGCAATGGCTTGTATTTAGGATTGCTCCGTCCTCCAGCTGGAAACTGCAGGTAGCACAGAAGGTGACAATTCTGTTCTTAAATGCGATGCACCCCCGCTGGGACTGGGTGATGGATGATACGACCTGAAGTGAACGCCTTGTAAGTGGTGAGTGGGTTTCTGCAGTGACGGTTTTGATCTCACTATCATCGGAGCATACCAAAACCTCACCATTTTGTGGTCAGCTGAGGCTGCATGAGAAGAAGCTCTTGGCATGGCATGCCATTATCTTCTGGCTGGACTTTGCAAGTCCAGTTTGACTAGGGAGAGTGTTGATGCTTTTTAGGGCGAGCTATAAAATCCCCTCCTGGGGCTCAGGCCTGCTGGGTGGTGGTGATAACCTGCAACTTCACAATACCTTTATTTTTCTTAGTTAAACCGCTTTGCAGTGGTGGTGCTTGGCTTTCATTGGACATTTCTGTTTTGTGGTTAGTCTTGGTTGCTGGGTTTTCTTTATTATGGAAGTTCTGGATGGGCGAGGTGGGTAATTTTTGTGTTGTCTTTGGGTGATACCCTGTTTTGGGGTAAAGCAGCGTAATTCTGTTAAATGCAGTGAAACTTGTTTTACAGCAACCTCACATCTGGCCCTGAGACATTGGACAACTCAGGGAAAGAAAAAAATACATTAAGGAAACACTAACTGCGTGATGAACTATTCCAAATATTGGAAGGTATAAAAGTCAGGTTGCTCGCACACCTTAATTCTGTCCCTTTGTCAACAGGCGGTACAATCAAAATTTAAGTGACACTTCTGCCTTCCTCGGGCTGCTGGCTCTGCTGTGGTGAATCTCGCCTGTTCAAATTTCCAGTGAACCTTCTTGCATTCTCCTCTGGTTCTTACCCTGCAGTTATAACCTCGATATTGGGAGCAAGCCTGGAAAATTTCAGAACGAAAACTGAAACCTTCCAAAAGGTAGGAGCAAATAAAAAACAGAGGATATTTATATAGCAACAGCTGGACTTCAGCTTTAATAATATATATTTTTTAGAGCACGTAGCAATTCAGATCTGATACAGGTATTCCTGCATGCTTCTGTTAAATCAAGCCTCTTGCCAATAACACAATGGGAGGCTGGTACACTACATTAAAATATTAATTACCAAGCCCCTTTCTTTTGATGGGACTACTAAAGATACTTCAGATGGATATGTGAGAATTGATCAAAGATTTTGCAGGTTGTTGCCACTGCTCACTGGGCATTGCAAACCAAAGACGAACCTGACTCCCATGAAAAAGATACTGTGTTTTTACAAGCAATAAAAAAACACTGGTCACTTGATTGCTATGGGGATGGATACAACTAAACTGGGCTTTCTTAAGGCAGAGAGCACGATCTAAGAGAAACAAAAAAAAGACATGGGAGAGGGAGGGAAAGAGCGAGAGAGAGAGCTGAATTGATTTCAGTCTGTTCAGGTCTAGCTGGAAAACACAATGCAGCGAAACGGTCCCTTAGTCGGCAAGCTTCTTTTCCTAGGTTTTTCCCATGGTTTGAAGTGGAGAGGGAGGGATGGTATTAGAAAAAGTGCGTGAGAGAGAGAGAGAGAGAAGGCTGTAGGAAAGGCAGAGAGATGAGAGACATCGTTTGGAAGGGTGCAAAATAGTCCATTCCTTCAGAGAAGTGGAAAACTTTGATGTCCACATCTCTGGTTTTAAAGTGGCAGTGTCAGGTTCAGGCTGAAAGGCCCTGGTATTTGAATCTTTGTTTGTGCTTGCGCGTGGGACTTTGCCTGTGCACACACCTGCACATCCAAACACCTGCTAGGGAACCCACGCAGCAAACGGGCCTTGCGCTTCAGAAAACAAGCAAGTAGATGGCTGCACTGATTCCTTGTACAGAGGTTTGTGCTGAAAAAAGAACACATTCGTATGTTTGTGTGCATGGAAAGAGACATAAGCAACAGGAAAAAAGTGCTGTGGGCTTTACCCCTTTTAAAATGTTGTTTTCTTCCTGGCATTACCAATGTTGTTATAAGGCTCAGTGTGTTACAAGGCTCATAAAGTCTAACAGATGAAGAGGCACAGTTACAGGTGAGTAGAATAATCTGTGCAAGGCATTGTGATTTGTCAGTCATCAAATACTAGTAAATTCAGTTTCAAGAGTCACAACTGACCTCCATATGTCAGAAGCCCTTTCTTCTCGGCAGGGGCACGGGCATCTTGCACAGCCTGGCTGTTTTGTCCTTTGAGATGCATTTCACTATAATGCTACTAACCATTCAGACATACTAACAGGGATAAGTCCACTGCAAGCCTGGAGAAAAAGAGAAAGAACAGGACCAAATTTATCACCGGTGGCACTCAAGTGAATGCTGGTAAGAGTTAATCAGGAGTGCAAGTGGCTTTTTCTCCTTTCCTCCCTTCCAAGAGCAGAAAGGTTTGCGCCCATGGTGCAGTTGAGAGGGCTCATGCTCTGCTGGGCAGCAAGCTAATCTCACTGGAATCTGCACCCAAAAATTGCACCAGGCACTAACAGGCTGCAAAAGCATAAAAGGCATTTGAGAATTAAGCAGAGTTTCAGATCAAGCCAATGACAGATGTAAATGTTACTGTGATGGTCTTGGACTGTGAAGTCTTGGTATCTAGCAAGAATAGAAGCATATGTGCATGGGATGGCTTGTGGGTCCTGATGGGAGACAGACAATGGATCAATTTATGTTCAATTGACAGACCTCCTTTACTGGAGGGGGAGATTTTGACTTGAATCCCTGGAATGTCGGCATTTTCCTTCCCAATACTCATTTTCAGTTTAAATAGATAGAGTGAAAGGCCTATTTTCATGGCAGGTGGGCTAGAGCAGGGAGGTTTTAATGACTCTTTATTCTTGGATTTATAATCTGACACGCTGTATGCACATGTGTTTGTCACAAAACTGTGTGAGGTGCCCACCACCCATCCACGCATTGTCCAGCAGATGTTAAAGCCATCAAGTGTGTTTGCTTCCAGTTCCAATGGAAAACATTCTCTATTTTGGGATGTGGGATTTTTTTTTTTTTAACTGATCTAAACAAATAAACAAAAATAGTCTTGGAGAGATAGGACTTACATGATCATAAGAAACCTGTGTAAATGAGGATCGAAGGCCTGTTCCCTGACCCATAAAGTGGTTTTGTAATTAGTTGTTCCTGCAGTTTGTTGTTGTCGTCATCACAAACCCCAAGGTTAGGCTGAGGACTATTTAAAAATCACGTGCACTAGCAATACGGGATATCTAAACATACGCTTACTGCAGTGACAGAGCATTAGTTGCTCCTTAGAATAATACCTGAGAGCCTGCAGCCACAGCAGAGGTCATGTCATGTGAGGCACCATAGCAGCATGGAAAGCACAGCAGTTTCCCCAAGGGATTTACAGCTAAAGGCCCCAGACCCACACACGAATCTGCTAGGTGAGACCTTGCACATGTGTGGTGCTCCATCGCAGGACCAGGACCTACAGTGCATGGACAGGGGGACACCTTACTCTATATTGTTTATATGTGTGCTTCATTAATAAGAGGATAGAGGGTAAAACTTGCCTTATGGTTTGGCATAAGCTGAACTGAATAGAAATAAAGGCTGTTTCTAGCACCAGCTGGATTCCTGTCACTGCACTATAAACTTCTTAACTTCCGATTGATGAATTCAGTGTTTCAGTGATGAGACAAAACAGAATCAACCAGCGAGAAATAAAAAATGGCAGCCTCCTGATTGAAAAATCCTACTGTGCAAGAAAGGACTACTAGTAAAATGTTGCCTCTGGCTGTAGGGAAGAGAGAAGGAAGCCTAGAACTCTAGTAATTCTGCAAATTTGTAATTGTTGCAGGTAATTAGGCTCTGTCTTGGTCTCCTGGTCAAGGCAGACCCAAAACTGCTTGTAGGATTAGGTTTTCTCAGTTTCCTTGAGCAAATTATTACCTTGTACATGATATGACAGCGGAGCATCCTCCAAGAGCAAGGGATCCCTCTGTACCCACAGGCACATGATGAGCCAGGACACTGTCAGACTTGCTCATGGCAGGCTAGGAACTGCATGAAGTAGCCACCTAGGTGGAAGGCCGATGCAGGATGAAACAGTATCATAGCCACCGCTACACTGAGGATACTCTTCCATTGCTTTATAAACACTCCAAAAAGTTTTGGAACAACCCTTTGAATGAACGAAAACTGAGCTGAAAATCTCTAGAAACAACTTTGTAAGTTTTGATCTTACTCTCAAAGAAGCCAGTGGGTATTTGAATGTTTAGTTCCTCAGGCTCTAAGTATGAAAGGAAAAAGCCCCTAAAATATCTTCATAGGTAGCCCCTATAAAAGAACAAGATTCAAAAGCATTCCTTCAGGAGATCAAGGACGGTCCAGCCTTTGAAGCCTGAAGGATTGGGAAATTTAAAGATCTTTGTGGCAATCATATTGTGCCATTAGAAATCTACCATTTGGAATTGTAAAGCGTTTAAAAGGAATGATTCCAAATTCCACAGCTGTCTGGTGAGTGACAACTTGATGTGGCCTGGGGGGGAGGAAGAAGGTCATTGTTGGGAAAACAGTTAAAATGAACATTTTCTGAACAGATGCTTTAGATAATACTTTGATAAATGAGGTTAAAAACAAATAAAATATTCTGACCTACTTCCAGAAAATAACAGATTAGTAAAACAAAACAAACAAAACTCAAAATGCAAAGACAAGAAATAGGTATATGGCTGATACTTAGCAAATAATAGAGGATTGTTCAAAATAAAATGAACAATAAACAGAGTTTGAACCGGCAAGACGAGACAATTCTGCTGGCTATGGGAGGTGATACATTTTTTTTTATTGCACTGTGGTTTCCCCAAGCAAGAGAGCTTCTGGAAAGCTCGGCTGTTCATTTTGATATAGTAAAATATTTGAGAATCCATTTTTATCGCCTTTTTTGCAAGCCATTCAAGCAGCTCAGCTGCTGATCAAAATACAAAAGCATTGCATGTGCCCAGCAAGTGGATAATGAAAACGATCCCCTCAATTCAGTATCTTTGTCAGCAGAGTGTAGTGAGAAAAGTAAACAAACAGCATCACTGATGACAAACTGATTCATGGAATTGTTTGCTTTCATAATTTTCTGCATAATTATGACTAAAAGTCCCGATCCTGTGGCTGCCGAGAACCTTGTAGGGATGGCTGCTGGCTGGGTGCCCTTAGTACTCATTAAAAGCTCCTTGTAGATGTGGTTTGGAAGCATGCAGAATAGGGTCTGTTTGGATTATTTTTAAGGTAAGTTTTTTCCTTGGCCTTTAACAGAACCCATACCAAATAGCTGCTAATCCTGACTCCTTCTGGTAGACCTTTTATAGGTAAAACCAAATCAATATGTATAATTTGGGATAAAAAGCAGAAAATTTACCCTCAAATTCAGCATAACCTTTTAATTTTATCCTCTTTAATCCTTTGATAATTTTTGTGCTTCTCCTGCAGAAAAGCAATTTTGCTAATCACCTTTGTGCCAATCCCTGCATTCCTGACAATAGCGTGAACAGCTTCCATCCAAGTCTCTGATGTGGGAAAGACACACACACACATATAATCTGAAAACAATTCAGCTCCTTGGTTCTCAATGGTGAGCACTCTGCTTTAATAGAGTGCAAGTTCCGTGGAGGTTTCTAATCCTTTCTGCCAAACAGAAGAGACACAGTCAGGTAGCACACCTTATTCAGAAGTTAAAATAACATGTTACTTGCTCTCAGAGAAAATCAAAACAACTCAAGATCAAAAACAGATTCCGCCAACCCTAACAGGATAGACTTTCTACTCAGATAACTCTTGATCTAAGTGTGTAACAAGTAACCTGCTTTAATCCCTCAAAGCGATGGTGTTACAGATAAGTACTGTAGTAGCAGAGGAGGTGTCTTAAGTTTCCGAAATACACAAAAGCATTGGTTGGAAGGAAAAACAAAACAAAGAGCTGTCCACATGATTGTGTCTTTAGGTGGAAAGGTGTATTTGAGGGCACTGCAAACAATAAAACCCCTTGAAGACAGAAAAAAAAATTGACGGGCAGGTACTGAAATGGTGTTTCTTCCACACTGCATTTCATTGCCTTACACTGTTAAAGCACAAGCTTTACAGGTATAAGCCCCCCAATTTTTAGCTTACAAACCCTGCAATCCATGGTGCTACTTCAGCACAGAACCCTACCCCATTGTCTAGAGTTTCAGAGTGGTCATGGGCCATGAAAGGATTGGTATCTTTGACTGTAAGATTTGGGAAGGATACATTATTGACTTTATACTGCACTGAGCACCTGCACAGAGTCCTTTATTAGAGTATGAACAATGCAATGGAAATAATCATGCTACACATCATGCAGTTTTAGTAGTGGTTCAGAATCTTCCTTGGTTCTTGCTCCTGCAGACACCAAGTGCTTATGTACTTACTTTGGCATTGCTGGGAAGACTAAAGCCATTGGGTTCTTATCCTGGGGTGCACAGCTTCGACAGCTCCACAGCAGTCACAGTAGCTGAAACTATGCCTGAGATCACGTGTATGCAGTTGCATGTCCATTTCTCTTAAAAAAAAAAAAAGAAAATAATGGATTATATTTATTTTTTGGGCAAAGAATAATTATTGTTATTATGTTGTAAGGAAATAATCCATATTAGAAAACAATGCTACATTTCAGAGCAAGATAACATAATTTTTTCTTCATATTACTCTTTGTGTCCCATCTGGAGTGTATTTGACCCTCTTCATGATTACTACATGTGAACACATGCTTCATCTTAGCCAAATATTTATAGTTGTTTATACCTTGGTCACAAATTGGAGAGCATCAAGGCTCTACTTCTACAGGTGCATTTGTCTATACCTTGGTCCTGGTATCCCAGAGGGTCACACTCCATGTGTTACTTTGCTCACAGGCTCCTCCTGGGCTGCACCAAGTAGCTTCCTTGGTAGGCACGGGCAACAGACTGGAGACTACTGTACACTGGAATATGGGTGTCACATAGCGCAGGGAGACATGCACTGTGCAGATGTAGACTCTGTAGAGCTAAGACCAGAAGGGTCCCCATTGACTGTCTTCGTTCACTATCACAAGTTAGGACTTGCCAGGTCAATTTCTGATTTAAGTTTTAGTAGTTGTAGTCTAGCCAGGCTCTCTTGCTAAGAGAAAAAAAATCTGATAGTTTTTTTAAAAAAATCCAGTAATGGTGACTCTACCATAAATCTCGATAAGCTGTTTCAACAGTTAATTTTCTTCACTACAAAAGCATGCTTTATTTATGAATTTGTTTCCCATCACCTTCTGTCAAGAGATCTTATCTCTTTGTCTGCTAAATTGAAGATCCTGGTATTATGAGATTTTTCTTCCTGTTCCAGTGCTCATAAGGTATGATCACCTCACACCTTAACCTTCTCTTTAGAAAGCTAAATAGACTGAGCACTTTGAGTCTCACTATAAAACATGTTTGACAGTCCTGTAATCATTCTTACTACTCTTCTTTGAAACCCCTCTAGTTTTTCAACATCCTTCTTGAAATGTTGGCTGGACAAATTATTTCCAAAGCAGTCACAACAGAGTCAAAACCAGAGGTAAAAGAACCCCCCAGCTCTTGTTTGTTTCCCAGGACAGCACTAGCCCTTTGGTCACAACACTGCAGAAGGAGCTCACGTTCAGCTGATTATTCATCTTAATGAAGTCTTCATGGAATTGCAGCTTTGGAGGATAGAGTTACATCCTTTCAGTGTGACCTACATTCTTTGTTCCTAGATGTGAGACTTTACATTTGGCTTGATTGAAATACATACGATTTGACTATGCCTTAAACTTCACATAGGGGTACGCAGCCATAAGCATCCTTTGCCTCTTGCCCCATGCTTTGGCCTTCTACAAAGCTTTGCCAATAAGGATTTCAGATTTTTTTTTCAGGTTGCTAGTAAAAATATTAAGTAACACAGGATCCATAAGCTGTCTCTGTGGGATCCCACTAAAGAAAGACCAAATTGATAATAAATCTGTCTTTACAGCAACAATTTAAGACAGAGAAGTCATTCAGCTTTTAATAATGTTTCAGACATTGCTGAAGTCTATCACAAAAGAGCTAAGTTTAATGTCATCAAAAAGATATTAAACTGATATAAAACTGCATTCACACCAAGTTGCCATAATATCATGTTAAGCAAAATTTGTTGTATTACCTCCCTTTCAATTGGCTGCTTAAGTCCTGTACCAGATGTGCTGTTACTCCACCTGAGCTCAAACTTGGGTTGAGAAATTTTTAATTACTTGGGCCATCTGATTCACGCATTATAAATGCTGATAGAACATTTGCTGCCTTCTGGAACTTCCCTGACTTCCAGGGTGTACTGAAACTTGGTGTAAATGGACCAGACAGTTCCTCAGCCAGCAATTTTGAACCTCTCAAATACAAAGCTTCCAGGGCTGGTGATTTAGTCATATGAATATTTCAGTGCCCGAAATGACCAAGACAAGATGACCTTCTGGAACAGGATGTAAGTATTGTCTAAAGGCCTGCAGGCTACGGTAACCTCATTATATGTTGAAATTTATTTTCCTACTCCACTGTGCAAAAGGAAATGTAGACAGCGGTGGGTAAGTGATACCTGTTCAAAGCACTCTAGGCAGATGATGAACTTCTTATAATTTATCTATTTTTTAATTTTAAGGGAGAAATTTCCCCAAGTGTTTCAGGCTCCTGTAGAGTGGAAAGTACTATAAGAAAGAATAACACAACACTAGACTCATATTTTCCTCCTCCACTGTCAGTGGGAGGGCTACTTTGCCATTTTGGACCAGGATCCTTCTGCGTTGTCAGTACTCCAGGCTCCTGTGGATGGCAACAATGACTCAGTTATTATGAACTGTTCTTTTGTGGCGGTGTGCTTGTATGTATGTACACACACGTGTGAATTGCGAGCACTTTTCAGCCCCTGCTCTGTGGAGCCCTGGGAAGGAAAATGGACTGCACCACAGGGTCTGTGTGAAAAGCCAGCCTTTAATCCACAGTGACAGGGCCTACTCTTCTGAGGAGAAGACCTTTTCTTTTACGTGGCCCAGGAATCTGGGAGTGTTGAAAACTGCTATGCAGCACCAGATGACCCCCCGATGTCATTCCGTGGGTGACAGGCACTCCTGACGCTGCCCAAGGATAATTAATGAGCATTAACCACCTTGCTGTTCACCTTCCTTCACAGGGGTGCTGCGCCCAGCCAGGGTTGCTCCAGGTGGTGGAGCAGATGCTCTGGTTACCTGGGATCACCATCCTCACCATTAATTATTCACGTTATTAATGAATACGTGGCTCAGGTGACGCTGCTAATCCCAGCTCGAATACCGACCCGTGGCGGGGGGGGGACAGGGGGCAGTTGCTTCCGGGGAGTCCCAGCGGCTCCCGTTAATGAATTAATTCGCTGAGGAGGGTGGGCTCGGAGGCCCCGTACCCCCTCCCGCCCCGGTAGCCACCTCCTCCCCGGCGGGGGGGAGGGACAGGCAGCGGATCCTCCCCCGAGTAACATGGGGGTGCGTTGCCCCCCAGCAACACGC
>Ga0181612_151004_pt1 | contig 12091 bp, 10 predicted proteins | sample HoacroProtozoa21_FD_119630 | JGI IMG/M metagenome (GOLD analysis project Ga0181612, IMG submission 119630) | Hoatzin crop microbial communities from Cojedes, Venezuel. Combined Assembly of Gp0051906, Gp0051904, Gp0051908
CCGTTGCGAGCGGCCTGGATCCCGAGCGATGCCTGAGACGCCAATGCAGCCAGCTAAGCTCACGGTGTCAGTAACACAGCAAGTTGTTCTCGTTTGGTTCTCTGCCCAGAGCTGTACCGTGCACAGTGAAGTACACAAGAGCCAGAAAAAAAACACCACCTTAAAATTGAAATCTTTGGATATCTGCAAGAAAATGGAAGCAAGAAGCTTGCTGCAAAGAGCCTGTCCTTCACTACTATGATGCTATGAACTACGCTGAAACACATGCACCGACACAGCTCTGGGGAGATCAGCCGCAAAGACAAGATGCGAAGAGCTCATCACCTTTGGGAGGGCACCGGCAGTTGCCAGGAGGGCTATGGAAGCTCAAAGCCCTGCACTACGCTTCTTCTATCATCAACAATCGTGCCCTCCAACAAGCAAATAGCTGTAGCACCCTCCCCTCCAAAGTACACAGTATTAAAAGGCAGAAAAGTACATCTGCCCATTGTTAGACACCTGGCACTAACATGGGTTTTTTCCTCACTCTTGCAACAAATGCCGAGAAGACCTTAATGCAGAAGATGCAGTGCGTGGTCGAAGGTACAGCTGATGCTTCCACTACCAGGTGGGTTTCACAGATAACAGCCAGGAGAGTTTTAACCCAGCAATAGCAAACGCTTTCCAGGACACAGCTGAAACCTCCTAGGACAGCCAGCTAAATGAGTAACGTAAACTCTATAGATAATGGGGAAACAATTTTTTTTTCCCTGTGAGTTGAGGACTCACAGCAAGTTACTCTCACAGGAGGGACGAGATACAAAGACACCGTACACAAATTCCACAGCAGTCACAGCCCAGTGTATCGCAGCACTGCTCTATCAAGTCTGCTGAAATGCATTTTAATATGTTTGGATATACGACAAAACAGAACTAAAGCCACAAAGCACATGCAAAGTATAATGCATCTCTCATATAATCTTCCTGCCTTATTATAAATTCATGTAAAATCTCATTAAAAGGACACGTATCACACACAGTTATTAATTTACAGATGACTAAGTGGGAGAGAGAAGGCAAGAGGCAAGGTGAATAGGTAGCTGAGATGCAAACCTAGGTGGAAATTTTTCCCATCAAAGCAAACCAGAACATAACATCTCTGTGGTACAGTAACACGTGCGCTGTGAGAAGTGATGTGCGCTTGAATGCTGTGTTTCACTCTGATCCCAAAAGATCAAGCTCCTTGTGAAATGTCTCTTCTTATTTTTATTCCTCTTCAGTTTGTCTATGAGCTACCCACTTCCAACAGAGGCCTAAAAACTGCCCTGTGTTTTACTGTATACACAGGAAAACACATCGCACAGGTGCTGATTCAGGACTCACAAATTAAGGTGATATGTCAGCAACGCACCATCGCCTTTCCTTTTAGGCCTTGGTGCGGGAGGGAGGCTTTTCTTAAAGTAGTTTAAGTGCCTTTACTTCAAAATCACCATCCTCAGAAAGTGGTTTTGAGAAATACAGCCAACTCTGCTTTCAAGCTTTTGATTGCAAAGGCACATAAGCGTGCCCATTACTGAAGCAGAAGTTTCAGAATTAAACATGTATGCAAAGAAGGATACACAGCACAGATGAATAATGAATGCCTATAAATAAGCAGAAAAATAGACTTAAAATATCCACATAACTATTAATTAGTTATTAATATTAGATCTCTGGTCTATTTCCCTTCAAATTAGCAATTAGCCACCCACTAGCAAAATGTCAATTGCAAAACAAGAGGCTGTATTTATAGTACAACCTACTTTGAGTTTTGAGAGACATGTCAGCTACTGCTAAATTACAATACCCCTATTGTGTGCCTTCCCAAATTAACACCTAACTTTCATTACAGGCAACTATACGTACAAAAGTCATACTAGATTTTAGTTGTCTTTATTACATCACACGAGCTGGTGCAAACATTCTTCCACACAGAAGTCTACGCAGAGAGAAAGAAAAAAAGAGTAGTGTTAAGTAATTCGTTGGTACAAAGCCGCGTCGGACACTGGCACAGCCGTAGCTTAGAAGGTCCTCTGCAGCAGTGATGCTGGGGGGAGTGAGCGTCCAGAAGACGGTAGTAAGAAATTCTTAATCTGATTCTATTATTTCCCATCCAGAGACTAGTTTTGCTTGCTAGTATGACAAGCAACACACCGTGAAATGCAACACAGCACACCAGTCCATCTTTAGCCTGTATTCACACGGAAGAGTTGCCAACAAAGAGCAAACAACCTCTCTAATAATCTATCTTCTCAGTCAGTGGGGGAAGGTGTACACACCTGCATACGATACCCTGCACAAAACCACGCTGGGCCCAGCTCAAGTGCCCCGGTGAGTGCCAGCTCCCCGCGGTGGAAGACGCCCTTCACACGTGGCTGCCTACCGAAATGCAGAGGTGCCTCTCCGGCTTCTCTTCCACATCAGAAAATGCAAGCAGAGTACAACCTGTGCGAGACACCTCTTCCCTGAAGCTTTTGCAAATGATTTAATTCAGGACTTTTCTGGCAAAACTAGACCATGTTGCGGATTTCAGAGGAAGTCAAAAGTTACTGCAGTGAGAGTATGGCCTATTCCACCCAGCTTTCTTCTGGTTTGTGTTCTGTGATTTGCTTTGAAAATGGTTCTCCTTCCTTTCCCTCTCCAGACACCTGACTCCATCTGCAGAAAAAGCAGAAAAAAGAGCACCCTGCAGAGGTTCACCGAAGATGGCGAGCTGGCAGGAGGAACTCTGGCAACACACACTAAATTGCCTCAAGCCTTCTCCTGAGAGAAGCAGGACTCATTGCTTTGGGTATGTCTGCCATAGCGAAGACATGGAAATAGAGACAGAATTACACAGGAACGGTTCTCTACACAAACTTAAGTCTAAGGAACCTCAACAAGAGGCGACCTGTGCTCACATTTTGGTGGATAATAGTCTATTTTACCATTTCATAGCACATTAATTTTGAATATTCAGAAATGTCTGACAGACAGACTTGAAGAGAAACAGCGTAATCTTTGCTGACCATCTTTCCTCTTGGTATAAAATCACACCGGTTTCCATCAGCTTGCAGAAGCAGAATTCTCCTAATAATGCCTTTGACAGAAGTTCCTTCTACAGTTAGCTCTTTTATTCTTGAAAAAAAAAAAAAAAAAAAAAAACCCCCTAGCCTTAAGATTTGCACAAAACCAGGGGCCCTGCGCCAGCTGTTTAATTTCTTATGTATTTATGCATACCAAAGTATTTGTGCAAAGAAATCAATTGTAGCTGCAACTAATTTTGCACGTTGCCGATTCACCTTTAAATCCGTGGGGAGTGAAGAGAATCCTGAATTATTGAGATCATCATTTGCTATCTGGAAATAGGATTATCTATGTCTCTCCACTTCCCAAATTTTCCTTTTATCCTAAAATTCACTTTAACACTACAACTATTAAAAACTAGAGAAGTCAAAATTGAGAAGAAGAAACGAGCTGCAAGAAGAAAGAAAATACAAAACCAGCTGGGATCCAAAGCCACTTTCATCACATGGGATATTTTTATGTCTATTGTACATCTTATTTTTTTCTAATAACTGTCACACATGTAAGCAGAAAAGCTGCAAGGTACTTTAGAAGGAGATAAGAAAAAAAAGAACGAGGTCCCATCCATCCCTTGCTGTGCTTCTCCTTTACATATGCTGAAAATATTTAAACCTTAAGGAGATAATTCAAAAATTTTCAGGATTAGGGTGGGCTTGACCAGCTAAGTGAAAGTCTCCACTATCAGCAAATTTTATTTAAGCAATGGCTGTGGGGATCTACATGTCTTACAGCTATGAATAAAAACTGGAGCCCAGCTATCAATAAGCAAATTTGCCTCTGTAGCTGTAACACGGCAATCAGTCTCACACTGCCTGCTTTATACCAAACCAGCACCAAGTCAAGACCCAGTTCGTATCTTTTGATTTCTCTCCTATTCCAAATCAGTTTACCACAACAGCTGATCTTAAAACCTGCACACACTATCCACAGAAGGAAAAGATTATTTTCATTTTGAAATTATTTTTCAGTTACACTTACCCTAGGCAAAGCTGGTATTGCAGAGGGAAGGCCATTTGATATGATTTTTGACAGTTTAATTAATCTTCATAGAAATAGGGATAGTGTTGAGAGGTTTGGGTATGTTGTGGAGATGAAGGCGAGTGGTTTGCTGGGAAGTCTTGGCTCATACAGACCACTTCAAAAATCCACAGCAAAAACCTCTCCAAACCACAGAAAAAGAACAAGCCAATAACGGACACTTAACCCCCATTGCTGACAGATGAACACTCATTTCCAAGTACCACGCCTTCAGACGATTACTGCACAGCCCACGGGTTCCCTGCCACTGACTGCTCAGGGCTGCTTTCCACCAGACAAACCACAGACTTCACAGTCAACCTAGGTGCATCTCCTGGTAAGAGTATTCCCCCTCAAAGGTGCAACTGAAGCTGCCTTTAACCAAATTAACTCAGTTAATAAATTGATGGAATTGAAATTATTACAACTGAATACTCTGCCATATAATCACAGAAACAATAAATTCTTTGCCATCACATCCTTCACCTGAACTGCAGTTAAGAAGAGCGCCAGATCGATGACCCCGTGCAGTACAGCAAGACAAGCAGGCATGGTTATTCACTTCTACAACCTCTGTGGATAAAAAGCAGGGCAAAAGCATGATTCGGGCTATGGAAGGCAGGCAGAGGCAGAAGCATGAGGCAGCGCTGTCAAGTGATCATGGACTTTAAGTTCAGCTCCTAAATCTTCTAGACTCAAAAAAGCGTTCATAAAAATATATCGAAAATGTTATTTTCTGCCTCAGGTGAAGCAAACTTGTCTGTCTATTTAGAATAGCAACGCTCAGATGTGAAAGAAGTTCACTGTAGATATGCCACAAGATATATTACTGGAAATAAAAAAAAAGAAGAAAGAAGCTAATTTTGTCAAGAAGAAAACTGAAAGCACTTCCAGGTAGTTAAAGGTTTGTAGGGCTTTCTAGACTTACTGTACTTTACATTTATACATACATACATACTATATCTTTGTAAGTGCTAGAAAAAGGTAATAGCAGATCCATTTTTTCCCTTTCATACTGTGAAGCAAGCTATTTAAGTGCTAACTACCCCTGACAATGCAATTAAAACCTGACCTAATTTCTAGACACAAACAAGCTGCGTTTTTCACAGCGTGGCCATATGTAACCGAGTTCATCCCTGTTTACTCTGCCCCTCGATTACGTTTGTAATACTGAAACCTGAGAAAAAACTCAAGGCTACTACAAATCAGCGCCTTGGAAGAAAACGGGCAGGTACGTATGCAGGGGAGTGGGCGGCAACCCACGCAGGCGTGCTTCGATGACTGGTAGAGAAGGAAAAGCCAAACGAGTCCACGTGCAGAGTTTGTATCACTTCTCTGCACTGCAAAACAGACAGCAAGTAAATGACGAGGCTGCAAGGCCTCTGCTAGCCATCATCATTACTATCTAAGTGTAAATCCCAACATGCGCTGATACAAACCCTTGTAAAAACTCTGATGTGGTTAGACACACTTGGCTACAACGGAGCTCTATAGAAAAATCTACAAAACACACACACTCAATTAAAAAGCATCACATGCAACAGATCATGGGGTTTTACTTATTTCACTTAAAATTCTTCTGTTCTATTTCAGGCACCTCTCTTTTTGCTCAAGGAACCTTCACAACAATTAAAACCAGACATTATGAACATTATTATTATTACCACTATTTATTTGAGTAGCAGCAGTATCCAAAAAACCCTTTTTCAAGATGGGGGCCCCATTGTGCTAATGTTGCATAAACATGTAAGACTTTGTTCCTGTGCTGAAGAGATTGTAATCTAACCAGAAAGGGACGATAAACAACATAAAAGTAAAATGTGAACAACTACTACAAAAAAATCCCCTGTGCAGGACTTTTGTTGTTTTGTTTGAATATATTTTCGTTAGACCATCTGCTACTCTTTCTTACCGACCAAGGTCCTCCAGATAGTCTGCATCCCTGCTGGTGCTGATGCTGTGCTCCTAGCACATTGCATTTAAAAAAAAAAAAAAAAAAAAAAATTTCCTCCTCTGTGGGAGGCAAAAAACACTGAAGTGTCTTCAAAGATAATGAAAGTGCTGAGATGTAACATAGCTTTTCTAGCTGTTCCTGAAAGTGCTAGTTGTTTCTGAGTTCGGATAAATACAATGTTGAATATTGCCAACTTTATCTAAATTCAGTAACTTCTCTGGTCAGTGAAATGAAATGTTCGTAGTACTGAACAAAGATTAAATGCTAGCCCTTGGTTCATGTGCAAAAAACCTAGATAAAGAGCTATATAACAAGTCTATTCTGTGTTTGGGGAAAAAAAAAAAATCTATATACAGCTAGTACTTTTTCTGTTCTTGGCCCTGGCTGTCGGGCTGACTGAGGGAATGCCTTATTAAACAGCTGAAGCTCTAGAAATTTGCAGCCATTATCCCCGGTGTGAGGCAAAACGTTACAGACGCACTTCTGCCTAAGATTCTTTCTTCGTTCAGCAAATATTTAGTAGATTTAATATTCCCAAAGCAAATTATTTCTCTAGGTGTTACTAAAAAAATCCATGCAGCTTGCTTGGATTTGGTTAGGAGTGATAAACAGATGCATTTCCTACAGTGAAGTCCACGCTTTACAGGTCCTACAGTCGCTTCTCTCATTGCAACTTCGTACAGGAGAAAGGAAGCAAAAACCCCTCTTCAGAATGCTCCGTTTTGGAGGATTTTTTGGCATTCACCTGTTACTATAGAAACAATTGTCCCCCTCCCCCTTTCAGTGTATTCCTGCTTTTTGACAGCATTGCTCTTCTCACGTAACCCAAGACGTCTATCATGAAATTCTTCTAGGAATACGCAGCAAGTCAGGGAATGCTTTACCTTTTGACAAATCCACTATACTTCAGGAAAATAAGTGCTTCCCCCACCCAACTCTTCAACTAAGCTTCCCAATTATAGCACTCTTATCACAGGATTTCAACAGATGATAGCAGAGGCTCTGTATAGCACACTGAATGTAAAGTGGATAGCCACAAAATTGCTCTTCAAACACACTAAAACCATGCAGACGGTAACAGCACACTCGTTTCTACACCTTGACACAGTGTGCAGCAAGTTGCTTGCGTAAATGAGCCACAGCGTTATCTTCCAAATCGTCCCCAGTGATAACTCAGCTCCCAAAAACCAGCCAAGGAAAGGCTACCAACACCCCTCACCCGGCAGTCGCGTTCCACTCACTTCTGTTCCCAGACAGGCCCTTTTAGGTGACCTCTCGGCAATTTTCATGGGTGTAGCCACAAGAGATGTGTGAGACAGGACTAGATAATTTTTTTTTTTTTTTTTTTTTTAATATCTAACTACTCTGACCTGCATTCATTTTCCAGTGGAAGATTCCCAGGGAGGCAGCGCTGTTCAAAACACAAATGACGTGCTGCCAGGGTGCGAGAACAAGGAAGCAAGCATGTTTTTCTCTGACCCAATCTCCTCCTGGGATCTCCAAGCTCCTCTCCCTACCAACCACTGTGCATTTTCCACTGGATGAGTTATAAGTCACAAAAATACGTGGAACAATTAACTCTGTTTAAGCTACAAAGCTTTTTTCTTCAAAAGCAAGCACTGGGGTTCCTAACTTACGAGTCTTGCATAGCTGAGATCTTTTTAAGCAGATGTCACCCACCTCAGCTGTAACTTGGCACTTCTAGTAACGCTCTCCTCAAGCTTTGCCTGTGCTGACGTTTCTCCACTTGAGCATTGTGCAATGAGTCCCAGATCAGTCTTGGGGTAACAACAGAAGCTTAGGAACGCCAGACAAGTATTTTTTCCATAGGTTTGCTATGTATAGATGCCATGAGCTCTCCTTAGAAGGCTTCAGACTTTACACACGTAACACTGCTTTCAAAGCATAAATTTAAAGACATTTACATAACAGATTAATGTAAACTGTTTTCCACATCAGACAAAAACATGAGTCCAAGACCTATTTCACGCTTCTGAATTTGCTGAACTATAATGTTCGTATTCATTATACTGTCTTCTCCCAGCCGGCAGTTTTTGTCCTATGTCCCTAACAGCAGGGTGTGATTTACTTCTAGACGTGTCAAACTTGCTAATCTGGCAAAACAGAACACAGCTGAAAGATCGCTGATGTTCTCTCCAGCTTACACAAAATTAAGCTTTCTTATCTTTCAAAACCAAAACTGTTATCCCACAAAAAAACTGTGCTTGTTCGGAAGGCGACCGGGCTCGTCCCTGGAGCCCAGTTTCTATTAACTAGCATCCGTCTCAAAACCAGCAAGGCTATCCTGCCGCCCATTATATTATGGGAAGATTATCCCAAAATCTTACTCCTCTGATGGATAAGATCTGTTTTCTAATTTCCAGCCTAAGTATAATCCTCGCTAGGATATGCACAGTTCTTCTTGTCCCAGTGCTGTCTTCAATCTAACATAGGACATAGTTGTACTCACTCCAGCCTTTATCAGCCTCTCATGTATTTAGAGAAAGCAATTGCATCCCCTCTCAGACTTGACTTTACTGGGATAAACCAACCTCGCAGTGTCCTCTTGCAAGGTGGACTCAGCTCTTCTGTCACCATTTCCATAGTCCTCTTCTGCACCTGCTCCACTTGACATTCATCTCTTTTGAACGTGGGCTACCACCGCAGTTCAGTGTTACGCACAGGGATTTAGCAGTGCTGCCTTGCACTTGAGCAGCATTAACGCTTTCCTGTTTCTACCATTAAGTACCTCTTCACGTCACAGACCTCAGGAGCACCTTTCTCAGAGCTGCACGGTACTAGTGAAAAGATATCCTTTGATTTTACTGGCTAATATACTCAAGTCTTCTGTCATTTTCAAGAGATGAGCACCCAGGTTGGGGCAAAATTCACACCTGTCCAGAAGCGCACAGCCATGCATCACGTGCTACGCAATTTCAGTCCACCTTTTCCACTTGAGTCCTGAAGATCACCCAGCTCTTCCTGTAGGATACTCAGTTCCTCATCTGTACTGACAGCACCTCCCAACTCTATGTCACTGGCAAATTTTATTGCACCCTCCTACTTTTGGTGCCAAGTTCATTGCTGAATACCTTAAAGGCAGCCCAAGACCAATTCTTCAGATGACCAACTTCCTTTAGGTGCAGCACATCCCCTGCGAGCACGAAATGATGCGACCTCACTGTAACACACTCCTTATTCACCTCACAATGCCTCTACAAGATTTTGTCAGTATTTTAACAAATAATTTCCAATGCATTGCTGGAGCAAGCACCATACCGCAGTCTAGACAGATTAGCTCTAATGCATTCTTTTGTCTAAAACAAAAACTGAACAACTATATGAAAGAAAGACAACACAGATCCCACTATAGGTGTCCACGAAGTCTATATGCTTATGTCTTGTCTATTGTGATTATAAATATATATACACACACACAATACAGAGTAGCAACCCCTCCTCAGTTCCCTCCCAATGCAAAGCCAGAGCTCCCGTGATGTCCAGACACTGGAACATTAGGACTAAGATATTTCAGAGGATTGCAGTTACGTTACACCGTATAACATTCATTGTTTTTCCAAATACGCTACAATTCACATCCGACTGGATGGCTGAAAAGCAGTCTGATGAAAATGAGAAGCAGTAAAAGTCCAAGAGCTTTTGTCAATCTGAACAGAGTAATCCCTGCAACTGCCATGACACAGTCACATTGCACAACAAAAATCGGTAGTTTATTTAGTTTCTGTTAGGAGAAAAAAGAAATTCAATTGAAATATGTGGACCACCACAGAGACAACCACAGCACGTGTGAATAATAAACAAACAAAAGATGCACTGCTTGTTCCTGTAGGCTATGAGCAGGTAGATACACTGAGAAACTTCAGCCAGCTTCGGCAAAGAGAATGGTGGAACAAAACTGGACGGGTCAATGAAAGTGACTTTGCTCCACAACAGTCGATTCACCACAGCTTTCTGCCTGCGCCAAAACCCAGGACACACAAGAGCCTGCCCACTGACTGGGCTGGACTTTGAATTGGGAATCTAGGAAACTGAAACAGCATAGAGAACATCTTAGCAGTAACTAAAATTGAAGGCTTCAGCACAAAAGAATTAATTTAAGTTAAATATAAAAGAAATTGGGAAGTTGGGCTGGTGGAAAGGTATGCCAACAACCTGTTCTAAAATGCATTCACATGCACAAACTCATCAGCAAACTAGTTAGTTGCTTATTGTAAAAAGCATGAAATCTGTAGGAGAAAAGGCAGTAATGATCTTGCCTAGAGAGCAGCACCATTTGCAACGTTTGTAATTAACAGTCACCTCCCCACAGCACTTCCTTGGGTTCAAATACCCTTATCGACTCCCCAGGTTACTTCCCATTTCCCAGATGGTCAGTCTCCAGAAAGTAACTTCTGCACCTCAGCCACTTCTTGGTTAAATCCATTCTGATGGCTCATTAGTGGAATAATTTATCAACTGTTGCAAGAATAGCTGTTATAAATTTCTTTTCGATGTAAATCAGGTTCCATGCAAGTAGGATGGAATTCCAGCCTTTTCAAATGCATTTTAATGTGAAATGCTGACATGAAGTCTTAAGTTCATTTGATTTTTTTTCTGTTTATGTTATTAGTAATCAGTTTTTCTGGCACTCTTTTCTGTTCCAGTTCAATCACTCAGTTGAATTGCTTGAACTCCTGGTGAACTGCACCAAAAAAAAGGAAAATTAACTAATGCCTCATTTGATCTTGTGACCATAAAACTTGTGTTTTCATTCCCTCTTTAACCTTTGACCATCTATTTTTCCCCTTAATTTGTGTGTTATGTACCTGATAGTTTTAAATTTGTTTCTTTTATTCATGAAAAAAGAATCCACTCTGACAGCTGGTCTGCCCTCTATTCATTCTAACCAACACTGACTTTATTCTAGTTTCTCATTAGTAAGCACACACTTAAAATCACTTCTTCATAGTCCATCACACATGCATGTTATTTGGCTTACTGTATTCTCTTTACCAGAAGAGCATGGCTGTTTTCACAAAAAAAAAGTGGCGACTATGCTAACAGAGAAAACAAGTGTGCAAACAAATGAAATGGCTGATTTTGTAGAAGCTTATTTGCCAGTTTATTACTTTATTAAAGTCCTCTACTTTTCATATTGTTATGATGGACCTGAACTCAATTTATGCTACTGGGTTTGTCCTTTTTTTTTTTTTTGAAACAGATGTCAAGTACCTGAACACCTGATAAAACATTTTTAAAAGACACATAGGCCATAACGAAATATGGTCCATCTACAGCCAAAAGAAATTAAATGAAAGGGGAAAATTCTATGAATATCACTAATGAGGAGAAGTATTCCAACTGTGGCTCACATCTGACGTCAGTACCCTCCATTTGTGTGAATATCAAATTTATGGATATCGATCCTACAGACATATGCTCAGTATCAACCCCTGAAGGATTTAGACCCCTTGTCTTGAATAGTTTTTTATATACGTTCATTAAATCACAGCAGGAACACCACACTTGACCTTCATTTACAAGCATGAGTGCACTAAGCTAGTTACTATGGTCTTTATTTCTACTCATACGGTGAACTAGAGACTTGGCATGTAAGTGCAGGCTTCCAGATCTGGCATCCATGTTGATGGCCATGCAGATGCCAAGTTCTCTGGTCTCTGGTGGCCAGCAGGTCTCAGCTTCTCCCGAGTAAATAAAAGTTGGTATATTCAGCATCGCTTCCCCCAGCCTACAGACTTCCTGTTGTTCTGCAGCAATATTCACTATCTCCCAGCATCAACACCACTGAAACTAAGGGCAGCTTTTACTTTTGTTGACTTGAACTAGTATCAACTGTCTGTTGACAAGAAGGAAACCAGCATCAAAACCTGATGACACAAGTGTGTCATGGTTTAACCCCAGTCGGCAACTCAGCACCAGACAGCCGCTCGCTCACTCCTTCCAGGTGGGATGGGGGAAGAGAATCAGAAGGGTAACAGTGAGAAAATCGTGGGTTGAGATACAGACAGTTGAATA
>Ga0181612_156783_pt1 | contig 12091 bp, 10 predicted proteins | sample HoacroProtozoa21_FD_119630 | JGI IMG/M metagenome (GOLD analysis project Ga0181612, IMG submission 119630) | Hoatzin crop microbial communities from Cojedes, Venezuel. Combined Assembly of Gp0051906, Gp0051904, Gp0051908
CTTTTAGTGTTTAAATAAAGCCAGATTAGGTCAAGATGCTCCCACCTGATTTGCTTAACACTCAATGCGCATTTCAAAAATCGGTGAAGAGTGCAAGGACTCCAAAGTTGCTAGAGGCCAGATCTTTCTACAGTTCTGCTACCAAAAACAGTGGTGCTGCACAATTACATCATTAAGCACACAGAGGTCCAGAGCAGACCTCAACATCCACACGGCAGAGGACAACAAAACCAGGAAGAATGACAGCCTCCACCACAAGGCCGTTTCACAAAAGCAGTGACGATTCAAATTCAAATAACACCACAGTCTGAAAACCTGACTTTCTCCAATCCTCTCCTGTCACTGTGAAACCTCTGTTTTTCCAAGGTAAAGAGGATGATATGCCACAGAGCACCACTCTTTTCAGACCCAAGGAGAGCTCTTTCCCAGGTGCTCAGTATTAGTAGGCTATTACATTGCTTTGAGGTTAGGAAAGCAACCAGGCATTCAGGAGGACATTAATGTTCTCCTGATATCTGGAGTATATACTTATATAAGCTAAGCTGAAGAATGAAACGGATGGTAGGGAACAGAATAAACCGAAGTCTGCTACTTAAAGCACACGTGACAAACCGAGAATGTTATGTCTGAACTAAATTTGTATCACAAATGCAGGAGGAGAGCTAACTCAAGACATTGAAATTGCCTACTCTGTTCTAAATCAAAAGGCAGGGGACTGACTGGCCAAGATGCCTCAGCCCTCACATACGGATGTGAATTCATGAGGCAAGAGGAGACGAAAGTTAATTCACAGGTTACCAGCTGAGTACATACATCTGTCACAGTATTTCTCCACAGCTTTGTTTTCTGGTGAGTATTTGTAACAGTGGCTTCTTTCCATGGTTTATTTTTATTAAGTACTGCTTTTAAAACATAAGCTTTCCAAGGAAGACTGAGACAAAAGAAGTATTCACAGACTTAACTTCCAAGCCGTGTTCAGTCTTGCCTTCATTAAGCAAATCACTACCCAATTAAAGAACTGACCATTCAGAAAAAGAGTGTTTCTCCCACACTTGTTTCTCGCTAGTTCTGCTGCTATATTCAAGGTAACATTCCCTAGCAGCCCTTAGTAAGGCATAATCTCCCACCATATTCTTATGTCTTCCGCTAATATTTCATTCTTCTGAATTTACAGCAGAGCAAGAGTCTGAGGAGTGGCATGTCAGAAGGAAAGCAAACAAGCAGAACGTCGGGCAAAGGCTACTGATAGACTACAGTTAAGGAAGACACAATTCATAAGCTGAATTTGTTTCCTCTTTATTAATGAATAAAGATCAACTAAGGGAAAATTATCAATTAATTAAATTCAATCAAAAAGTGAACTGAAATTGTTGAGTTGGAAAGCATCTGGTTTTTGAGCCATCTCGAGGAAGAGGATGGGAAATAAAAAATTCTTTCTGTATAAACCACCCTCATCTTGCCAATTGTCTCTCAACCAGCAAAGACTCGATGCCTTAACATGACACTACGTGGAATTCCGAGTGAAAAAGATGCATTTGATACAAAACTGTGGGGATTAGCAACCCATTTTCTCTTCTTTTTTTCCAATGTTAAGAGTTTTAGTTCCTTTCTAAATGCCACTAGAATATGAGGACACATAATATACCCAAAGGAAACACATAGTGCAGTCTTTTCTCAGCTACCTTTCCTGGGAAGCCATTCAGGAGTATACCGAAGGCTTCTAGCATTGCTCAGAGGATCCAGGAGGAGCAAGGGATCCCCCTAAAGGAAAAAAGAACAAGTAACAGTGGGATGGCCACTTCACACGCTGGCTAGCTCCAGGTGCTCATTTAGGACTAACTGCAGTTGTACTGGGGCCACTCAGCTTCTCTTGAACTCAAGGCACCGTAACCTGGACTGCACTGAAGGGGCAAGTGAGTGGAATAAGAAACCTCACGCACCATGTGTAAAAAATAAAGGGAGCAAAAGACTAGTACAAATAACGTAACCACTGTACCTCTAAAAGCTCTCCATTTTTAAGCCATGAGATTGTCGGAGGTGGCACAGCATCTGACTTGCATTCCAGTATAACTTGTCTGTTCTGCAACACAGTGAGGTCCTGTGGACCACTGGTACCAGCAATGTTAGGAGGAACTGTTGCAAAAATTAAGAAAAAAATAAACACCACATTAAAATTATTCATTGAAAATTTCCAATTTATGTTTAAAGTTTAAAACAAATGCAAAGCTACAGTATCATTAATTAGTTCTACTTTTCAATACCCGTGTTAAACATACCACATCTGTAGTGGTGAACTTGTTTCTTAAGTCACACACTGGAAAGTACCGTGACAGAAATCAATTTAAAGTTCATTCTCAGTGAACATATCAGCATTTAAGCCAGACAGAGCAGAGATCACCAAAGTTCCATAAACTGTTCATCAATAAACATGGGAGCTATAATCTTCAAAAATAAACTTGAGGCATATTGTAGAACTGCAGAAGTCCCATTTATACTTCCTTTACTGTCATTACATTTTATGTATTCATTTCTAAATACATTTCTTATCTTTCTCTACTGAAAAACTAAGATGATCATAGGTATCAGTATACTTCACATCCTTTTTAGTAAGCGCAATAAACTCAATCTAACTGAATACTGATGTCTATAACCTTCCTAGGTATTCAAAATACAAGACTTGGAATTATAACAGAAATCAGTTGCATCAGGTGGAACTTTCCCTTTTAACTGTGTATCATGTTCAGAATAGTTACCCTTATTCAGAAATGTCAATTATGATCACATGGTGTAACATCACTTTCTCAGAACACATAATATTTCTTCTTTAGTAATATGTAACTTGTTAAATGAGATACTGATACATACCTTAGTAGTTTGCGGTTTGAAGGAATAAATTTTCTTTTTCCTAAATGAAACTTACCATGTACTCTCACTAAATATTCCTTATCGTCATCTCCTGCTGGGCTAGATGCCAAACACGTGTATCTTCCTGTGTCCTCCACCTAGAAACACATGACCAACTTCAGCAGAAACCTCAGAATATGGGAACAATTCAGAAAAACTCTGAAACACAAATACTGACAACTACATATAACAAGCAGCACTTCAGCGCAAACAAAATAGATAAGGAATGCCTGAAAATAAATTAATAAAGTTCTTGAAAATGTCCTTATTTTACCATGGTGGGATTGTACAGAGATGGCTTAGGAGCTGCAGGACCCCATAAAATCTCTCTGGGTAACGAGTCTCCAGCAAGAACCGTTTTGCTTGTGACGCTTTTTGCAGCAGGTAATCAGTAAAGATGCAACTGGCTACAGGCATCCATCTCAGCAAGGGCAGTTCTGCGTCCTGAGGAAATCTTTTTATGCACACATACTCATTAACACTTCCATGCTTTCTCCTTCCTTGTAAAGGGAAGGAGTGTTTGCTTTACAAACAACACGAGCAGCAGTCAGACCTGAGCCCTGTCCCACTTCTGCTCGGAGAACTTCAGTCTGGCTGTCCATAGCCAAATACAGCCTTAGTTCACTGGTGCAGGTCTGCAAAGGTTATTTTTCCCTGAACTCTTTTATTGTCTGAACTCATCGGAAAGTCGTTTTATTGTCTTTATTTATTTTTTCTTAATTTACACACAGATGACTGCAAATGCAGTTTTTCTCTGTAACCTATGACTTCTACACGTGAGAAGCAAATGGCTGTTAGGAAAATCTGAGCTAACGCAAAGAGAAGCAAGGTCGAGGAGGAACTATAAAACACAAAAGAAGGAAACCAAGAGACAGTAACAAGAGTCAAACAGGCAGGACAAGAACAAAGAATAGATTACAGACACAGACTTAAACCAGAAGTAAACCCAGGGAAATACAGGAGTCCCTAGCACTGATTGTTCTGCTTTGTATCAAGGAGTACCGATAAATAAAAAAATGACAGAACTCTGAAATAAACTTGAGGTAATCATGCTCAGCAGAGGCAGAATCGCTTGGGGGCTCTCCAGTGCTTGCTCTGTGTGGGAAAATCCATTCTCCTACCATGGAGGCAGGTGGATGAGGTTACAGAGGCTTTTTGGACCATCTCTTCGGATGGTCCTCATAGCAGGCAGCTCTGCACACTCCTCCAGGGTCTGCAAAACTGAGCCTGATTTGAAACCAATACTCTACCTGAGCACTGGTTATTTGAAGGGCTTCTCTTAGGACATGAACATCATCATTCTGCGGAAGCGGGCGCCCGTCCTTCATCCATGAGATTTTCGGGACTGGAATGCCAGAAGCGATGCAGGGAAGTTCCAGAGGGTTGCCAACAACAACGGAGAGCTCCTCTGGTTGATCTGAACCATTGATGAGAGGCGGCTCTGGGGAAGGAAAAACATCCCAGTTCTTTGTTGACTCAAAAAGCCTGTAAAACCCGATACACATTCTTGTGGTCAGAGTTTGAAGAAACAGACTGCATTAGTATTATTTCTGGCTGTGCCATTAACTCACTATCTTCTGTAATTTCCACCTGTCTCTGTCTGTTAATCTGCATATTTTATGAGTTGGAATTATTAGTTAGAAAAATGTTTTCATAATCCCAGGTAAAATATGTAATATAGTATCAGTGAAGATTTATATTAGCCCTTTAGCTGTTGTACCTTCAGCTGTGCTATCATTCTGTCATGCTGAATTTCTACTAATCAAAGTTATTCATTTCAGTCTAATTACTTTGCAAACTAGTTCACTATTAATTATAGCATATTTCAGTACTCCTGAAATGTTGGGAAAAAATATATACTATATTACACATTCACACGTCTTTAGGTATCTTCCATTTCCTTATTTCTCTTATTTATCACAGACATTTCTTGAAAACACTCCTTATGCGTTGAGATTTTTTAACTGCTGTCCTGAGCAGATGCTCCTTCATTGCTTGCATTTCTGTCCCACCAAGAGGTCAGCACTCACCCAGCACCCTCAGGGAGAAGTGCTTGCTGATGTCTCCAGCCTCATTGGATGCCACACAGGTGTATTTGCCCGTGTCGCCGGTCTCTGCTTTCACAAGGCGCAGGACCATGCCTTGGTTACTTGACGTCAGGTGAGCTCTGAGGCTTAACGGCCGCCCGTCTTTAAACCAGGACATACTGGGGGCAGGAGTGCCGTCAGTAAGACACTTCATCGACGCCGCACCACCTTTCACTACAGTCACCTCCTCCGTCCCTCCTGCGTTGTCCAAGCTTGGCGGTACTGCCAAGAAACAAAGATCTGGTTCATAGCGAGTACAACCCAGATGTTCATTCTGAATATAAAAAGTTGGAATGCAGCTACCCTTTTGCATTTCACCTCTTACACTCATATTTAGCACGTGTTAAAATTCACTTAGCAATCACATATTATTATTCCTTCTGAAAAAAATGTGACACATTACGGGTGCCAATTCAAGTAAGGACTCTTCTTACATAAAGCATTTCAGAGAGACTCACCGAAAACTTGAAGGTTGTAATGTTTGTTGTCCACTCCAGCCCTGTTAGACGCTACGCAAGTGTACACACCAGTATCCGATACCTGCACTCGGGCAAGTCTAAAGAGAAAGTCATTTTAAGCAAGCTGTAAATGGAATACATTACCTTTATTATGGCATGGTTTGGATCAAATTTTATCCTCGCTTCTAAAAATACTAGCAGAATTATGCTGACAGAGCAAAAGAGAACCAAAAACTCGGCTAATTACAATAGATGAAAACCAACCTGAGAATTTGCCCAGCTGACAGCAGCCTGACTTGCGAGGAGACAGACAGAGGAAGACCGTTCTTTAGCCAGTTTATCTGTGGTGGGGGTGTTCCAGCAGCAGAACATTCAATATTTAGCGAGGTGTCCAAGAGGGCAGTGAGGTCCTCTGGTGCGTCTTTATTATTGGCTATTGCTGGAGGAACTACATTTTGTAAATGTTGAAAAGGAAGATATTAAAACTGGCTCTTAAAATCATTCCACACATGCTGTCTTGCAGGAAATCCCGCACCTAATGGCCCCTAGGCAATTCCATGAGAAGATTCCCTTTTTTATAAACAGTAAATCCTCTAGCAATAATCCTGAGCACTAATATCCAGTTACATGTTAAAATCAGATGCGCTTCAGAATGACAGAATTGTCCCTTCAATTTGTCAGGCTGTGGCAGACAAGAGGGAGCTCAGGGCAGGAGCAGCAAGTGGCCAAGCCTCAGAGGGAACGGGCTCAACCGCTTCAGGGCCAGAGGGACGCGGCAGTCTGCCGCCACTAACTTACCTACTGAAACAACTCTTAAACAATGTGAAAGCAGGAGGAAAGTTAGTCTATTAGCTTCTACTTGTAGATGTTGACTTAATTTTTAAATGTGGAAAATTTCAAAACACCTTCTTTTAAACTCTAAATAAAGTATTTCTCAGGGGAGAGGGGACCTTTAACTACTAGTTCCCTCCCATACTACTTCAGTTTTAGCTGATGTACTTTGGAATTAGTGAAGATAAACTAATACAACAAAAAAGAAGTATCATAGTAAATCAGCCCCAAGTGTATCTTTCTCTTTCTGAAAAAAATCACCGCAAGCAGAATTCCTCTATGATGAAATACACCAAAGGAATTCATTTCTGTTTATCCCCAAAACACATTTACCAGCGATTTCAATCGTTCTGTCATTGACAGAACATCCTGTGTAATATACTGTGATATCTACGGTACAGGGAATTGGAAACACGTGCATGCAGTACTACTCTGCAGACAGGCATTCCTTTCTCGGCCCTCTCTTGGGAGCGCTTACAAAGATAGGATTATGGACCAGATTTCAGCCGCACATCTGTCAAAACTCACCGTATACGTTCACGTTGAAAATGCGGTCTTCCTCTCCCGCGGGATTGGTTGCCACACAAGTGTATTTTCCTGTATCAGAACGGAGAGCTCTGACAATGTTTAGCGTGCTGCCGTCTGGAGTTACTCTGCAAGGAAGGTCACAACACACAGGGAGCTGGTTTACGCAGTCCTATGACCTGGCAAATAAACTGTCCGTTTTCTACATTTAAATCAACAACCTCTATCCTCTTGGCAATTCGGTGAGAGAACCATCTTTTTTGCAAAATATTATCATTAGAGATAGGAAATTTTTCCTGTTTAACTTTGTATTAGGATTCCATTCCAGCCAGGCTTTTGAAGAACCCATAATGAAAAGCAGCAAGAGTAAAATGTTTCCATGTCTCGGATCTTTCCCCTCCAAAGGAACTTAATGGAACTTATTGTCCGTAACGAACTTTCATGAACCTGATGAACTTTAATGGAACTTATTAACTGAGAAAGAAGTAGATATCATACACTTATCTCTGTACAAAAAAAAATAAAATTAAAAAAATCGAAGTAGTAACGAAGTATACTAGATTTACAGAAGCTAAAGAGGGAGATGAAGTTCTTAACCCGGCTAAGCTAAGACTCAGGCCTTCTTCACACTCCCTCCTTTGGGCCCTCTTTTATGCTCCCTTTTTAGGGCCCTCTGAGGTTTAAAATTATACAAGAAGAGCAAGCAGTATCTGCTATTTTTGCTTGCCTTATTCTTTGTAAATCATCACTGCCAACTGTTTTTCCATCTTTCAGCCACTGCATAACAGGCGTGGGCACTCCATTGGCATCGCAGAGCAGCTGGAGGCTTTCTCCCAGGAGGACGCTGACCTCACTAGGCATTTCAGAGCCAACGATAGCGGGAGGAACTAGAAGTGCATGATGGAGGGAAGAGAAGATGCATCAGCAAGAAACACAAGTGAAACTATAAAAAGTTACATTGCGGTAGCTCATGAGTAGTAGCATTTATTGCAGTACTTCCACTCCAATCTAGTTGGGAAAGCATGTGTTATATTGTTTCTAGAGAGGGTTCCGCAAAGATAAATTCAAACCCACTTTAATCATTCCTTACACCAGCTAATTTACAAAATTATAAAAACATGTAACTTTGCCATTATATTTAATACCTACAGTAAGCTGCTCACACAATGCTAACATGCAAAAATATTATGACAACATCCCATTTCATCAAACATCCAATGCACTGTAACAATTAAACGCCTGCTTAACTCCTGAGCACGTCCTCAGAGCACAGGCAAATGCCCTGTTGCATCAGACCATCACGTCCCTGCTCACAGACACGCACTTACTGCAGCCTGAGCAGCAGCCCTTCTCAGCCGCTTCCCCCACAGAACAAGGGTGACAATCACGCTCTCCATCACGCCGAGACTGTCCATCTCACCAGTAAGTTCTGAGCATTTCAAACAATTTCGGTCACCTTGGATCAACCAGCCAGCTTGGTGCTCAGTTCCTAACCTCGGGGCAAACCGGCAGGCAGGGACGCACACAAACACCAGCACCCCCAAGAACAGCCACGCTGACGAACGGTTTCCAGCTCTGTTTGGCCGGCCGATGGCCAGCGAAGGCACGCGGGTGCTCTGGCACACCCAGCTCGCAGCCTACGCTGCCGCCTCCTCAGCCAGCAGCCACCGGCGCGGGCCAGGACCACGGCAGGGAGCTGCAGACCCAATACCATCAGCATCTCACTGGGCACGGGAGGGGACTAGCACAATTAATGGGGAGCAGTCATGAGCAACAAAGGAGCACAAAGGTGGCTGCAGCGTAAGGGTGACATCCAGGGAGGCAGGAGACAATTCTGTAGCAAATAAGGGTTTGTTATTCGAGCAGGAAAAGAAGAATCTTAAGGAAATTCTGCCAGTATTTCTTTGCTATCTCTTGCTATTTGCTATGGCAAAAAAAGCAAGAGGTATCCCTGCTTCTGAAACCGTGTGTGTGTGCTGCCCCACGCTCCATCAGCCAGCGCAGGTTCAGTGTTCAGCAGCAGGCAGGATGCGACCAGCAGCGGACACACACAGCCTTCCCATCGCTTTCAAGTTCTCCTGCAATCACAGATTAAGAATATTCATTTTCATGCAAATTTCTGACCAACAGTATACAATCCTCTAACTATTTCCCCCCCCTGGTTGCAGAGGATGGAAAAAATGGTCCAAGTTCTCTACTTTTCCACATGTTTATGTCATCTCTGTGTCCCTAGTACAGACAGTGTCACACTCCACCAGTTCTCAAACAATTCTGCCCACTGCACTCCCATGCCTTACCTTGGACAGAAAGCAGGTAACTTTTCTGAGCTTTTCCCTCTACATTTGAGGCAATACACACGTAGGTCCCGCTGTCGAGAAGCTGAGAGCGAGCAATCTGAAGCTTGCTTCCACCAGATAAAATATGAACTTCAAGGGAATCGGAGTTTTCTGGAAATATGGAAACAAGTAGTCATTCCAAAGCAGGCCTCAGACAGCAAACGCATCTTGAGAAATTTTTTCATCAAAAATTCAAAACAAAGCAAACCAAAGATTCCAATCAGCTAACATAAGAGTCTGTCTAGAGGCAGATGAAGAGGAGACGAAAAATAGACAGCAAATAGCACAAGGGAGAAAAAAGAGCAGAAAAGAGTGTGAGAGAACGTTACCTATTGGTTTTCCGTTCTTCAGCCAGACTAGCGCTGGCGGAGGAATTCCAGCAGCATCGCAGACAAAGGTAACAGGATTACTGACCGTTTCATTCACCAACACTTGCTCCGGGCCTTCGATAGTTGGTGGCACTATAAATTGGATGGAAGCAATAAGAATCGTTTGGTCACCAAAGATTTTTCCAAACTGATTTTGAATTGTCTACTCCACGATGCCTGTGGTATTACAATAGCTGCTGCAGATCAGGCAGAGGATGCTCACCATAAACGTTAAGATGGAAACTTTTATCATCTCGCCCTGCAATATTTATGGCTTTGCAAACATATTGGCCTGCGTCAGAAACCTAAAATAAAAACAAATTTTAAAAAACTTATTATGCAGTCTTGTTTTAATGCTACATTTAGACATATTAATAGCCTTTGCCTCTGCCAGCTCCAGGTCCTTTTCACAGAATGAAAGGCCTCCAGCAAACGCATCTCCTACACACAGCTAGCAGAATACACCAACAAAGAGCAAAATAATTGCTTAAGAGTAGCAAAGTAGTGGCCGACGCAGCACCCCACAAGCCTGGCCTACCTCTGCACCCTTGATTCGTAACGTTTGCCCATCCGCTAAGATCTCCACGTTTGCAGACTCTGAAATTATGCGCCTGTTCTTGTACCAGGTGACGACTGGCGGTGGAATAGCGTTGGATTCACACTCCAGCATCACCAGGGTGCCCACTCTCACGTTCAGCACTGTCAGTGAGGTTCCACTGTGGTCTTTGATGCTTGGGGGCACTGTAGAAGAAGCTCAGAGTTATTTCTGCCTCCGTTTTGTGGGAAGGCAGAAAACAACCTAATAAATACAAAATACTGCATTTTCAAAGCAATAGATACTATCTCAGAAAATTGTGAAAAACAAACCAAGGACAGTTAGGAAACTCTTCTTCTGACTTTCCCCAGCTTGGTTTCTGGCAATACAAGTATATTCACCATCATCGGGTAGTTTGGCTCGGGGAATCTGCAGAGTCCGAGCACCTGAAGGAGACAGAGAAGGCTTGAGATTTATGCTGTGGTTACTCTATCAATCTCAAATGCTATTTCAAAATTGCAGGTCCAAGGACTGAGCACAGGCAATTAAATTAACTGGAGATTCAAAAAAGCACTGCATTGCCATTGCTTTTAAAGGTTTCTTAATTTTTAAAAAAAAACCCCATCCAGCCAAGAGAACTAAAATTTTAGGGTAAACTTCATTAGTGCTGTTAATTATAAGTCTGGACAACAAATAGTCCTTTTAGACCTGTTTCTTCCATAGCTGCTCACTGCTGTCTCCTAACCTAACTCTGCCCTTTCCACGTAACTCTGCCACCACCCCATTCTTTATTCCCTGGTCTCACCTGTCTGCACTGGGGAAGCTCCTCACTGCCTGTGCCCCCGTCACTAATCTGTACAGGTGACTACAGCCAGCGAGCAGCTTCCACGTCTCTGCTTTGGTCTGTGCTGTAACACAGCCCCCGGGCACAGAACACCGGCCAGACGGGACTGAGCACCACAGCACGAGACCTGCACGTGATGCCCTGGGCTGAAGATACCCAGCAGGAGCAGAAACGATGCAGACACTCAGGGACCTTACTTAGGGAGGAGCTTCGAACGGTTAAGACAACCTTCAAATACACGGATTTCTTCCCGAGATACCAGCAGGGTTAATCCAGCTCCCCACTGAAGCCAAACGGAAGGCTTTCACTTTTTGTCATCTAAGCCAACAGAATTTATCTTAGCCCTTGTCACAATCTGTGATCATTTATTTGAAATGTGAGTCAAAGTGACTCAACTTCAATCAATACCTGTATCAGAGCTCATCTGTTACTTGACGTGCCCTCTAGTCTTTTCCACACAGTTTGTTTCAGTGCCTTCAGCCCAGCTAGTTTTCTTTAAAAGTGAACCCACCCAACAGCCAAGAAATTATGAAACACAGTAGGCCAAGTGTCTTGCCTACTCACTGGAGCAATTCTAAGAATACACTGGCTCCATAAATAATGGCCATCGCCCGTATCAAGACCAAACCAACAGAAGCTGAGTCCCAAGGCTATAGAAATAGCTGAGATTGCTCACCAGGCACAATAAAAGTGTTGGTGTTCGAACTGATCGGTTTGCCATTTTTGAGCCAGCTGAGATCAGGAGGGGGAAAGCCAGTGACCTCACAAGTCAGAGAGATTAAATTATTCACCACCACAGTCAAATTCTCAGGATTAGTACCAACAACACTTGGAGGAACTGCGGAGAGAAATACATTAATATTATCTATTGCAGTGCCAGCAAACAATATTCCACAAGATCCTGATTTACTGAAATAAAGCTGAATTGCTGAGTTTCGCCAAAGGGTCAAGTTGCAAAAATCTTTCATTTGCTATGAAAGGATCCACTGCTTTTGGGATCACAGAATCACAGAATGGTAGGGGTTGGAATGGAACTCTGGGGGTCATCTAGTCCAACCCCCCTGCAGAAGCAGGGTCACCTACAGTAGGTTGTAGAGGACCTTGTCCAGGCGGGTCTTGAATATCTCCAGAGAAGGAGACTCCACAACCTCCCTGGGCAGCCTGGGCCAGGGCTCCGTCACCCTCAGAGGGAAGAAGTTCTTC
>Ga0181612_167480_pt1 | contig 12091 bp, 6 predicted proteins | sample HoacroProtozoa21_FD_119630 | JGI IMG/M metagenome (GOLD analysis project Ga0181612, IMG submission 119630) | Hoatzin crop microbial communities from Cojedes, Venezuel. Combined Assembly of Gp0051906, Gp0051904, Gp0051908
CTTCACCCCCTATTAGATGCCACTATCTTTTCCCCTTGGGTAAACCACACCAGTATTAAACACAGATGGAAGCGTGCAAGTGATCAGAATCCCACCATCTCTATTTTTGCGTGCACAGTCTTTTATTAACTGTTTTTATATAGCAGCTCCAGTTAGAAAGCTCATACATATTGTGCTATACACCTCATTACAAATACAGGAAACTTCAGGAAAAGTGTTTTAAAATGTGCTGCAGTTTTAAAGCAAGGTAATTCATGTATATAACTACATTTATCCGTTCCACCTGAACTCAGGGATTCTTTTTAAACATGTATTCTGTTCATTTCTATTGGTACTTGGGGTCTGGAAAAAAACAATAAATGCTCAGTGAAAAATATACCAAAGATCTTTTAAGACGTATTCTGCCTTAGTAGGGAAATGAATGTTATTTAGGAGAGCAGATAGGTAGCTTTGTGATAGAATAAGACCTCATTATTCAAAAGAATATTGATTATCCTTAATACTTTTTTCATAATATTGTAGGCTCCCTACAAGTCTTTGCCTTTCAGGATAGGGGCAAAAAATAAGTCAGAAAAGCTAATGGGGCAGGATAAAGACAAGGGAGATCACTCAACTGATTTCTATCACAGGCAAAACAGACCCGACTCAGGGAAAACTAATTTAATTTATTGTTAATTAAAACAGATTTGGGTAGTGAGAAACAAACACAAAAAATTAAAACACTACCTTCCCATCCTTGCCCAGGCTCAACTTCAGTCCTTCACTCCCCACTCCTTTACCTCCCCCAGCACAAGTGGAGTAGGGGATGGGGAACAGGAACCATGGTCAGTCCATAAGGGCTCCTCTCTGCCACTCCTTCCTCCTCACACTTTTCCCCCCTCCAGTGTGTGAGTGGCTAACAACAGGTGACAGACCCTTGATGGTATTCCCTTATTGGTTTTGAACTTATTTATTTTATTACAGTGAAAATCTGTGTATAAAGACATATTTTGTGTATAAAGACATATTTTTAAGACTGTTCCCCTCTTCCTCATTCTGCTTTTTACTCATGAGTGGGGGGCTATTTCACATCTGCTTGGGATCAGAGAATGAAAGAAGATGGATGGAAGGAGACTGAGGGTAGATAACCTTGGGATCAGAGAATGAAAGAAGATGGATGGAAGGAGACTGAGGGTAGATAACAACGGGGATGTTAGAGACCATATTTCATAACTCTTGTTACCTTTTCATGGGTTTGGTATGAATTTATCCTACGGTACATGTATTATGGCTAAGCTGTAACAGACCAGTTTTGAGTACAGGGTCAGACTGGCTTTTCATTTTTAAAGATTACCAGGCTGTGGGAAGAAGCTTAGAACTCTTCAGTTGCATTCTAATGATTCAAAAAAAGGTAACAAAACCCACAGATTTAATTATCTTTTTTATTTCATGATGAATATTTATATTGTTTGCTGATTAAATTTTGTTTTGCGATTTGGCAATGGTTTTCTAAGTTCCACCTGTGCGATTCTGCTTACTTGGTCTCACATTCTGAAATCAGTGGGTAGACTGTCCTCTCTCACATACACTTTTAAATACGTGAAATTTATTCTCTCACATTTCTTTTACTACCCATTCTTTCACAATTTTTTTTTAAAAGAGTTGATAACCCACTATTTATTCTTTACAGATGATCATGTAAATAACTCCTATAATATCTGTATAAACCAAGAATAATTTTTCTACAATCATTAATCTCAGTAAGAACAAACATCAGTAGAATTATGCATGTCCGCAAAGAAGTTCAGATATGTAAAAGACAATACTTTCTAACTTGGTGCACTCCATTTGAAGTCAAAGGGCATTTTCTTCTTGACTGAATAGGAGAACACTTGTGTCACCACTATATTTCGATTCAGTTATTAGAAACAGCACTTAGAGCTATATATTTTGTCAATTCTAGATACTTGAACTTGCCTACTTTTGCTTTTAAGAATATTCATGTTGGTATTCAGGAGCCTGTAACTTTTATTTCTACCTGATATCCACTTTCACAAAGTAAACCTCAATAAATTTCCATAGTAGAAAACATCCCACTTAGTACCATTTTTTAATTTTTCTTTCCCCAGCTAAAATGCAGTGCTGGTAGTTTGCAAGTTGACCAAAAGATGAACGCTTCTTTTATACTTGTCTTTGTGTGAAACATGATACTATATACATCCATGGCAGATAGCAGTAAAACCCGCTGTTCAAGAAGAAAGGCATGAATGATACTAGTGATGAACCAACCCTAAAGGGCAAGTTTGCTTTGGATGGCTTCCAGAAATGTGGATCTTTTTACAGAAAATATTCAAGCACTACAATTTTACTGTGCCATTCCAGAAATTTCAAAGACACAGTGGTTGTTCTCATCAGATATTTAATATTGCCGTCTATAAGCCAAACTGAATATGCCACCAGAACAGCAACAGTATTTCTTTAGTTCTTGCTTCCTAATATGACCAGGGGTGCTATTTGTGCACTATTGTCAACCAGCAGGAGCTCAGCCTTGTTCTGGTTTGGTTTCAACTAGTTGTTCTTCATCTGCTAACAAATATGAGCCAGTGCCTGGGTTAGACTGGCAACAATAATGTTTTCCTATGCTGCAAAGCATAAGCAGAGAAAATAACATCTGCATATTTTCAATGTCAAAGTTCATAATACCTCAACCAGCTCCTATAGCTCTATGAAATGCTGCTAAGAACAGAACAGGAAAACAATCCTTACAGAGCTTTGAAAATGGAAGCACTCATAGTTTTGTTTGTTTTAATTATTCCAGCTACACAAATGAAAACAGACTGTTTTAGCACTGGTCTCTGTCTTGCAATCTTCATCAGATAGGACATTATGTCCCTGTGGGCAATGTCAAAAGCATGGGACCAGTGCAAGCTCATTTGAATGGAGAGTTGCCCTCCATTTATTAACAGCAACCAAACCTAAGTACTAGTACACCTGATGCAAATCCACAACTTCCAGCTTGTGTCAAGCCTAGGATGTTAGCTTCATCTGAGATGTTGCAAGAAGCTGCTATTTTGTTTCTCAGTGCAGTGGATCGTTCTATCCTGGGTGGAAGTCAGACATAGCAGGTGAAATCTCCACAGTTTATAGGACCTAAAATGTTGGCTTTATCATCTCCAATTGCTTTGATGTAGGGAAACTGAAATTGAGACTCCAAGATCTGTGTCATGAATTCTTCATCTAAGTAACTGGCCTCTGTTGAGTCAAGACGGTGGCAGACCCATGACCCACTGTAGGTACTGGCCAGAATTGATGGACAGCACATTTTAGAGCATCCTACTGTTCAATTGGTTTGAATGAGATCAAAGAATTGTAATAAGTCACTTGTCTGCTTCATGTGGATTAAGACATCCTTCTATACATGAAAGAAGCAGAAGTCATGATACCGTCATTATCTGGGCTGGAGGCACAATGTCAAAGTACAGTGAAACGGTTTTGTATCTCATGCAGTCCAACATAACTTTGGAGCCCACACTAACCTCTGGATACTAGCATGCAATTTTCTTCCAGTACACAAAACTCCATTTGACATATTCAAGGTTCCAAAGTTTTCAAATATTTTCTGCTTCACATATCAGTAATTTTCTCTATAAGGAAACAACATCTTTAAAACTCACATACTCTCCAGCAGTTTTGTTGCATCTGTTTCCACTGTACTTTCCACAGAACTGTCAACACCTCCATCATGGCTCCTCTTAATCTTCCCCTTCATAAAGACTACAGGCCTAAATTTTCCTTTCCGCATGTTTGTAACACCTGCAAACATTTATCATCCTCATGACAATATTCTTCTACATTTCTGCAATACGGTGCCCAAGATAAGTAATTGCTTTAGAAGTGATTTCACTTGGGTTTTATTTATTTTATTTTTGAGGAGGAAAGAAAAATATAAATATTTATTTTCTTCTACCTGTTTAGACCAAAACAGTTTTACTTTTTTCTCTCTTCTTGTCAAATTTTTCTGAAATTTATTTAACCACTGCCATTTTAAATTAGACACACAGAACACACATAAAAATATAGAATGAAATTTAATCAATTTCAGATTTAAAAGCAACCTGATGCTAGACAAATTTTAGAGCAGATCTGTCAGAAGGTCATTCATACATGTTTTTTTACAGCCATGTTCTACCTTCACAGGCACTTACCTATCTCACAATTGTTTACCATCTAGATATGCTGCATCTTTTGATTTAGTGAGGCATCTTTTAAACTAGGTTTAACTAAACTTTTCATGACCATTCATTTGCTATTATCTTCAAGAATGCTGTCCACTGCCATGATATTTTTTAAATCTTGGAAGATAATCCAGCTAATATATATTTCAGAATTTGACAAAAAAAACACCCCAACATAGCTGTTGTATTTTAATGACGGGACAAAACTGTTTAGTTTGATACAGAAAAGTCTTTTACCAAAAAGTAAGGAGTGCTTAAAAAAACACACAAGCAATGCAGACACCTACAAAATGTATCCCACTACCTTTAAACAACTGGAAATGTGAGCAGTTAAATGATTTATACTTACAAAATGTTATGTCCTTGTAGACAGTTCAGTAGTTTGCAACAGGCAGTACTCTAGAGTTTTTCACTCTGATTTGAACAGAAAAGATCTATTAAGCATTAGTAAAAACAATGACTTTTTTTCTAAGGGTTTCTACTATTTCACTCCTCATCCTCCACTGCAGTGTTGGGCCCCCAGTGCAGCTGCGCAGGCAGGCATCTCTGAGCCTGATGACTTCTTAAATCAGTCCTCACTGGCAAAGGGTCAACCGAAAGGTAAAACACGGCAACAATAGGAATACTACTACACAGGAGACAATTAGCAAGGGTTGGAGCAGGTGACCTCCAGATTTCACTTCCAACCTGAATCTTGCTGTGTTTCTCAGGATGACTTTTCCTGGCAGAGCACCTCCACCAGTCAGAGGCAGATGCAGCAGCAATCATTCAGGCACCTCCAAACACAATCTGTTCCAGAAAACGTCCATGCTCTGTCTAAATTCAAAGATGTCACTAACGCTGCTGCTGGTAGTAGCATTTAAAGGAATGAAGAGGGATTTTTGGAGGGGAATTCTGCCTCATTCTACTGCTCAGGACATGGTATCACCAAAACTGCTGCAGTCAGCTTCAGTAGACTTCAAAGGCACTTAAAATTTCTTAAAGGTATCCCATCTTGCTATTCATTTTTTGATATATTTACTCACTCACCTATTTTACCTCCACAACCTGTGAGTCTCAGTATTTAAAAGCTTATGAAAATATGTTAGCTTTGTAACAGTCATATAGGCATATGACTGTCACCTTCTTGCTCTCTTGAGGTCACTTACCTTAACTACAGAAAGTGCGATGTGTAAATTTTCTAAGACACCCTTATACACCTCACTGTTTCCAAATCCCTTCTTCATACAGAGGGAAATGGTGAAATTCAAAAGCCGTCTGGACACGGTCCTGGGCAGCTGGCTCTAGGTGGCCCTGCTCGAACAGAAAGGTTGGACCAGATGACCATCAGAGGTCCCCTCCAACCTCAACCGTCCTGTGATTCTGTGAATTTGGAGCCATGACACTTTACATCTGGTGAGGACTTGTGCCATAGGACTTCCAGAATGTATTGAGATATACTGGTTTCCACCCCCTTGAAAGCTGAAATTACTGAACAATGAAGTTCAGCCATATACTTAGATACCTCCTGTAAGTTAGAACACCCACGAACATAAAATACTGTAATCTAAATACATTTTATTTCATAAACAGAGCTAAGATGCTGTTACTTTAGTCAACACGCAAAAAACATTTTGCATTTCCCAGAAGGAGAAATTGCTTATAAGGCCTTATATTTTTTAAAATTCCTTCAAGCATTCTCTGACAATCATAAAAAGGAATAGTAGTGGATTCTTCCCATATAACTCTCCACTGATCTTGGTTAATCTTTAGAAGATATGCCTCTTTTGAGGTCACAGATTTAACAGTGATATCTACATTGCTCATATGGTGGTAAAGTATTAGAATCCATGTAACATCATTAGGATTTTTATACAATATTGCACCTTGCCATGGCAAAAGCCAATTGCCATACTGAATAAATTATTTTTGAAATGTTTGGGTTGGTTTCTCAGTTCAGTCTGGAACAAAAATACAGTTGATGTATGTATACAAGAATTACTCTAAATGAAAATTCTGACTTTTTTTTTGAAGCTTCTGGAAGGAAACATTTTGTGGGATAATTCTCTCTACCATTTCATTTTACAAGAAACATCTAGATAAATTATTTTTCATTTATGTGAAATCATATACCTAACATTGTGAAGATGAAAAAAAAATCTATAGTTCTTTCTTTCCAAAGAAACCACCTTTGTCACTGATGTGCTTCACAGCACGACTAACAAAAGTCAAGAAAAGAACACATAATGGCAGATATTCTCAGTCAATTTAAAAACAAACTTACATATACAACCTTGTTTGAAAGATCTTTTGCCCTTGCAACACCTCTTTTTAGACAAAAATACTTGTACATTTTCTTCACATTAAAGAAAAGAAACGTGCCTAGTAAATTCAACATTTGTAAAAAATTTAGGTCTCCTAAATTCGCTCTCCTTCATGTGCCCTTCCCCCATACAATATCTACTCTCAGTCTTTGCTGTGCAGCTCTGACTTATCTATTGAGGTGAGTGAAAAAGCATTCATAAAAATATATGTGGCTTCTAATTCTGGTCCTGCAGTAGACCTGGTATAAAATGTGTAAGTCTTCCATGACAAGCTCCGTCTCTGTTATTTTAGACAACAGCCTAACATCTTCACCAGGAACTAGAAGCGAAAGAAGCACCCAAAGAAGTTTGTATTTTAGAATGAGAATACACTCAAGCTGAGAATCCAGCTGCTTTTGGACCTCTTCCCACAATACTTTCTCAGTGGAGCATTAAAAATAATTTTTGCGGACCAAAATGAGGAGGTTTCTGTAGAAAACTATTCTAACAAGATGACTGTGGCTTTCTATTCTCTTGGTTTCCTATACCAGTATCCCAAGTGAACTATTATTGAATGACAAAAATGTAATTAAAGTCCAGGGGACTTGTGTGCTGTATCTGAAATCTTGATAGAAACATAAATTTAAGAACATTTTGCAGATTCTCCCTTTTATTTCACAGTTTTTCTCTCAAAGGGTGCTCGTTACAGCAGTGCTTCACATTCTGGCCCCAGGTCCCTGAGGAACTCATCAGTGGTCCTTCAGGGACCAATAGAAGATTTTTACTTGACTGGGAAACTGAGCCACCATTTACAAACAAGGGTCCTTGCAGAACAGAGGAGGTCATTTCCTCTGAGTTTTAAAGTGGAAAGAAGGAAATCAATACATAGTTTTAAAAATAACTGTGTTCAGAGAAGAGAGGAAACAGTCATACAATGGGACATTTTGTAATTGTTTACTATGTGTGTTACGGTATCAGGCAGACAGTATAGGGTTTTCTATGCGATGCAATAAGCACAAGGCATTTTTCCCAGTGGAAAATAATGACAATAACTGAAATATTAATTTTTAGCCTTTTTCAGAAAAGTAATCATTTTGAAGAAAGAAAGAAACATTTAAGAAAATTTTGAAATTCTACAAGACGTAATTATCCGTGCCAGTTTCAAACTTTGCTCCTTCTAATAATCTCATTTTAACTCTTTTTCATTGAGTAGAGGACAGCCTCACAAGTTCACATTAGATGGTTTGTATTTACCTTGATTGGTTTGTAGAGTTACACTGTAACTGTCCGTTCACCCTGGAGGCAGGTATCTCCTAGTGGAGGGATAGCAGCAATTAGCACCAGATTTTCGCATATCCATCAGCTCTCACCCAGTTGAGTGAATTTTGAAAAGCGCTTAATGCTTCACAGCTCTTATTTTGGAAAATCAAGTAATCTCTGTCTCCAATTCCCTGTCCTCCTGAAATTTAAAAGATCCATTGCTAGATGCCCAGTCAGCACCCAAACTCTTTTGAGAATATTGCTCAGTTTATGGTAGTATACCTGAAACCTGTTACGCAGACATGAATAGGCAGAGCCTTTATTAAAAAACTAAGTTATTGTTGAGAACTTGGCATGGATTAGGGCTCGCAGGGAAGAGAGGATCAAATCTCTTAAACCAGATGGTCAGTGGGAACGTCTTTTACAAAGATCCTTTCAACATCTTCAACCAGGTTGGGGAACCAGGTTGCTGTTTTCCTGGGCTCCCATAATCCACCTGGCCCATGGTCTTAATGTGACCACTCTGGCACATGCATGATCCATTGCAGCTGGCTACTTTAAAATGTATTAAAAATACCTTCTAAGTATCTCACATACAAAAGACTGCCCTACGTGCTCTCTTCTGCCTCTGCAGGAGCAGTTTCTATTGACTATTTATAAGTGTCTTAGCTACGTATATTTTCATCATTTTTGCAGCAGGACTCCCCGGGGAACTCTCTGGAAGGAACATACAGATTCTCCACCATAGATGTTGATCACCATATTTAAGCACACAAATTGGTCTATGCACAGCATATCCAAAAAATTTCTTATTTGTTTGAATTTTTTTTCAGAGCTCTTTATTAAATTTACATAACTCAAAGATCTATCAAAACATCATCAGAATACAGATGTTAAAAAGCACCTATATCTGAGAAGCTAAAATATTTCTGCAGTACAGGCTGTACCACAAAATGCAGCAGTTACCCACAGAGCACAAGAGAAACTTTCTTCCATTGCCAATTCAATTTTATATTACCTTCCATTTTTTTCACCTTTTAAGAATTTGTATCCTCTTTGCCATTGAGGAAAAACACAACGTCCTCAAAACAGAAGTCCTGGAAAATGGCATCAATGTTAATATTTGACAAATATCACAAATTCCTGCTTGTAGAATTTACCTCTTTTCTTCTTTGCTTTAATTAAAAAAAAAAAAATGCAAACCAACCCAAATCAGGAAAAAATGGGAGGAAAAAAGTACTTTAATAAACAACAACAGAAAAACTAAGTAAAAATTTCTAAAATGCCAAAGTGTCTTAGAAGCTTCATCCCATTTTCAAAAGACAGAAATGGGAAGTAGTAACCTAGGACTCTCAGTGGATTTAGGGAAGCAGATTTAGACAGACATGTACAAACTCCTCTACTTATACTCCACACTAACTAATTTCAGATCACCTCAATCTAGAAGTTATACACCTGCATTAATACTTTGCTTAGGGAGAGCTAATGTACCATGATAGGGCAACTGAATGGTTTCTAGTTTGGAAATTGCTTACATTCGGCCAGAGGAGATGAGGATCGCCTGCACAGGTGCAGACACATTCAGGCATTTTGAAAACAATCGTCCCTGAGGCTGAAGTCAGCAGACCTCAGGCATCTAAGCTGGCATGTGTTTTCACAAATGGTTTATGGTAATCCATGTCCATGCTGCTGATGAAAGGCATGGTTCAAAGCCCTTTCACCTGGATACGCTCCTGGCCTTTTCATTTTGGCTGTGTGCACATAGCACTGACCATGTTGTGGGCTGGACCACATAAAAATACCCACCTGTTGGATCCCACACTGCTTAAACGAATGATCTGGCTGACTTTGGGACACAACTGTGAAAGAGGCATAAATAGGTTTTTTGTTTGTTTTTTTTTTTTAACAGAAACTGCTTCTACTTTTCAGATATCAGAAAACGATACATGAAATAGACAGGAAAAAGTTTTCCTTTACCTCAGCAATCAAGCTATGCAGTTGCAGAACAAATCCATACTTTCAACTACTATGAAAAACTGCTAGTATATCACAGTTAACCCAATTGCACAGTTAATTGGCCTTAAGAGACTGGGAAGGCTGGTCTAAGAGGGCTGCAGCTGTCACTGATGGATTTTAGCAACCTGACAGAGACAAGCATCTCCATATTTTGAAACTTTTTTGTCACCTGTTTGTTAAATATTGCAATAATTGTTTTTCCTGTTCTAAATTTGTATATATTGCTATTTTAAGACAGAAAGAGTGACTGGGTCAGGTGAACCTTTCTGGTGGAAAGGAACCACTGAGCCTTCTACAAGTGCTGGAAGAACGGAGAAAGTGCAGGGAGAAAGAATTCTGTAAATGATGCTGAAATTTAGAAAATGTTGGGAGAACAGGATACAAAAATTTTACTGTTAGAAAGAACTTCTTGGTCTCCCAGAGGGAGCTGTGTAGGGTTTGCTACATTTCAAAGTTGGCCAAAATCCAGCCTGAAAACATGAACCTGTCTGCAAGGACACTGACGTAGGGGAAAAAGTTGGTTATAAAGTCTTTAGTCAGTCTCCTTTTCTGCCTAACCTGGCTTGTCGAGCTTTCTCTCATTAAAAATTTTAATCAACTAGTTTACAGTCTAAAAACCCCTGAATTTTCTTTAATAAAAAAATCTTTTGGTCTTCCTTGGGAAGCTCAGTATCAGAAGAAAAAGTTCTAGACAGCTCTGCTTTCTGGTTTGGGGCCTCATCATAGTTATCTGCTTCTTGTATTACCAAACATTTAGCAATTGTAAGTGGTGACCCTCTGTCCCTGCAAATTCAGTTAGGGTACATCTAGAAAAAGATGAAAAGTGGAGGGAAGATGAATCTATGCAATCTAGGAAGTACAGTAGACATCTGGAAGAAATTAAAGTAAAAGCTTTGTCTCCTTATGAAATCAGGTGGACATACACTAAAGAAAACTGTCTTATTTCTTAACATATCCTTTCAGATACTCAGAAGCTGTTTAGCAGCCTATAGACAATTTATAGCCCATAAAATTTGAAAATATTGCTCTCCTAGAAAGAATCATTTTACAAAGTGAAGAATTTCATCTGAGAACACCAGGAGAGAAGGAAACTTGAGGAAGAAAATTGTGAAGTCTTTCCAACAAATCTGAAATTCAGTCCAAGTCCTGTTGAATTAGAGAGCTTATGAAATCATAATCTGAAGTCAAACACCAATGGCATTAGAAAGCAAGACCTGAGAAAAAAGAGTGCTAGGAGATCTTAATGAAGAGTAATAAAATTACTAAACAATTAATTCTTTAATAAAAGCAGTCAGCATCATAAAGAATAGAGTGAAAACAGAAGGACGGAAACTGATGGGCAGTAGCTGATGGCCCTGGTTAGTAAACATCAGGGCTTATGGAACAGGAAAAGGGAAAAGAGAGCTGAAGGCTAAAAAGAGGTATCTGCAAAATACGACTGGAATGAGTTGATATACGATGGCACAAAAGGTTACACAAAATCTTCATGAGGAAATAAACCCTGAGCAGTACTCTTTGCTTGGACAGGGTCATTATACTTGAAATGAAAACATGTTGCAGAAGCCTGCAGTCAAAGAACTGAAACTACCTAGAAAGAAACAACATACACATCTTTTGCACAGTGAACAAAGAACAAAATTCCTTTATGGGAACTGTTCAAGAGAAGCCACTTTCAGAGGCTGTGTTTTTCACCTTGACTATGAAAAGGTTTTATGACTTACAATTTAGACACTGATACATAAGTTAATGTGATCTCTTGTATTTCCTTAAATGGTTTTGACAGAAAAAAAAGGGTCATATTGAGCATGGAGAGATAAAACTCTGATTCTGCACTGGGGAAAACACTCTTACTGTGAACAAACATCAGCTAGTTGCAAAACAAAATCTTTAAAAAGTGGTTTACCTTGTTTCAGGAAATACTATCTCTCCTTGTATTGAAAACATGGCAGACTCCACAGCTCATTGAAAAAAGTGCCTTGGAAAAAAAGAGGCAGGCAATTAAGATTTTGAAAGTAGATGAGCTACAGAAAGATACCTAAAAAACTAGCAAAAAGGCAAAGAACAGGAAAACAAAATTAAAAATAAATAGTAGCAATAAAAAAAAAAAACAAGGACAAGAGCAGAAAGTGGTGTTCTGTGTTTGAACACACTCAAAGGCAATTTAGATCGATGGTCATAAGAGTCCCTTATGTGTTGATTCTTCTCTTATAAGACAATGAGTAGGTACAGGTTCAAGGTTATTCTCCTTGTTATCTAGAAGCTGATTTCAAAATACAAGTCTCTAGCGTGAAAGATCATGCCTAACATCAATATATATCA
>Ga0181612_168016_pt1 | contig 12091 bp, 14 predicted proteins | sample HoacroProtozoa21_FD_119630 | JGI IMG/M metagenome (GOLD analysis project Ga0181612, IMG submission 119630) | Hoatzin crop microbial communities from Cojedes, Venezuel. Combined Assembly of Gp0051906, Gp0051904, Gp0051908
ACCCACAATAACATCACCCATATGAGCCTGTCCCTTAATTCAAACCATGAGATCTCAACTACTCCCAGGCAAAGCTCAATGCATTCCAGTTGCTCCCTCACATACAGAGCAACTCCACCACCTCTTTGCTCCTGTACACCGCCCACAGGCATCCTGCTTGGGTAAATCACCCAAGTTCGTACTGGAACACTGTCATGGAGGTAAAAGTAAAGTATACCTGTAAGAGCCAGTGGTTATTTCTCTTGACTTTTACAATACAGATTACTGTAACAACACAGAAATGTCGAATTTCTACTGAGAGACTGTAATTGCTTAAAATGTTAAATGCTTTCAAGGTGAAATCAAAGGAAAGGTTAATTAAAGGTAAATTAAAGCCTGCTTTTACGATTCTTTTGGGAAGGAAAAAGAAAAAGTATGAAAACAATTCTAATTCTAGCTCTGCTGACTCATAACTTTTCTACACACCACCAGGCACTTACCCTGTGGACTTCCCTAAGCATGTCTCTGGGACACGGCTAGCCTGGATCTGTTGTGAGCAAAGGCTGCAGCATGTCACACGTGTATCCGATCAGGTGCCTCTCCGTCGGAAGGAAGCAACACCTGCAGCATCCCACTCCTCCCATGCTGACCCTGGCGCAGCCTGGGCGCTCGGACTCTGCTCTTGCATGCTGAGGACGGGGAAGGATTCAGCATGGGAACGCAGCCGCCAGCCAGTGACTTTCTCCTACGCCTGCCCTACCCCACCCCATCCCTCCAGGAGTCACCCCAACTCCTGTGAACAAGAGTGGTGGCAAGTTCGCATGGCCAAGCACTCGAGGAGGGCAGGAGCCCCGGGTCTTCACCAGCCGTGGGACTTCTGTCCAGATCCTCCCCGAGTTACACAGCCCCTTCACAAACGACAGCTCCCAGGAAAATCCTCCTCTCCTCACCACTCTTTTGCTAAACCTTCCAGATTTTACCCTCTCCACGCTGGCCAATAACAAATTCCCACACTTGTATCAGTCTTCTTAACAGACCCACTATCAGTTTGTTATGTCAAAGCTTAATCAACAGCAATTCACCTGCAGATTTCCACTGGAGAAATCTGTGTTTCCCTTGTGGCTAGCACCATAATGCAAGACACACAAAAAACTTTAAAAAAAATGTGGAAAGTGACTCTCCCTTCACAGCTGCTGCTCACATTCAGCAGGCAAGCATCCATCCCCTAAGCACTAACTGCAGCTCTTAGCCTCTCACAGAGCATGGCCTCGGCTGTGAAGCCTGCTGTGTCGAAGGCTTCTTTGTCCATAAAGCCGTGCACACCACTCAGGATTCAATCACGAAACAAAAATCAGTGAAGTCATTGGGAGGATGAGGAAATCCTCTCCGCAGGTGCTCAGGCTTCAGGTGGGAGCGCAGCACGGTGGCTTGGGAGCAGTCCAGCTAAAAGCTCCCACTCACAAACCACAGGCGTTAATTACAACTCTTCTGACTGACAGGAAGGCTCTAGAGTGCCTTTTGTGATACTGAAATTTAAAAGGTGGTCCATGAGAAGGGTTAAGCAAGGGTAAGGTGTACTGCTAACACCACTTGCAACCTGGTCGGAAAATTCCAGACATCCCGCTCTGTCAGCCATGTGAATAACCAGGTGCTTTTGCATTTCACTGACATTCCCAAAACCAACTGCGTTGCCTCAAGTCAATATATTTCTTTCACACTCAGAATAAACATTCCCTATTTCAGGACCTTCTTTATTTAGAATGAACTGAAAAAAGTTCTAAACTATACCCAATTTCAAATGGGAACAAAATATCAAAGATGGCAAAAATCCACGTTTTGTCTTGCTTTGCAGTTTAGCCTTTTTGCTTCACCAAAACTAAGCTGGATTAGAGCAATGTTTGTTTCTTCATTTGCATTTTTCATAATAAAAGACGTTGCATCACTCTCTTCTGTTAAAATTTGTGAAGAGTAGCTGTGGCGATCCTGGCCTCCAAGGCAGAGCCTAAGAGAGAGTGATGATCTGCCTGCCTAAAAAACTCTTCTACAGTTTCACTTGAACACTGTGTAATTTTTGTCACATTCTGATCTAAACACGCTGGCAAAGGCCACTGTGCACTATCACGGAAGTAGCAAGGTCACTGAAAGAGAAGCTTGTAATTCTTCTGTGTTATTTAATTTGTATTATTTATAGTTCTGTAGCATCAAACATCTAAGAAGCTGCAGAAACAACACCAATCATTGTAAGCTAGATTTAAATTAGCTTTGAGCATGCCTACCTGCAGTTTCACTGTATTAAAACAATCACTGCAAAAGAGGACCTTTGAAACAGTTGTGTCTTCTCGGTGCTATGCAGACAAATAAAACGTCATGGTTCAGCAGGTGAACTGCGTATGTAGGGTAGCATAGGATACCTCCTACCAGCCCAGCATCTCTTCCCCAGAGCGAAGCACACCACACATACACAAAGAGGAGTGGGGAGAAGTCATGCCCACCTCTGTGTAAGCTCACAGCCCTGGAAAGAAAAATAGGAGCTGCTGATGCTGTGTGTTGGAGGAACAGAACAGCTGGATATTAGCTGGCTGAGCCTGTATATTATATGAGATATGGTGGTCCAAATTTCTGCTCTGAAGAGCCTCCTGCAAACACACAAATTAATTTATTGGCAATGGCATTTTTTACAAGGTGCGTACCCATTCCTTCAGAGTAAAGGCATGTTTAAAGCACCACTGCTACTGAGAAACCATATAATCACACTGTTGTGCATTATTTCATACAATCATACCACAGTTTGGATCAGAAGGGACTTTTCAAGGTCATCTAGTCCTACACCCTGCTGTGGGCAGGAATATTTCCCCTGGACTGCTTGGGGTTGTCCCATAACATCTAGAACATCTAGAAACATTTCTTGGCAGGGACCAGAAGTTAATGTGCACTTCTCGATTTGGCCTTGAAAAAAACTGGCAGAGAACCTGTGCTGTATCTTGGTCACTGTACCGCACACGTGAGACTCACCTTGCCCAATACTTGCCAAATTACACATCTGAGGTCCTTCCACAGCCGGTGGAAAGATACAAGGAGCAGCAAAGGACCATTAATTCGTCCCAGAGCATGGGCTGTGAGACAGGCTACATGAGGCATCCCCAGGAAAGCCACTGCCCCAAAAAACAGGAGCCAGGACAGAAGCCCAACTTTTTTGCCAGCTCTGCCAGCTCCGCTGGCAGTGGTGCAGCCTTGGCGCACCCCTGGCGTGAAGCGCTTGGGGGTCAGCAGCGCTGCGTCCAACCCTGATCCTTTGCCAGTGACATGCCAGCAACTCCTCCACCGCAGAGCCCTGCTCAGGACTGGCGGAGAAAAGCCAGCCTAGAAGCTGCTCTGGTCAGCGTGCGCCTGAGCCGGCCCAAGGGACTGATCTCCAGCTCTGGTTGACCTCCAGTGGCTGATGTCCACCAGGGTTACGGTAGCTTCAGCCCTCTTTGAGGCCACCCATCTATAAAGGGTTAATGAGGGCTTCAAGCAACCCAAAGAAACAAACAGGGTGCCTTCAGCAGCACAGAGAAACTGGCAGGCTTTGGGCTCGCGCTGCCTCTCTGAAGGCGTGTTTCCACTTTATTAAGGCCCTAATGATTTACATACAGAAAGCCCAGTTCCTGAGAAAGCCCAGGGCTTTACTGCTGCTCCTCACACTACTATTTCTGCTGTTTCCATAAACCCCGCATACATGGAGTAACAGCGGCTCCCAGTCTGTGCAGCTCAGCAATGCCAGTGTCATTCTCACACAGGAGGAGCCTGCAGCTCCCTTTACCCTGAGCAGCAACAGATTACCAACTCTCACAACGCTCCTCTTGCTCTGCATGGCAAGTCTCACCTGCAGTCCGCACAGTCAACCACCTCTTGCATCGGAAAACATGAAAACTGACTGCCTTGCGGTAAAAAAGACAGCGGACCCCCCTGGCACTCAAGAAACAGCCCCAGCCCCTCCAGAAGTCTCTGTTCCTGTTTTACAAACAACTGGTCTATGGCTACTGGAAACAGCCTTCTTGGAAACAAAGTTTCCAAAAAGCTGTTCCTTTTAAAGGTAATTTTTCTTTAAGTCAAAAGCCAAAGACCTGTGGATATTTACAGTTTAACATCTACTCTTTTCTCTTTCTCCCCATCTAGCAAAAACTCACACGGGACAAACTCAACCACGAAAAACTGTGAAGGTTCAGGAAAGCGACTATTGATGGAGACCGTTCGTAACTAAAAAGTACTCCATTAAGAGTTTGTTTTAACTGGTCCAAAAAGGGCAAATGTGTCATTGGCCTCATCAAAATCTGTTGTCTTCTTCCAGCCTTTCCTATGCACTGTAGAGGTGCTCCCAGTTTGTCAGTATTCAGATCACACTGATCTATTAACAGCTTGTCAACCGCTTTGTTTGAGACTAAAAGGAATTTTGCAACTCCCCAGCACTTCATTCCCTTTCCTCATTGCATCTTTTCTAATATAGCTTGTGCTCCACTAAATACAACTGCTTCAGTGATTAAAGGCAGAAGCTGCCAGCTGGATCTCCAGAGCCCATAAGCTCGCTGGATGCTGCCTGCAGGGTGGAGCTGTTGTGAACCACCCGGGTCCATCACAGGAACCCAGAGCCTGGTGAGGCCATGATGCACCAGAAGCCTTCCGGCAGGCAGAATGATGAAAATCTGCCTTTGGAGGTTGGGTTTTGTCCCGGGAGGCTGGAGGAATCTCTGTTCAGGGTCAGCTGGCCCCGCAGAGAGGGAAAGGTGCTCCAGACAGTGCTGCAAGCAACAGAGTCAGCAGCAGGACACGCAGGCAGGGCTACCCAAGGAAGATTGTAACCTGTTTGCCTGCAACAACCAATGCATCACAATTTCCCTGAGGAGCACAAGGTAAGTGTCAGCCAATGTCCACTGCCCCCCCTGCCAGTCATTCCTGTAGGACCTGTTCAGTAGGTAAGCGAAAGTCCAAGCTCAACCACCAACTATACTGAGCTACAGAAAAACAAAAGCCACGATCTCCCTTAACACGTACCCTTATCAAATTTATACTACTTCATGTCTAGTTCAGCATTACCCATCAGAGAGGTCTGTGACTCTCTACAGTTGGCTACAGATGCCAGAAACGATTTTCAGTGTCATGCCAGATGGCCAGCTGGTGGGAACCTCTTTATCTGTCATCACATCGGCTTGGGAGTGGTTAACCCAGAGCATGGAGTGGCAAGACACGTTGGGTGCTACCAGAATAAGGATTCTTGGAAAATTCAAGCTGTGAGTAGGCAGTGCTCTCTCCTCAGTGGATATGAAATACACAGTACTTGCTACAAATGCTGTCATGGGGCAACCTGCTTTTGTGCTTGCCACAGAGCAAGAATTAAGTCAAAAGGTGAAGTCTGAATGTAAGTCTGTGGAAGGAGAGGAAACGGAGAGAGTGGATGCAGGAGGGCAGGAGTCCTCCTACCTCACCATGTCGTTCTCTCTCTTGTGCAGAAGCCCTTCTGCTGACACACAGTACAGACCAGGCTCCTTGCTTATCACTTAGGTTAAAAAAAATTAAAAGGAAGGGGTGCTGAGAAGAGTAGGAGCGGCAGAACAGAGGATGGGAAATGATGAAAGAGGAGAATGGAGAGAGCAACCAATGAGGGCAAGGGCTTTCATGCAGGTAGCGTTAACATCAACAAAATCAAACAGAGCAGCAAAACAGGCACTGTCTCTGACTTGCTACTTCCCCCATCCCTCAAAGGCATCCGAGGCAAAACCAGTGTCTACACCTCTTCTGGTAAACCAGGTCACAGTGTCTTTCAGCAACCAACACATTACCATGTAACAGCAGGAACCACGGGGAACAATTCCCTCTCCTCCAGGCAAAAACACTGTGGGAAAAATTCCCCCTGATAAAATATCTCTGTTTGCTTAATACACACCCTATCCCACAGCAATGCAAACTTGGTCGAGTTTTGCATGGCCAACTCTGCAGAAAGCAGCAGTCAGCTCCTTCTGGTTTTCCCTCTACTCTACACAAATCAAGTCACTTGGTGGGTCTCTGGGGAAGGTGTAGGGGATGATGTTCCTGGGAAGCTGGGGAAGGAGAAAAGTAATCATGTGCTTTGCTAAGCGATTTATTTTAAATTATTTTAGTAAACTGTCTTCTGGCTGAATTAAACTTTTAAACTCTACTTGATTATTCAATGCTGCTAACTGGGGAAGTGAATTTATTCATGTGCTAGTATTTACTGCTGCTAGCTGATTGTTTCCATCGCGAAAGTATCATTGATAGGGATCACAGAGCTTTTGTAGGAGTACTTTTTATTGGCATTAGATCTAGATCAGCTGATTCTATCGAGTTTACCTGGCTGTCCACCCACTTTCCCTGCACTGGAGACTCAGCCTACACCCCTGTAACACAGCAGCACCCACTACCAGCCCCGTTCCACACAGCTCAACCACTTGTTCTGGCCTGCCTGATGTAATACTTAGCTTTCCTCTAAATGACAGACAACCGCAGAGCTAGGTAACTACAACTACTTAGACACTGCCTGATCGACTGCTAATTGTGAGGTTCAAGATTTGGAAAAATGCACCATTACTTTTAGACCTAAGCCTAACTAAATTATAAGCCTGTCGATTTTAAGACCCTGAAGACTGAAAGCAACACAGTGCCCCAAGGAAAAACAACAACAAAAAAATCCACAGTTTACCACAGCCTGTTTTGTGCTTCTGGAAGACGAAAGACAGCTTCTCACTAGATACATGGGAAAAAGGATCTGCAAAGATTTGGCAGTTATGGGTATCACGTACGACTTCGTCCCAGCACTAAACATGAAGACTCTTCATTGCACAGAGTACACAGACCTGTTTTTCCTAACAGAACCTGCTGTGCTGACAGCAAGTCATTTTGCTTGCCTGTCTGCCACTCTCCATACGTTCTTTAGGAAAGGCTGGATGCTCTGTTCTAGTTGCCTCCAGTGTATCAGTGATGCCCATAATCTCAGTAAAATATCTAACATTAATTCACGCACAGCCATGGCCCAAAGATATGTCAAGGTGAACAAAGTCTGTGTCTCTGCTCTCTGGCCAGGAAAAGAGGTAAGCGACTTCTGCATGGTCACGCAAGAAGACAGCAGCACGTGAGAGAAGTGAACCTCTGCATCTCCAACTAATCTGAACCACTTTACAATAACTTTCATTGGAAGCTGTGCTGGTGGAGGCCTGAAAAGAAAAATCTGCTGGCGAATCCGTTGGTACATCCCAAGCTATTCTGGCCTGCCAGTCTGAGGATTTGCAGTCCTCTTAAAGCAAGGAAGCATTTAGAAATCCCAGGGACAGCTGGCCATGGAAATTCTCAAGCCTGATTGCTTATACATTGAGTATTTAAATTCTCTGACTTTAAGAGATGGGAGTATCCAGGTTGCCAAGGACTTAATGCACCTTAAAGGTAGGAGTCAAGATAAAACCAAAAGAAAAGTAATTAATTAATTATTTTTTGAAAACCAAAACCCTGGTAAAAAGAGTTTACTCACTTCAAAACTGGGGCAATCTAGAGTTTAACACCTTCGCTCCAACTCCTATAAGAGTTTAAAATATTACTGCTATGATGGTGGAGAAAGGGTTAACCTTTACCCCCAAAATACCACATTACATAAAAATCAGACCCAAAGGGCCAGAACTTGTGTACATTGGCAAAGAGCAGCACCGTAAAAGAGGGTGGAAATTTCCTGTTAGACAGCGAGGCAGCAGAAACTGCACTGCACTGCAGAAAAGCTCCCATTAACAGCTCAAAACATTTCTCCGTTTCCTTCACCTCTCCACCAAGCTGCTTGCAGACTCTTGCCCGCAAGCCCCTGCTGTGAATCACACTTCGAGTCAATTCCCCCCATGCCAAAGCCTTCACGGCCAAAGTCACAGCTTGTCACATCAGCAAGATCACATTTCAAGGAGAGCTGCAGACCTACCTCCCAGGCTTTGCTGTGGTCTCTTACCCTTGCGGAGCTCTTCAGGACGCTCTGTCCCCAAAGATCGACATGGGCACGGCTGGCTCGGTGGCTGAGCAAAGTCCCAGTGTCTGCTCCATCCTGTCGGTGCCTGCAGCCTTCGGCTTTATCGGTGTTTTAAGCGCGTGTGGAGTCGGATGTAAAGAAGCAGCAGGGACAACATTATTGCTGCAAAGATTAAGAAAGAAAAATGTAAAATGTTAGCTGAAAAACAGTGAGCATGGAGGCTTTATGTGATAAGCTGTAGAAGCCATTATCTGTATAATATGCATACATACTTTTGTTTATTCACATAGCATTTCTAAGCACCAAGAAGATGGGGGAAAAAACACCATGAAAAGAACATATGACATCAAAGGAACCTAATTTCCTTCTATGGGAAGGAGAAGGACTTGGGGAGAGGCAAGAAAGTACCCAGATGTGACAAGTCTGTCAAAAGCCTCACCAAGTTCAAGACTTGCACCATACTTCAGGTACTAAGACTTCAGCTCTCAGAGGCCTTGTATACTCCCCAGATAAAATAGCTCTGCCACCGATCCAAGGTCAGAAATTTGGGCAATTGGTATCACCCCCACAGACCTGGTGACACTTTCTGAAACTCTGTTTAGGTACCACAATCTGCATTGCAAGTTCACTTCTACGTAAGTACTGCCTATAGAATAAATGTCTCTTATATAGCTAGAAATATGTATTTGTGCTACTATACCTAAGCTTTGCGTATGTAACGGTCACAAATACATCTGAGGAACTAAACATTGTCCTATATGCATGTACCACAAACAAATAGCACAGTATTTTCCCTTGAGCAATGCACAGCAGCAGTACTCCTAAGGCACACGTAGCATTCTCCTCCTCTCCATCCGCATTTCAACCAAAGCACTGTGCACACCAGCCCCCTCTTCATCATCAGCCTTCCAGCTCACATGGACTTCTAACCTGCACGTCTCTGTACCATGGTGCTTATCATTTGCACCATTCTCCACCATGGGAGGAGCAGGCTGAATCTCATAAGCTCCAAAGAGAGGTCTGGCGCTGGAGATCCATGGGATCCTGCAGTCCTGCCTTACCTCGATGGGCCCAGCACAGTGAATTCATACAGCCACAACAGTTTGCAAATTCCCCGCTTAATTATTTGGCACTCCCTGTATGCACAAGACGTGCTGCTGCATGACAGTAGCTGGGTCAACTTTACCGCTTTTCAGTGTGATGGAGGGCGGTACAGTGGGCAATGGTATCAAATGTTAGTAACCGATAAAAAAATCAAGAACACAGAAATACAGAGATTATGGGAACTTCCTGTGAGACAAAAAGCTCCCAGCTCATGCAAAATTGGAAAAGGTCTGCAGAAAGTTGTGCATTTTTGCATAACATTTAGGGTGATGACTTTTCCTTCTTTGAAAAGCAAGCATGCAGAAAGACACACACACCCCATCCCACACCCCCATCAAACCACAACGCACCGCAAAAATGCACACAGGCCAACCGCCAAAAATAAAAGGTCTTTGATTAGCACCAGGGAGACCTGCCCGGGCCGGCGGCTAGCTTCCCGAGGCACCACGCAAGCCACGCTGCAGTTAGACAACAACAGGGCAGAACGCGGGGACGTGTGGGTCTCAGACAGGCTGGTACGCACCCTGCCATCTGCTTAACGGCACGTCTGCCCGGCCATGGTGTGATCCGAGAACGCCTCTTTCTTCACAGTTGTCCCTCTTGTGCTCAAGGCAGAAGGGACAACTGTGCGTCGCACTTGGTCATGTTGCAAATCCTGCTGAAGCCTTCTTCACGTCTAAGTTATTCAGCAAGAGGTCTGATGAGGCTTGACTTGTTGACAGCGTTACGCAAAGCTTATCTCCCTTGCTGGATTCGGCACCCTGCAGTTTATGTTGCAGAAACGAGCTTTTTATGACTCATCTGCTGCGTCTCTCGGTTCCTTTATCAATATTTCCTGGGAGACCTCAAAAGCTGGAGTCACCACATGACTCCTGATGCCTTTCTGCAGCTGTAGCAGCTACGCAAACACCGTAAGCTCCTGCTAGAGTCCTCTTAAGCATCACCTGTTAGCGAGACTGAATTGGCTTCCCCAGCAGGAATCAGGACAGCCCATGCTCCCTGCCCACTTCCTGCCTGCCATCACTTTGTCAGGTAGGTACACAGCAACCACCAAGACCCACGGGTGAGCGGGTACATCAGCACCTCCCAGTGCTCCACTTCTAGCTCTGACCTACAGCCGACGCGTTTCCAAAATCCCCACATCGCCCTTTCCTGGAATTTTTTCTGCTGAAAATGCCCTGTTTCCATCCTGTTAGTAGACACAAAGCTTCTTGAGATCATACTGTACATTGTGGACACCTGCTAAGGCCCTCAGCCACTTCTGGCCAAGCTAAACAGCTGCCAAGCTGACAAGATTCATGTGTGATCAACAACTTCTGCACTTGCCTGTTTGTTCTCAACCAGCATTTCAACATTTTCTGGCCTGCTCTGAATCCTATACATGAGCACTCACCAGTTTCTTTATACCTAATGACAGCACATGGCTTTGACCCTTTATGCTTTTTTAATTTTACCTTTGGTTAATTCTTCCCAGCTCACCTGGCCTACTTCTAACGAATTTCAGAAATCTCATCTCAGCCAAGCAGGCATTTTTAAGACGACCATGTATGGTCTGTTGACTGACTAGAGTAATTTGCACATATTAGGCCAGAAAATCGCATGCACAGTATAGGTTATCATCCACAAAATCTACAGAACCCGGTACACACGGGGTTCTCAGTACCTGGTCCGCTTTGCTGTATCCCCAGTGTAACCCCAGCACGAGGGTTGTGCCCACACAAGCGATTCAAACCTGAACGTGTCCCTTATCACCAGTAGCTGAGTATCACTTACCACCATCACCGCTTTTCAAAAAGTTGTCATGCTTAAGAATTGCTCATTTATGTGAATCATGTGTCAAAAAGCATCGGCCAGAGTTGTTAGTGATCTTTAAATGCATTTATAGCTGGGCAGCACACAGAACAATGCACAAGAACAGGACCAAAACCCACCAGTATCAGATATTTAAGATCAAAAACCACAGATGCACAAACAGAGAGTAGCATTTCACTTCCCTTTCTACGCACAACTCAGAAGAGCTACGTGCATGGAAGACCAGACACACCACATCACATCCACAGGACCCATCCAGCCCAGGACGTTGCCTCACAGTACCGAAAAGCAGGTGCTGGGAAAGAGGAGAAGCAGAAGGAGAACAAGCACTCTCCACTGTCTTCTCCTCTTGTCGTTTCAGTTACCATTCCCTTACAGCTCAGCAAGTTTCCAAACCCAGGGGTTAAAACTTTGTACTTCTCACAAAATTTTGACTTCTTCCACCCAGTCACTTTTGAACCTACAGAAGTTTTCTGACATCCAGTAGATGGGGGGGGGAGGAACAAGGCAACAAAACACTCCACAGCTGACCCGAGCCTTGTGTAAAAACTCACTTTCTGTTACATGTTTTCAATCTTTCACCTCCCAGCATCATTCAACTGTTGTAGTTCTTGGCCTGAGAGACAGCAAGCAGCCCTTTGCTGTTCACCGCCTCCACTCCAATCACTAGTTCACCTTGCTGTCTCTGCCCCTCAGCTGCTCCTCTCCCAGGCTGCCAAACGTGAAAAGATTATTTATTATCGAGGAAGTTAATTTGTTTTAGAAGTTTGGCATTAAGGGAATTTGCCTGACTGAAAATGAAACGGGCCGGTTTACGGACGAGCTCTTTGGCACAAGCTGGAGGATGTTTGAGGGAGCAGATCCTCAGGTGGGACACGGCGGGCGAGTTAGCCTCAGGAGAAGTTCTCCCTCAGGAGAAGTTCTCGCTAGGGTGTCCCTCGCCAAGCCCCGCTCTGAGGTCGGTCCGTCAGCTCACCCTGCCGAGAGGGAGGAACTGCCACTGTCCCCCCTCGGGGAAAAAATAAAACACACGTTCTTTTTCTGACAGATCCTTGCTGTTCTGCTGCTTTTTGTTTCCTCACAGGGAAAAAAAGAGCCTCTTCCCATATTAGAGAAGTTCGTAGGTGCGCTCGGCGAAGTAAACGCGGCCAAAGACTAACGCGTACGTTTTCAGCGATTTAGTAAAAGGCAAAAAAAAAAAAA
>Ga0181612_142958_pt1 | contig 12090 bp, 5 predicted proteins | sample HoacroProtozoa21_FD_119630 | JGI IMG/M metagenome (GOLD analysis project Ga0181612, IMG submission 119630) | Hoatzin crop microbial communities from Cojedes, Venezuel. Combined Assembly of Gp0051906, Gp0051904, Gp0051908
CATTAGTTCTGGCCTCAATGGTTGAGAGTGCCTGAAAGCACATAGTAGGGCTTATTTGACAGATCTCAGAAAACCTCATACGTTTTGGAGTTTTGGAACAGATACAGAGAAACTCAGAGATTTGGATTATCTCGAAACCCCATAATGCAGACCTGAAACAAATCAGTTGTGTGAGCAAAAGAATGAATCCAATAGCTTCCAATCGATCTGTGACCCAAGTCCTTTCATCCCTACCTCCATGTAACCCAAGTCCCTTACAAACACTCTAATCCTACCCTCCTTCCCACGTAGCCCAGGCAAAAAACAACTTATGTTGTAGCTGGCTGCCACCGTCACTGACTGCCCAACCAGCATGTCCATGCCAACTGGCCTGCTAGACGGAAGAGGAGTAGAAAAAATTTGGAGGCTCTATTGGAAGCCTTTCTCACAGTGGGATCATGAAAGAAGCTCTCTTCTCTATCCAAGTGCTGATTTTATGACACTCGCATTACTACCTGGGAAACTTCTACTCTGCTAAGCTGAGCTGATACCCGAAAAGCGGTTCAAGACTCAGTTGAAACACGGGCTAAAAGAAGACATACTCACATAAACCTCTCTTGCTTAGGCCAATAAATAAAATTGCCTTAAGATTAGAGAGAATTTGAAAACAATCTTGCAAAATGAGAAGAAGTTTTGGAGCAAAGCAAAATGAGGAAACTAAGCAGAGATTGTTTGATTCTACAATTGTCGCAAAAAAAAGAGCATCTTAGGCATGGAAGGGATTTTATACAATATTGACTAAAACAGGTGAAGACAACTTAAGATACAGTCGATTCTGGAAACAACCAAAAGTCAAAATAAAGACCTTCACAAAGCTTCTACAGAACTGGAATTCAGGCTCTAGGTTTTCCATGACTCGGTATGACACCTGGCCCAAACCAGAAAACATCTACATTCTTCCTGTGCAGAGTTCTATTTATTTTCTGTTCACATTTTGAAAATAAATTTTATCATCCTGTATTTCTACTTTACTTTCAAGATAATTTTAATTGTATTATTTCTTAGTGGCAAAAAATACAGATATTTAGAGTGCCCCTCCTCCTGCTAAATTCAGAATGGAAAAAAAATCACCCTAGAAGACTAGAACAGAGAAAAGAAAACTATCACCTGTACAGGAGTGTTACAGAGAGTATGGGCAAAAAAATGCCCTTCTAAAAAATCTTAGATTGAAGAATACAAGAAGTAAACACAACTTTTTTTTTTTAACGCATCTAGCTTGTGTTCAAGGCAATAAACTATGATCATGGGAAGTGTAACAACAAGTTACAGTCCTACATAGCAAAACTCTCCCTGTGTCCTGTGCCCAGCAAGTGACACAACACACCGTGCAAGCTGAGAAACTCAGAGGCATATTCATATTTCATCTGCTGCATGCTGGACTGGTATCAAAATGGAGACACACCATTTTATAAATTCAGTTATCAAGCACTTGTACATTACAGAGAGATAGAAGAGGTGAATTAGGTAGCAGCCACAGCTGTCACAGTTTAACCTTTAGCCTGTGTATATATACACATACATAAAAATATACAAAAATCAAGGATCAAAGCACCAATGCCCAGTAAACACACACAAGCTATTCTGCATTGTCTTTTCAAGTGCTATTATGAATTACCCAAGGTATTATTAAGAGCTGATGAGAAACCCAGACACAGCCCTGCTAAAGCATTTGAACACCTAAAGAGAAAGAAAATTGCAGTTCTTTAAGCATTTCCTATATCACAGTAAAATTTGTCTCCCACTCTGGGATATAAAAGCCTGAGCTCTTTGCAAAAGGCATGACTATACCAGATGTGCATTTTTCTCAACCAAATCTCTTTCAATTTCTCTTTTGGAAGGGTACGGTTTTACACTACAGCCTTCATACTGAAGTGCATCAAAAGGTTGTACAGAACAATGAATTACCTTCAGTTATCACCTGACTTTGCAGGCAAACTGTACGAGCACACAGGACCCACTGTGAACTCCAGCACGCTTTGGAACATTACAACTTGGTTTTTGTAACATTTAGCACTTTTGTTACATCCTTTATCAGGTCTCCTCACATTTCACAGATTTTTACTGAATTGAACATCCCACTGCTCTAAGAGCCAAGGGTGAAATGTGACAAGGATGGATATTACAGAGCAGGGACTGAACCACTGGCAGTTAAAACACTGGGAGGGACTGTCTCCATGCAAGAGCCAGGAATAAATCCTAGAAATATTGTCGTGCAGTTCTTCGCTCTAGCCAGTATCTTCAGCTGGCATTCCTCTCCTGGTAAGATCTTGATAGTGCTACCTGAACACAACTAGGAGCTAACAGCTGAAGAAATCTTGATTTTAAATTTCATTTTTCAGGCTACCATTCCACTTACATTATGCGGCACAGTGTCAGAGGGCGGTCTAAGTCCAAATGCTAACTTGGGACCTGAATTCATGCCTCCTAAGGTCAGAGTCCTCCACCCTGAGAGCTTTTATCCGCCTTGCTAATGTTTCAGCCAGATACAGCGAGGTAGGCAGCAAAGTTCGGAGCTTCTGCCAACCACATAGCTTGAAAGCAGAGTGGGGTATAATCAGGAGAGCACTTTGGTGTCACTTAGAAGGGAAAAAGCACGCAGCTTCTCCCCTTGCCTAGCGTTTCCAGAAAATAATTGCACACAAGGAAACAAAGTCCTTGAGGTAGATTCCCAACAGATCATGTCCTTTGGGACTGTGGTGAACAGACTAGGAAATCAGCAGCCCATCTCTCCCAGCACCGTGATGAGACCCAGCACTCCTGTTTGTGCTGGGAGAGAGGTAACATTTTCGCCCCACTGACTGTCATTTCACCACAGAGTCAGCAATTAGCCACATACACAGCTATCGCACAGGACAGGCGGATTCATCTGTGTCGTCTTGCAGGGCATTGTAAACATGCTCTGACCCCATCCAAAGGCAAAGCTGCAACAAGCAGGACTGGTAAGATTCACACACAAATTCAACACGGATAAGAGTAAGAACCACATCTGCTGTACACTGGTTCGAACCTCCACCAGACGGGCTGCCAGACCCTCAGCTACCGCGCAGGACCTGCCCACTGCTGGGCCTGTGTAATTCAGAGAGTTACAAGCAAGCCTGGCATTCTCCAAGTGTCCGAAATCCAGTCTTTTTTTTTTTTTTACGGATATTTTGTTCTGGAACTCTAGACGGAGTTCTTTGATCTGTTTCTATATGGGCCAACTCTAGGGGGATGTGAGCAGGCTACCAACAATGTCTGCATCTGGCTTATGCACATCTGGCTTGTAATGGGAACAGCTGGTACACACAAGCATTGGGGCACTGGAAGAAACTGCTCTTCTGGGAAAAGTCAGTCTTGCTGTTGACACAAAGCTGAAAAAATCTGGATTTTTTTTTTTCCCGGCTCAGCCAGTAACTCACCGGTACCTCTGTTTCTTGCTCTATACACTGAACGTAAAGGGTTCTGATTCTGTTATACTCAGTACTACTGGCACAGTGACTTCATAGATTTAACTAGCTTGGAGAAATGCAGTCTATTTCATTGGTGTTTATGAAAGTGTTTTAGAAGTCCTGAAACAAGGGTCATATAGCAGAACAAGGCATCGATACTTTGAAAATCATCTTTAGTCACATTCAGAATAAAGAAAAAATAACAAGATATTCCTCTCCCAAAAGTTTATCCAACTAAAAGGCTAGCAAGCATTAAACCCCCTAGAGAGTCCGAAATATCTGGACAGAAATATCAGAGCAGGGGCTTTGAGGTATTTTTCAGCGTAACCAGAAGCAGGAAGAACCAGACTGCAGACCCACGAGGTTTAATTCGAAAAGATAACTTCCCTGCTTATCTGACCTACACCTGCAATCTGAACCTTTTGAGGTTCGCCCACCACCACTAAACATGACACTAAGGAAACTAAACATGAGAACACAGGAAACCTCAACCGATTTAGTCAAGAAATCACATAGACAACAAAGTAAGGTCATGCAATTCCTGCAGTTTAACACTGGCAGAGGAGAGGAGGAGGCAGAGGAGGAAGACCGCTATCCCGCAAGTGCAAGGTACTCCATAGCCAGTGATATTCTCACATTTTTCTGTTTGTTCTCATTCACTTTGATGAACTCTACTTTTCCCCCTCCTTACAAGCTAATCAACAGTGCAACTAACACGAAATACCACGAAACTCAAACTTCCCATTTGCTTAATGCCATCAGTTATACCAGGAAATGCCTCGTTCTCTCCTAAATTATACTGATAAAGAACAGATAAAATTGTACAATGCACACATATAGAAACAATATGTTCTTTCACATTGCAATTTTTACTGGACCTTGAGGTGACGAACAGAATTTAGGTAGTTTACATGAGTTTTAACCAGACCAAATAAAAGACTTCAGTGGTGTACACAGAAATATCTTCCCCTATTCAATCGGCAAGCACGTAGAGCTATCCTACACATATCAAAAAAGTCTGAGTGAATTCCCGTCACCCATACTGAATGCATCACTTTATCCAACCATGACATAAAAGAAAAAAGCTGGCTCTTTTCTCATAAAAAGGAAAATAGCAATACCCTGAAATCACATGCCTTCTAGGCAACTTCCCAAGCACACTTTGTTTTCATTGAGTAAAATAATGCCTAACAATAGAAATTGAAAGCAGATTTTCCTACACTATAAAAAGTCTTTTTCTATTAGAGACCAGCAGATCTTAAATTGTGTTATTCAGCTAACACTCTTCTCTGTATAGTGAAAGAAGCTAGGTCATCTAAATAGAGAAATATTAGTGACTCTTCTACTGTTTTAATGACTAGATTAGAGGTGGAACTGGCCTGAAATGACACTCTGACCCCCACCAAACCATTTGGAAATGTCCACCTTGTAGTCCTATTGCTTGGCTTTCTGACTGTTCTTGTAAATAACCCCCAAAGTGACAAGAGCTGTAGAGGCTCTTTGGGATGCCCAGGCTCAAAGCCCACAGCTAAAACATCCCCAGGCACCTCTGAGTAGTCCCAAAGAACACCAAATCCTGGCTTCCTCTTTCTTCTGGTTGACATGCCGCCAGCATTTGTCAGCCTGTCTGATCTGAATCACCAGGCAGCTAGATTGTAAGGGAGAGCTGAGAAGTATAATCATCCTTTATTGCATTAGCTAATTTTGACCTTCCTGGTTTATACCGTTAACAGGGTGGAATCACAACTCAAATTGTCTTTACACCAGTGCAACTCCATTTCTTTCAAAAGAAGGGCCCTAAATTAGACAAGTAGAAGTGAGATCAGAATTGGACTGAATATTGGTGCAGTATTCTACATGTACACAGCTCATAGTTCATACAAAAATAAAAATCAACATTTCTGCCTGTCTTATGACACTCAGGCAAGTAGCTCGTAAAACCTTCTCTGGCTCTGTGCTTCTGGGAACCAGCCTAACTGAAGCAAATCTGTATACACATTAATCATTTGACCCTAAATCTCAAATTATTTTCTGAACTGATATTTTCTAAGAACAAAATCTGAGTCCCAACAATCATCTTCACTTTAAATGGAAAGAAGACAAAGCGGCATAGTACTAGCAGTCATTCTGTGGCTGTTTTCAATCATTTTTTTGTTAAGTTTCTTTTTCTACCTGCTTCATGTGTCTCTTGTGAATTGCAGCCAGCTTTGTAGACCTGCTTCATTTTTCAGTCCTGTAAAAACTGGTAGTTAAATAGAACCAAACTCAGCAGTATCATTCTACCTTAAAAAGACAAGATCCCTCCTCTTTCCATCTCTAAACATTTGTTTTGGTCTTTTATATTTTCTGTCTACAAACACAGGCTCTTGGCAAGTTCACTGGCTTTTTCATAGGTCAGGAGGAAATCTGTCCAATTGTTTGACAAACAAAGCATACTGATAACACTTTATAAAGTAATTTGGAAGAATTTCTCAACCTAGAATCTGCAGTGGGACCACACTCAATAAAATGGGATTTCTTTTTTTTCTTTCAACAATCAAAAAGCAAGAAAAATCCCGGGTTACTTCATGTATAATTTTTCCTTCTAGTTTTGCTGTCCTAAAATTTAAACTGGTCACCCTGCCTACAACATTTAAGTATTCTTATTTTTCATTCACCTTACAGATTGCTTGCTGCTACAGGACAAACCTGCATTTTAACACAAGAGACTGCAGTATGTCTCACGCCTCAAATATGCCTAGTGAAGAGACTGCCCAATTTTAATGTCAAACGGGAGCAATACCCAGTCTAAGCGCCATCAGGAAGAGAGAACTCACATTTCTGGAAGAGGCGAGTGGGAAGAACGTAGGAAAACCACCAAAATGAAGAGACAGGTGTCAGGAGGCGGATGAATGCAACTCACTGATTTACCCAAATGGCTGTGACGATGTGTATCTCAAAGTTACGCAAAGACCATGAAATACAAAGGAAGACTGCAGCCTTTCCCTGCTCTGTGGCACTCACAGCTTCTTGACTCAACAGTTTCCTGCTGTATTCAAGCTAGGCAATATTCCGAAGCCGGCAAACATGTGTCTTTCTCTGGTTTTTCCTCTGCCCAATCCAGACAACTGCAATTTATTTTTTTTTTTTTAAATAACATTCTTGCCTTTTCTTCAATATTGATTGGAAACTGACACCTGACAGATGGAGTTTTTGATCAGTAAACAATGAAACATTTTTTTCTTTTTTATAATCTAGTTAGTTACACTCTGAAACTGTGAACGTAATGAAAACAGGGCCAGATTTTTCCCATATGTAAGCACAGGAGTAACCTACTGTATCACAAAGACTACATACAAAAGTTGGCAAACCACTAACGAAACTTCCAGAAATTCATCCTTACATAACAACTGGGGAGAAAAAAAACCAAACAAAATGCCCCCAGAACCCAAACAAACTACCACTACTATCAATCTCTCTCCAGTGAAATTCACCTCTTCAGAATATTTGCTTCCTGGCCAGAAATCAGGATACAGATAACAAACATGTTAGGTTTCTATTCCGCCTTTAATGCCAATAGCACATATTACTGAGCAGTCTCCCATTAAAAAGCTGTGCGCAAATTCATGGAAACCATTATATTGGATTCAATTGCTGCAATTTCATTTTACACTCCCTAGGAGAACGCGTCCATGAGGACAGTATCTTTCTAGCATGAAAGAAAGACATATATATGTTCTGAGCTCCACAAACTGAAGACACAACCACCTTCATGGAGATTATTGTACAGGAGAACAAAGCAAACCTCTCTCATTTACCATATTCACATGATTCCCTGAAACCTGAGCACACAAATGTCTGGTTCTGATCATTCACCCGTGTCAGAGTGTGTAAACCATACCTTATCCAGGAAAGGATGAGCAAAAACTCAAGAAACCTATCAGTATTACTTGCCTACAAATAGAGCCAACAGAGAAAAAGTCAGACAGCAAATACAGACATGAACTTCCCCTTCCTTCCATTGGGCTGGAAGGAGTCACGAGCAAAAATGCTTCACTGAGTCCCGAAAAGGGGCACAAGAAAGGTCCCAGGACAGTCACCCTGCAGATCTGGAAAAGGACTTTTGAGAACTGCTGTGATTCCAGGAAGACACCGAAAGAATCATCTCTTTGAAAAGAGGATAAATGAAAGGTAAATAAGATGAGGACAGCAGGGTACTGTGGATCAGCATTGTTTAGAAAACAACTTGTTTCTTTTGAAAGCTAAAGGACTCCAAAAGCCTTGGACAGCAGCATGACATGGCCAGGAAGACAAAGTGAGAAGAGAGAGGGATGACCAGAAAACCCAGAGCAGCAGGTGGCACATGACAAAAGGGTAATACCAAGCTTTCACGGCAGGATGAGGCATCTTCGACATCCACATGCAAACCTTGCTGACACGGACAGCATCCTTCCTCTCAACTAGGTCTGCAAAAACAAGAAGCAGTTTCAGCATCCTGGCTGTAATGAAATAAACTGTTTCCTCTTTCCAACAGAGAAGTGATTCCAGCAGTTACTTCGACAAGCTAGACCTCCACCGAAGCCAGTCAGAAATGCATTTTCTTTTAGAGGGAAAGCAAGGTAGCGAATTATGCTGGTGCTTTAGATTACCAGATTGTTTGCACTGCTGCAGATGAAACCAAGACAAAAGGGAAAGAGTGATGGCAAAACACAGTCCGTGATGTGGAACAGGAAGCATGCGGGTATAAGCCACCAAAACAATGCACATCTAATGAAGAATTACCTTGGACACCTTAACGTTCTCACATTGTGGATCGAGTGTAAAAAATTTGTCCTACCTGAAAGAGAGACATACAAACATATAGAAAGTACAGACAACCTCACTCTTGGATAGCAGTGCTCATACTTGGCCCTTGAGATAGGAACCCGGCTAACAAAACCAGGTTACTGCTGAAGAACCTCAGTGCTTTTCACTTTTTCAAAGTTTGAAAGATTTGGTGTTGGAAGGCAGACAAGCCCTTGCTTTCAGTAAACGGGGCTTAACTTTCACACCAGCCTCGCAGTGCTGAAGGTTGGCAATGACACCAGTGCAAATCTTGGATCCTAATTTATTCGGAGTGTACACAAAGAAATATAGCATTTGCAGCTGCCATTTGACATAACTTTTTCCTAACCTCCATTTACCTTTTTTTCATCCAACCACATATTGATCAAGTTCATATCCGTGAGAGTAACAGCAGTACCAATTTGACCAGTTTCATACAATGTTAACCATCACCCTCAGCAGCTAGGACCCTCCCTCATACAGTAACTAAATCATCTTTGGCCGCTGTTACTGTTTTAGTCCTGTACTCTGCAAAGATTTACACATCTGCTTAACTTTATCCATGTAAACAGTCCCAGTGACATTAGCAAGAGCCCTCACATTTGTTAATTTAAACTTTGTAGAATCAGGGCATTGCCTAGAATTCTTTCAAGCAAACAAAATCCAAATCTGAAATAAACATGATTATAATTTCTTCCCTTTGTGCTTTCAGGTTCCCATTTTTCATGACTCAACGACTTCTCAAGTAGCCTTAGATTCAAACACGTGTCTCCAAGCTCAGAAAAAGCTCTCAAGGGCTCTTTTGGATGCCTGCCTGTCCAGGAGTGAAAGTCATCAAAAGAAGCAGCATGATACTTTGAAAATAAAACCCTTGAATATCAGTTATGGCCCTTTACCTCAGCAGTTTTATAATCACACTGAGTAGTAATCTACATAGACTATTTAAACTAAATGAACGAGAGGGTAAGTGGCTCACGGGCCAGTCGAGCATATTGCATATCTGTTTTTGCTAATCTTGGTCTAATTCAACAGCACAATTCTATTTAGCTGCCACATCCAGGTCACCAGCACCTGCCTAATAAAAAACAGTAATAAATGAACATCATTAGTGCAAAGGATTCTGGAGGGAGCAAACACTGAAGTACAAGGAGTGCTAGAGATGTCTGTTTAGACTGCCTGGCCCTTCTGATTCAAGACCACACGGTTTCTAGTTGTAACTCTTTTCCTTAGCCACTTATTCTACTGCCTGTTGTAGCTGCTAAAACTAGTAGCATACAAGCTAAAAGATCACCACCGCTTTGGTACCATCTCCAGGATTCATCCACAACACGCAAAGGATTTTCCCCGGTGTGATGCCAAGGTGACGGGACATAATTCTCAATTCCTCTAATACAGCGAGAACAGAAATGACAGAGCTGAAATGCAGCAATCCCCGGTATCACTGAACGGCCCTCTGCATGTTACAGTCCCAGCCGACTACACCTCCATGGATGTGCCATTTGGCTCTCACCAACTTACATTTTCAAACACATTAACCTTTCTGCCACAGCATAAAGTACATGCAATCGAAAGTTCACACACATAGTGGGTGAAATTGTTATAAAGAACAACTCTGTAGTGAGCTGATCTGTGCAGTGCTAGAGCACCAACAAACAAACAACATATGCAACAAGATTCAGCAAAGTTTCCATTATTTTTATATTTTCAGCTTTCCTCAGCATTTCAAGGCAATTTAGACTGAGAGCTTCTGACTCAACTGATATAAAATGGGCCTTTATCTCCTCTTTTCTTCTTACTGCTTCTGTAGGGTTATTAGCCTAAAATCCTAAAGAAACAAAGCATAGGCAGCTCTGCTGTCTTTCTGCCTCCTTCCTGCTCCAATCTGCGTGATTTCTGAACTCATTGACTCACTTGAACCCATCAAACCCAGCTGAGAAATTAACAGAGGTCATCAACATGCTGGGTCCCTACTCACTTCTGAAAAATCAGCAGACAAATAAAGACAGAAGAAAATGCCCTTCGCCAAAAAAAATGCCAAAATAAATAAAAGCAGTAATTTTCAGGCAAGTAGGTGGGGATAAACAAGACAGGCGTACGGCACAGAACTCTGTAGTACCTTGCAGACATCAGAAGGCCCGGTGCCAGTCAAACACGGTGTCATATTGAGTTCTCCAATTTATAGATTGCTTGGGTATAGCAGAATGCTCTGCATTTGATTTTCCTGATCACCATTAGCTGATCTACATGCCAATGTAAAGGAAGGCAAGCTGCTGTTCATTACGCTGTTCGTTATCAGAGGCATAATAAATTTATCAGTAGATAGAAGATTTAAAACTGACCGAACTTGGCGTTTTCAAATTCCACTCTGAATAGACAGACAAGGGAAAAAGATGTATTTTTAGGCATAAAGATAGAGAAAGGGAAACAGACAAAAATTAGTTGAGCTCTGGAAAAATCTCTGGAAGCGAGGTGATAATTTAAAACAGTCTGAGGCTGGACAAGACAGGCGAGGAAAGTCTGATGGAAGAGTTTTCTGAAGGTCTGACTTTCACAGGAGCTCGAGCAGGGAACGTGCCAAATTCAGGACCTAAATCCTCGCTAATCTTTACAGCCCGGTGGCAGAATGCAAAATACCAGGGCTCCGCTCTGCGCTGTGAGCCAGCGTTCCTGCAGCGCTAGATAGCCCAAACGCACATGTTAAATGAACTGGAGACTGTGGAGCATGGAGGCAAGTTACGCCACAACAGCTCAGGTTTAAATTGTCTCTGTGGACGTATTCATTAGCAGTTGTGGATAGTATTCTGCTTCTTCCGTCACTTCCTTTGCTTCTTATTTTTAAAATCTTAGGACTGCACAAGAACGTCAAGTCTCTGGCTGTTCAAGGACCATGTGACTCCGCTGTACTTTGAACTCAGATAGACTTCTTACTGAATGAAGTCATGTGTAAAGTTCTTTCCAACAGAGATTATTTTGAACCAAGCCGTACTAAGAAATGCAACAGAATTTCAACACTCATATTTCAGCAGAACAAAAAAAAAAAGAACCATTCCTGTACTGAGTGCAGCACTTTGGGGGAAAGCCCCAGCTCCCCTCTCATAAACAGAACTACTCTTGTACTAGATGATGGAAGCAGATCAGGTTTTAGTTAGGGGAATAATAAAAATCATCACACTGCTATACAGTCAGATGTCAGAAAAAATAGCTTTTGCTTAATCGATGCATGCAACTTTGTTTCCAAAAGACTTCTTCATAAAACACAGCATCCCAAGTTTAACTCAGTAAAACCAGTACCAGGTCCAAACTGGCCATATTGGGATGGATCAGAATTTCTGTGTGCTTTCTAGCCTGAAGAGACACCAGGTTTCAGCTAATATTTGGATTAAAAAAACAAAATTCCCAGCCCCGATCATTATTCTTTTTTTCCCTAGGAGCAGAACATATGGCTTGTATCCTGGCTAACTTCCAACCTGAGTAATTACGTACTGACCGCAAAAGTTTCCCCTGCGGTTTTAACTGGATAAAGCATTCCTCTCCAGTTCCTCCTGTGAACATTTATACCTTGTTGTGGAGCACTATTAAACAGCCACTGCCCTCTTCCCCAAAGATGGCTGCATTTTATTAATAAGTGAAACACATTTTTTAAAATGATAATTAAATTCCTGTTCCCTCAAAATATATTTGGGAGGGACGGGGATATAATTTTAAATATAACTGGGGGGGGGGGGGGGGGGGGGGGGGGGTGTACGGATTTTTTTTTTTCCCAAACACGGTTTTGGCACCCCCAAACCCTCCCATTTACAATGTTCTCTCTTATACGGGG
>Ga0181612_157068_pt1 | contig 12090 bp, 15 predicted proteins | sample HoacroProtozoa21_FD_119630 | JGI IMG/M metagenome (GOLD analysis project Ga0181612, IMG submission 119630) | Hoatzin crop microbial communities from Cojedes, Venezuel. Combined Assembly of Gp0051906, Gp0051904, Gp0051908
ACATGTGGGGGTTGGGCCCCTCCCATCTCCCTGATCCTCCTCTCTTATGCTGGAAACCCACACAAGAAATTCGCAGGGTGAGAGTGCCTATTAATGCTTCTTTTATGTCTGTGGAGGCAAAAAGGCTGAGGGTGATGGAGAGGAGCATCAATAGTCATCATGTTTGGACAAGACCTATCCATCTTACCCGCTGAAGCCTAGCTGCATATTTAGGATTACCTCTGCATCCATGCTGGTATTTGCCTATTGATCACCTCCCAAAACATCTTTGTTCCTGGAAACCTGGAGATGAACAGGGAGCAGATGGAGACTGCAGCTGTGAGCGCCCTGGGCAGAGCTCCCTGGTGAGTTTGCAAAAGGATTCTGCGTTCCTCCCACTGCTTTGCCCTGCTCTTACTCTTTGCATTCTGCCCAAAGTGACTGGAGCAGGGAAATGTGGTATTGTTCCTTTGTAGGCTCTGCAGAAGCTTTTCAAAGGAACTGGATGTACATAGAGACCTTTTTCCAGTTAATTTTAACGCAAGTGTTAAATGTCTTGTACTAGCAGGGATAGATTGCTGATGGGGCTGAGACATGTACCTTGGACACGTACCTTTTCTTGGTACAAGGTGTCTGATTAGAGAAACGCTTCCAAGAACTCACCTGTGAGCTGTAGCCCTGGGCTATGATTTTTCCTCACATGCTACATCTGCAATGGGAAACTAAATGGAGCCAGGGCACAGGTCTAAACACTGTCCCATTATCATCTGTACTGCACACACCTTGGCACAATTTCAGCCCACGCCAAACAACACTCTTCAAACAGCATCTAGACATGGTCCAAGGATAGCTCAGGGCAGGGACTATTCCCAGCAAAAAGCCTGGATGCAGCTGCAGTTGACTGAGAAGCAGTGGGGATGGGAGTCAAGCTGGGTCACGTCGCCTCAGCGACAGAAACTACTCTCTGGCCCGTTTGTTTAGTGATGTAGATGAATTCAGTGTGTTTGCAAATCTATCACTGTGGATTATCTGTTGTGGACTAACTGTGCTTGGTGACCCTTTGAAGGCAAACGGTCTCAGCTGTTCACCTCCTAGCAACGCTGGGTGAGTGACATTTGGCCTCGTTGGCACAGGGAGTTCAGGCCTTATATTTTTCCTGTGCTCACCTGGGTGAGAGCTCAGCATCCGAAGCTCCGCCATCTCTTCCTTGGTCAGCAAGCGCAGTAACCAGGAATGTTCTCCAAAACACAGCATTATTTATTTTCAGATGTAGGGATTACTGAGACTATTCATCATTTAACAATAAGTTCATGTCAACTGTGTTCGGTCCTGCCAAGTCCATTACCCAAATGGCCGTTTTGTTCTGTCCATGCTACAATCTCACATCATCTTCTGGACTAAGTGATCTGTCACCTCACATCACGTGGGCCACTTGGAACCATTCTCAATTCACATATTTTTGAATGTTTTCCATGTCTTCGCTACACTTGCTTATTTGTTTAATTTACATTAATTACTCCTGCTGAGCTTAAGTTCCTTATGGTCCTGGCTTTCAGGAGTATAAAAGTCTTGAATTTTCCACTTGCCTGAAGCCTCTTCTCTGGTGTTAGAGGATCCTTCAACTCAGGGCTTTCCATGGTGCTGGGAAACTCAAATCTTCTTTCTCCTCCACAGCCTTGAGTAAAATTGCATCTGGGGACATCTGGGTATGCAGGGTCTTTGTTTGTGCTGCTGGCTGCAGAGCTCATGGACTCTCAGCCAGAAAGCTGGCTAGTGTCTGAACTTCACGACTGCATCTACGCTTGTAGGACAAATCTGCTCTCCTGAGGCTAACCAGTGTGGCTGGGCCGTGTTCATGTTATCGAAATCCTTTTGCTACCAAGGAGTGGCCACATGCAGACCGCCTGTAGGGAACGGTTGCTTGCTCTGTGTTGTGAATAGGATTTTGTTACACAGCTCTTGTTTAGCAGCAACTTAGGTTTTATTAATATTTTAGAGACAGATCACAAGATTACACTGTATAATTATCAACAGCACTTCATCATCAGCCAATTTAACAAAGTGACTCAATGGAATTTGTTACAATCAGATAGTGACTTAGTTAAAGATTTGAAGATGGCAAGGGTCACCTGAAATTTACAGCAGGGTTGCACACACAGATGAAGGTTAAATCATATCACACGTACGGGCACACAAATAATTCTGAATGAAATTGCACGCAGACAGGCAAATAGTTCTGAATCAAACTGTACACACCCACCACCCATACAGAGGTTAAGCTGTGATAAAAATTTACCTTTTCAGGAGTTTCATGGATTACTCACTTTTATATGCCAGCATTCATAAACGGACAGGCAGTGAACCTTGCAAATTCAGACCTTTGAATCCTTGCAAATCGTCGATGGACAGTCTTTCAATTCTTGAGAAATCTACCCTGAGAGGCATCCCAGCTCAGGGGGAGATCCTGGGTCACACAGCCCGCTGCGGTCCTGGAGAGCTCAACGGGTCTCACCTTTGGATCGCTATTTACAGCAACTTGAGATGATTGACTGGCCAATATTTTCATTTCTGGCCACAACTCGTGCTGAATGATTCTGGTAGATGATTTGGGCAGCAGATGGCTTAGGTTTGGCCAGGGGGTGTCTGATGCACAAATCACTGCATTTGTAACCAAGAGAACAGCACAACAGAGCTTATCCTGGTGTCTTGTAGTGGCCCCGGGCGGCTGCACCACCACGCCCTGGTAACTCCCAAATTGCACCTGGATTACATTTGGCATAGCTCTAGCTGGATCATGCCAAAGCTGGGCTGTGGGCCATTCCAAATTTCAGCCTCTAGGTGAATTAAATCCAGAACCTGTGCCCTCCTATTGTGTAAGTTACTAGTACAGGTGAAGGCTGTGCCGTGGAGAGAGGGTAAGAAGTCACTGTTTCCCAAGGGTGGAATTTCTAGGCAGAGCAGCTGAATGGCTGGTACCTTCTCAGGCCCAGGTGAGGAGATGTGAGACTTCAGGCTGCCTGGGTCACCCTAGGGTGAGAAAACCATGAGTTATGGCCCCCATCCCTAAAGCCATGGTATATTTTTTTCACTCTCACCTGTGCTGGAGTGCTCCCAAGTCTGCAGGAGGTAAATGGATACACTCCAGGTGACCTCCAGCTCTGTCCCAGGAAACACACACCTGCTGGTAAAAGGCCTGGAAATGCAAAATCTTCCACCCCATATTGTCCATTTACAATCTCCTTGCCCACCCAAAACACCCCAAACCTGCATTAAAACTCCTTCTGTGAATTTAATTCCAGACTAACAATTCATGTTTACAGCTGAATATATTTAAGCCTGATAATAACATATAATGGCTCTTTTATATCCTAGCCAAGTGCAGCCAAGCTCAATGCAAGATCAATTCACTCTGGCTGCAGCAAACAAACCACCTTTTCACGTCCACAGACCGTGATGTACAACGCCTGTTCACCTGGGCTGGAGACGCTCCAAAACATGGTCGGCGGTGCTGGACGCGGGAGGCATCTCCCAGACAGTCTTGCTCAAGCACTCGTCTACTCTGAATCTCATGGTGATGGCTGAAGGTACCAGTCACAGGATGTGCTTTACCTTGAGATCCTGGAAAGGTGACTGGGAGGTGTGGCCTGGCGTGGGCATGGAGGCAGGTGTGCCATGAAGTCTGTTTGCTGGCAGAGGGACTTGCAAATCCCACGCCTGCACCTCCACTCCATGCCAGCTTCCCAAACACGACTGTCCTCCTGCGATGCAAGGCAGAGAAGAAAGCATGTCACAAGCAAATCCTGTGCGTTGAGACTGGCAAAGGAAGCAAGATAGTGCATGTGCAGAAGTGCTTTCGATGGTAAGGTATGCTTTAACCACAAGAAGTATCTGGGTTGCTTTGTCTGACTGTTCCGTAATCTGTGAAATAGCACTCTGTCCTGGTTTGTTACAGCTTTTATTATTGCATGACATGTTTCAGGTGGTGGTGACTGGCACACACAGCTCAAGGTACACCTGGAATACGTCACCGATCCCTCCCTGTGTCTGTGCTTGCCTTTCTCCTCTTTTCCTGGTTGTGTCATCTGCTTCAGAGCTTATCTTCACAAAGCACTTCTGCATTAGGACCAAGACTGGAGGTGAGTTGCAACCGTCTTTTCTTTTTTCGGTAGTTAAAGAAGGAACCTGACTCGGGCTGGGAGAGACAGGCACCAGGTACAGGAGGGAGGGGGTCTGCAGTCATCTGTTTTCACCTCTCATCGCAGGGAGGCATTGCTTCCCTCTATATTTTCATAACGTGCCTTTCATAGGTACGGCTGGTATAGAAGATCAGAGGTGACAGGTGTCGGTCCCACCAGCTTCTGCTGGAAATCCTGTTGTTGTGGGGGGCTTACGGCTACCTGTAAGGCCACAGCAGAAGGCAGGCTGGTGCTGTACGGGTTTCCTTGTCCTTTGGTCAATGTTGCAAATAAGATGCAGAGACCAAGCATGCATCAAGACTGTCCTCTTAGGCAGTCCTCACTACTGCAAGAGCAGCTTTGGGACACAGACAGCCGCCCCGTGCTCTTAGAGGCCCCAACAAGCAGATCAGTAAAAGCAACGGGGTGTTGCAGACCTGAAAGACCATGACTGTTACCTGATACAGAGGAGCAGCAAGAAGCACGCTGGTGATAAAAGCGCTGTGGTGCTGGTGCTGTGATGGGGATTGTCCGAAGCTGGGGTCGGGGAGGTGGTGTCCATGCAGGTGCTAGGTGTGCTGAGAAGGCTGTGGCTACTGTTCAAGAATGCTGAAGCAAAACACACAGACAACGCCGTTAATTAGTACAGATGAGCTGTTTTGAAACATTCAATCATCAGCCGAAAGACAAGGAAGCACACATAGCACCAGCCTGCACACCAGAACAGGTTACGGGTAGATCAGATGCCCCACAACCACAGGGAAAGGGAGCTTTCCCCCTGCCCCACCTCTGCATGACGCTCACCTCAAACCCCAGTCTGTGGTTCAGGGGCCCACTGGCCCGTTCTGGTCCATGTCATCTTTTGGGTGACCCCATTCGGGTCTGTTCCTTATTGTGCCCACACACATTCCTCTGAAGTCGGCATTTTGGTTTGGTTTCCCATGTTTTCCGGCAGCGTTGCCCGTGTCTTGCAGCCCCGTGCACAGCCCAAAGTCTGCCCCAGTGCTGGGCCGGGCTCGGGCGCGGGGGCTCGCCTTTGAGGTGACGGGATCTCTGCCGGGGGCCCCTTGGTGGCTTCCTTGGAGGGTCTGTAGCAGCTCTCGGGCACATCCCAACTTCTCCGTGCCCCCCACCCCTTTGGTACTCCTCTGCCCGCGTGAAGCTGCTGCCCACCCCAGACATGGCAAAGTGGGTGATCCCAGCCTGGCCATTTTATATCTCTGTTTTTATAGCTATATGTTTTTAATCTCTATAACTTTATAAATGTGTGTATATATATATAAACATAGACACAACTATCCATATATATAAAACTGTCCATCTGTAGCTAAATAAGTAAATGCATTTGTACATATTTGTACACTCCTTTATATCTACTTCTATATATTGTCTATAAATCTATAGGGTTTTATGTATGAACATTTCCTGGTCCAAAGGAGAAAGGCAGCCAATCACAGCGCTGCTTCCTGGTCCAAAGGAAGCCTCCAGCCAATCACGGGGCGTCCTGAGAACCTGTCGGGACATGACAGCGTGGGGCGTGACGGTCTCCCATGGGGAGGACATGGCGGTCCTGTTCCGATGTGCAGCAGGCCCCAAGGTCACCGGCCTGCCGTGATGGAGCAGGCCACCACATGTCCCGAGGCACCCGCGACGGGCAGCTCGCGGCTCTGCTGGGAAATGAGGCGGGGGAAAAAGGGGCTGACGAGGAGAGGCAGCGGGCGGTGAGGGAGGGAAGCCTGGGCTCTGTGGTGGGCGGCTGCCCCCTGTGGGCGAGCGTGTGTGGAAGGGCCTTGGGCATGGTGCTCTGTAGGCGACCCTTCTTCCCGCAAAGAGGCAGACGGAGCTGAATGTCCTTCAGGTCTCCACGCTGTCCCCTGAGCCCCTGTGCCAGGCTGCATACCCAGAGCCACCTCCCCGCTGGGCTCCGTGTGTACCCATCACTCATTGTCCTGTCTGTGGTGTTTGCAGATCCATTCATGGAGCTCGCGGAAGGGAAGAAGATCTCCTGCAAGAAAGTCCTCCTCTTCTTCCTCTTCAGCCTCATCTTCAGCACCTGTTTCTTTGTTTCTTTTCATCAGTTCAGGACTTCTGAGCCAGACTATTATAGTTACGATCTCTCTGTGGAAACAGCCAGTGCTGGAAATACCAGCACCCCACTGCAGGGTGAACGCAGGCTGACCGTCCTGCTGTGGAAGTGGCCCTTTGGGCAGCGCTTTAACTTCGTAAACTGCTCGGAGCGCTATGGCACCTCGAACTGCCACTTCACTGTAAACCGTAGATGGTCCCAAAAGGCTGATGCTGTGATTATGCATCACAGGGATGTGTACAGAGAGACTCAGTGGCTGGCCCAGCTCCCCAGACTCCCATCCCAGCGCTGGATCTGGTTCAATCTGGAGTCCCCAAGTCACTCTCCAAACTTAGGCGCCATGGACAACCTCTTCAACCTGACCATGTCTTATCGGAGGGACTCGGACATCTTCACCCCTTATGGGGAGCTGCGGCTCCTCAGCCAGCCCCAGCCCCTCAGCATCCCACCCAAGACCAAGCTGGTGGCCTGGATAGTCAGCAACTGGAAAGCAGACTCCCACCGGGTGAAGTACTACGAGGAGCTGAAGAAACACATCACTGTGGATGTCTATGGGCAGTATCACTGGCCCCTGCCCCGGGACAAGCTCCTCCCCACTGTGTCCCAGTACAACTTCTACCTAGCTTTTGAGAACTCGCAGCATGAAGACTACATCACTGAGAAGCTCTGGAGGAATGCCTTGTCCTGTGGCACCGTCCCTGTTGTGCTGGGACCTCCTCGAGAAAACTACGAGCGCTTCTTGCCCCCTGACTCCTTCATCCACGTCGATGACTTCGCCAGCGCTGGGGACCTGGCGCATTACCTGCAGGAGCTGAGCAGGGACACCGAGAGATACCAGCGCTACTTCCAGTGGCGCAAGTGGCTGAAACCTGTGGTGGGGGACGGCTGGGCCCTGCGTGTCTGCAAAGCTTGTCACTTCTTGCAGACGACAGAGGCCAGGTATCAGGTTGTGCCCAGTCTGTCTAAGTGGTTTGTGTAACTGTTGTTTGCTCAGCTCTCTGCTGCGCTGCAATCTTTTTGTCGTTGCTGGCAGGTTGCAATTTCACGGGATGATTGAATTTGGCAGAAATGGAGGGACAAGAGGAGCTGTGAAGTGAACAAAGACAAGGAAGCAATTAGGTGGTTTTATGTCTTTGTCTTACTTGAGAATAGACCATCAGATATAGTATTACTTTGTTTTTTTAGTTATCTGAACAACTTCTTACACTGGCTGCAGCTTGGTCTTTGGAGAAGTTCACCTTTGGTCTCTGCAAACAGTCCTGGATCAGCACCACAGAGAGCCAAAGCAAGTGGCCAACAGGGGCAAGTGAAACAAATATCCATACCTGTCACAAACCTGTTTCAAGGACTTTGTACTATGCAAAGCTGTGGCGTGAAGGAGCGGCCACACCAGCTGCCTGCAGCTGCAGGAGAAACTGGCACACTCCTCCCTCTCAGCCCCGCAGCCCCAGTCCTGCCATTGCTCTGCCCGGGGCGCTCACTGACTGCCTTTGGGGTGCTGCGTCGGGATGCTAAATGGGCAGAAAACTGCTCATTTTATTTTACAAGGCTGTTCTTTGGACAGGTGAGCGAGACAATGTGAGTTTGAGGAAAGGTCTAACAGCAGCAGATTGGTGCAGGTAGGGTGTGGGGTGCCAAGGGTGCCGCTGAAGGAACTGTAAGTTCTAGTGCCTGCAGCACCTTGTGGCAAGCAGATGCTCAGAACCAGCACGTGATGAGCTACCTCCTCCTCTGTGCCTTGAACATCACAACTTCTGGCATTGGCTGATGCCTCTAGGCCCATGTTTAAAAAATGGTGAATTTATTAAGGCCTTTATTGAGCTTCCTGCTGCTGTTCAGGTTGCATCGCTGGAAATTGTTTCATTTTCAGGTAGGGGAGCCCCATTGCATGGAGTCGGCGGACAGAGCTGTGCCCTCCCAGGCTCCCTGCCGATACCTCAGGACATTCAGTTTGTTTTCCCGACTGCTACTGATCCCCGAGCCGAGCTTTTTAAAGGTCTGTCCTGACCGCAGGATGTTTCCATGAGGAAAATCAACTCAGAGTCCAGCAGTGCATACAGAGATGCAATTGTTTTCTCCATCAGCAGCATTTAGCAAACATTTCCATAGAATTCCCTCTGCATTTCCTCCTGCAATCATTCTGTAGCAGAAGGACCATCAGGAAGACCTTGGTTTTTAGCACTGAGAGTCCCTTATTTTCATTGGCAACCTTTGCCACCTTTGTTTTTTCTCTGCTTTGCAGATTGGTTGAATACATTGATCAGCACAGGCCTAAGAGGAAATCCTTCACTCTGAAATCTGAACCTTTATCCCTTCCATCTTTTTGCCGTCCTCCTCATGGTACTTGTCTAGATGGGACCTTCCTGCGGCTGCTTAGTTTCTTGAAGAGCCCTTGCTGGACCTTAGCGAATCCCTTTGGAAATTCAGGTAGAAAAATGCACCGCGTCTTCCTTAGCCATGTGCTTGCTGGCTGCTTCAAAGAGGAGCAATACATGAGGTATCAATATTTATTGCCAAATATTTGTCCGTGCTTCTGCCTCTGCCTTGTCTGCCTGCAGACACACACATCTCTCCTCCTTTGGCGTGAGGCTCCTGGGATCTCGTGAACTGACCCTGGGGCTTTTCCCATCTTTAGAGCCAGTTCAATTCAGAGCAGCTAGAGAAATTTAATTTAAGATTACTGATTGAGCTGATATGGGTGTGGATTAGGGATAAATAACAGTCTGCAGGTGAGCTCTAGGAACAGTCTTTTCCCGTCAATGGGCAGCACTGGGGAGTTGGGATGGACGGTCGCCCGTTTCACTGCTCCTGCTAGATTTGGAAGATGATGCCTGTCCCTGGGCTAAATCCTTCCATCTCGAGACTTCCGCTGGGAACACTTCAGCTTTGAGCAGTGGCCTCCGGAGCTGCCTTTTGCTGGCATTGCCAGCAAAGCCGGTTACAGAACAGAGTGTTTGATTAAACTGAGCAATGACAGATAACCGCATGTAGGGGCACAAAGTCCAGCTGCTTGCAAAGTGTGGTGTTCCATTTGAAAAAGCAAATGCAAATTTCCCGTACCTGCTAGAGCCAACCCATGCTGCACGCAGGAACGCAGTCAAGAGGAGCTTGACTATGGCGAATGTCATTAAAAGCCTTCCCAGGAAGAAACGACAGTGTAAAGCCCAATGAACAACACATTCAGTTCACCTGAAATATTTTTCTCCAGCCTGTTTTGAAGGGATGTAATGCAGGGAAGGGATGTTCCTGGGGTGTTTTGGGGCAGGGCTGCTGTCTGCAGGGGGTTTAGATGCCCCTTGCAGCAGTGGGCGACGGTAGATAGGCAGTTCCCTTGGCCAACAGCATTTCCAATTATACAAGGTGGCATTTGCTGGGTGCAGAACAAGTGGCTGCGCATGGGCAGGAGCCCAGTTTTGGTCCCACTGGAGGCTTGGTGATGATATTTATTGAGAACACCCTGTGCATTAAATAGACATCTTAATAAACAGGCAATTCAGTTCCAGCTGGCATCTCATTCCTCTGAGCGACCTGTAGGTTCACTCCAGGGAAGCAAATGCTCGTGAACAGGAGCTTCAGTCCATCCCCCTCATCCTGTCCTTGTGCGGGCCCTGACCTGGCATGGGGGGAGGGTGTTTGTTGTCCCTGAAGTTGGGCTCAGGACTGGCCCTGGTCCTGTGGAAGGAAACGCACCCTGGGCGCTCTGAAATTCTCCTTAATAAATGCACCAGCCACAAGCAACGATTATCAACAGCAGGTTATCAAAGCAGACTGATTGGCAAATCAGCAATGTCATTAAAAAGGTTTAATTAGTTTGGCTGTTTTGCATGCCTTTTTGAGTACTAGACCATTATAATGTATATACATGTACAGTGCAATTCATGTACCTCATGCTCTTAACTCCAACATTATTTCGTCTTCAAAGGTAAGAAAGAAACCCTCTTGTTTCTGAGGAAGGCACTGGACCTTTTCTCACCCAGGAGCAACCCTGCTGCCACAGCCAAGCGAGGAAGGCGTTGTGGCCGGGCACAGCCAGAGCCCTTGCTGCTTTACATCCCTTGCTTCTGCACAGACTGTGAACAGCTGCGGGTTAAGCTTCCTTCCAGCGGCCTCAGTCTGTCAAGCGACCCAGCAATGTTTCTGTCCTGCAGGAAACGTTAGGGAGAAGCAGAGGTTTGAGGAGCCCACCCAGACCAGCAGCATGAAGCAGGTTGCTTTAGGCCCTCGCTCAGGTTGGTTTGCAGAGGAGCTTGGGGCGCAGAGAGAATGCTGCACTGTGAGCAGCTGAAATTACAGGTTTGCACCAGTTTGAAGAGCGACAAGACAAATTCCCAGAAGAAAACTTCACTAAGAACCTTTCAGCGGAAAAACGTTCCCCCACCCATTGGTCTAGGACATCCCCAAGTTGCAAAAAATCTGGGGAAGAAGCAGCCTCTCCAGAGCCTTACAGAGGGAAAGCACAAAGCATGGTCGAAGCCTGCCCGACCAGCCGAGGCTGAGAAGCCTGGCTGAGCAGCTGAACCCCCGTCAGATCTGGCACTGGTGGTGTTTGCTGGGTGACTTTGATGATGACACGCTCTGGGAACAAGGAAATGCCAATGTGTTCGCACCTTTGCGCTCGGCAGAGGCTGGGTGGGGAAAGCCCCCCTGGTGTAAGGTTGGGGTAGGAGCTGGCTGCAGGGAAGAGGGGAAGGGGAGAAAGCAAATGCCAGAGGTTTGTCAGGGGAGCACAAAAAGAAAAAAATTAAAATTGGAAGTTTTCAGTTGAGTTCAACCTCAAACATGTAAATCACTTGCTGAGGGGCGGGGAAGAGCCAGATTGAAACTCAGGGTAGTTTTTAAGTAGAAGGGAATGCCTTTTGAAACTTGAAAAACCTCCCTGACTGAAACGAGGAAGCGAAGCCCCAGGCTAGGGAGGGCTTTTATCTGAAGCAGAAGGAGGAGTATTTCTGCAAAGCAGAACAATTTCCGTGGCCGAGGGCAGGCGATGTGCACCTTGGAGCAGTGGCCAGGGTGAAGGTGGCTGTGCGCGGTGACGCAGGGGGCTGGGATATCGATGGAGGGGGATGCTGAATGGCAGGAGAGCACCGGGAAGAGCCATGGGCTCCTTGACACAGGGAACCACGAGGACAGGGCTTGACACAGCCATTTTGTAGACATCTTGCATGCAGAGAGGGCCAATTCTCCCAAATTTAGGCTATTTACCCTTGTGGGAAACCCTTTTTCAACTATGGGGAAAGTCAAACATAATTTATCCATCCCTGTTAATGCCTCCCGCTGCTGCAGCCTCTCCAGCCGTGGCCAGGGAGCATTTTGGGAGCACCCACACGGCAAAATAGCTGCAAGAAATTCCCAGTTTTCTCCTGCCAACCTCCCAAGCGCGATTCCCTTTGCTTCTAAGACCCGGAGTCATTTAACACCTATTAAAAAGAGATGAGTCCCGTAGGTTTTTGGACTTTTAACTGGGGAATGGCAGCACCAGGGTTATTGGCTCTCTCCTTTGCACTTGAGCTGGGATTATTCTGGCAGGTCAAGGCCAGCCAGGCTAGTCGGCCTCATCCCTCCCCTGGGTCCGAGGTCTCTTTGGGGACCCAGTGAGCCTCGGGGAGAGCAGCAGGGGTTCTGCAGACCCCGAGGCCGGCCAGCCTTCAAGGCTGCAGGAGCAAAGGCAGCATAAATATGGAGGGGACAGACTTATGAATGTTGACCTCACCCTCATCCCCCAAATTGCTCTGCAGCCTTCAAGAGAGTGACCAAAATACGAATTTTAGTTCCATTGAAGCATTCATGGGCAGACCATGGGGTGTTGGGAGCTTGCACCCAGCCAGGCGTAAGCCATGGTCCTTGGGGAGG
>Ga0181612_170219_pt1 | contig 12090 bp, 7 predicted proteins | sample HoacroProtozoa21_FD_119630 | JGI IMG/M metagenome (GOLD analysis project Ga0181612, IMG submission 119630) | Hoatzin crop microbial communities from Cojedes, Venezuel. Combined Assembly of Gp0051906, Gp0051904, Gp0051908
TCTGCTAGCTGTGTTGGGTGGGGAGCATTGCTCTGGAGCTGAGAGATGGAATTCTAGGACAAGTGTAAAAAAAAAAAAAAAAAAAAATCCTGTATTTTTGCTACTGTGTCTTCCCTTTCCCCAGTATAGAGTTAAGGTGTGTAAATGCCCCTGGTGAGAGTGAGTGTAAGCCTGGAGCAAGGGGTGGAGATGAGAAGGGGAAATGGTCCATACCAGGGGAAATGGCCATTAGAGAATTTTCTGAGCAGTCATTCTCATGCTGAAAGATCCGAACTGGGTGGCAAAGACACTACCTCAAAAAGAGTTAGGGCTTTTATAGTTATCTTCCTCTCTTGAATCCTAGTTTTAGATAAGTTAGAGCTCTAATATTTTCATCTTTGGCTCTGTAGTTATTTTTCCTTGCCTGTTAAGAGTTTGATGGGTACTCAACAACTTGTATTGCTGAGGTCATACTGATCAGTCCTTATTGAAAGGCAAAACTAGGCTTGTCGCTGGTGGTAGATCTAGTAGACGTGGAGTCTGATGCGAGTTTCCTGATCTCATTTTTGCTTAAACTACAGTGCTATTTGGTAGAATTGGAGAGAGGGAAATGATATCTCATTTGTGGCCCTTATAAAGGAAAACATCTTGAAGCAAATTTTTTTTCAGTGTATTTTTTTTTTTCTCCTGAGTAAGGTCCTGTCATGGTTACCACAAAACCCTTTTGTATTTGCAAACTGCTTGCGCTGCTATAGCATACCTGTTGTTTTGTTTGAGGACGTGTCATGTACCTTCTGTGTGTAAAGAGCAGAGGTTTGCGCTGCGTCTGATGGGACTTAGCATAGAGGTCTGCTTCTAGGAGTCCCAGAGCCATTCTTGGCTCAGAAACTTGTAGTCCTTGTCTAAAATTGGTGGGTTCTGAAATTACACAACAAAATTCTGGTTTAGCATTTGTGTAAGCACACATTATAGAAAATTAGGAGGTTTTAACACAAGGGGACGTTCATTAAATCTTCTGCATATTATAATAATAGAACAAAAGTAATTTTTTTCTTTATGTAAATACATATTCCAGTCACAGATAAAGAAAACAATGCTCAAATTTAGTTTTTGGATGGCTTTTTATGAATTACGATCAAGTAGTATTGTAGCTGGTATGGTTGCCGGAAAGTTTTCATTATGGTTTTAAGATTTCTTTATCTGATATTTTGTTTTGCAGTATTATGTGCCAAGAATCTCGCAAAGAAAGATTTCTTCAGTAAGTATCCCCTAATTGTATAACTTTCTGCTCTTGATTAATCGGATTTATTTGTAGATTGTGCATTACCATCGTGTCGTATCTATATATGTCATTGTTCTGTGGTTCTCTTTGTGCAGTAACATTGCATTACTACATGAGTAGACGTTACCCTGAATTGTATTTAGACAGTGTAGACTCTAGGACTGGGAGACCAAGGACTCACGAATTCTAGTTGAAAGTCTGGCTGATGAGACCACGAGCAAGTTGCTGCTTATAATTCTACGTGTGGGGTACCAAGAGCATCCATCTGAAAGGCGCTCTATTTATAAAGCATGCCAGGGGTATGAGTAAAGTACCCCAGTGCTGCAGGCTCGATATTATGTTAAGGACTGAATAAAAATGCCTACTTATCAGTATGCATGGGCAGGCACTGTCAAATTAAGCATGTTTAACCTTTTGTTTTACCTTCACAATTTATGGCAGATATCAATCTGTATGACACAAGTACGTTATCTAATTAGGAACTCAGTTCTCTTTTTTGGAGTTACTATAATAGTTTTAGGATAATGGCAACTTTTCTTTCGGGGTGGGAGGCGGAGAAGAAGCTCGTGATAGCATTATCTTGGAAGAAACAAAAGAAAAAGTGCGATGTTTAATAGGAGCTTTTCCCTTCCCCAGGACTTCCTGACCCATTTGCAAAAGTAGTTGTTGATGGGTCAGGTCAGTGCCATTCAACTGACACTGTGAAGAACACGTTGGACCCCAAATGGAACCAGCATTATGATCTGTGAGTTGTTTGTAAGGTCACAAGCAAACAAGATCCCAGAGATTTATCTAGTAAATAGCATGCACAAGGGTTGGCACTGCAGCTTCATTTTACGTTCGCAGGAAGAGGCACATTTGCTGAGGAGGACTGTTTTTTTGCAACAAGAAATTACCTGTTAATAAAGGAGTGGTACTTTGCTTATAGGTGTTTGCATTTGGGAATATTTGTGTGTCGGGTACACGGCACAACTGCTTAGAGTAAGCTCTACTGGAGCAGTGCAGTCCATCTTTTCCAAAAGATTGTCCTTGTTGTAGTGATTTATTTCCTTCAAATTATTAGAAACATAAATTTTAAAGTTTTGTGTATTAATCAGCTTGTTGCATAGCTTTTAATGAGGCTGTCTAGTTAAATTCATGCTGCAGCAAATTAACATGCTGTGTGAAATCATAGTGCAGTAATTCATTAATAATATCATTTCAGGCTTAAGCACTTCTGTATTTATAATGACGCAGCATGACCGATACACTAAAATGTATCAGAACTTGTATCAAATAAAGCATAAATTCTGTAGAGTAAAAAGAGGTTATGTTTTCTAAAATTACTCTTCTAATATGTATTTTTCTAGATACGTTGGGAAGACAGATTCCATAACCATCAGTGTATGGAACCATAAAAAAATCCACAAGAAACAGGGAGCTGGCTTCCTGGGGTGTGTCCGACTCCTCTCCAATGCCATCAGCAGGCTAAAAGATACTGGATGTAAGAGCGATTCCTACCTGGCTCAGTCAGGAACCTCCTGTGCCCTGTATCCGAGTAGCAAATAGTATCCCACCCCCCTCGGTGTTTTGTTGATCTTTCCTATTCTCATTTGCAGACCAGCGTTTGGATCTATGCAAACTAAATCCCACAGATACCGATGCTGTACGAGGCCAAATAGTGGGTAAGGATACTCCCAGCTAAACTTTCATCTTCTTGGGTAAATATATTATACAGACAAATGTTGTATTAAAAAAGAAACCTCTAGTCATTATTCCTTCTGTGCCTTTTCTGTGTTGTTTCTTCTGACTTTAATGGAATTAAATGACATAACCTGAAAATGTTTGTTGTACTCCTACGCAGAACTTTGTTTTCTCTCAGTCAGTAATGGGAAATTATATTAAGAAGAGGGAATGCATCTGGCAAGGTTTCTAATGTACCTCTGGAATGGTAAATGTTACTGTGAAACTGATTTGGTTTGGACCAAGGTGACAGGCAAAAAGAATCTTATGTGGGAAAGAAGATCTGGAAGAGTTAAAAGAAATTTTACAAATGGCTATTTTCATACCTTTGGCTTGTGTAACCCGTTTCCAAATATCAAAAAGGCAGTGCTAGTTTTACCGCCCGTTTACTCCATCTTACCATGTTTTGCTGCCCCTCAGCCCAAGCTTTTCTTTAGAGATGGATACATAAATATATTTGGCAAAACCCAAATTTTCACTGTAACGATGACATCTAGTGGTGAATGGTTTCTTGCCAGCTGACTTTGCTGGATCCTCATGAAACACAGGTGTAGAACCTGACATGTTTGGATATTTATAGACACAGACTCAGCTGAAGTTTTGGCATGGTGATGCCTCTGGTTTTTCTTTTTCCTTTTTGAAAATCAGTAATGCTTTAGGTTTATAGAAGGTGTTTAGGTAAGTGGTGTGCTCTCATGTGTAGGATATAACTTTCCTTAATGTTTTACCATAGATAAATGTGCGCCACTTGGTTTTATGTTGTTTTTAAGGGAACAATTGTTCTTTTATTACTAACTTGTGTTTCTTTTTTATTTCAGTCAGTTTACAGACACGGGACAGAATAGGCACAGGAGGTTCTGTAGTAGACTGTAGAGGGCTTTTGGAGAATGAAGGGTAAGGATTTTCTTTGCACTTAATTAGAAAAATGGTTATATGTGGAAAGAATATAATTAACACTAGAAATATTAAATATCAGTGTGAGTAATACATTGTCTGGGAATATGTATCGGGTAGTAAGGTTATAGCTGGATACTTACTTGAAGAAAATAAGCTAAACTGGGTTGGACTTGATATTTTTTATTACCAGTGCTTCTGGCACTTCCATGAGAAATTTGGGATATTAAAACATTAAGAAAGTTGCATATCTTGGGTTAAAAGTCACAGTACTTGAAGTAATGGAGAGAGAGAGACAGACCTTTTTTTCTGCATTCACTTCTCTGTGATGGAAACTCTTGAAGTTTCCCCATTTTCAGAACGGTTTATGAAGATTCCGGACCGGGAAGGCCGCTGAGCTGTTTTATGGAGGAACCAGCACCGTATACAGACACTACAGGGGCTGCTGGCGGAGGCAACTGTCGCTTCGTAGAGTCCCCCAGTCAAGATCAGAGGCTTCAGGCACAGCGACTTCGGACTCCTGAAGTCAGAGGTCACATACAGACACCTCAGAACAGACCGCATGGTCACCAGTCGCCTGACCTACCGGAAGGCTACGGTAAGAGCTTTTCAGAACTGTGAAACTGAAGTTTTTTTCAAAAGACTTTAGAGAAAAAAACCTCCCATTTTAATATATAGATGTGGTTTACCTATTAGAACATGCAGCGTCCATGTGCATCTAATGGTCTGCATTTTGGAAAAGGAACTAAGCAGTGCAGTTAGAAGTTTGAGATTGGCTGATTAGCAGTTGGCTACACCAGGAGACACTGAGGGTTGATGGTAAATTAAACATGAGTTTGTAGTATGATGCTGTTACAGAAAATTCAGTGCTAATCTTGGCTATGTATCTGGGGAGAACGACTGTAAAGAGCTCTTTAAACTAGAGCAGTCATGCTATTTTTTCCTTCCCCCTTGGCATGTTGTGTAGGTTTGAGCCCACATTTGAGAAAAGATCAGGAAAATATAAAAGCAACAGAGAAGGCAGTAGTATGGAAGATTAGGGAGGATAAGATTAAGGAGAATTTAAATCTCAGAAAAGAGCACGACAAATCTAGCAGTAAAGAAATCCAGTTTGGGGGGTTTGGGTTGTCTAAAAATAAAAATACAAACGAAAACATACTGGTGTATGGATTTGTGAGTTTCAAAAAGAACACAGAAATGTGTAGTCAACTAAAATGATGAAAACAGTGTTTTAAGGACAAAACAGTCCAAGCTGCAAGAGGTCAGGTGGATGGCTCAAGCACCTTCTCCTAGCTCTGACAGGAAGATAATCTGCTACTGGCTTTCAACAAACTGTTTATTCTGATGTTTTCAGATTGGTAATTAAGAATAATCTTTCTTCCCTTTTCATAGAACAAAGAACAACGGTACAGGGACAGGTTTATTTTTTGCACACACAGACTGGAGTTAGCACATGGCATGACCCTAGGATACCAAGGTATGTATTTATCTATTTATAGTTAGAAGGTCACGGGGGTTTGCAGTGTGTGTGTGTGTGTGTTGATGGCAGTAAGTTGAATCTTTAAGAGCAAAAAATCTATTAAATGGGTTGTCTAAATTTAAAGGGAGAGCTACGAGCAGAGGAATAATTTTGGACCTTTCTAGTTACCTTTTCACCAAACATTAAGGATGTCTCTTTTTGAAAGAAAGAATTATCTACTTGTGACTCATGTAAAACAAAAGGGGAAAAAATATGTAGTCCTTCAGGAATTCCCATTTGACAAATTCTTCCAAAAATGTCAGTGTGACTTTTATTTTTTGGTGAAGCTACAGATTTCTGAATCTTACATAATTCTCTTTTTGTGTGTGAAAACAGTTTGGACTGCTATTTGAAGAAAAAAGTGACTACTTTCGTAAAGCCGATGTTTCTTGAGTATTGAGCTTGTACCTTTTGCTCGAATAGTGCTCACTCATGTGTAACTGAAGTGGAGATTACTTAACATCTTTAAACTTGAAGTGGTGTTGGGGTTTTTTCTGCTGTAGACTGGTGATCTGCAGCTAGAAAATTTGAATCTTCCATATGATTAATCTAGTAAAGCCTCTTTGAACCTTAACCTGCAGTTAATCCAGGTCTTTGACTAAGGTCTGGCATTCTTCCTTGAGGAGCTTTATCTGGGCTGTTTCACTGGACCACCTGCACACCAGATTCAAGAGTGAAACACGAAGTCAGTAACTCTTCAGCTGCTGCGCTGGCTGGATGATACATGGATGTGATACAGGATATTAGAAAAATGATATAAAGTAGTATAGGCAAAAGTGTTGATAAAACCACACACAGTAAATGGAAGGATATGAAAAATAAAGCTGAGAGAGAGAAAATAGCTGATGTTAAATTAGCTGCTGTCTTTGGAAGAAGTAGTGACAGTGCTCATTCATTCACGTTGCTCGTGTCAGGCTTGTGTGCCCAAAGCCTTGTCTCTGCTTCTAGTGATGCTGGTTGGCCTAATAAAAGGTTTTGCTTCTTCCCTCAACAAATTTTAGAGCTAGGTTTTCAGAACCAGCAATGTAAGTGAACACAACAATGTCTCATGAGTTACGGGTCACGCTTGTTTTAGTTAAAGGTGGCTTTCTTACTACCAAGTTGCAGTGCAAAAACCTGACCTTGGAATTTAGCACAGTTATAGGTTAAAACTTGATGTAATCACATCTCTAAAGTACTTTCAGATGCACAGCTGATTGAAACAAATGGCTACAGCCATAATCGTCTTTAAGGGGCCTAACAAAGGCTTGTCTGTCTCCCGGGGTACTCCCTGCTGGCTTATACTCCCTCTGACACTACAGAAGTCTTTGGTGTGCAAAGTGTTTCTACCTTTTCTAAAGCCTCTCAGTTTACTCATTTATACTGATGTTGCATGATTAGATTTAGGTAAGGAAACTATGCAGAGTGATGCCTTCAACCCTCGATAATAGACGAATCCACACCAGTTGCCTAGAGAATACATTATTTAACAACAGCTTTTCTGTCTAAAAATAATCTTCAGGTTTCCCTCCTTCCTTTTCTTGCCCGTCTTAGTATTTTCCTCTATCAGGTGGCTGGGGCCTTCAGTGTTTTCAATTTTCTAGGTGTAAATACATCCTACGTATTGAATTCATGCACTACCCGAAAGTGAGTGACTACTTTTAGTAGCTGATATCCATGATATCAATGATACCCAAAACTGATTTAGGATGAAAGGGGTGAATGTCTTGGTAAAGCCTTGCTCTCAGTGATTCACGAGTCAAATAGTTAGGATTCTAACCTGAGGTGATACTTTTTTTTTTTTTTTACGTCATATTAGTATTTGGCTGCCTTAACCTCTTAATTTATTGGACCTTTGGAGACTGTGGTTGGTGCAGAGGCCTTTGCTTCATTGTTTGGTTTTCTGCACGGGGATCACACTGAAGTTACTTTTGAGCTGTAGGGCTTTGTTACTTTCAAAGCCTGGCAGAGACAGAAGGTGTTTTGCTGATTGCCTTTCTGTCTCTGTACCATGTATATGTAGGCAGTTGCGCTGCTTAGATTGAGGATTCTAAAAAGACAACATTAGAACAGCTATTCTGCCCTTCCTCCTAAGACTTCCAGCCTGGAATCACTGAGCACCAGATTCATTCTCCCCTCTCCCCTGGATGTAAATTGGTTTCATCTGAACTTCAGGAGTGCTTTAACTTGTTGTTTGCTTTTCTCCTTAGAGACCTTAACAGTGTGAATTGTGATGAACTAGGACCTTTGCCTCCAGGTTGGGAAGTTAGAAGTACAGTTTCAGGAAGAATATATTTTGTAGATCATAACAACAGAACCACACAATTCACAGATCCACGACTACATCACATCATGAAGTAAGAATCTTGCCTGATAAATAATTCCTCTGAAGTTTGGATTCTTAAACCTTTTATTTTTGTCCAATTTTAACTATAGTCTGGGAGTCATGGGGGGCTGAAGAGCTGCATGATGATGTTGGGGAACAGATGCAACCAATGCTCTGGTCAGGGTCTGAGCTTTGGTTCTCAGTGCTGGTTTTATCTAACCTTTTTGCAGAGACACTTCAAAAATGTTTTCACTATGCTTTGCAGTCCTCAGGTTAAAGGGAGGGCTTGCTTATTTTGGCACAACACTGATCTCTTTAAGCTGGTTTGACAAAACTGCTCCAAGCTGTGCTGGAGCAGATATGCAGTTCTGGAAATGCTGGGGTAGAGGGTCTGCCAGGCGGTTCCACAGCAGTCCGCTCGTGCCTGTCTGGATTAGTAGTTCTAGCTCTGTGCTAGCCATGCTAGACCTGAACCAGCTTCGTGTTCCCTTGAGCTCCAAACAACAGGAATATAAAGCCATTTGGAGTCTGGTCGCCTGGTGCTGTGCACAGCCAGCTTGGGTTTAGCAGGATTTAATGAGCTCAAGCTCTGCATCACGCAAAGGCAGCTGTGAGAGAACTGACCCTGGAAGCAGCCTGGCAGTGCTTGTTGTCTCCAAGATCAGACTTTTTCCTGGATCTGAGTTGTCTGTGCTTGAAGCCAGCTGGGGAATCTCTGTATCTAAAGAATCATTGTTCCACAACTCAAATAAAGCACTGATAGGTAAGGATAGTTGAGCATATGAAGCTGCAACTATCTGGGGCAAGTGCATCTTTCTCTTTCAGTAACCATAGATGCAGTACTTCTACTGTGTCAGGAATCCCTAGCCTTATTTTGCATGGAGCTGGAATAAAATTCATTGCGGTTGTTAGATGGTTCCACTTATAAAGCTGTTGTTTGTTTCATCAGAGGTCTCTTTGTGTTATGCTCTTGAAAGTTGTCTCCATATAGAAGAAATACAAACTTTTTAATTGCTGCTCAGCATTTGGTGGTTGTGACCCACAGCCTTCCACAATGTATTTGCCATATAAAAACCGAGCTGAAAAATGCTGAAACTCCTATTGTAAATATCTGTGTTCCTCACATCCCTGGATATAGGGTAACGATGGCGTAGAAATTGCCCAGCTGAATGCACACGTCACTCCAGGTTCCTCTTAAAGAAGCTTAATCAGTTCTTCCATCGTTGTTTTACATATTTCTTATTGTTACACTTCTAGAATAAGTATTTTATTTTTCTTTCAAAGCCATCAATGCCAGCTAAAAGAGCCCAGCCAGCAGCCTTTGCCAGCTCCAAATGAGGGGTCACTGGAAGATGGCGAGGAGTTGCCTGCACAGAGATATGAAAGAGACTTGGTACAAAAGTTGAAAGTTCTTAGACATGAGCTCTCTCTTCAGCAACCACAGGCTGGTCACTGTCGCATTGAAGTATCCAGAGAGGAAATATTTGAGGTATTTTTATTGACTTTTTACTACTAATAGCAGCTTTTGTCACTCAAGAGTTAAGTAACACTGATCTCTGATTACAGCAAGTTTGCTTCAGGAGAGAGGTAGTGAATACCACCAAGTGTTACAGAGTTGCCGTTGGAATTGGCTTCATATTAGCACTTCAACAGAATGTTTCCTGTAGTTGAGTAACAATCTATGTGTTACAGTAATGCATCTTAGTAGACTTAATTATAGGAAGGAAATACCTAATTGTAAAAATACACATATAGGAGTCCTACCGTCAGATAATGAAGATGAGGCCGAAGGACTTGAAAAAGAGACTTATGGTGAAATTTCGAGGAGAGGAAGGCCTGGATTACGGAGGAGTAGCAAGGTGAGATTTGGGGGTTTGTCTGACACTTTTCAACTGTAAAATTGTCCCTAAAGTGAACTGTGGCTGCTGTTATTCCCTTTAAAATTATCTCTTAATGGTATATGTAAGTTATTTGTTATCTAGTTTATAGGTAGTGGTTGTAGCTTCAGTCTTCATGTCGTGGTAGATTGGAAAGTGGAAGCATGCAATTGAACAGTTGTCCCACAGCCCTCCTGGTGTCAAAAGCTCCCACTAAATGACTTGGTATGCCTTGGATTTGGGAGCATTACTGGAATTAACGCCAGACTGAGGTGTTTGTTTCCCCTGTTCTCCATACGTACTGTTCTCCTCACCATTACCTGGTGAGTGTAAAAGGCTTGTTTGGGATAGGCTATTGATCTTACTACTGAAAGTGGTGATCTCAACAACAGGCTCCAGTTTCAGAAGTGTGAAAGTGTGATCAGATTAAACTCTGAGGTCTTTGAAGAAGCACGTATACTCTGAAGTCAAATCCAAATCACAGTAAAGGTTTTGTTAAACACACCTGTCTGATTTCCAGTGAATGGATTGCTAGACGTTAGGGGTTCCTTTTTGTTCTGTCTCAGCCACATTCAGGAGAGCCCTCTGATCTGTTGGAGCAGGAGTGGAGGTGAACTAATCCTAAACAAAGGCTAAAACTTTAGAGAATAGTTGCCTCCCTCTTAAAAATAATTCCCTGTGGGTCGCATCAGATCTGAAGTTCTGGAGTTGCTGTAACAGCATCACCAAAATACTCATCTTCGTGGCTCAGATGCATCCTGTGAATTCACCGAGAGATTTCTCAAATCCACAAAAGCTGCATCACCCACTTCGGTGTCTTTCAGTAACCCATCGCTGGACAAAGGAAAGAAGTTGGAACATTCTGAGCTGCCTTACCCGAGGCAACCTTTAGTGTCTCCGCTGTTGGCATCCTGTTGTCCTGATGGCTTTCATAATTGCCCATTTGCTGCAACAGACTCTTTCAGATCAGAACTGCTCCACTTCTAAGCATTAAAGTTGATAGTTCTCTCAGAATATTTTGGACCCGGGATGGGTGTCCAAATTTAATAATAAAGGGGTATTTGTCATGGTGAGTTGGGAGGTCAAAAATCGCTTTAGTTCCATTTCCATCCTTGTGTGTTACTGAGGTGAGAGAAATTTACCTAACCCCTCCTCTCTCAATGCGTGTTGTCTCTCTGCCCCTTCTGGGCTCTCTGCTGAGTCATCAGGGATTTGCAGAAAAGCAGCTTTTCTGAAGATCTCCAGTGACCAAGTTGATTTTAAACAACAGATTTTTTTAAAATATTTCTCTATACTGTACAGGTCGCAGAGGAGCGGATCTCTTAGTCTCCAAATATCTGAACTCTGTACAAAGTCAAGATTTTCTTGGAAGTGTGTCTTGTTCAGACTCGATTTGTTGACGGCCTTGTCTAACAGCTTGCTGTAGCTTCTCTAATTGACGTTAATCCCTTCAGTGCTTCTAAACTAAACCATGTCTGCCTGGGAGTGGAGTAAGACACTCAGAGGTTTTAAGCATACCTTTTTGGTCTGCAAATGGAGGGTAGTACAAGGTGATCTGATTTTGAAATAAGCATTTCATAACTGATGACTAGTTTGATGATTCACAGTAATGGTGGTGTCTGAAAGTTAAGTGAAGTTGCACCCTTCTAAAATACCTTGTTTGTTTTTTTTTTTTGGCAGAGAATGGTTGTATTTACTGTGCCATGAAATGTTGAATCCCTATTATGGACTCTTCCAGTACTCCACAGATAATATTTACATGCTGCAAATCAATCCAGACTCTTCTATCAATCCTGTAAGTACGCACTTCTGAGCAGTGACAGAGGTCCCCTGCAGATTTTTTGTCGTAGCTGTTCTTCCATGGCAAGAGTGTAAACCGAATGGTAAAGCAGAATAAGAACGTGTTAATGAGTCTTATGTTGATATAGTATGAAGCAGAGGGCTTTTGTTTTAGAAATTAATAACATGGGAGAGGAGGTAGCCTTTGAGAAGTATCTGATTTCTGTGAGACTGCTCAGTACTGACTGGGATGCGCGGTGATTCTGAGAAGATACACGGAGGTGAAATTCACCTTCACGGTGAATGCCAGTGGTTGTGTAAACAGCATCGCGTCCTCAGCACTGTTCGCCCCTGACTGTAGAGGCTATATGCCTTGCTTACCCTGTCCCAATAAGCTGCTGTGCTTCCTTTTTGTTCTTGCTGGAGGATTTGGACTGATGCAGACGCTAAAGGGAGCAGAAATTCTGTATTAGTACAGGGGAATTTTTCCCAACATGACATTTCCTGACATTTGCTCTGTAAGATGGGGGAGGTAGATCGGAAGAATCTCAACCATAGGACTTATGCCTTAGTTCTCAAAAGTCAGCTTATAAGCAACATGAAAGACATGAAGGAAGCGCGCACATGGCCTGCTTCCTCAAGAGCAAAAAGATTTTGGTGGCTAAACAAAGAATAAACTAATTTGTTTGAAATTATCATACCTGGGATTCTAGATCGGAAGAGCGGTTCAGCA
>Ga0181612_173915_pt1 | contig 12090 bp, 9 predicted proteins | sample HoacroProtozoa21_FD_119630 | JGI IMG/M metagenome (GOLD analysis project Ga0181612, IMG submission 119630) | Hoatzin crop microbial communities from Cojedes, Venezuel. Combined Assembly of Gp0051906, Gp0051904, Gp0051908
CGCCTGCTAAACCATGTCCTGAAGTGCCACATCTACATGTTTTTTAAACACCTCCAGGGATGGGGACTCCACCACCTCCCTGGGCAGCCTGGTCCAATGTCTGACCACTCTTTCAGTAAAGAAATTTTTCCTAATATCCAATCTAACCCTTCCCTACACAACTTGAGTCCATTGCCTCTCGTTCTATCGCTAGTTACTTGGAAGAAGCGACCAACATTTGCCTCACTACAAACACCTTTCAGGTAGTTGTAGAGAGCAATAACGTCCCCCCCTCAGCCTCCTCTTCTCCAGACTAAACAGCCCCAGTTCCCTTAGCTGCTGAGGCTGAGAGAACTGGCCAAAGAGGGAAAGTAGGATTTGTCCACTGTATTTCAGTGAATCTTGACAGCTCCGTAGAGCTGACATTTGCTGGAATTTTAAGTGACACTTAAGGAAAACCATGAAAAAAGTTCACTAGCTGATTTTCACCGGTTCTGAGGTGGCCACACACCACGTCAGCTTCAGAAGGAGACTTACTCATCACCTCTGAAAAACAGTCCAGATGCACACTGCCTCCAGGTAAGCTGGACCAACACCTCCCAGTAGAAAGCAACATTACTAAACACACATAGAAAGACGGAAAGCAAGATAAAGCTTTTGACTCTTCCTAAATAAAGCGCATTTCCCCTTTCAGAAAAAATGAACAAGAAGTTAACACCCACACATAAGCCTCAAAGCCAAAGAAAGGAAACCTTTTTGAAACCCTGCCCCTCAGCTGGGCCAGCTACACCACGACTGGTTAGACCCTGCGGACCATCACTGGAAACAGTGACGGGACTTCCCACAGGGAAGTGCCAATGAAATACTTGAGCTTTTAACTACCGATTCACGTATTCCCATTATCCGGTTTTCAGAAAGAAAAAAAATCACACACCTATCACCAAGTGTGTCCATGGCACATATATGAAAAACAGCTTGTTCATAGGAGGAAGGCAGAGGCATTGCTTATCTTCAGGGGCAACTTAGCAATGCTTTTTAATTGTGGGAATTTTTTGTTTCACAGAAGTGTTTCCTAAGAACAAGCAAAATCATTATCAGAAAAATGACTAAGAGCACTCTGACTTAAACTAGAGAGGCAAAAAGAATCCAGACACACACACACAAAATTTACTCACTTATAAAAGGAAATTGGAAACAATCATATAATCCACCAGATTAAAATTTCGGATTCTAAGCAGATTGATCCAAGGCATTTTTAGGTTTGTGACATTTCTCTTCTTACTCTCATCTCAGCTGCCCTAGCAACACCGCTTTTAGGAAGCCGACACATTTGATCAGTCATCTACTCTGCTGTTTCTTAGAGCCCACATGATTTTCATTGCTCATAATATCTAGGCAGGAGATCACCACCCATCCCACCTAACGTGATTCCCAAACCCATCAAGATTACTTTAAAAAAAAAACAAACTGGTCTTTGTTGCATTGAAACTTTTGTTTAAAAAAAGAGACAAACCAATAGCTTCTGCTTGTCAGAATGGGACATGTGAAAGGACATTTCATGCATGTTTTCTGGTGCACTCAGCTTCTTTAGTTACCATGTCCCGTTTGGTCCCGTTCTCGTGGATATAGCAGTGAGTGACGTGCATGACTAACTTGTGCCATCTAGGAACAGTCATCCACTGACTCTCAGCTACTCAAGCAACTGCTGGATGCAAAACAAAGGGACAAGAACCTTACCCTAAGTCTCTTCAGTGCTATAATATCATCCTAACTCCTTCTTAGAGCAACAATTCTTGCAGCTGAAATCCACAAAGACATAACAGTAAGCACCCTCGCATACAAACACTCCAATAAAACATCACAACCCAGTTTGGACTTGTTCCTTTGACATAAATATGATACCCTTTAGACCTGGAGGGTTTACTCAGTTTACATCAGAAAAGTGGCTCAAAAGCCACTCTTGCAAACAAGATTCAGTCCTGGATTTTTACAAAAACTAGCACAAAACAAACCAAAACTGAAGCCATCCACGCAAAAAAAAAACCCCATTCAGATCTCAGAGTCTAGGATGACACAGAAAACAAGCAGTGTGCAAGAACGGGGGCTTCCTCCCTCTCACAGCCACACTCAGAAATGCATGCAAATATTGTGAGCTTGCAGATTACCAATTTAGCAGCTGCTTTCATTCTGAGACCTTTTTGGAGGGGAAGTAATACAGTAACAGCAATTCCTCCCAACCCACTTCCCACTGTCGCCACACAGACTCAAACTCTCAGGTCGACCAAAACCATATCTGCAACAGAAAATGGGATTATAATGAGAATTTGCCTGAGAATGTTTATATTATTTACTAAACTAGAAGCAAAATCCGAGGCAAGCGTACAACCTCAGACAAACTCCTCTTCATTATTTCAGAGAGCTACGCTCTCCAGCCTACAATGGGTGTCCAAACTGCAGACTTAACTGCAGATTTAACGTGCTTTACCTCATCTGCATGGAGGAAGTTTCAGCAAATGTACCAATACCCACTCTTTCTGATCAAAATCATATAGAGGGAAAACTCATAAAAATTTATACTTTATTTGGGAAAAGGTCAAATAATTTGTTTTTAATGACTGTAAGGAAACCTATCCAGAAAAAATACCAACCCCTCCCCCCAAAATCTCTGACTGCTTTTCATTCTCATCAGTAAGACAAGTTCTGCCACATGGTTCAAATTTTTTATACATCAATCTTTCTACTGTCTTTTTTTTAATAAGATGTTAAATTAAACTGTAGGGATAAACAAAGGTATAAATGTCTATACATACATTTGTATATACTGGAACATGCTGTATTTGACAGCTGTGTTCTCCACCCTTTCCATTTCACTTGTTAGCACCTTAACTGAGAACTCTTTGTAGCAGGATCCATGTCTTTCTATTCTTACTTGCACTGACAGTCCGAATTTGATCAGAGTTTATTGTAACAGAATGTTTATGTGCTAAGGAAATATAACGAGAAATCACTCACTATTCCTATTGTGTGGAAGGGCACATCTATAAAAATCAAAAGAAGCACGTGAGAAGATAATTTATAAATATTTGAGAGCTGAATGTATCCTGATCAAAGGCAGTGGAAATGGAAGCTGAACCTGAAGAATTATCTGAAGTCTGCCATACTTTAACTACCAGCTCCTAGCAGACAACTAAACTGTTCTGAAAAAGCACAGAAACTGAGCTTTAATACTAAACATATGACCCAGCACACACAGAGAGACAGCCTGATGCATTTCACTGGTTTGCTCGGAGATGATGTAACTTCATAGCAAAAAACAGATGCCAATATACGCTTTTGAAAATCTCAAGAAACTAAGAAAGCACTCAAAAATTAAAAAAACCCAAACATCCAAACGCAGAAGATAAATTCCTCCAAACCAAACAACACATCCCTAATCATCTTCACTTAAAGCTTGTTTGACATCTGTTAGTGACATACACAGTGTAAACACAAACCCTTCGTTCTCAGAAAAATTTTGCAACTAAAAAAAAACAATCTATTTTTACAATGCTTCCATTTACTTTCTATTGATGAGTTTTCTCATAAGTGCTAGGGACCAAATTATTTCAGATTAGAAAATGATTTATTCTTTTATCAGCCACGAACTTCTTTTGACCTCTGAGATCCAGCCAAGCTTGCTCTATGTGCCTGCAAACTCAGTCACAGGAGTTAGGTATTTCTTGTGTTACTTGTCGATAGAAGTCCCCTCCAAAAAGCAGCACAGTGCTGCTACACGGAGGGCTGTGCAGATGAGTAAGGGAGGTACTCCTTGCCCCACGGAGCCTGTTATCCTTACGTCAGACAAAGCACAACAGGTGGACCCAGCAGGGAATTTCAAACAGGGCAATACTCATTTTGGTGTTATTTCTGGGTCTCTGAATATTAAAATTTAAATGTATTCTCACAAATTTGCAAGAGGGGGGTGAAAATCAAAGATTCTTGCTACAGTGTGCTGCGAAGAAAAGGCAGAGAACCAGAAATACCTCCGTCAGTCACTCCCGGTTTGGGTAAGCTCTACCTTTTCAGACAGAGTCATAGGGCCAAGTACTGCAGTCTCACTCAGGCATCTCTTATGTATCAATAGCTTTGCCTCAGTAAGAACCCAGGAAAGACTGCGGGACAATTTATCTAATTAACTGGATCAGTAGCTACACCTGCTATTAAGATTACTCGACAAAAGTGACTAAACAACTACTTGCAGTTGTTCATACCTCACCAACATTTTGCCCCTTTGGCTGATTTATCTATGCTGCATGACTGCCTCAGGTTGAGCGTTTTGGAAACGGTGCAACTTTTTCCAAGAACAAGGTTAAGAAATATTATGCTTAAAATTCTTCAAGCTCTTCCTCTGGAAAAAAAAAAACACCCACAACTCCAGCGCTTCAAGCTTCAGAGGAAGGTTTGATATCTGGCAGCCTGGCTGTGGCTTTTGTCCCCTAGAAAAGCCTTCTGTCCTCAGGTGTGCCTCAAATAAGCCCTTAGAGAACCACAGTTCGCAAAGGCAGTTCCTAACGATGAGTGCTTGGCTTTCCAAAGTTGTTGTTGTGCTTTCACCACAGTTTTTATATGAAAGTGAGTGTGGCATCTTGCTTATACTGTATTTCACCTTTATGCCATTTAAACACCATGTAGAACAGGAAATGAGACTAAAGTAATCAAATGAGTCTTCAAAGCAGAGAATGCAGTCAAGTTACACATACCACACAAGTACCTTAGCAAAACATCTCTTGCAATCACGCAAACACCAGCCCAACTGTCCACACAACACGTTTGTCACCCTTGAACTGGGCAACTTTGCCCAAGTAGTTCACACGGGCTGCCACCAATTACACCACCTTATTATTTATCTCCCAGCCTTTATTGCCCCTCTCCTCAAGCTGCTCTCCTGCAGCAGGGACACTGTTCTGCTCCCGTCGTGGGTGAGGAACCAGCAAATCGAAGCATTTGCCCATGGTTACGCAGAGAAGCTGCGAAAGAACAGGGAGATCCACCCGACCGTGCAGGTCCTGGGCTAGCCTTGGCTCCCAGAGCTGAGTCAACCCACTGCCAACTCACACCAGCGCTTCCAGAAATGCCTCACTGCCAAGGCAGAAAACACACCTCTTACCTGCCAAGTCTCCCAGCTTAAATTGTCAACTCCTTTTTATCTTCTTCTACTTCCAACACTGAAGACAGGGAGGGTAAAGAAAAGAAAAGAAAAAAATATCAAAGGAAGAGCCACAACTCTCATTCAAAACCTTTCTCATATTCACTATAACATTTTATCCCAAGCAAAAATCTCAAGGAAATAAGTGTGATTTCTCCATTCATTTTAGCCCTTAGCAAAGCTCTCCGTGAAACAGGAGTGGCTGAACCTGAGATCAAGCCCTGCGGCAGAAGGAGGAGAGGGGGATCTCATTGAAGGAAAACTAAACTGAGGGAAGCAATGGGTATTGAGGAACAGATGGGGATTAGGATCCCAAGTACAGCAAGGTGCTTTATTCACAGAACTGTAGGAATACATGTGAATTTAATTAATTAGAAGTCTCTACTCAGACAGACACAAACTCACACAGGAACCTTCAGGGTCTGCAGAGGGGAAAAAAAGGAGAGAGAGGCAAGTGCGAAACTGAGCCACAGTCAGCTGAAATCAATAGAAAGACTGACAGCAATTTCAGTGGACTTTGGAACGCACCCGAAGTGACAGAAGAAAAAAAAAAAGATGCAGCATGAACAGGGAGAATAAATGAGAAAGCAGACTAATAACTCCGAGAAATATTAGTACAACTTAAGAATAGCAGGGGAATTGGAAGAGGAGGGTTAGATTATGCTCTTCAGGCTCATAAACCCTGGTTTGGTCCATCAAAATCAATGGAGTATTTCTAGATTTACATCAGTGTAACTAAGAACAAAATCAAATTAAGGAGTACAGAGTAACTGGAGAAAAACCAAGCATTATTGAGCGTTCCAATACTGGGAGGCTCTCAGATACTATGGTGCTGAAGGCCATGTTAGTAGATTGATTAAATGATTGATCTATCAGTAGGAGATTTATCCAATATGGGGAGGAAACAGAGAACTCTAAGTCAAGACTACTAATCAGCTATTATTTATATTTTCTGCACGCTATAAACACACAAAGGAGATGCTTCACAGAATTTGCAGTAATAAGAATTCCCAATTACTTCTCACTATTGAGATTAGTTCTAGCATATTTCTTCAACATTTTAAAGGTGTTTTGTAAAAGTTTTTTGAAAAAAGTCTTCCTAACAAAATCCCAGGACCTTCATGTTCTCATTGAGGTCATCTCTCCTTCTTTGAGTCTTACAAACTGATACCAAATGCTACAAAAACTAAACCCAGAGCCATTCATACTAGGAGACACGCACTGTTTTTCTTGGATGAACAACTGAGACTTTCTCTACACTTCATTGCTAGGCTCATCGCGAGTTTTGTATACGATGGTGTGAAAGTAGCAGTTTCTTTTCAGCAGTTTCATGCTCCCACAAACACAGACTAGTTTCTTTCAGACACCTACTTTCACTAATGTATTGCCATTCCTTATGTCATGTACACGCTGCCTCTGTTCTAAAAACACAAACCTCGATCAAAATAAAAGCTCTGACTTGAGCTAATCTTTCTTGCCTCTTATTTACTTCTTTCCTCCTAAAAATCACTACAGTTATCACATCGTACTTAGGTCCTTACCACTGGGATTTCAAATTACTTGAACATTATCTGGTTTTATTACAAATAAAAAAGAATAGACCATCTAGTCTCCCTTTCATTTCCATGTGTAGTCCATAAAATCCACCCATTTCTAATGACAGCTGCAACAAAGCTAGTCACATTTTCTGACATCTGCCACCTACATATGCATGCCTTTTTTCACGTTTTAGTAGCTGGCCTACAGGCACAGAGAAGGCTACTACTTGTAATCCAGGGAAATCCACTTAATCTTAAATTGTGGAGATTTGTGTTCAAATAAGTGAAACAAGAGGTTCTATCTAGTTCCTGCTCCCACAGGTAGACTTTGATTAATAATAGCAAGTTCAGTCCCTGTATTCCAACTACTAATCAGACCATTTAAAGAAAAACACAGGTTTAAATTTTTTCCAGTAAGTTTATAAAAGATAAAATAATTTTACAAAGGCCTTTTAAGGAAGAATACTGATTTTCCTTCAGAGAAGATGATGTCCTTGGTTAGATTTATTTATCATCGCATCTATCCAGACTTTCCAAAACGTAAGGCAACTTTAACCAGAACAAGAGGGAATTTTTCCTACAATGCTGTGGAGCTGTAAGTGGAAAGGTACACCTTCCCATATGGAAGGTGAATTTGTGTTTCACATATGTGCATTTACAACACAGCTGAGTCAAACATAGCACGACACACAAAACACTGTCCAACTTTGCATTCTTTATCAGTTCGCGTATCACTGATGAGTGAAAAGATTTGGGTCCTATTCCAAGGTCTAATGATCACAAGCGCCATTATTATTACTATATGTCAACCTATCGTTAAATACAGTTTCAGAGAGAAATAATATTTTTATAGCACGTCTCTGGGAGTTACATGCGTTTTGATCCCAAATCTTGGCTGCAGCATGATCAGAAAGGTACGATCCAAAACACTGTGGGAGGGAATTTCAGTAGGTTCCACCTGGATATTTATTTGAGCATGTTTGCTCAACTTTACTCAGAGATTAGGCTCTTAACTGTATTATAACATGTTTATTGCAAATACAGACTAGTAAATAGGCCACTAGTGCATGTACCTGTGATCAAAAATAAGAGGTCAGTGTCTTGGGCGTAACAGTATTTGTACTTGAGAGTTATCACCTGCTGCCTAGAGGAAATGGAGCAGAAAAATTGTCTGTAAGTTACCATTTCCCTTTCTTCCATCTCCCAAAAATAAACAAATTAAACACATTGTGAAAGGTTTACAGTAAGACCCATGCAAAACCTTCACCACAAAATGTAAAAATCCCTCATGCTTCATTACAAATCTGAAAAACAAGACTGTCTATCAGCAAACGACTTTCACACAGTGATTAAGAGTGTTCAAACAGAAACTTAAGGAAAGCTCTGAGATTCAGAAAGAACTATGATTTTAGGAAGAAATTATTTGAAGTAGAGTGTTTTCATATGTTATGGCCAAAAGCCAGGGAAAATCAATATTTTCAGAAACTGAAAACCATCTTGTTGGGCAAGAACTCTTGCAAACCAGTAAAAAAAAAAAAAAAAAGGGTAATTTACATACCCTCTCAGACATCCCCAGTCTTCAGGTGCAAACAAAAAACTTGTCTCAACAGTTGAAAAAACTTCATAATTCAAGAGGATTTTAGGGGGTTCTGGAAATCTTTCAGAATTAGGATAGAATTTATTCCATGTTAGAAATGCAACAGCACAAAACAAGCCACCTGTATTAACAATCCACAAAAATGGCATCCACCCTCCTGGCTCCGTTTTTGTGGTCAGCAAGACTTTACTCTCAAAGTAGTCCCATCACTTCACAACAATTCCCCTCAAAAACAATTCTGGGATTCTCATTTTTATGTTTTTTCAAGTAGTGACCTCTCAAAGGCAGGGACTGCCTTCGTGCAGCTTGTCCAGAGAGTGCCTGCTGCAGTGGGCTTTCCAGTTCCCACCCGCAGTTTCAGGGTACTGTTATCTGAGATGCTACAGTAGGACACATTAACATCCCTCAAGCTTTCATCTTTTTCTTCAGCACTGACAATATGCATTTAAGGAAAGAAAGTACAAAGCTGGACACTTAGAATCATAGAATCATTTAGGCTGGAAAAAAACCCTAATATTAAGAGTTGGACTCAATGGTCTAACACTACCAAGTCCACCACTAATCATGTCCTTAAGTGCCTTGTCTACACATCTTTTAAACACCTCCAGGGATGGTGACTCAACCACTTCCCTGGGCAGCCTGTTCCAATGCTTGACAATCCTTTCAGTGAAGAAATCTGAACCTACACAAAAAATGGAAGAGCAGCTTGAGAGGAACAAACTGCTTTGTTCACCTCAGTGAGGTGTTAACATTGATAACCCAAGAATGACAGTAACAGGGTTGAAGTTTAAACTATTTCAAGTTTGAAAAAAAGAAGAGGTTGTACAAAGCACGATATGACTTCCCACTGATGTTGTAGGTATGTGGCATTTGAAAGACAACCTGTTTAGCCTCCTCCCATCTAACTTACTGGCTTCACAGAGCCTAACACAGTACAACAACCATCCGAATAGGATAAATTCAAGTGGTTCAACTGAGTTCAAAAATAACACTCCGCTTAAGCAACTTGCATGAATGGAGCTGATTTTGTAGGCCACCCAAGAAGGGTATTTACACCCTTTTCTGTCCTCCTCTGCTCTCACTGTAATACTTGTACAGAAAATTTCTTAAATCATATATGGCAGAACCACTAGTAATCCATTTGCACTCTGGGTGAGCTTGGCTAATGAATTCAAATGGGAGCAGAACCAAGCCGCAGACTGCCAGATTTTTAATATCCTCATATTTTCTAGTAATGGTGTAATTCTAATTAATGTTTACTTTGTTGTGTATTTTATTGTTGAGCCTTTAAAGTCATCTGGGATCCCTTTGGGATATACAGCACTATATAAGTGTAAGTTGTTATTATCAAATAACAGTCACTGGCCATTTAAATTATACAATGGCTACCTGATTATACTTAACCAAGTTAAAGCTCTAATAAAAAAATTATTATATATAATCTAAATTAAAGATTTTTTCCCCAATTCAAAGAACCCAAAGTTCTTTGTATTGAGTATGCAAGTGCCCTGCAACACCTGGAGCTTGATCCTGCAGTACCTAAATCAGGTAGGACTTTGCTGTTGCTTTCAACGGAGAGGCGATAAGAGGCTTGGCAGAGCTAAATATCTCAACAATTCTACCCTTCTGAAGCAACAAAATTAAGACTTTTTTTTTTTCCAAAAAAATCATTTGATACAGTGTCCATCCTTACCTCTATTATTGATCCTGAAGGATCTCTAAGTGTAACTTTGGCTTTATCACCAGCTATGTATACATTACATCTGAGAAATTATTTCAGTGTTGCACAGAGATCCCTAAGCTTACATGAAACCAGTTAACTTGGCGTTGGTGCTGCCAGCTGGGCACAGTGTGAAACACTAAGAAGGCAACTGACCCTTCCTCTCTGTGGTCAGAAGTCCCAACCCTCTTCCTGTTCTATGATATATCCACAGGGACACAGCCTCCAAAATATTTACCCTTAGTCGCGCACACAAAATAGTCCCTGCGACCAGGAGAGGTATTTTAGGATGCAGTAGATTCTAGAAGTACTGTTGTCAGGCATATTTCAAAACCCTCAAATCACACGATCAGCAGCAAGGTACAGTGACATTTCATACACGAGGATTTGTAGGAGATTATTTACTTGGCTTTGAGCTGTTAGAAATCACATCTTCAAACTTTGAATCCACTGGGGAAAGAACTAATTTAACTGAAAGTCTAACATATGAAAACATGACTGCAGGACTTAGGGTTAGAGAAAACCTCACTTTTGCTCTCTCCTAATAAATACCATGAGACTGGGGGGTGGGGGGATGGGGCGGGCATGGGTGGATAATACGTCTTTTCCAGCTGACCTCTGCCAAGCTGCCAAGTTATTTCCTTTGCTTCAGGTTTCTCATCAGTGGAACAGGGGTAGCGGCATTAACCTTGTTACTGATGGATAGTGTTATAGATGAGTCTATACTATATTTCAACAATAATAGATCATCTTGTGGATGATCTATTAAAAAAAAATTAATTCCAGAGTCCATGACCTGTTGGAAAGTGATGACTAACTCAGCTTAAATTCATCTGCACGGGTTAAGAACACGGTCAGCTCAGGATCCCAACAGCAGAGATGGACAGACCGCCCTATGGGTTGTAAAGGCCTAATAGAGGCTGAAGCATTTTTGCTGAAAAGTATCTATCTGTGCTGAATTACAAAGGCACGCTCAGATGACAATGTTCAAAATCTAGTGACCTCAGGTAAGTGCCTGACATTAGTTAGGATGAATCTGGAGCCACAACCTTGATTTTAATCACTTCTGGATTCTTCTGAAATTTGCTTTGGAAAAGAAAAAAAACACCCAAACACTAAGGTTTGATCTGAATTTCCCTCCTTCTCCTGCTTCCTCCCCAAAATAGTTTTTAAATTGAGAAATTACAGTGAGTTCATTTTTACGTGAAAAATCTACTAAAAAAACCATTACCTTCAGAAAATAACTTCAACAATTTCCCCCACCAGAAGTCTAAATATTTTCACAGAATCATAGAACGGTAGGGGTTGGAAGGGCTGCACTAGGGCAGTGTAGAGGGGAAGAAGAACCTCCCTCGACCTACTGGCCACACTCCTCCTAATGTATCTTATATAATATAAGTGCCTTCAACTCTAGTTTAAGATTGTGGAGACTCCAAAGACGCCACAATTTTAATAAAGTAAAGCTAATCTTGACTCCAAGGGTATTATTCTTAAATATTATTAACACAGCACCAGTGCTGTTTATCTCCTGTTGTGCAGGTGGCTATAGGCACTTTTCTGCTCCTCTACACTCAGCTGCATGCTTTGTTGGTCTGATGTGAAAGACATGATGGCACAACTCTCCTGAACCTTCCTTGCCTGTTATGCCTTGTGTTCAGTTATTTGAAATCCAAAAATCTTTTCTTCTTAGCATTCCTGACTGATCTTATAAAGAGAACACTCACCATACACACAGAGTTTTAGGACTCTCCAACCCCTTACTGGTATCTACATGGTGACTAAATTGCCACCAGCAGCACCCAACTTTGCTGGCATCATTTTTACACCCCCGTCCGCCACCAAACCCCTTCCAACAACGCACCAAGATTGACTGGTGACATTACTTGAGTTTTACAAGTATTGTTGCTCCGACTAGATGGTCTCTGTGGGTAAAGAGAGGCTCACTCACGCAGAATGAGGATGCTCCCAGTACGGTGTGCAGCAGACTCCCATCCAGGAGGACCTCTGCTGACCTCACGCAAACACCTCTGCGCTGCACTCCCAAAAGCAGCGAGGCGGGGAAGCCCACTGC
>Ga0181612_140317_pt1 | contig 12089 bp, 4 predicted proteins | sample HoacroProtozoa21_FD_119630 | JGI IMG/M metagenome (GOLD analysis project Ga0181612, IMG submission 119630) | Hoatzin crop microbial communities from Cojedes, Venezuel. Combined Assembly of Gp0051906, Gp0051904, Gp0051908
CTTTGAACCCGGGGAACAAGAACCCAAAACCGGAAGGGGGGAAAAAAAAAAAACCCCCACCCAAACCCCCAAAAAAGCAACCCCCAAAAAAAAAAAAAAAAAAAAAAAAACCCACCAGAAAACCAAATTCAAACACTTGAACAAGGTTGGAGAGCAGTGTATAAGCGGATAGCTTACAGAGATGATATGTCAAAGGACTGAAGAATGAACAAGAAGGAAAAGAAAATGTTTTGAACTTAAAGGAGAAACATTTTTTTGGAAACCTTTTTGACTTGCTGAGCATGTTTCTCCACCAGTGCAGAACTAGCAAGGGTTTTCAGACAGAACACTTGTTCTTATGGCAAATGTGCATGCAGCACTCTCCAATATAGTGAAAATGGAGTATACAGAGTATTAAAGTGTTTAACATGATCATTTCCATTGGTTTATATAGCATTTAGTCTCTTATAAACTGTCACACTGACTACTATTTCTAAAAACAGTGCTTAATATACATTGTTAGCTCTTGGTGATATGATTTCAAGGGTCTGATCCTGCTTATTCTGGGGGGAAAAATCTGTTTTACTTGGAGGGAATAGGTTTATATTTTAATAGAAAAAGGAGTAGCTAATATGTACAAAGGGGATCTGCAATGCAGCATAATGATGAAAGAAAATAGTTCATAGAATGTAAAATTCTAAAGTTAATTATTTTTATTTGCTCTGAAGTAAAGTCAGTTTTCAGTAGAATGAATGTGCACTTCTGTTTGCTCTTAATGTACTGTTAACTGGTTGCAAATCTTGCAAGTCATAAAAAAACTTTTGCCTTGGAGGGTGTTTGCAATGAAAACTTTCATCCTGATATAAGGCCTAATGTTATCAGGTGAGGAACAGACTCCAATTTTTTAAAGATAAGAGTTTTCCTAATATGACATAGAGTAGTCTTCAAGTTAAAAGCCATAATGCTTGATATCTTGCTGCTATTAGTGCTGAAGAAAAACTGAAGACCAAAAGATATCCATAAATATATTTGGACACGTCAAACTGTTGATATGGTAACAAAGGCCGAGAAATAGAGTCAAAGTTTTTGACAGGGTGATGCTGTAACAGTAGTATCTGGCTACAGTAGAATTAAGAGGTCACCAAAGGATGAATGAGAACTTCGAGGGGTTATGTGCGTAAGACTTTTTATTCTGTAGCGGTTTAAGGGATCCCGGTTTTTAACCGTAGAGAAGGCTTCATCGTAACTGAACAGAAATAAAAGCAAGAGGAATGCTTTACCTGCACTGCTCCTCAGCCACTTCTTTCCCTTCCAGTCTGACGTGCACGCTCTCCCTTCCTCTCACCTTCTATTAGTTCTTTCAAACAGTTATTCTTCCATTGTCCCCTTTGGTGTCCTATCAGGGGTGCTTTTCTTCTCTACTTGCACCTGTCCCCTGTAATTCTGTGCTTTTATTTCTACTTATTCATTTATTTCTTCCACTGAGATAATCAGAAAAGCAGAGCAAGAGTTACTATAACACACTACTATCCTGTGCACTAGAAAATCAGCTTCCCTGTCAGCAGGGCATGGAAAATGGGTTAGGTGGGCTTTCAGCCACAGCTCTGCTGTGGTAAGTGTAAAAAGAGGCAGAGCATGAGGAAGACTTACGGAGATAGAGTTCAAGAGAATAAAAAAGTAGTTGTGCACTATAGGAAAGGATCTTCCCTGTCAACTTCAGCCGTTGCTCAGTTTTGCAAGCAGTGTCCTCAATATTATAGAGACAGGCTTTTAGGTCTTTATAGAAAAGACATTGAGAAACTATTTTGAAGACAGTCTGACCTCTCCATGCCCAGCTCAGAGAAAGGTTCAGGAGCCAGAATAACACTGGTTGCAATGTACAGTATAATTTGGTTCCAGAGCACTAGTAACCTTGGAAGATTATGACAAAGCTAAAGGAGCTGCTGTAATAAAAGGGATATTGAAGGTCAATGGTTTTTTCTTTGTTTAGAAGAAAAAGTGTGAACAATTCATTTCCTCAAGTTATAACGATGGAAAATGTTACTGCTTTGAAAAAATAAAAGTTCACCAGGCTTGCTTATGCAGACATCCTTAGCAATGAGGGAAAGTTATTTAGCTATTATCAGTAAATAAATTAAATAAATACTTGATGCTTTTCCTGACATTTTAATCACTTTCTAGGTCCCAGAAAGCAAATAGCATCACGATTTTCCTCAAAGTATTAGTGAGATTTACTTTAAACCCCCCGAACCAAGCCATGTAAACAGGTGTTAAGTCCTTTAGTGATGGCTCAACTGTTACAGAGCTCTAAAGTAATGTTAATTTTTATCTGTTAAAATGCTTTTCATCTTATACTAGGATTATACAAGTTTCTCTGCCTCACATAGGATTAAATTTTTAACTGTCAAGAAGTTTTTCAGAAATGATTTGCACTTTCTGTGGGCAGAGTCTATATGCAACTGGCTCCTTAGGTAAAGACTATCTATCTCCCTAACAACTGGATGGTGCAGGACACATCTTTAACTGAAGATTCTGAAATGTGCTAGTTGTAGTTGTGGACTGTTTGAGACAGCCTTTCAAGGCATAAATACATTGAATAATTTCTGGTCTGTTGTCTTCATTTCAGTGTCTCTGTTCTATAAGATTGCTATGAGTGATTTAAAACATGAAAAAGAGGAAATTTAACAGCTGTTGCAGCTAGACAAATGATGGAAAAGTAGCAGTTCTGATGAAAACATTAAATATTTTTGTATGGTATCATAGCTTGGAAAGACTGAAGCATTTTTGCTGCCCTGTGTAATAACAATAGGCATCTGTATGCTGCTGCTTCTGAGATTCAGACCCTCTACAGTCTCTTTGCTTGCTGTATTTCATTAACTTTTATAAACCTCTTGCCTTCAATAATAGCAAATGAAACTCTGGCAGAATGTCTCCCTCTAGGCCACAGACAACTCCAACTTCCAATAATTCAGTGTTGGAGTTGAATAAAAGACAAATTATTCTGTCATGTGTCAGTAGCTACAATACATCAACCAGTAATACAAGGTACTTACTGTGAAAGAAGCAGGGATATTTTCGATCACTGCCAGCTACTTAATTATCCAGGGTGCAGGGGTGTGTGAAGCCGCGCGGCTCACGGTGTTGTACAGAGCACTGCTTCCTGTTTGGCTCCAAACCCTGGGCTTCCTGTGTTCAGGCCCATGGGACCAGAAACAAAACTTGAGGTTTCAGTGGTTTTTTTTAATGTTAGTTTAAGAAAGTACAATGTGTGATAAACTCAGCTATGTAAAAAAGGTTATACCAACAGGTAAAAAAAAAAAAAAGCTATACCTTCTGCATAACGTGTGTTTGTTTGTGTACAGCAGAGCTGAAGTTGAGCAGAGAACAGCAACCACAAGCACTCTAAAACTTTTGCTTTCTTATGAACAGACTTTGTATCATCTTACTCAAAGCAAAACAACATGTGACCTTTCCAGACTGCTTGATATAGTAGCTCTCTGATATTCTCCAGCCTTCGTTTATTCTCAGCCTAATGGTCTAATGTACAGGTCTTGTATGTAACACATCTATAACGGTTGAGAAGTGATTCTGGTGAAGAGCCACCCTGCTCGAAAGAGTGGCAGAAACAGTATTCTAGTAGTCCTTCCCAGACAGACTTACCTTCTTTTACCCTCTTGAACTGCTGCGGCTTGTGCGGTTCCTTAGCAAATTTTTGGCCTTTTTTTTTTTTTTTTTACTTCATAAGACTCCAGCTTCTCACTACTTTTTCAGTTTGGCAAAGACTTTGATGCTGAAAGACAACCTACTGAAAACAGTCAACTGTAAATTACAGAAAGAAAGCAGTGTTTTTATGTACTTCTTTTTTTTTTAAAAAAAAAGTTGTAGAAAATATTAAGTGGTTATCTTGCAGAATTCTATACAACAAGTATTTAAATTCAGGTTTCTAAAATGGGATTTTATCTTCCTGTAGGTTTAGATAAGAAACCTGATTTGAAGTATTTTTATAGAAATATGATATTTTCAGGGTGGTACCCCAAAGACTTGACAGAATACCACCACTGCTATTGACAGAAGACCACTGCTGCTACTGTACATCTATCAAAGAAATAGGTCAGAATCGTGCTCTTGTTACTTCATACATTTTTTTCTTATTTGCTCATTCACCTTTGATATCTTTCAGAATTAAAAATAAGGTGTTCCTTCAGTGAGGCTGGACTTCCTTTTAGGAGGAGGCTGAACCTGAGTGGCAGAGACCAGCCATCATGAGCACTGGTTTATCCCTGCCAGGCGAAGGCAGTGTCCCAGCTACCTAGCTGGTGGAAATGATTACCCAACAAACCACTCTGTTTGGACTTTTGGCTATTTATGAAGCAGTGGCTAAACAAATCTCATAGGCTAGATTCAACCCCTTCCTGGGCGTGTCTTCTACAGAGCTACTCTTAGTTTAGAAAATGACTTCCCTTACAGGCAATAAGAGTACTGGCAAACATTTTTTGCTACAGCTTTTGTTCCCCTCATCTTTCTGTGTCACTTTCAGTGCACGAATATCTGGTTTTGCTCTTGCAATTAAATTCTTGAAAAATATTGTTAGGAGCAGTTTCATTTGTCCAAATACTTCAAAATACTTCTGACCTCAATCAGTACAAGTTTTCCCACTCTTTTTATAACAGCGTTGAAAATAAAGGTGCTCTTCCTTTTTCAAGGTTTAGAGTACCATTCTGTGCATGACAGTCATCTTGAGACGTGACTTCAGATAGAAAAGTCTCTTATTGATGAGCTTTTTACATAGCAAACAACAGTTTGGAAAAAACAATGTCAGATAAAGTTTGATCTTTTTTTGGACTGCAAAGCATTATTTCTCCCTTACGAAAATAACCCCTGAAACTCTGGCATTGAAGGCACATGTGCAATCTTAGTGTGAGCAGGTTAGTGTACAAGGATTCAGCCAAAATTCTTGACTAAAGAGGTTGATTTTCTTGAGATTGTCTCTTCTGTTCTGGCAGGTCTTTGCTTATTCAGATTTCAGAATGCAAACCACCTTGCTAGGTAGGTGTTGCTATTGCATGTGTGTATGTTGTACAGGTTTTGGCTGGGTTAAAGTTAATTTTCTTCATAGCAGCCTGTATGGTGCTATATTTTGGGTTTGTGACCAAAAAAGTGTTGAAAACATACCAGTGTTTTAGCAATTGCTGGATGGTGTTTACACAGCATCAAGGAGGTGTGGACAAGAGGCTGGGAGAGACTGCAGCCGGGAGAGCTGACCAAAGGGATATGCCCTACAGCACCATGTCATGCTCAGCAGTGAAGCTGGGAATGGGATGGGGAGTTTGCCAGGTTTTGCTGTCATTCGGGGACTGGCTGGGCAGCGGTTAGGTAGTGACAAGTGATTGCTTTTTGCATCAATTTTCTTTTGTTTTGTTGTCTTTTTGTCTTGTACTTATTAAGATGTCCTTACCTCAGCCGAAGAGCTTTCTCACCATGCCCTCCAAGTTTTCATCCACCTCCTGCTGGGTAGGGAATGGTGAGCAGGCAGCAGTGTAGTGCTTAGCTGCCCACTGTGGTTAACCCACAACCGGGGTCAAGGCAAGTTTAGAAAAATTGCATGGATATTGGGAGCTAGAAATTAGCTGATTTAATGCTGTCGATCCTTAACTTCTAATTTGCAAAATAAAACAAATCGCTTCTGTGACTTATTGCACAGCTGGTTATCAGGAAAGGACAAATATATTTCATTTTTGCTAAGTAATGTATGTATGAATGCATACAACAAGCTACTTTGTCAATGTCACATTAATTATCCAATAATATTGAACCTAATGCTTGCTCTAGACTTAGATGCGTATTTCCTAGCATTGTAATAAATTATGTACTAAACCATACCTGTTACTGCAAAAATGTTTCTGGTAAAGATCATCCTTGCCAATTAGTGTAAAAACAAACAGCGAGAAATTTCCCCTTTCCTCTATTTATTACTTGAGGTATTATAGATGTTCTCTTTTAGTTTGTATAGACAGACTTTGCTGTTTAATAGGCATCAGTGTATGCTGCTAACGTTACAGAAATAGCAGTCAAATTAGAAGATTCAAATTTTCTCTTCCTGGCCTAGATTTCAGTCAAGAAATCTGTAATTGTTCCATCCAGTTTTGCTGGTCTTATGCTCTGTAAAGAGAAGTACTTAAATTCTTTATGATCTTTAAGCAGGATTCTCTGCAAATGACCTTACACTAACTGTTTCAGCTTTGAAAGCATCTTTGTTCATATGAATCCTCCAGATTATATTTCTTGCTTTTAAAAAACCCAAACAACAACAACAACAAAAACCCAAATCCTGTGCTCTGGGTATTTGAGAACTTGGAAAAAGCATCATGACTTGCTGTTAGTCTGTTGGAGGGAGCTGTGAAAATTATCTTCATCTAGTTTTGATCTTTGTTTTATGTTTGGCAAATAGATAGAACAAGAAGAGACAAGTTATAAGAAATGTCGGGGGGGGGGGAGTTGGCAGTTGACAGCTAGTAAACCTAGTTGCTGGTTGACTATCAAAATGTTTTAGATCTGTCAAAATACTATAGCACAAAGTAGGATGGACAAACCATTGCATCTGGTGAACCAGAGCATGGAAAGGAAAACCAGGTTAGAGAAAACAAAAGGAAAAAGGAGGCATACTTTGTTTCCTGGCAACTTGCTAGCAATATACTGCAGTACATAAATGGCTCCCTGTAAATTCATTCCATGTGACAATGATGTGAAATCTTACAGCTTGCCTTGTACGCTATCCTTTTTGTTCAGACAATAGAAAGCACCAAAAAAGAAATCCAGAAGGTGATAGGACTTCGCTTCTGATCGGCAGCTTTGCATTTGATGGTGATGTTAGTGATGAATAACCCAAAGCTGTCATTAAACATAATGGGACAGATTCTCTGCTGTACTAAGTTACTACTTTTTTCAGTAGATATAGAGGGAACATCAGGGTACAATTTTTAGTTCTCAGTCTCTCTAGCTCCACAATTGTTTAAAGTCATCCAAATAATTTCCTAAAGTAAACAGGTACATTTCGGGAGTTCATAAAATAAAATAACGAAAAACTGTAGACAGTGCCTTCTATTCCTGTGGCTTTAGATGCAATATCTCAGGAGTTCGGGAAGCCACAATTAATTTTTTTTCTAAGAGGGAAGACTCTCACTAAGCACAGACTGTTTTCTCTTCCTATTTTTGGTTGCCTGGTTGAGTGGGATACTTGCTCTATTCATTCAGTTCTTGCTGTTTGCTCTATTACTGAAAAAAAAAACAAAAACAAAAACAAAAAACAACAAACCAAACCTATCCCCTCCCCACCCAAATGAGGCAAAGATGCTCTTTAAGTACTCTGTTCACTGCAGAATACATCTTTTCAAAAACATTTTCTTGTGGCTTTTTGTGACTTCTGCTCGCTGCACAGAAAAATCTGCTGAGATTAACTGTCTGACCACGCTCATCCTCCTTTACAAAGCAAAACTTTTTCCTTAGACTAATCCCTTTTTTCAGAAAGTTCTTGAGCTGTAATGCTAATATGTCGTGTCTCCAGCTACTCTTTCCTGGGTAAGTCCACATAATTATAATATTTGGTGGGGTATGTAGTATCCTGACAGAAGTTCTGTTTGCAAAGATCACAGAAGATGCTTAATCAGGCTAAGCCAAGTTTTTCTGTGCTTTCTATGGATTTATCTGTGGTGCAAAAGTTATGGCACACCGTGCCCTGTTGACCAGTTCTCTGGGGGCTGGCTTCATCTTATGTTTAGTAGGCTTCCCTTCACCTGGGGAAGTCCACACAGCTGAAGAATCCAGATTATTTCATTTTATGTGTGGATTAATATCATGTGCTTCTCTTCTTCATCATGGTACTTGCACAATGTAAGGCAGAATTTGATTAATGAGAAGACAGATTTTTATTTTTTTTTTTTAAGAATAGCTGAGATCTTTGTCCCCCAGTTATAGTACAAGGAAATCATCACAACAGATCTGACAGGACATGCTTCATTCATCTCTTAAGGCTTATTATCTGAACAAGCTTACAGAAACATGTCAATGAATGTCTTAAGACTATGACAGCTCATTAATCATGTAACCCTACAATAAAAATAGACATAAAATGCATTTCTCACTTCTCAGTTAAATTTGTTGGGATTTTTTCTTAGCTGATGTTGAATGATAGCTAATTTTCTATTTTCTATAAATATCACTCTTGCTTGATTTTTTCTAAATAATCAGTACAGTTTTAACAGAATAATATCTTGAATAACATGTGTAAATAAAGATTAATGAGGTTAAAATTCTAAGTCAAATTCTATGCTGAAATATTTATTCCTTCAAAATGGAGTTAATTTAAGGTTATTTTCCTGCAATTTCATTACATGACATCACTTTTACAACTAAAGAAAAGCCATTTAGAACAAAAGATACATAGTTTAGAAGATGAGAGATAGAAGGAGGAATATATACTAGTTAGTGGGTCTTCTTTTGAATCGCTCTAAAAAAAAAAAAAAAGAAACCAGAAAAAAAACAAACCACTTTTGGTCTTCTCCTTTGATGCCAGTTTACCTATATCTCACCCTGGAACAGTAAACATTTTATGAAGGGTAGTAATTGGTGCTTGTGCCCTTAAAGCACTGTGTGTTTATTTCCCCTCTTCAATCTACAAGCGTTACAACCAAACAAAACTTATGTCTTTCCTTGAAAATGCAGCTTTTTAAGGTCATGAATCAGTAGACCACACTAGTAGCCAACAGATGAAGTTTAAAAGCCCATGTGTAGAGGAAAGAATATGTTGTGAACTGATAAGCTTTTGGAAATTATCAAGCTTGCTTAAATGTTTGAGGGATTCTGGTGAATTGGTGGGGGCAAAGTGTGGTGTTTACTTCTACATAGATTTTAATTTTTTTGGCTAAACTTTAAAACAAATTGAAGAAAATAAATATGAAGTCTATGTAGATAACGTATAAAATGAACAGAGATGAAAATAAAATTGATACTGAATGCAAAAGCGTTTCATAAGCATTGGCTTGAAGACATTAAACACTGTCATCACAGGGTCTATTAAATCCAAATCCTCTGCCCAGGTCTTAATTGTCATTCCTACTCTGCGCAGACCTCATCCCAACGAAGTCTGTAATCCTTTTGCGTGTGGCTTAAAAAAAATTCAGGATTCATTCTTTTGGCTTTTTATGTCTTTATGGGATTTCTTCCTGTAGCATATTATGTGTTTAATGGGGCTCAGAGATGTGAAATTTAAAGTGAAACCCTGTTTTCATGCAAATTAATAGAAAACGTCCAAGAGTGCCAGGAATTTGCCCGTGTGATTTATCAGAACCACCTGGAACTGGAGAACAGAATAAACAGTGATTTATGCACAGGTTTGGTTTCAAGTGTGTAGGTCAATCTGTTGGGACCTATGAATTCACTCTGTATTCACTGTGTGAAAATGCTGGAGTCATCAGTGACATTGGAGCTTGAAGTCCAGTTCAATTGGAGCTTGAAGCAATTCAACTTCGTATTGCTTGCAAAGAAAGATATCATTCAATGTGAAGAAGCAAACTACATATTAACCACCAAAAATGTAGAAGAGTATATGCCCTTTCGTCATAGTGAATAAAGAACTAATAACATACTGGAACTTATTTATAATAAAATTGATACAAACTTTCCCATTTATATTTTTTTCTTAGGAACATAGAGAAAAATTTCCCTTTATTTGCTGCTTTTGATGATTTATCAGTTTTGTTTTTGAATGCAGGTGTTCTGATAATATTTACTAAACTCTGAAATAGGTGATCCTGGCTCCTGCCTGATAAGAGCAGCTGTAATAAATAAATATTTCTCAGTACAAATATGTATGAGTATAGTGACAGAAAAACAAGGTAAAAAGTGAATGCATTGATGTTTCCCTTTGGCTTCTTCTCCCATATTCTTTTTTCAAAGAATATCTTTCAGTGCCAGAACTGTGAAAGTGTCAAAAGGAATGGGGAAAGAATAAAGAAATAAAAAAGAATTAGTGATCGAAATACTAATTGGATTTTTTTTTTAAATCATCCAACCTTGATGCTGTAAGATGAAAGGCCCAACAAGAAAATAGAAGCAGGAGTAATGGAAAGAGCATAGCACCAGGAATTAGCCAAGGCATTAGGCCATATTTCTAGTGGGATGTGTGTGAAAATCTAGGTCAGGTATACCTGCCTAGATTGTAGTTTCTTGTGCCCAGCACTGATTCCTGCTGAGACTGAAGGAGAGTTGTGTTCTATTGCTCTGAATACCTGTCACGGGTCGTTTGGATATCTCAAATTTGCAGGAACGCGTACTATGCAAATTAAAGTTTATTTGATGAGCTCATTAAGAAATATAACAAACAACGATTCAATCCCCTTTGCACAGACTATAGTCTATCACGTGAATTCACTTACAGAACACTTGGGTCATGAAGTTTCATCACTTAGAACCTGTACCTCTTAACTCCTCCACCTATAAGCAAAATTAGTTACCCAGCCAATGGTGAGAATGCTCATCCTTCCTCCTCCATCACTGTGCAGGCATTCCCTGTATCACACCAGGAAGCACAAAAGCCTTGGCAGTCCAGCTGCTGTTGGATCTGATCAAAAGCTTTATGGGCAAACAGATTTTTTTTTTTTTTTTTTTTTTTTATACCCTCCAGCAAGGAAATTTGATCTATACCATTTCCATGAGCTAGCAGATTCTGATGGAACTGCCAGACACTCAGGAGGGTGGCTGCTGGAGGTAGCAATTTGCAGGTGATAATGGCTGCATGATGGCCTTTGAGCTCTTTCTGGCCACTTGTCCTGCCTCTGTGGTGCTCTCGCTTTGACCTAATGGTGCTGCTCCATTGGGTCATCGTACATCAGGCCTTAGCGTGAGCTGTTAGGCAAAATCTGAGCAAAAGGTGAGTGAAAAGTCACAGTACCCAGATAGGTTAACTTAAGCACTTTGATACTGAAGTTATGTCCTGGGATAACTCTAGTGACTACAGCTAGATTGCCTGGGCTGGGACTGCTTTTGAGAGGTCATCCCAGCCTTGACATGTGCTGAGGAAACCTGGGCAGCTCAAGCCTGCAGAGGAGACCAGGCTCATCACTGTACCAATATTTTTGGAAGGGAAAGTAGTTCAAAGGGTTTGTCTGTTCTCTCTCCAGCACCCTCCAAATGCCAGTCACTAAACTTATGCAAATCTTGCATAGGCATGTGTATAGCAATGACTCTACACAGTATTGTTGCTGTGATGTTCCCAATTTTCTTTACACAGCAGGACATAGTCATTTTTGTATGTCTGGATTGATGATGTGTTAATGCCACCAGGAACAAATTAGTTACTTCATGGAACTTCTGTTTAATCAGTGTAAACTGGAGATCTATTCTCATCATACTGCCTTTATCAAATTCCTTTGTAAGCAACCTCCTTTTTTTTTTTTTTTTTTTTGATTCAGGGGGTGTTGATCTTGACCCAAACTTACTATGTAATTTTTACTGTTTCACTGTAGAAGGCTGGAGATTTGACAGTAATTTCCTCACTGTTATGAAATAGTGTCCTAATTTTTTTATGGTCGTATACTGTAAATTGCTATGTATTCCTCAGAAATGGCTGTAGATACTCAGCACTTTCTGTGTCTTATCAATACGATGTGAAAGCACTGGAGACTACAAGTAAGGAGCATACATGTTTTATTAGGTAGTTATGCCTATAAACTCGGGCCTACTGTAAGACGCTAACTCTTCCAAGCCTAAGTGAAAGTTTTCTGTACTTTGTTGATTAATACTTAATTTTCATAGTCTCTGAATTTGTAGTAATTTCATTTTTGAAATGGGCATCATGCAAGTTGAAGGAGACTGATTTGTTTCTTTTATTATTTTTTTCCTTGTGCAAAGTATTCTGAAAAGCAGAGATAATCGCTGTGCATTTGTATGTTAATGTTAGCAGGTAATCATCTTGAAAGACTGAATATGATTAACACCTTGAATCATAAACCGGAGAAAATGTACAACACTTGACAGGGAGTGAAACATCTAATATAATGTGAAAACCTCTGGCCAGGAAATTGTTTTCCAAACACAGAAAATTATAAGTAATTATC
>Ga0181612_105320_pt1 | contig 12088 bp, 6 predicted proteins | sample HoacroProtozoa21_FD_119630 | JGI IMG/M metagenome (GOLD analysis project Ga0181612, IMG submission 119630) | Hoatzin crop microbial communities from Cojedes, Venezuel. Combined Assembly of Gp0051906, Gp0051904, Gp0051908
CTGCGGCGTGAGGTGTGCGGGGAGGTGTGTGTGGGGGTGGGGGGGTTTCCCAGCCCCAGCCCAGTGGCACCGCGTGCCGGCGGCGGGCAGCGGCAGCGCGTTCCACCATCTCTCTGCTGGAGACTCCGTCCCTGTCCTTGGTCCGGGCAGCCCGAGAGGAGCCCGGCCAGGGGAGGTGGTGGTGGTGGGGACGGCTGAGCTGCGGCTGCCTTGGCGAACGGCTTTTCCCTGCATTTGCTCTTTTCCAAATGACAGACATCCCCTTCTCCTGGGACACCTGACTCCTCCTCGCCAGCAGCCAGCTTGCTTCCTCGCAGGCCAGCAAGGGGGGTGAGCTGAGGATGCTTGGTGGCCAGGGTGGTACATTAGAGTAGAACCTTAGAGTTACCTATTTTGGCTTCCCAGTGGCAATCGGGTGCCTCAATGCCTTTAAACATTGGCTTCTTAAGAGAAAAATGATCACTGCCTTCTGACAGCATGAAAAAGCACAGAACTTTCTTTTTAAGCCCCATAGAAATTTATCTTTTGTGATTTGCGGTAGCTGTTCAGTTTTCAGCCCGTGTCCCAGCATCCCTGAACAGCACTTGCTGCGTGCACCCGATGGACAGCGCAGCCTTCTCTGACGGGAAAAGCAACAGGCACTGGTTTATTTATTTGTTCTAAGAAGGGGTTGGAGTGTACAGGGTTCACGCCTGACTGCACACACAGATAGCACGCTGGATCACTATGGAGAAGCAGACTGGGAGGCTTGTTCCCTGGAATAAAGCCTTAGTTTGTGCAGGTTTTTGGATGTGCACCCAGGGCCTGGTGGGATGTGGCAGTCTTCCAGGCACTGGGGAGCTCTCTGTCATTTGTGTCTCAGCTTGGTCCCAGAAGTAAGCAAGGGCCTGAAGGCAGACTACGCTAGGTTCTGGTCAGGTCTCTTCTGGGGAGGGGGTCGAGGGCCTGAGAGGGATGCGCTCAATAATGGGTATTTGCCTTGTAGGATTTTCACCACATCAGTTCAGAGTGCTGGGACAGACTTGGCTCTAAAGTCAGAAGAACGTTCTGGAAAGGGAAGAAAGGAAATGGGAGGTAGAGGAAGAAAACAGGAGAAAGAATATGTGGGTTAAGAGCCAGGACACCACTATATGAAGTGAGAAGTTTTCCTTTAAAAGCTTTCGTTCTGTATCATTTATTTTATAAAACAAGGTTATTGCCATGGCCTGAGACAAAATGTTAAGGCTATTTCAAGCAACAATTTGGCAATGTTACAGCACTACCGGTCATCTACTGACACAGGGTCTCTATACCTCTGGTGTAGCAGAGCAGAGTTAGTGGTATAGGCTTGACAGAGTGCTGTAGGGTGCCATGACATTACCCTGTTTCCCCCCCCAAGAGTTTCAAAGAGGACTGGCAGGTCAAAAGCACCACAAAATTGTAGATCTAAGTATCCCATTTAAAAAAAGAGGAGGAAAAAGGCCTCATAAGGGAGCACTGAAGAGCAAGAGCCAAGTATCTCCTTGTTCTTTAATAAGTGAACGGCAGGTAAAGCCTGAATAAGTGACCGGAAGGAGGTGCAGCAAAGTGATCTGCAGAATACAGAGCCGTTGAAGCTTGATATACAGGGGCTGGCGAAGTTTGTGTGGCACTGGCCTGTGTAAGACACTGCAAGTGTTGCGTTGCCAAACTCAAGAATGCCAGAACTGTCAGGTCCCAAGAAACGAGGTGACTAGAAACAGAAAGTTTCTTTAGCGAATGCAAAATGCTGGTTTGTAATAATATCTATGTACTTGCTTTCCTGTTTTGGAATGGTTAGGGGGTGCTTGCTTCGTGGTTTTTCTCTGTAATTGCAAGTGTTAGTTCCCTAATAGTTACCACAGTGTAGCTGAGTAAGAGCCTGTGAAAATCCTGTTTCATCATAATAAACGTGAAGTAGCTGGAGGTCGCCTGCCCTTCAAAGAGAAGGGTGGGCTGAATCTGTGAACCGGTAGGAAAGTGTACTGCAGAGCAGGGAACACTGGTAACTTGTTCCTGGAGACTGTGGTTTTGTCAGAGCGCTGGGGCTCTTGGGGCCTCCTGATTCCAGCAGCCAGGTCTCAGAAAGACTCGGTCATCTTGTGCTGAGAAATACTGAATAATCTGGAGACAACTGCAGTGGCTGCGCTGCCGTGTCTGGACACATGAGCCGACAGTGCTGTGTTTTACCTGTAGAGAAGTGATTGTTACAATGCGTGTGAGGAGGGACTGGTGTACAGCTATAGCATGAACGCAGTAAAACTGAAAACAAGAAATAAAGAGTAAAGACATAATGAAGAGATGTTTGGGCTACAGTCTTTTCTAGCATAGCTCTTCTGGTTGCTTGGTTTACAAGGTACGTTATACCGGGCTGTATTCACTCGTATAAAGTCAGCCAGCCTGCCACCGGTCCCAGAGCAAGGGCTGGAAAACGGTATTTCTGGTCCTAGGGAGTAAGAGGCGATTGGATTACTAATTTAAAACCCTGTGATTTTAAGGTCTGGTCGAGTGGTCCTCTCGAGCCACAGGACAAACCTGAGGACCGCAGTTTGTGACTGTTAGTTTTACAGTGTAAAAGGAAAGGATGCTACAGTCAGTTTTAGTTTTGTCTCTATCTGGAATGGTTAATATATAACTAAGTACTTGTGTTTGACTAGCAACAACTCAATTTGTAGTTGCGTGATTAAGGAGTGTTTATCCTATTTATAAGTTTGCATTTATATAAGTAAACTGGAATAGAGATTGTTGGTTTTGCCATTCCCAGTTGGCATCCAGTGTAGCCTACCTGCTTTGTTTTGGTCTGTTGTGCCAGGTTTCCTTGACGTTATTCCCACATTGTTAGTGAGTCTGACTATTTAATTATGTGAATAAAAGCTTAAAAGCTCCTGTCGGAGCATCACCTGTCAGAATAGAATTGTGGCTGTGCAATAGCTTTATGTCAAAAGCACGCAAAAATTACAGAATTGAAGCTATCAGTCTAGATCTGGTCATATAGCTGGCACCAGGCGGATTCGCTGACATTGTCACCCACTACTCAACAAATTTACTGTGCCCCTGGTTCCTTCTTAAATAAACAGATTTGAAAGTGCTGCAAAGTAGCTGCATTAAAGCAAATCGCTTGAAGGTGTTTTGCATGCCAGGCAGTGCTTTGCATGTTAAACGTTAGCCTGGTTTTGTTTTATTGCTGCAGGACAAACAGGGCTTTTATTAGAAATACTGCTCTCCACCCTGGAAAGTTTGGTTTCCTGGCTTGGCTGCTGTTAACCTTTTTCCCCCTCAATTATCCCGGGAAAACCAAGTGTTTGAACTCTGTTACATTGCTCAGCAGCTCCATATTTGCTACTGCTCTACTTTTGTAACTCTGCTTCCTTTTCTGCCATAGCCTCCAGACCCGTTCCCTTTCTGACGGGGCTGCTGAGCCCACAATAAGCAGTACGGTGCGGTGCAGGCCTGGAGAACCACGTTCTGGTCCTGGCTAAAGTGTGCCCACGGTCCCGGCCTCAGCATCCCAGCTGTGGAAGGGGCATGGTGGAACCGGCACGTCCATGATCTGCTTTGGCTCTGCTGGTGGGAAGTGTTCGTTGTTGCTCACCCCTGTCTCAGCCTCACTTGTTTTTCTCACCTGGTTTTTACGAAACCCGTTACTGATGTCTCTGCTTCTTGTTCCTGTCTCCACACAATGCTGTGCAGTCAGCCTTAGCCTTGGTGGTTTACAGACCTTCATCCATTCAGCAATCGGCATCGTTGTCCTGAAGAATAGACCCCCTCGGTCCTCAGGGTCAGATCTTCCCTTTGTGTAAAAGCTCCTGGTATTAAAAACATCAGATTAAAATAATAATAAAGAAAGTTCTTCCAAAAAGCAATCCCTGTGTACCGGAATTAGGTGCAGTGATGCCTAAAGTTGTTTTGGCTTGGATCTAAATGAAAAACATGCTTTAACGCAGCTGTTTACTGTAGAGTCTGCATAGCAGGCAGAGGAATTTCATACAGCTTAGTTGTTACCAGTGTCTGATATTTAGGTAGCCAACACTGTTCTCAGGCAGCTGGAATTAATTGCCCTGAATACTTGTCTTTGAGAACCCGAAGACAGATTTTCAAGGCAGACTGGTTCAATCTTGCCCCTTTTCTACCATGTGAGGAAAAAATTCAGTCACGCATTCCTGTTACATACTCGTGTGCCTGTGTTTGCAGTCCTGGTTCTCTCTCCAGTTGACTGGAAAATACTTGTAACCATTGCTGGAGTGGGAGGAATAACCTTGTTCGAGTGCCAGCCTTTATCCGGCAGCGAGGGGAAGGATTGCCAATGCATCAGGCGCTGAGGCGGGCTGGCTCGCCAGCATGAGGAGCAGTGGCATGTCTCTGACTCATATCAATTGATATGTGTCAAATCCTCTGAAATTAGAGTTTTGCCCTTTCAACATTTGTCTTCTTTCTAGTATGATGTTTTAGGCATCGGTCTGAATTGGATACCCGAGCTCCTGACCTGAGCAGTATCTGTGACAGTTCTGCAGTGGGTTTTCTTGTAAAGCTTGGCTTTTCCTGGGCTACATCTGATCCTTTTATTACTGGGAGATCATTAGTGGTGTCATTTAATCCATTTGTTAAGCTATTTATATGCTGTTTGTTCTGGTGAATGTCTGTCCTCTCACCTCTGGGAGTTACCGAATGCCATTTATGGCACCGCTCTGCCCTGCTCCAGAAGGCGCAGAGAGAAGCTTCTGTCTTGGGGACTTTATTTTATGTTCCTGACCTTCAGGGATGCATTTGACCTTAACCGTAGGGCTGCTGGGGGATGCGCCTGATTCCCGTGTTATAATTTGGCGTTAGCTGCTTCACATCAGTACGAGCTGGTGCTTCAAACTTGTGAGCAAAGCTGAATGTCCTCCCCACCCTAAGTAGCATGTAAAGCTAATGAATGATGCGAAAGGGATGAAGTGTCCAAGCCACTTGTTTTCTGCTGCGGAAGGAAGTTCAGCACAGAGAATGTGTTTAGGCTGTAATGAAAGTGACTCCTGTGTTTGTTCTTTATTTAAATAGCAACGTGTTTGGCCCAACGGCAACTTCTGGCGTTTTCCCTGTCACGTACAGGGTTTCTTGAAGACAGCCTGGGGGCATGTTCGGGGCCAAGAGGATCTTCCTCAAGTAGGCTAAGAGGGTAAGTACCTAATGCTTTACTCTTTTTCTCCCACTCAGGCATCTGCGGCTCTTGTGCTATGAACATTGCTGGCGGAAACACACTGGCCTGTATCAAAAGAATTGACCCCGATCTCAACAAGATCACGAAAATCTACCCTCTCCCCCACATGTATGTGGTGAAGGACCTTGTGCCGGTGAGTATCTGCCTCTGGCAGCTCGCGACCAAGGGTGACGCTGTTCCGAGCAGCGTGGGGTTCGCGTTGGGTTGGAAGGGATAGTGTTGGGAGGTGCCGACAAGATCAGGTCTCGCAATTCACATGTTAACTCCGGCTGGTGTTTTCTGGCTTGGGTCTGAGCTTCCCAGCAGTGACTAAATCTGTCCTCATTGGGAGGAATGTGGCAGGTTGAGATGCAAAGCGCTGCCTTCTGTTGGAGTGGTAGCAGTTGTTCAGTTTCTCATGCATCAGTTCAGCTTAATGAATGTGACCTTTTTGCCTTCTGACTCCTAGGACTTGAGTAACTTCTATGCACAGTACAAATCCATCGAGCCGTACCTGAAGAAGAAGGATGAGTCAAAACAGGGCAAGGAGCAGTACCTGCAGTCCATAGAAGACCGTCAGAAACTGGTTACTGCTTCTTTTCTACTGTTGAAATGCCTTCCAGATAAGACCAGGGTTAAACGCTAGCATGTGGTAGCTTCTAATTCCTTTAATGACAAAGCTGTCTGGTGCAAAACCCGACGTGGGTGTAATCTGCTCCCTGAAATGCAGTGTCATGGCATGCCTGCATTGCTAGGGGTAACGTTTGCTCATGAAATGCGGTTGCGATGGGAACTCTGATCTCATTTCCACTGTCTGCACTGCGAAACCGTGTGTGTTTGTACAAACATTGTGCAGGCTACAGGCTTGTAATATTCCTGTGGAGATAAGGTGCTGCAGCTTATGCTGGCATGTAGGCTGTCTGTCTTGTCTGGCTGCGGCATGCTGAGCAGCGCTCTCATGTTGCTGCTTGCTGGGGTTTACAGCGCTGAAAACTAATGGCAAAAGTGAAACCCTTTTGGATGCGGAGGCACGAGCGTGATGTGTTAGTGCATGTCTGTGGATGTCTGTCTTGAGCACTGTATTATTTCGAGGGGATTTTCGGGGATCATAGCGTGTTGGTCCAAAGTTTCTGCGTAAAGGTGAAGGGTGTCTGAGGAACCATTTGAACAGCTGGGAGACAATAGCTTTTTAGAGTTTATAGTGCAGGTAAGTCCTTCTGGATTTCCTTGGCTGCTGCAGTAAGTATCGTTAAATCAGCAGTTTCTCTTTTGCCTTTGACCTGTCTTGATGGATCAATCACTCGCGTCACGGTTCAGTGCTCTGCTGTGGTGCTGTCACTGGGAAGGTGCAAAGTGGGCAGGCAGCCCAAGTGCTGACAAGTGGTGAAAGAGGGGTGAACATGAACATCAAAGAGGAAGGCCGTTCAAAGGGGAGCGATGAAACCCCACGAGCCACAGCCCAATTCTCTGCAGTGATCTCTGAAAGTTTTCCATTATGTGTGTTTGCTGCGAAGTTAACATCCAGTGAGTAGACCAGTGAGGTGCCTGAGTTGTCGGCAGCACCGTGCGACTGGCGCTGTGATGTCCTCACAACCGCAGGGTTTTACAGTCTGAAGGAATCTCTATCCAAGGGCAACAGTTCGTTCTCCTGCACCACTTCATGACGTGATCTGATCCATACGTGAGGACTGAAGGGACTCTCCCTTGGCATGGTTTTCATACAGCGGCATCCTCGATCCCTTTCTCATTCAGGTAGAAGGAAGCAAACCTAAAAGTAGCTGCAGGAGCTGCCTCAATCTTTCTCACGAGCAAACTTGCTTTTTATTTTATTGCTGAAGTTTCTCTTGCTTTGAGAATGGCTTGTGTGCAGGAGGAACTTGGATACAGTGTCAGCTGAAAAACTCCCACCTTTTTCTTGAAATCATCAGTCTTTTGAAATGTTACAAGTAGAAATAAGACAAACTTAGAGCAAGAAGGTAGCTCTGGCTTGCGTTGCTCTGGCAAGTCTTTCTGGAAGACTAATGCAGGAGCTTGTTATAAGCTCCCAGGAGTTCTGGCGTCAGGTATCTTTCTAAGCTAAAGGTAGTGAGACCTTTGTCCCAAAACAACTTTCGGACACATGATTTAAGCCAGACTGGACTCTGTCTCTTGGCCTCGGGGGGTGTTCATTGGGCTATTAGGAGACTTGGGAGACCCTGTGTTCCTCAGAGTTTGTCTTCTGCCCAGTGTCGCTTCCGTATAGGTCTACCTTTCTTTTTTTCAGTCCCTGAAATAGAAAGGCCTTCATCTCTCTAAAAACAATGAAATGGCGAAAGACTTGTGCCGTTTGCATTCTGTGAGTGCTTGGGGATCTCCTCAAAGCGCATGCTAAACTGGGAGCTCTTCTCCCTTGGGTTGATGGGCAGACTTTGCTCTTTCTTCTCTTCTGTAACATGGCCTTGAATTGTTAGTTGGTTACATAATTATTCCTTTCCCCAGCCACTTTTCTTCTTTTTCCCCATATTTCTTCAGTCTACATTTTCACCTCCTGTTGTCACAAAACCCTAGTTAATTATGTGGGTCGAGTTGGGAGGATTGCATGCATCTTGTTTCGAGGACCTGCATGTGGGAGTTGCTTTCTTCCAGCAGTGCTTCTTTAGCGTAAGGCTTCTCAGAACCGCTCTGTTGCAGCAAGTCGCTAGAGGGGAAAGTGGCAAGGAAAGCGCGTGCTCTTGTAAATCCCCTCTTGAAAAAAAGGCTTCGTCATGGGTTTCTGCAGTGGCTTGACTGTGGTCTCCCACCCCCGTGCAGGACGGACTCTACGAGTGCATCCTGTGCGCCTGCTGCAGCACCAGCTGTCCCAGTTACTGGTGGAACGGGGACAAGTACTTGGGTCCTGCGGTACTGATGCAGGTAAGGATGGATCCTGTTTGTCACGTGGCACTGCTGAGGGACTCCCTGCCTCAAAGCAGTACAGATATTTGCCAGTGCAGCTGGGATAGTATTACATAGCCCAGGTCCTGGCCTAGAATTCCAGAGCTAGGTGTTGCTTTTAAAATCTCACACTGGTTACAACGCCTCGAAGAAGCATTTGGTGTGTCAAATGCCACTGACTTTCAGGCCTATCGCTGGATGATTGACTCCAGGGATGACTACACGGAGGAACGCCTGGCACAGCTTCAAGACCCGTTTTCCCTCTACCGCTGTCACACTATCATGAATTGCACAAGGACCTGCCCTAAGGTACGTGCGTGTCCTGCCTGCATCCCTTCGGGGGTTATGGGCATGTTTCCAAGCACCCTGTTTGAAACCAATAGGAAAATACCCACCCAGGCTTGTGTTTGCCACACGCATGCCTTGGCTCGTTCAGCCTTTTGAAACGCCGCGAGTTACCAGCAGTCGTGCTTACGATAGTGACTGTACAAGAGGATGTGGCAAAGTTTGTGTCGCGCATGGCAGGAACTTCTCTTCCTCGTGAGCAAGGCCGTGACCTTGAGAACCTGTCGGTTTCCGAGATGTAGGGTGCTGGCTGTGTGAGGGGCACTGCCAGAAACAGTACGAGGAAGTTTGTCCGGCGTAGTCCGATCAGTGGCGTGAGCGTTGTGAGTAATACGCTGAACCCACACAGCGCAACCTGAAACTCCAATGGCAGCAGCTCTCCCTGATGTATTGTGCAACTTGCGATTACGGCAAGTTTTCAGCGCCTTTGGGGGACGCATTTTACGCCAACGTCCTGCCTTCAGGGCGTTTCCCAGCTGGTCTGTTCTATCTGCTATCTGTAGAGAACAGAGCAGGCTTTCCCAAATCGGGGAATCGGATTGTGCGTCCTCCTCGTCTTGCAATGACCTTGTGCCTGTTGTTGGGCAGATGAAAGTTTTGCTTTCCTGCCAGCTGTACTGTTTGCTCACCAGCCTTTGCACCTGGTAGTGGAGTAATTCTCCTTGAGCTGTGAAATAATCCAAAGGCAAATGTTTGAGTGGGTCGCAGATGTGGGGAAGATGAGATGCTCGAGATCTGGGTTGACGTGTTCCTCAGGAGCACTGCATGGTGATCTCTTTGTGTACTTTTCTAAAGTGTTCCACTGACTACGGATAATTCCCCCTTTGTGTAGGGAGCTAGCTCGTGATCTGGTGTCAACCATAGTTCAGCTACAGATGAAGGTTCAACTTGTAGGAATGTACACAGTGCAGGGAAATAGTGCTTGGGCTTAAGTTTGACATCACAATTAGTGATTAATAACGCGTTTCCACACGCATGCTTTAATCCTGGCTGTTGTCTCCGTCAGCCCGGAAAGGCTGCGTGGTGAGCTGTGCACCCAGGTAATTCCCTGCTCGCTCTCTGTCCGGCAGTGCTGCCGCTATAAGCGCGACGGTGCAGCGGGGCAGTTGTGATCCCCTGCTCGTTTGGGGATTAGGCATGCTTGGTTTGGTAGCGGTGCTGCAGGATTAAAGGGCCTTTCCAACATAACGTGTCTATGTTGTAGAAAAAACTTCTTTGGAAAGCTTAGCTGCCCTGTGTGTGGGCAGCATTCTCGGCTTGTGAGTTACTGTTCTTGCTCACTTCCCTACTGTCCTCCAGTACGCAGCTTTTTTTATTTCAGACAAGGGAAAAAAAAAAACAAATCACATCTCTTGTACCGTCACTGTTGAGCTCTTACTAGGCAGTTTGCTGCCTCCAGAAGTCATGTCGTAACACGGGTAAAAGTGTTGACGTCAGTCCTGCTTGAGCTTTATTACAAGTTCCTGTCCTTCAGCGCACTCATTCTTCTCTTTGATCCTCGCGTTGCTGATTAAAAGCAGTCCTCCACAGTCAAACGAGCGATTTTCTTCAAGCAGCGGGAAGTGCTGCTGGTTCAGCCTCCAGATAGAGGAGGAGAGCTTCCAGCGCTGCGTCTCTGCTCCGGGCTGCCTTGCTCTTCCCTGGTAAATTGAGGCTGGAGTGCAGCAAACCTGCGTCGGCACGTCGTAACCGAGGGCCTCTGCGTGCCGTAGTGCCCAGCCTGCCTGGAGCGGGCTCCTCAGCGTCCTGTAACCTCCTGGCACTTAAAGGCAGCACAGTATTAGGCTGCACTCCAGCTTTTAGGGAAAAAAAAAAAAGGGGGGGGTGCTGAGCACCTCCTCTGCCAGCTATTTTGTGAGTAGCAGTGCATTTGTGAGTGTACTGTGACTTAAACTCACAAATGCACTGAAGGAACTTGTAGTAAAGGCGGGCGAGGATGCCCTGACCTGCTGATTTGCAGCAGAGCTAACTGAAACTTTCTATTTTCAGGGTTTGAACCCTGGCAAAGCGATCGCTGAGATCAAGAAGATGATGGCAACTTACAAAGAGAAGGCAACTGCTGTGTAATGCCGTTCCCTAACTGGAGGTGTAACACACAAACATGCTTTACCTGGAAGTAATTTATACCTGATTTAGCAAGAGAAGTTTCCAGCAGGCAATTTGGTGTCCTTCCATAGGCTTGCATGTACAATAAATACTGTAAAGAACAAATAAGAATTGTTACTGTATTATTGAACTATTGCCTCTGCCTCAATGGTAGGATCCCAGACCTCTCTGCTTTGCTTTTTGGAGTGTGCGAGCAGCTCCGAGGCTCTGCTGCGGGATGAGCATTTGAGAGCGGCCCCGCAGCAGACGTGAACAGAGACAGAATTTCTGGCATGACCTTGTTCCCCTGTCTTTAAAGCGAGCGCTTGTGTGGGAAGAGACCTGCAAGCAGTAAGCCCTGTGGCCATTAGCAAGAAAACAGTGGAAGCAGCTGGGAAAGGGCAATGTTGGAAGAATCTCACCCTGCTCCAAAATCCCCCAGGGTTCCGGTGAGGAGCAGAGCGAGGCCCTGGAGCTCGCGGGGTGCAGTCATGTGGTGAAATACCCGAGGCAGTGCCGTGAGGAAAGCAGTGTCCTGCCACCACCCTGCTGCGATGCTGCTGCTCATTCCAAGTCCTAAAGTTAGGTGAGAAGGATTAGGACAGGGCTGAACATTTCTCTTTGCTCTAGTAGGAGTGGGTTTTAGCTCCAGGTTTCTGAAACTTGGGGTGTTTGTCATAGGTTGTTGCCTGAAGCAGTTGTTTGCAGTCTTAGGAGGGTGGAGAGAAAGGAAGCACTTTCTGTTCTGCTGTTGAATAGGTTATTTTTATCTAGAGGTATTATAAACTTCTAGAAATGCTGCTTCTGGGACATGGTGTGGTAACCAGGAAGACTGAGGTGGCATAAAAAGTGGTGTGTGGCTCTGGAAAGGCTTACCCCCAAAATGACTTCTTTTTTTCCATGTATGTTTACCACGCAGCAAGGGAGCCTTACAGCTGTCTTGAGATGCCAGGCTGGTGTTGCGCTCTCAATTCTCATTTACAGAAATCCTCCTTTTCCCGGAGCCAACATCTTCGTTCCCGAGAAGCTAATGTGACACAGGCTTCCGAAGGTCAGAGATTGAACACTTAAAATCCACGGGTGCTGGGCTGCTCTTCCCCGCTGCTGAATTGCCGCTGGTTTCTGCCTCTCGAGCGAGCGGTGGCTGAGCTGGGTGAGCGCCGGTCCTGTGATGGAGAAGGCCCCGCTGCTGGCGTTAGGCAGCAGGACGTGTTGTCGGTCCCACGACGCTGATATTTGTCTGTTGCGTCCCTGTGCTTTGTAATCTCATCTCCCTGCTTAAACCCCAGGGGTTTCCCATCAGCAGCTTGAATAAAGAGCTGTGTGAACCCCCTTCTCCTCTCCCACTCTGCTTTACTTCTTAGTTACCAGCGGTTTTTGAACGCAAACTGGTTTTTGCCTTGTTTTATATAAAAGCTAGGCACGCTTGCTGAGGACAGTTGGATGGAAGTGCGGCAGGGTGCGGAGGAACCGATGACAGCCCCTTGCTGCTTCGGCTCTCGCTGCGCTGGCTGAGGTTTTCCTGGTCCGATGAACAAAATCGGCCTCGCCTTTGGCTTCGGGAGGAAGCAC
>Ga0181612_123487_pt1 | contig 12088 bp, 5 predicted proteins | sample HoacroProtozoa21_FD_119630 | JGI IMG/M metagenome (GOLD analysis project Ga0181612, IMG submission 119630) | Hoatzin crop microbial communities from Cojedes, Venezuel. Combined Assembly of Gp0051906, Gp0051904, Gp0051908
GACCCGGCAGCCTCTCGCGCAGGCACGGCACCACCGAGCAGCTCGGCCGGCTGCTCCCAGGCCCCGAGACGTTGACTCTCCCAGTTACTGAGCCCCACGGCACCCAGCAAGTTCTGCAGCCGCCCTCAGCCGCGACCTGCAAACGTCAGGTCAGTGCCAGGCTGCTTCAGCACTGAGACCAAATGGCAGCCCAACGAGCAGGCACTGTACGTCCACGTCCCAGCCAGAAGACGCTGAGGAGCAACCAACAGAGCGCCGTGTTGGCTGAAGTCCCTCAACATAAAGTCATCTCACTGACAAACGTACAGCCGCGGTAACACCGTCCGAGTAGCTGGTCTCAAGCTAGCTCACATACACGCTGCTCCTCTGCGCGCTGTGCGGCTGCTCCTACAGCTCAGCTGCGATCCTACTCCAGATCTACACCGACGTAACCGTGAATCTCCTCAAAAGCAGCCACACTCAGTACAATTCAGGACTGAAATTAAAATATAAGGGTATTCTCTTCTGGCCTCACGCAAAGGGGTTGTTAGGTCTTAAATGCAGATTGTCAAAACGATCCTTGCAGCAATTATGGTCTGTTGTATCAACAAGTCCTCAGGGACTCATCCACAGCCACGTGATTGACACTTACACTACGCTATCTTGACACAGTGCGGCACCTATCGTGTTAACGTCTTCACCACGCACAAGCAGTGTCTCCATTAATGAAAGATGTACTCAGGAAAGGTCGTTGGACAATTGCTGCTACTAGGCTTAGAAGTTTCTTAGATATTCACACGTCGCATTAGCAAGCCAACAAGCTTCTAGTAATCAGTTCATCTCGCAAAACACCCCTCTTAAAGACGTTCTTCAGAAATGTTTTCTCCCCCTAAAAACCACCAAGTCACGGTGCCAGAAATAGGTTATTACTAATCTGGGAAATTGGTTCCTAAGCTCTTTCAGGTCTAGAATAGGTTATACAAGCAGACACATTGTTTAAATTAAGATGATTTTGAAGGCAAAAACTTCCACAGAAAGAAGTCCTGAGGATGGGGTTACCCACCCTGCCAACGCACCACTGCAGGCAGGTATTTTCCATCTGACGAGCTCAAAACACTCTGCAAATACAAATGAGTGAAGGTTTCAAGGCCGAGCTGTCAGCAGGCAACTGCAATTCCACCCAATCCCACCAAAAATGTCAGACCACAAGCAGGCAGCAGTTGGCTGCAGACTGGGAAACAAAGCCCAGAGTTCTGGTTTTCAACTGTGCTTTGACCATTTCATATTTTAATGGTTTCTGACTCCTCATCTTCACTGCCCTTTTCCCTACACGGACATACACTCCTGGCAGGTGGCATTCGTCAAGCTCATGCTTGGCACACTTGGATGCTCTTGGCAAATCAGGCCAACAGCATGGTGCCATGGGGCCCCAGGGAGGAGCACAGGTTGAGGGCCCGATGCATCATTCGGGCAGGCCAAGCCCGGAGAGCCGAGGGGAAAATAAAGCTAAACAGGAGGGAGAGGAAACACACCAGTCTGCTGGTTAGATTCTTCCACTCCCCTCCAGAAGTGATGACCACTTTCGATGTCCTGTTGTGAAGTGCAGCGTGGGGGACAGTTCTTCATCATCGCTTAGAAAATAAACTGTTTGAGATATCAGGTTGGACACCTACCTAACGAACTAATGTGTATGAAGTTAGTAGCGGTTCCTGAAAATCTCTGCTAAACCTGGCTTCCCTTGGACAAAGCCTAGAACCTGTGTCTGTAGAGAAAAATGCAATTCATAGAATCACAGAATCATAGCTGGAAAAGACCTTTAAGATCGTTGAGTCCAACCATCCAAAAGCCACTATTTGTTTACATTAACAAAACAGTCTTAAAGACAGGATTTCTTTTAAGCATAAAAGTCAAGGAGGAACAAACTAGAAAAAATAGGTTGGCAGCAGACTTGGGAAGATCCTTGTGAGGACTGGAATGACATGTGGTCCTGCAAGCTTGAACCATACAAGCAATGCATAAATTGGGAGTGCTGGGCTCTTCAGTCTTACTTCTCGCAAAGAGCAAGGGAAAGTAACCTGTCCACGCGCGGCGGCCACACGTCACCCGTCTCATATGAAATCGCCCCATGTTTAGCTTATGACGAGAAAAGGGAGTTGAGAGAGGTGGAAGAAGGTGTGGGGGTGGCAAAAGGGGGAGGCAGGGAAAGTTTAAAAAAAAAAATCTCTGCCTCAGCAAAAGTTTTCATTAAAATTTTAGACAAATGATCTCTGTGTCCTTCTCCCATGCTGCCTGGGGCTCCATGCTATTTCTATGCAAATAACAACCTCGTGGTTTATATCTTATTATTTCCACTGGAGCTGCGGCGACATGACCCGAGACGTGTGTGAGGTAGACAGCGAAAGAGAGAGAGGGAGAGAAAGAGAGGGAGAGGGAGGGAGAGAGATGGAGTGGCTGCTCGCTGAAGTGTGAAAAAATATTGTCAGGAGTGAGCGGCAAGAACAAAAAAAAAAAAAAAAATTGCAGGGATAACGTGTTTATTTCAGCCCCTCTCCCCATGTGAACCAGCACCTTTTAAAATTCATTGGGCATCAGGCGATCATGCACAATCCATCTGCTTTCACTTTATCATTTGCATTTCATGCCTCCTGGCTTTTGATGTGCTGATACTTTGATGCAGTCAGGAGACGCGCATTATCATTATTTCAATTTTCAGGGGGGTCAGCGGGCTCAGCACAGGCGCGCGCACAGGCTCACAGGAGAGGAATGAAATGTCATTTCCACCTCTCCACCCCCTGCTGAAACGCAACGGTGGAGACAAAAGGGGTGCAGATGAAACGCAGCCCTGGTGCCCCGCGCGCAGAGCATCGCACCTTCTCCCCGGGTCTGCCCCTCGCCCGTCGGTCTGGACCACGAACAAAGACAGCTTAATCAGGAGCAGAGGGAAACCTTCTGCAGCTCTCGTGCAGTTTCTCGTCCCCCCTGAGAGGCAACGGGGCTGAGGGAATCCTTCAACCTGCCTGGTATCGGGTGTCTCACAGCGATACGCCTCTCTGCTCACAAAGCGGTGACCCGGACGCAGCCAACAGCCAGCACGTGATCAGTCAGCCTCCAGAACCAAACCTTAGCTTCACCTAAAAAGGGTATTGACCTTGAGCTCATCGTCTAAGTCATAGGTTACAGGCTGGTTTTGGCAGCTGGACCTTTCCCTCTACACCTAAACCCTCAGGCTGGTTTTACATAATGATAATGAACAAGGCCAGCAACAGATCTGCTGGCACTTAATGTTCGTCACAGTCCCCCTCTGCTCGCCCTGTAAATTAAAAAGAATCCAGTATTTCACGGGGAAAAAAGAAATTTTTAAAAATCAAACAACTTTGCAAAAAGCACCTCACTGCTCCCCGAAAGCCTGGTTGTCTCCGTTGCTGCAGAAACATTTTTGCACTGCACATTCCCTTGTTGTGGAGAGAAGACATTTTGAAGAAGACGTGTGTGCAGACACGAGGCTACGTGTAAGCTCCGCACAGCATCCTCTATGAAGACAGTAATTAAAACTCAGCAATGGAAAAAAAATGTCCCAAATCTCTGACACCTAATTGGGAAAAGCTAAAGGGATGTTTCCATGCAACTGTGTTAGCAAACATTTGCTTCCAACTGTCAAGCAAGGTAACAGTTTCCATTTATTTGTCTTTGTTTCAGCCACCATCTGACCCTGCCAGTTGGAGGGGTGACCTTCTAATTCCCACCAAGCAAAGCACCGACTTTGCTGCGCAGGGCTCTTCTCGCCATCTAACCCAAAGGAAAAAGTAGCAGCAAGGCTCATTTGCTCCACAAACACCACCATGGGTTTCCACCATGAGACCCTTCTGGACTCTCGTTCACGTGAAAGAACAAGCACACACCACAATTCACGCCCAAGTAGCCTCTGCGTTCCTACAAGGGAAGGCTTTGCTTAACTGGCCCCTGGCTGACAGAGACCCGACTTCTAGCCAAAGGGAAATTCAAGCTGTCCATCTAAATTCAGGTGTTTACATGTAAGAAGAGGGAGATAGAGGGTAAGTCTGAAGTAGATGCTGCCTCCACAGCAGGATGACACCAACGCATCAGCATTCACCATTTGCTTCACACCCTCCTTGAGATCTCAGCTGGACTGAGCTTGGTCATTTCAGCTTAACACTGCACATCATTTCACTACTTCAGGCATGCTTCTGAGATACAGCTGTAGCTGGATCCACTCAAGAAGCTCTGACCAGAACTGCAGGGACTGGAAAGCGAAGATCATGCAAACCAGCAAGACACATCACACAACATCCAGGAGCGAGTGGGGATCCCCATTCTCCCACTATTCAAACATAGGTAAACTTATTGTTGGGTCTGGCCTTAGCTGTCTTACTGGGAAAGCTGGGTAGGATGCAGTAGGTTCCTCCTTTGCCTGACCCTCAGGCAGGTAAAGGTTCAGTGCCTACACTAAAACATCCGCCTTTCCAACAGAGCAGGGAGGAGAGAAAAGGGCACATGGAATTACTCAGCCCACTGAAATTCCTGGGATGGGCCAAGTCACCCCCAGAAAGCATCTCCTCCTGCCTACGCCTGCTGACAGATGGCAGGTGCTTAATTTAGACCAAATCCTGAATTTTTAGGTGTCTAAAATATAGTGAGATTAATCTAGTTCTATAAAAACAAACCTTCACTCCCTGAGTAGAGAGTGCAGTTAAGCTTGGAAAGAAGAGAGCAGAAAAAGAGGACTGAGCAGACTGGCCCCGCCATCTGGGAAACTCTGCAGGGCCCCGATCCTCGACAAATGACAGCTGGAACCAGGCAACTTACTCCACTTCAGCAAGCACTAAACTGACTCAATTTCTTTTTAAAGGATGGATCTTCAAATGCCTCTTTTCCTTCCATTGATGCAGGTGTGTGTGATGTGTGTAAGAGATCTAACTGAGGGTGCTGCAGCCCCGAGTTGATAGGATCAATGCTTCATTTTCCGCAGAGCCCCCTTTATTCAGGGGAATAATTCAACAAGAGACGATTTTCCTTTTATCTCCCATTGTCAGGCAGGCACTCCTTGAAACGCAGCTTGCGATGAAGCACAGCCACCCCAGGTGCTGGAGAGAGCCTGAGAACAAAGCTGCACAATGGGGAAGGGCACTCGCGCCCGCGCAGTCCCAGCTCCCACGTAAACAAAGCCCTCAGTGAGAGGGACAAGAGCCGAGTCGGCTGCGAGCCGCGTCTGCTCCAGACAAGGAGCTGGAGGCTGTGGTATTAATAGGCTTGGGGCAGCAAGGGAGAAAACCCACCTCTGGTGGGGGTGGGGGGAGGAAGAGCCACTTTAGTAGTGAAAGCAGTAAGTTTTCTTCCAGCCCAAGTTACTCGCCCCTGCCATCACAGCTGAGATTTCCAGCAGGTCTGACCCCCTGAAAATCACCATCCACCCCCTCTTTCTCCGGCTTCGGTGCTCTCCCCCCAGTACTAATGCAACGCTGCTGGTGGCTGCAAGCACAGGGCAATACTGGGCCACGTCGAAACGCTGCCTTCCAGACACTGGAAACAGCTTTGTTTCCCCTGTCCCAGTACACAGTGGGTGGGCGAAGATGCTGCCCCGTCGGTGGGCTTCCCCACTTCTGTCCTGTCATCACTGCACACAACCCACGTTAAAAGCTGCTCCTCCTTCTTCCCCTTCACCTGGTTCATGCTCAAGCCCTTAAATCTGCAGTTCTGCCTAGGTCCCCTGCCACTCTCCAACCAGGATGCCCGGAATAGTGCCTCTGGCTGCCAATATGATGTTCTTGTCAGGAAAAACAGGAGCACGAAAGGACTGCTTTCTGACCAGAAAGGAAAGGAAAAAGCAAAAAGAAAAGGACTGCAAAGGCATGAAAGTTTCACAGCTGCTGCCCTGTGTCAGTTCTCCTCCTCGATCGGGAGGAGCCCGAGAAGGGAGAAAGCAAAGGGGACCATGGTGACAGGGACAGTGGTGGCAGCTCCTTGAGCCTCCGGCACAACTCACAGAAACACCAACTCAATCCACACAGCTCTGAAGACTGAAACGCAGAGACTTACTTTGTTGAGGGCTCCGCAGCCAGTCAGGATTATATGAGAGTTCTCCACCTGGATAGTCCTCTGACCTAGCCGAACAAGGTAAGCCCCAATCCCAATTGCCCGACACGTAACCTTAAAAAAAAAAAAAACAAAAAAGAAATCGCATTGATTTCTGCCTTACCACACAGCCAAAACCTATTGATTCAAACTTCTAAACAGAAGTAGGCATGTTTGTATTACAACGCTGTAAAATCTGTTCTCACTGCAAAACTCCAGAACCTACGTTTTTTGTAAAACACAGTATCTGAACATACATGTATTTTATTTAAAAAAGGAGAAGCAGTAACTTACAGACTTGAGCAAACATGAAGCCAAATGGTCGGTTTTCTAAGAGTGTTTTAAATTTAGTATGAAAGGGACCCAGCCCTGTAATGGCACCAGCAGCGTTGCTCAAAGCCTACAGGAGCCAATTTACGTCGCCCAGGAGTCTGATCCCAGCTGTGCCTTCTGGACAGCGTTGCAGGATTTTTAGCTGAAACAGACAATACAGTTTGAAGACCAGAAAGCAGTGGGGATTACCAAGTTGATGGTGATAATACTCTCATAGGCTAAAGATGACTCTCCAGCAATCATGCCAGATCCTCTGAGGTTCTCTATTCCAAGTCCGTCTTCCTTTCCGATAATATCTGTTATCTTGTACCTGGGGGAGACACATAGAGCCTTTAAGTCACAAGGTCCAGCGATTTGCTGAATCAGTTTGCTACGAAGAAAATGAAAAGCGACTAAATATCATTAAGGGTCCAACGAGTAACGTGCGTAAAACCCAGGCAAGACCTGTACACGGGCTCATTCTGCAGCCTTTCGAACACCGTGGGGTAGTCCTACACATGAGCAGCCAAAGCAGCACTGCAAAGAGGAAACGCCAAGGGAGAAGAATGCCCGTGAAAAGTGCTCTTCTGTCACTCCCACGGGACGTGAGGAGCAGGCTGATTATAGGAAAAGGACAGGAAAGGAAGAGAACACAGCCAAAAGGAAAAAGAACAAGACATTATAATGAGGCTCTTACCTTTTCTTTACTTTCTTCTTTCAGTCCTTCCTTCCTCAGCACCGTCCCTTCTCACTCTGGGCTCTCAGACTGGCCTCTATCTTTTCCACCAGGCCTTGCTAAGTAAAGTCCTTGAGCATGTGCTTAAGCACTCCCCTGAAGAGAGCCACCAGCTTCCCCACCACACACGCTGGCACGCACACATCCCTGCACCCAGCACCATCCTTTTGTTCTTTCAGAGCTTGCCACGCAGCAAACTAGGCTTTTTATTTCCTTCCTGAGCAGACCCTCGTCCCTCTGCCCAGGAGCACCACCATAGCTGCAGCCATCTCTGCAAGCTGCTTTGCACCTCATTTTCAGATGCGCTGCCTTTGGATGTAGCTGGGAAGACCCAGCCACCTAGAGCAGACGTATGTGGAAACCCAGAGGCTGCAAGGCAGTTTAGTGCAACCAGTGCAGCCCAACCCTTCAAAATGCACAGAGGGCTTAGCCTTCACTCAGGAATTCTTTTATCCTTTCTACAGAATTTAGCAGAAAAGTAATTTTCAAAATCTAGACTGCAAGTCTTTGGGCAAGAATCCTTGTCCTGGTCATTCAGTGCTTACCACTGCAGGACCCTCAGTTGTGACTTGGGCCCCCAGGCAGCAGGAGTCAACACGGCACCGCCTCAAACAAGGCACGTTGTGACACAGCTTGTAACTCTCCTGTTCCATGCTCTGACCACACACAGCTATGGCCTTTAGGATCCTACCTGGATCCTAAACAATGTCCTAGCTGAAGACAAGGACGCAACTTCCACCACCTCGTATACCCAAGGATGAACACCAAGCTTTCCATTCTGACCTGTCTGTGCCTACCTGGATTCTCCATTGTCCTCCACATGTTCACAGTGAACCGAGTTCAGGGCACTGACTTTCTTATAGTCTTGAGGAGTCAGGTACAAGTATTTGTATCCCTGCAGGGAAAAAGCAGTTCATTCATCTCATTCCTACCTGTAGTCCCTTCCCAGTCCCCAACAATCTCTTCCAAAACGAAACAAGACAGTAGAAGTTAATTACAGCTAGCAATAAGCACATCCTCTCTTAACATCGGAGCTCCAGCTGAGGTCAGTGAAAGCTGGCAGTTTTCAACATTTATCACTAACTCATTCTGGATGCCAACCCTGCTGCCTGGGAGATCCAATACCAAGGAGAACTTCGGATCTAACAGTTTGGCAAATACTTACCCTCACCTCTATTAAAAGAGGCAGTGTAAAAATAAGATTCTTTTGTGAGCTATTGAAGGGTTCCACCTCTGATTCCTGTGCCTCCTTACCTTGTACGGGTCATCTGGGTCTTCCCAAGCTACGTGGAACATGTGCCGAATCTCCTCAGCCAAACCAATCCTGGCTCCACTGTTGGCAGCCACATAGATACGGGGGATGCCATGCGTTCGAGCAAGCTCTGAAGCCCTCAGGAACAGCATGTCCTCTTGGGGCCCAAAAGAACCTATTCGGTACGTAATGTCATTGCCAATGACAATGATATCACGGCCTTCTGGATACTCAGGGGTCTTCAGAGCCATCTTCCACGCCACCATCCCAATCTGCAATCAAAGCACAGAGAACAACAAAAACTAAATGTGTATCTTCAAGCTGTGAAAGAGGGGCATCATTTTCTTACATGCACTGCACTTTGTGTACTTTCTTTGGGAGCTCCAGTAACAGCAGCTCCGATACGCACCGACAGGGTAGAGCACAGCTGGCAGGGCTGGATCCTTCCCATGCTCACTGGAGCACATCTCCACTGCTCTCTTCCCACCCCAGACACTAATACCGGCCCTCCCTCTCCCTGTTCAGGGATCTGTCACAGGTCCCAAACACATTCTGCAAACGCCCCTCTCGCAGGGTGCTGCCTTCGCTCGTGTGCCAGCGCTCACCGGGTGAGGATGGATGTGCTGCTGTGCAGGACTCCTGCCCATCTGCTTAGGCTACCCAGGTATCACCCCAGAACCTCCTCACCCTGGTTCTCTCTCACCCTGCCCTCATTTTAATAATCCTTCTATTTCATGACTACCTCCATTTTTTTTTTTCCTGTCTTTCCTTTCATTTCTTTGACTCATGCCTTTTTCCTTCCCAAATATTGCAGCAGTTTCTTTCTAAACCTGCCTGGATAAGTAATGCTTTTTGCTGTGTATTTTTCTTTTTAAAATCACCAGATGATCTCTTCTGGCCCATCTTATGGAGATCAGCAACATCTGTACCCTGCATCTCCCATCTCTCAGCTGCCGCGTGTCGCTGCGCTGGGGAGTTGGCCATCCCGGAATGCCATTAACAGATGGAAATAGCAGTGTCCCTTGAAAGCCACATGCATCACCCACTCTCCGCTTGCCCAAGGATCATAAGCTCTGAGTACACATTCCTCAAGCCGATTGCACATCCTCTGCAATCAGGAGGGTTGAAACTCTCATTGTGGAGACTCTGAATTCTGAACATGATGAACTAAAGCGGGAGGGGGAGAGGGGAGAAGCAGCAGACAGATATGTGCCATTTAATCCAAATCAAAATGGCTCAATACATAGTTGAGATCCAATCAGCATCTGCAATAAGATATGCCATAATAGACTCATTAAAAAAAATAAAAACGCAGAGGAATTAATCAAAGGGTCATGGGAAGTAAAGCAGGCAGCAATCCAAAAATATTACAACCGGCTACTGGCAGATCCTTCCCCTACACCTCCCCTTTTGAGAGCAAAGATTGCAGATTAACAGAAAGATGGTGTTTCAGTTCACCTTCTCCTTGGTCTCATTTTCATCCACTGCTATTGCGACTGGTAAGTCATAAGGGATTAATTTGTTTGCCTCTGAATATTTGCAGATTTACAGTTACATCGTAGCATCCAACTGCGGTGTTTGGAAGAGAGAGACACTGCAGCAGATTCAAAGACAGGAGCACAAATCCCTACAAGTCAGCGGGATGCTTTGCTGAAATACCAGTATTATTGCAAAATGTGAGGGAAAGTGGTAATGCTGTAAAACCAGCGGATGCAGCTGTTGGTCAGGCACACAGACCAGGAGTGGGTGCAAAGAGAGCAGGGTCACACAGACCAACCAGCTCAGAGGCTGGGAGAGCAACTAACTCAACCCAAACCAACCTACACAGCCAGAGGGGGCACCTGGACTTCTGCTCTTCTGCCACTGGACTTTCATGGCAGAAAAAGGAAGAACTAAGGTGAAAAAAGGAGAAGCAAAGTAAGCTTTGCCCTTCTGACCTGACTGTTGCAGGAAAAGAGACGCCAGGGGCTGGACATTGTGCCTCTGCTCTAACACTTCACTGCGTGCAAGCTTGCAGTCAGAAACAGCAGGTTAGAAAGGTCTGCAAAGCCAAAGGCGTCAAGATGAGCCTCTAAGAAATAAGGGACACCCATCTATGCCCCGTCCCCTACTGCAGCTCAGTTCTGTACCACGTTTTACAAGCATTTATTTTTCTGCCATAACTAAAATCCTTAAGTTGCCACTTACCAACTCTTTCTAACACCACCTCAGAAACCAGCTTTAGTTATTGGCAGAAACCCCAAGGGAAGATGAGAGAATATTCTCTTTAAAACTGCCCTGGGAGCTTCTCCCAGCACAGCAGCAAGTACCATGACTTTACAGGCCAGGATTTTGCCTGGGCAGCCATCTCCTATGCTGATACCACCAGCCAGGACCACACCAGGCAGCTGCAGGCACCACCAGAACAACACAAGCCACGCCAGCAACAGGAGCAACGCTCAGGCTTTCTGTTCCCTAAATACTCCTCACCGCGGTGAACTGTGAGATAGAAACACCCAAAGACACCGCCAGAAACCCACGCAATAACCACAACATGCTGGAAGGAACACCCTAGCACCCTCGGCGCCCGTGTGAGGCAGATGAACTAACGCTTGCTCCTGGGCTCAGGGACCAGTGCCCGAGCTCAGTTAGCAGCCAGCACTGGTCCCACCAGTCTGTCTCGCCTATTGAAATGGAAGAGATCTCCCTCACTTTCATCAGCTTGGTGATTTTTGACAGTACAGAAAACAGGCAAATTAAAAGCATTTCCAATTTAGAAAATTCAGGTTGTAACAGAAGGCCTGGAATAGTTCCCTAACCCCAGATCGTGTATCCGCTACATAAATACAATCCCTTTTGGTAAGGCTCACTAGTGGAATGGGAAAAACGATCTTGCCAGGGCACAGTAAACACAAACTCTTGAATATAGTTTACAGCTGATCAATATGGAGCAACCATACGCAGCTTAAGAAAAGAAAAACTGAAGCACAGCACTTCATTAACTCGTGTGGCTTTTTGCCTCCCCAGTACTTAGCGAGGTTTGTGCCTTTTATCCAGTAATAAAAACCACAGGGCACAACTCCGGATTTCTTTGCTATGAACAATGTAGATTCTGTTTAAATTTATGGGCAGTGGTGGATAGCTTTCCACTTCAGAAAAAAAAAAAAAAAAAGGATGAGATTTTTAAGTTAACGGCAGCACGCCAAAAAATGGAGAGTTCACAGGTTAATTAGACAGGCTGAGCTAATCACCTAAGAGCACTATCAGAACAATAACGGGTGATGGCAAGCGGCAGTGGCTTCAGAACGGGCTCTTTTTAAGCGCCAGCGCAGTTTGGAATGGCTTCTCCTGCCACAGCTCTATTCCCAGCACACCCAGGAATGAAGAAGAGAGGGAGGAAAAAAATCAAAGCAGGAACCGTCTCATTTAACTGTTTTTCTGTTGGCAAAATGATTTGTGCCACAGTATTTCCATAAGAAGTGGGACCATTATTCTCCTGTAGGAACACATTTGGTTTGAAAAGTATCACTGGACAGAACGTGAAAATCAAACCAGATGAATTATTCACAGCCTCCGATCAGAAGTGATCATTATTTCTGATGCTCCAAACTGTGATTAGGATTCAGCGCTCAGATGTCATTTGCTCCCTGAATGGCACCAGCAATGCAGAGCTGCATGACACACATATATTACACACAAGTTTTATATATATATAATTTTATACACACCTTCTCCCACTA
>Ga0181612_122761_pt1 | contig 12087 bp, 5 predicted proteins | sample HoacroProtozoa21_FD_119630 | JGI IMG/M metagenome (GOLD analysis project Ga0181612, IMG submission 119630) | Hoatzin crop microbial communities from Cojedes, Venezuel. Combined Assembly of Gp0051906, Gp0051904, Gp0051908
AAAAAGTATTAAACCAAAGCCAGATAGCATATTGTGTCTATCTATAGGCAGTGAAAAATACATATGGACACACACAAGATGCACACTCATGCTGTAGACATCAGTAGATTTCAATCCTGATACACGTCATATGCAGGTTTACGCTTGGTGGAAAGTCACAGTCCTGTGCCTCTGAGTGAAGTAATCTAAGATTAGAAAGTGCTAGAAGTATGCAAACATAACTTCAGTTTTGTTGGTGTTTTTTGTTTCCCCAGAATAAAACAAAAAGAAACCACTGAAAAATCTTTCAATATTGGAAGAACATTAGGACATTTGAAATAATTTTAAAGAAGCCATTCACAATGAGGCTGAAGGAGGCAAACCAATACCTTTAGAAGTTTTGCAGTATGTACTTCCAGACAAGATCCTGTAGAGATTTTGAGCTATAACAGATATACAATATATGTAGTCTGCATACAGGAAAGGCAGTCATTTGGCAGGGCAGACTAGATAGACAGCATGGTCCAGGGTAGTTTCTTGACAAAGAAGGACTGAATAAAAAAAGCTCAAAGATAATTTTAAAAGCACCTGCTTTAGGTCCATCTTGTCAGCACTATTTAAAACTATTTATACTGTTGTCTGCGTTTAGATAAGAGAAAAGAAGGAGAGCATATGATGATGATCAGGAATACCCTCAAGAAGATCCATCAGAAGGGGATATGGTAGAACACTTTCTCCTCAAAGATTACCATATCTCAGTGAAAACTGAGGTTTCCTTTTAAAATAATAATAAGGAAGGAGATGTGTCACCTGTTTCCATATGTATTTTTCTATATTTAAATTTATATATATATATATTTATGTTTGGGAAGGCCTCTGGATGAATATCACTAATCCACATACCCTTCAAACCTCAGGGAGAAGAAGTAGAATGTTCAAAACCAATCTTGAAACCAATACTCACAGATCTTACAGGCACGAAGCCAAAGTAGAGGAATATCTGCAATGTTGTGTGTCTGTCACTGCAGTTGGTGAACACTGATGACAGTTGTATTGGATTTGTTTCCCTCTCTGCACTCCTCTGTCTCAGCCTGCATACTGGAAATCCTTCACTATTTTTAGCTTCTTTAGACTCAGGTCACAATAGAAGAGTAGAAAACATTTGCCAAGGATCTGGAAAATGGTTCCTTGAAGAACGAATGTCAGAGCTGAGTGCCTACCATGTACTAGCATTCTGGAATAAAGCTGCTGCAAACAGAAAAAAAAACCAAAGCAAACCAAAAACAAAACACAAACTGTTTCCTGTAGAAGATGACACTGCGAAATGCCAGTATCTATCCTATAATTGTTTTATATCCTGACAGAAAGGTAAGAGCTGTCCCAGAAAAAAGTGATCTCAAAGTAACAATCTGCCTTTGCAGCAAGGGCTGGTGTTGTCACAGAGTGCTCTGGAGGATTACAGCCTCACAAAGGAAGAGCTGGGAACTAGTTTGCTTTCATTAGCTTTTGCAGGTCTTGTTAGTGCTAGAGAAAAATATTTACACTCAGACATTTTCACAGAAAGAAGAGTCCTTAGCTTATATCTGTCAACTATGTGCAGCATTCTTCAGAGAGAGATTAAAGTCTGCTGACTTGCGCTTCAGGAATGATCACACTGTTTCAAAACACATGAACATAGACATCAAAGCAGAGTCATCAGGAGAAGAGGATGTACCGCCATCTGTAGGGAAGCCTGAAAGGCAATCAGATGGAACAAGATAACTAAAAAGAGATAAAGTTGGTCTGGGAATAACCAGCCATTGAGGAGTCTGAAAAATGAAACAGAATGAAATAAAATAGAAACTCAATATGGTGCTTCAACATTAAGAGAGAATTTATTTTCACTACAGGACAGTATGAGATTCCCAGATTACTTATTTCACATATAGACATACAGTTGCAACATTTCTCTGTTTTCTTTCCCTTGTTATTCTCCAGTTAGACTCATAGAACCAGAGATTAATTTAAGTGGGAAGGGACCTTTGGGGGTCATCTAGTCCAACCTGCTCCTCGTGGCATGGCCAGTCAAATCAGACAACTCTGAGCCTTGTTGAGTTGAGTTTGGAATATCTCTAAGGATGGAGACTCCACAGCCTCTCTAGGCAGCTATTTAAGTTAGGCCACCCTCACACTGACAAATATTTTCCTTATACCTTACTAAAAATTCCTGTGTCACACCTTGTGTCCATTGCTTCTTGCCCTATCATTATGCTGCTTGTTCAGGTATAGACACGGTGTCACAAAAGAAACAACCACTAGCATTTTTAGACAAGGAGACTACACATCAGAATTCAGTCTCTGCAGGAGCTGGAGTTTGCTGATCCTGTGTTGCTGCAGAAGGGAAAAAGAGTGATTTTTCTTTTTTTACCTGAACACAGATAATTAAAAAGAAGGCACAATATTTCTGGAATAAATGTATTTCTCCTTTGAACTCTGAGCCCACTGTGACTGCCTGAAGATATCTTCACTGGTTGCTCTGTACTTCAGCTGTATGGGCTGGTGTAGAAAGAAAGCTGCTTATTTTTAATCTTGACAATGGCACTGCAACGATTCCACTAAGACTGTGGAGCTTTTGACCTTACAAAGATACCAATTTTAAAAGTATAATTTGATTTAAATACAGGAAAATGCCAAATGAAAAGAGATACCTGTATTTTTTTTGTTACTCTTTCTCTAGAACATGCATGCTGACTGGCAATTTAGCCCTGATAAATATGTTTGTACAGCAAAACACTGCAGCTTAAATAGCTCATTTTACAGACTCTGTGTGTGGAATCATGTTGGATGTATAGAAGTGGTTTTAATAAAATTACAGAAACATAAAATAAACTGCCAACTCAAATGCAATTTGAGACAAGAAATTTATCTCCTGGTTTTGTCTTTTTCCAACATGCAAAGCAGGGGAGATAAAGCATGCTGATATTGATTTCAAACTCCAGTCATAAAAAATTAAAAGTTATCTGTCAGTAAAGGAGAAAAGAATGTTTTCCATTTTGCTTAGAGAGCTCTTGAGTGCTTGTGTGAATGGAATTTACAGCATTAATAAAATCTTCGTGGAAATACTATTTTATTTTTACTGTTTCTTCTTCTTCTGTGATTTAATAAAATACTCTGTGGTGTTTACTTGACTTTCCTGCCCTGGGATGGCAGGAATATTTAGCCACAATTTTTCATGTGTGTGTCACCAAGTCCAGGACATCAGTACCCCCACTGGTTTTGGGTTATAGGAAAATGGACTCGGTGGAAGTTTCTCCTTTGATTCAGTGTCTTTTGAAACAGGAGGAAGGGGAAATAACTCTACACAGGCATGGTGAGTGGGATCTGAGGACTCTCTGAGCAGGCTACTGAGTTGGGTAACAGGATTTACGTCTCATTTTTCTTAACAGCCAAGTTTAAGAAATGTCTGGTTCAATGAAAAGACTACTTTGCGCACAGTAAATAAGATGACTATCTAGAAGGTGAAGTTGTTTCCAAGGAAAACAGAGGAAGAAATGCCTTGATTTTCATGTGGTTAATCCCTGTATTCTGTGTTGTATTAGAGATTCATGCTAGTGAACGGTGAAACCACTGACACTGAAGCTGGAAATTAAAATCATGTCTACTGAGTGTAAAATCATTTTTTTCAGGAGAGTAGGTAGCCTTCAAATACCTTCTGGGAAGGTCTACAAGGAGCTATTTCTTCATACAGTATGCATAAACTCATCAACTCCATATATACGAACAGACTAAGAAGGGAGATAACCACTTTGTGAAAGTCATTGTGGTACTGCATTGGCAGATATGTAAACATATCTTCCATGAGGTGGTAGGAACAAAATAGGAACTCTCTGGGAAGCTGCCATCCCTTGAAAGCCTACTCTTGCCCTAAAAGCCTAGCGTCCCTTTCAGTGCCACTCAGCAGCAGTACAGTTTATACCCTCTTCGAGGGTAAGAGGAAGAGCAAATCTTTCTAGGTTGCTCTGCCTCTTCTTTGCTTCCCATCCTGCCCTTACATGTCCACTGTTTGCTCTTTTGTGTATTTTGTTATCTCCTCCCTCTCCAGTAAAATACAAACTCCAAGATAGCCTAAGAAGTCAATGTTCTGTCAGATGTTGTCACGGATTTTTAATAAGGATCAGCTGTCTTTCTAGCACAGTGGTGCGCTGCCTCCAGAAATTTGATAGCAAAGGCAATTCTCCATGCCCACGTGAATCCAAAAGCTGTTCTTAATCCTCATTGGTGGTGGTTTGTTACAGCAAGGTGATTTAAAATTTCTTTTCTTCTCCAGAGCACTGCCATCTAGTGCTAATCCCTAGAAATGCAATAAAAGTTTTGTAACTGCAGAGGTTCATGCTGCTGGAGGCATGGTGACCATGTCACATAAAAGTAATTCAGATCCATAATAGTAGCCGAAAGTTGAAAAGTGCTGATGTGATTTCGTATAGGTAGAGAATGGAAGGCTTTGACAAGCAGAGAAAAACACCTGCAGTACAGACCTGCAGGCTGGATGAGAATGAACATAAGAGGATGGTGCAACTGCAGTCCTGCTCTTGGTACACCACGCAACCATCAGATAGTTACAACCGCAGTACAGGGAACACTCCTTGCAACCATATATTGGGGAGCCTGTTTGTCTGCGGACACAGTGATTTGCTTTTAACGAGCATTTAAAATTGCTGAAGGTTCCCTATCCTGCTCTCATTGAGGAATGGTGTCACCACAAGTGCTAATGAGCAATCAGCTGGCTGTGCTGAGCTCTCTGACCAGTGTGCTTTTTCAGCTTGTTGCAGATGCAAGGCAACCTTATTGCTAAGCACCTGGACCTGTCCTCATAAAGGCTTTGTGGCTTAATAAGCAAGTTGTCAATCCTCCAGGCAGGGCAATATGCTCCCCCTAGTTTCTCCTTTCCAGACTCTCATGATTATCTGGTGTCAAATTTATGAAACCTAACTTTGTTAAATATGATGGATTTGCTAAATACTTCCTTTAGGTGCCATTATGTGCAGAAGTGGTGTAGAAATCAAGCTCATTACAGCTTTTTGGGGAGATAGCTTACTAAATGCAGATTACAATGCCATTCTCAACTCCAGCACTAATTAATATTTGAACTATGATGTGACAGGGTCAGACAATCAACTAATGTAAACCAGCTGAGGAGTTCTCAGTGTGCAATCTGATGAACTGCAAGGGCACACTGTAGAGTCAATAAGGAAACAACATAATGGCATACCCTCGGTATTATTTCATTTCATTTAAGCCATATGCCTAACAAACTTTTCCTTACTTTGCAAGTATACAATCACTTATACTACAAAAGTTAGTCTGTTTTACAGTGTAAACGATGGTTTGGGTGTTGTTTTTTATTAAATGTTCTATTAAAGAAAAAGGCTAGCATAAGTAAAAGTAGATGTCTATTACCGCTTTTCAAATTTATCATCAAAGTCTTATTACAGCAGTAAGCATATAAAAGCACCACACAGCTCAAGATGAAGCTCTGCAAACCTGCAGACTGCCATCTCAGTTGCTTGGCAATTCCAGCTAAGCTGATTTGTTTCTGACTGTTTGTGACAGCACCATCCGTATTCTCCAGTGATGTTATTTGCAAGAGGTGGTAGTCTGCTTTGTCCGATATTCACAACTACTTGGGAAAGTCCCAGGAAACCTGTGCAAGCAGTTCTAAGTCAGCGTTCAGATTCACTGACCAAGGGCAGGGAGGAGAATTGTAATTGCAGAAGCTGTCAGATTATTGTTTTTTCCGAAGGACCAAACACAGAGCGGTGCCTGCTATCCAGGGGCAAAGCTGACAACCCACATGTGTATTTTATGTGCACTAGTACTGCACAGGCATGGAGAAGTCTATCATGGTAAAAGACCTTAACATACTCAGCACTGCGAGAACTTTTGAGAAATCTCATACAATATAGCTGAAAACTAGTAGAGCACCAGCTTTCTATTGTCTTCAAGGGCATTACCAGTCAACTGTATGATATACATGAACATAGAGCCAGCTTGCTTCGGGGGAGGGAGAATTATCCATTCTTTCCGCAGGAATTAAATCCTCCTCAGATGTCTAGTTTGTACGAAGGTCTTGCTTTAGTTTCTGTTTCTGACACTCTCATGAGACTGGTAGTTGTAGTAGGTGGGAGACCTGTGGTCTGCTGGTAGCAACTAGAGACCAGCAGAGTATCTCACATACTGTGGGATCATTGAGTTTAGCCAGCTGAAAGCCACCACCACGATGCTCCTTCATCTTTGTGACAGTAACCTCTTACTATAACTTCTGGATCACTGGCAAGCTTTTAATGCTGTGGGTCAGCCATAGGACGTTTCAGTGGCAAACATAAAGTAAAATTTGGGCCACTAATTTCTGCTTCCATGGTAGCATTGTAGTTAGCCAGCTTTCCCTGACACTGTGCCTAGCTTGTGTGTTCAAAATGCTGTAAAGGTATGGGAACAGATACCAACAGACACCCAGCCAACCTAAGTTTGAATTCAGATGGATTATTTCCTGAGAGCCACAGCAAATCAATCCTTATTTTACCTCTACAGTATGCTTATCCTGAGTTGGTATGACCTGATACCATATCTGTTTAGGATTCACATATTTTCTCTTGTACTCCTCAGGACTGTCAGCTTGGAGCAGCCGTAATACAGTTCTGCTGGCAAGTGTGGACGAATAAGAAAGCATTGCAGTGCCAAAGTAATCCACTCTTTTCCTTGCTCCATCTTCTCACAAAACCTTAAGTGCAGCTGTAGTCTATCTGCCTACTGGGGCTTATTTAAGGACCAGCAAGATCAGAGCTTTTACCATGCTTGGTTATCTCACACACTCACTCACTCCCTCAGATATTCACCCACACACAATTGTGTGCTGCCAGCCAGCTGTTGCTGTTGTTGTATGCTTTTTGCCTACCACAGTTGGTTTTTATTTGCATCACAGTGAGCTCTAGAAATCCCACTCAGAGTAGGGTAGGACAGCTCTTGATGGTAGGTCTTGTTCTTTCACCCCAAAAGTTCAGGGTGCAAATGCATATATCAAAAGACTAGGAGAAAGGAGCTGCTGAGGCAGAGATTTTCACAGGTGTGTTTGAACTAGCATACAAAGTCTGTTTTTAACAGGAAATCAAAACCATTTCTTGCTCCAGCAATTGGTTTACCTATAAGCAGCTGAATTTCTGTGTTCCCACATGCACATTGAAGCTCATATTAAGTATGCATGCATTTTGAAATGCCACCAAAATTCCCGGAGGTCACAAATCAGATCAGACATATGACTACTGATACCATGATAGACATACAGACACCAGCATTTGCCTTTCAAATTGCTTCTGCAATTCGTCAGGTAAAGAAGCATCATAATCTAAACCATGATTACAGACAAGATTCACCAGATCAGCACATTGCATTAGCCTCTTAGAAAAGTAATGTGAGGTGTACGAGTTAGGATGTTCCCCAAATTCAGCCATTCCCTGTCATCAGCCACAGTCCCTCTTGAGTTGTGGTAGTTTCGAAAAGACTTTGCCAAGAGTGACTTTGTGGACCGTACAGGGACATAGCACAGTCTTACAGCTAAAATAGTAAAGAGGTTCTTTCTCCTCTGTATTGCCAGTTTCCTGAGTAACCTCAAGGAAGTCATTTATTCTAGGTTTTCCTTGGCTTTTCGGTATATACACCTGGAAAAACACAAGTATATACATACCAACTTTTTTTCCTAAAACCATCAATACACATACACACACAAAAAAAATCATCAATATAAAGGCATTGATCCCTCAGCAGTACAGCTCTCTTGTCTGGAGAGAACTCGTCACAGCTTTGGTCTCATGACTCCCAAGGCTGCTGTGTTTGGATGGGAGTATTTCCTTCGAGAGAAGCCCCCAGTATCTAAATGGCATTTGTAAGTCTTACTTCATCTCTTCAGCTCACTCCCAAATCACAGGTTCCTTCTTCTTACATGTCCCAGTAGGACCCAATGTTCCCAAATCAGTGCTGAATCCACATGTCCTCTAGCACATGAAAAACACTCACTTTCAGAGCCACTCTTGAGGGGTACAACAATTCGCTTTTCTGACAAGTGACAGCAAAGTCAAGTAACATGCAGATAGTAGAAAGGATCTCCAAAAGGCATGCTCACACTTTACTGAGAGGTAAAAATGAGATAAAGTATGCAGAATGTGTATTTTCCTCTGTGTACTACATTTTCCTGCCCTATATACCCAGTCCTCTTTCTGCTCATAGACATATTTCTTATGCAAAACCACGACCTTATTTGAGTCCTAAAGACCTCTGCCTTGATCTAAGCATGTGCCTGAAAGACATGTGGGGCCAGCAAGCTGATTGTGCTGGGGTGAAAGGAACATTGTTCGCCTGTCAGACCGCAGGGTGTGGAGAAAAACAATATCAGTACCTCGCGTATGATTGATGTATTTCCACACACAGCCATAGTTACATTATTTTCATCAAAGCCTGTTCTCCTGGTGGGAAGGAGAATTATCTGTCCTGATTTCTCAGCTCTAGAATGCATCCCATATCCAAAGTATACGAGCAATTCATCGCATCTGACATAATTATTTCACAATTGCACTGATGTGGAGAGTTAGTATCTTGAATGGAAAGGGCAAACTGAGTCTGAGGAGAGGATGTGAATACTCTATTCCAGTTAAGTCTCCAGCTTAAAAGTTGTTCTTCACAAAAATGAATACTGCAGAGCTGCACTTTCCAAGCTTCTTTCACAGATCATCATATCCATTTTACAGAAGAGGCAGCTGAGGAAAAAAGTCACTCATTCAGAATGGTCTTACCAGTTCAGGTCTCTTTCTTAATTCTCTCTCAAAGACATATATTTTTGTATTTTGTTTCATCCTATGTGTAGAAAATATGTCATTCTATTTCATTTACAATTCCTTGCTCTCAATTTCCCTGTCAAAATTTTGAAGATACAATAGCAACAAGGAATAATTAAATTTCTGAAAACCCCATACACTTTCCATTGGATTGTAAACATCACTTACCTTCAAGACCAAATTTGACTGCAGAGTTCCTGTAGTGTTTGCATGAGAAGTCTGGATTTCCTAACCATTCATCTGAAACTGTTTTTACAGATCACTGCTCACTTAAGAACTGTAGAGGAGAAGTATAAGTCTCAGTAAAATTCATAGAATTTAGATTTGTTGACTTTTATTCTTCTGTACATGACTTAAGTTAACCTGTTTTATGCCACACAGCACTCCCTGAACAGCAAGCCAGCAATTAATAACTTTTGTAGAATTAGAAGATACAGATTACAGAAGAAAGTATGAAAATCTCAGGAAAATATTAGTGGCAGCATATTTCCTCAGTTCTTAAATGAACAACAGTTATGGGAATGCACAGGGAATACTTGGCCCTTTTTAACTACTGTGCTTCACAACTTTCGTAGATATATCAGTTCTTGATTATAGTTTTGTTCTTAGAAAGAAATTTTGCTTGGGGGACTGTCCCTCCTTCCCTCCCTCTCCCCCAAGTTATACATTGACACAGTACATTCAAATTTCAAAAAGAGCAGTTTTCCCCAATCAATAATCTCTACCAAACGACTAATAAAGAAAATAATATGTATTTCTTATCCTGTAGAACTTCACTAAAGAAGGAATCACTGAACACTGCTAAATCATGGAGACCTCCAAATCTGTCTACAGCTTCTTGTAGTGAATGAAGAAAATGTTTATGTCTACAACTTGATGGAATAATAACAAAAAGGAGAAAACAGGGGCCAAAACAAATAGAAAATAGAAATATTAAAAGACTATATTATGTTACATTATGTTATATTAAATTAGATGTAGTCGTCTGTCAATATACCATGAAAAAAAGGCTTGCATATTTCCTGTTTTTCTCCAGATTTTGAAATGACCAGATTAAGTAGAAACGGCATCTTAAAACCTGCATATTTACATTGAGTCTTGGACCATCCAATTAAAGAGTTAAAGCTAAAACTACCAAAATGGCATAGACTCTTTACCATACAAGAGAACATGAAATCTAGTTTCCTTGTGATGAACTGTAAAGTGTATTTTCTGCTTGAATTCAGACATTTTTATCCTGTCAATGTTATTTGAATAAGTGCAACAACAGAGGCTTCTATTATGCAACATCATTTGAACACATAAGCAAAATGGATCTGGGTTTGAAGAAATTAGAATGCTTCTTAATGTAACAGAGGATCCATCAGAACTAAAAGAGGAGTGGTGGAGGAGCTGAAGATGATAATAAATGCTTGAAACCTGTGATTCTTGATTGTGTTAAATCAAGCAGTTCATCCATACTTCTAAAAGCGCTAAATACCAATTTGTTTTTTCCTAGGTGTAGATACACATCAGCATGCTGTTGTTCGATTGTGCTCTACATCACTTCAGACTTGCTATAGTAAGACTACAAGTCTTTACAACAGAAGAGGAAAAAATAGAACAAATGATGGTTTAAAACTTCCCATACTAGCCTGATTTCACTAAAAACAGTCACTTGTATTAAGGCAACTTAGTAATAAAGGCATAAAGCAAAGCATAAGCCCCAGGCCACCTAGTCCCTAAGAAATCCCAGAGGTACAGTGAGAGAGCAGATATGGGTGGACACTATTGTGATGCAGTGGAACAAAGGGAAAAGAAGTGGAAAAATGCCATGGGCAGGCCTGAAGCACAGTTTTGCATGAATTGTACTTGGAAAGCATTTCTATGAAAAAGACTGTTAAAGCATGAAGTGGAAGATTTCAGCTGAAGTAATGGCTGTCTAGGCCATTTCACTCGATTTTAAATGCGCTTAAGGTGAGAGACTGTGTTTGTTAGTGCAAGATAAAAGGTCCCCTTCAGGGCTGGCAAGCAAAGGTCAGAGCCTAGGAAGGAGAAAGGCAGTCAAAGGATCATTGTAACCTGTAAGTGTTGTTCACATTCTCCACCTTATCATCCCACCAGCACATCAACATCTTTTTCTCTCAGCAGCTCAGTGTAGAGTCTGGATCAGTCTTCAGTGGAACAAAACCAGCTCTTCCTCATCAACTGTTGTCGGAATGTTTAGTTAGCAACAAGTAAAGAGGAGGTAAAAATGGTTTCAGAAACTATATGCAGTTTCAGTCATCTTTAAAATACTGTGAAGTTTGGCTTTGAAACTGCAATGGAGATAGCACAGGAAAGTTAATGAGTAGCTGCTGAGCAGATTTTGATCTTATCAAGACTGAAAAATTTGAGCACACAGCCAACCAGGGATGGAGAAAAGAAGAGAGAATACGTGTCTTGATCATAATTGATTTTTTCAGAAGCTAGAGGGTGTGAGTATTGTGTTAGGAGATATACAGCCAGATCCAGCATGCTCATAGAGGCAAGGCTGCCGCAGATCCACGCCCTCGTGTCTGACAAGCAGCAAGGTTGGGCGTGGGCACGAACAGACAAACACACATGTATACCACATATATACACAGCCAGCCACACAAATTGGCATAGACAAACACACAGGGCAATCCCACAAACCCAGACAGCACCAGTGCCCTCATCCTGCTCCCCTTCACAGCTGAGCAGGATGGGCATCCACTAGTGAGGAAGCTGTATGCATATATATAGGTATAAGGAAGATGCCCCCAGCAGCTGGGCTCAGACACTCCGTTTACCCCATAGCTACCCCGTGATCTCAGTCTTGATGGCCCTCACACCTGGACCGTAGCTGAGGCTGCGAGGGGCCTGGACAGGTCACCCCTTCCTCTGAGTCCATAACTGAGGTTCTTGGTAGCCACTGTGCTCCTCTGCAGGTGTGCAGAGTGCTTTTATCACATAACCTAACAGCTTTTTTTCCAACAAAAAGCACAGGCGGCAGTTTTGGAGTGAAGCAGTAGAAACTGCAAAGATTATTTTCAGTTGTTGCTGAATCACTTGGTTTTGATTAAACCTTTAGGTTTGTTTGCAGAATTGGCTGTGTGCTCTGCAGTGATTGGGGGTGGGTTTTTAAAGTGAGTAAGGTGGGATGGATTGCAAAAGATTAGTTGTCCAGAAGGCTATAAGAATCTTTTCTGCATCAGGTACTGCTCCAAAGCTAGCTCAGAATAATAACTGCCGATAGCAAGTCAAT
>Ga0181612_133876_pt1 | contig 12087 bp, 7 predicted proteins | sample HoacroProtozoa21_FD_119630 | JGI IMG/M metagenome (GOLD analysis project Ga0181612, IMG submission 119630) | Hoatzin crop microbial communities from Cojedes, Venezuel. Combined Assembly of Gp0051906, Gp0051904, Gp0051908
ACTTTGCCGGCGGGAGCGTCGGGGATAACGAGTTGCTGGGTGACGAGGACGCCGAGGAGGTTGAGACAGCTGTAGATGGCCTCGGTCTGGTTGCAGAAGTTGGGGTCGGCGATGACGGCGCGCATGGTTTGATAGACGCTGAGGACGGCATCGAGGTAGCGCGGGTCGATGCTCATGATGAGCATTTGCTGGGCGAGGACGCGGTGCATTTTCACCTCGTTGAAGCGTGCGACCATGGGCAGCACCTCGTCGGTGAGGCGGATGCTGATGATTTCGGCATCGTCGCTATAATCAACGCGTTCGATGATGGAGCCTGGGAACGCGATGGTAGCCATGCCCTTGCTGATGGCGTGGTCCTCGAGGTTGACGCGGAAGGTCATGGTGCCGCGTGTGACGATGATGACCGAGGTGAAGCCCATGCGCAGTGGGAAGAGCGAGAACAGGTGGTCGATACCCTGAATGACGCCCTCGTCGTGGATGGGGTGTCGCAGGTTGTCGTCGAGGGTGATTTGTCCGTTGAGGCTCAGCGCTTTGGGACTGGCGGGAATCATGCCCGCTTCGAGGGAGTCGATTTTGCTCATCTTGTCGGATATTTTTTGCAAAGATAATCCAATTTAACCAAAAAGCAAGCACTTTTTCACCAATTACACGCCTAAAAGCGCGATTTAGGACAAAACAGCGCCCTTTTTGGTTATTCTTAGTTCCGAAAAGAGTGGGAACTTTGCAAGCGTTTTCAGCGCTAGATAGCAAGTGTTTTTTTAGGAATCATCAACAATAGATACACATTATATAATAATGAGACATTACATTGCAACATTGTGCATGGTCGCTGGCGCGTGGGTGCTGGCTGCCTGCGGTGGCGGTAGCGTCACCAGCGTCGATAATCCTCCACTGAGTGTGACCACCGAGCGCGTTGAAGCGGCGGGTGGCACGGTCGACAAGTCGTTCACTGGCGTGGTCAACGAGAAGGCCGAGGTGGGCGTGGGCTTCAAGACCGCGGGACAAATCGAGCGCATCAACGTCAAGGAAGGACAGTATGTGCGTGCCGGCCAGGTGCTGGCGCAGCTCGACAGCAAGGACTACCGGCTGGGCGTCGAGGCCGTGCAGTTGCAATATGACCAAACCAAGCGCGAGGTCGAGCGGCTGAAGCAACTCTATGCAGGCAAGGCTGTTACGGGCAACGACCTGGACAAGGCCGTGAGCGGTCTGGAGCAACTGGGCGTGCAGCTGAAGACCTACAAAAACAAACTCGCCTACACGCGCCTGGTGTCGCCCGTGAGCGGCTATGTGCAGAAGGTGAATTTTGAGCGCGCCGAAATGGTCGATGCGGGCACCCCCGTGTTTACCATCATCAACACCTCGCAGCTGCAGGTCGAGGTCGACATCCCACTAAGCGTGTACCAGAACCGGCAGCACATCACCAGCGCCACGTGCCAGGCGGGCGGCAAGAGTTACGCCCTGCGCATGGGCAACATCACGCCCAAGGCCGACAACAACCAACTCTACAAGGCGCTGTTCACTTTCGCCACGTCGCCCGGCAAGGACGTGTCGGCAGGGATGAACGTGAGCGTGAACCTGCGCATGGCGGGGCAGCGACCCTCGGGTGGACTGAGTGTGCCCGTGAGCGCGGTGGTGAACGAAGGCGGCAGCACCTATGTGTGGGTCGTGGGTACCGATAGCACGGTGACCCGCCAGCCGGTGACCGTCGACCAGATAGGCAGCGACGGGCGCGCCGTGATTAGCGCGGGCCTGCATGGCGGCGAGACCATCGTCAAGGCTGGCGTGCATGCGCTGCACGACAGCGTGAAAGTCAAGGTTGTGGCTCCCGTGAGCGCCACTAACGTGGGAGGACTGCTGTGATGAAGCCCGAACGACTGACCCGATTTTTCATGGACCGCCCCACCCTGTTCTGGAGTGCGGTCGTGGGCATCTTGATAGCGGGCGTGCTGTCCTATTTCTATATGCCCAAACTCGAGGACCCCGCCGTGAGCGCCAAGCAGGCGATGGTGGTGGCAGTCTACCCCGGCGCCACGGCTCACGATGTGGAACTCAAGGTGGCGCAACGCCTCGAGGAAACCCTGCGCACGCTACCCGACGTCGAGGAAATCCGCACCGACTGCCAGAGCGGCATGGCGATGATTACCGTGGAGTTTGCCATGACGGTGCTCAACGAGGACCTAGAGCAACACTTCGACCTGCTGCGTCGCAAGATGAACGACATCGCCCAGCAGTTGCCGCAGGGCTGCTACGCCCCCGTGGTGATTGACGACATGATGGACGTGTACGGCCTGTTTTACGCGCTGTGCAGCGACGGGCACGACTACAACACGATGGACCAGTATGCCAAGCTACTGCAACGCGAGCTGCTGAGCGTCAAGGGCGTGAAGCGCGTCAACATCGTGGGTGGCCGCGACGAGGTCATCAACATCGAGCTCTCGAAAGACCGCATCGCTCGCAACGGTCTGATTCCCACGCAGATTATGATGCAGCTGCAGGGCCAGGGCCAGACGGTGAACGCGGGAAAATATGACGACGATGGCGACCGCTATGCCATGCGCGTGAGCGCAGGCCTGCACACCGTCGACGACGTGCGCAACCTGATGATAAAAACCGCCGACGGCAAGCAGATGCGCCTGGGCGACATCGCCACCGTCACGCGACAGCATAAAGAGCCGCAAACCAACGGGTTCTGGGTCAACGGCACGCCCGCCATGGCGATTTGCATCGCCCTGGAAAACGACGTGATTGTCCCCGACGTGGGTAAGGCTGTCGATGCCAAGCTTGCCGAGGTGATGAAACGCCTGCCCGCGGGCTTCAGCACCGAAAAAATCTTCTTCCAGCCCGACAAGGTGACCGAGGCCGTCAATTCGTTCCTCGTCAACCTGGTCGAGAGCGTGCTCATTGTGATTCTGGTGCTCATCTTCACGATGGGCCTGCGCAGTGGCATCATCATCGGACTGGGGCTAGTGCTCACCATCGCGGTGACGTTCCCCATCTTGCTGATGATGGATAGCACGCTGCAGCGCATCTCGCTGGGCGCGTTCATCATCGCCATGGGTATGCTCGTCGACAACGCCATCGTGATTATGGACGGCATCCTGGTCGACAAGCAGCGAGGGCTACCCTACCCCGACTACCTGTACCGCATCGGCAACAACACGGCGATTCCGCTGCTGGGCGCCACGGTGATTGCGGTGAGCGCGTTCCTGTCGAGCTACCTGTCGCCCGACACGGCTGGCGAGTACTGCCGCGACATGTTCCTGGTGCTGTGCGTGAGTCTGCTGGCGAGCTGGGTGCTGGCGCTGGTGCAAGTGCCTGTGTGCGCCCGTGCGTGGCTGCCGCGCAACGAGAAGGAAGGCAAGGGCGATGGGCAGGTGATGAACTCGCCCGTGCATCGCGCCGTGCGCCGCGTGATTACGTTCCTGCTGGGCTATAAGACGCTGACTATCATACTGATGCTCGCGTTGCTGGGGCTGTGTCTCTATGGCATGACGGGCGTGAAAAACCTGTTCTTCCCCGACTTTGATTACAAGCAATTTGTGGTCGAGTATCAACTGCCGGCGTCGGCGAGTCCCGACCGCGTGCGCCACGACCTGCTCGAAATCACCGAGTCGCTCAAGGGCGACAAGGACATCGAGCGTGTGGCTGCCACGATGGGTAGCGCACCGGCTCACTACTGCCTGGTGCGCCCCATGAACAACGGCGGCGAGAGCTATGGCGAGCTGATGATTGACTGCGCCGACTTCAAGACGGTGGAGCGCGTGATTCCGCGGCTGCGCAAGCAACTGCGCGAGCAATATCCCGACGCCTACATCCGCATGCGCAAGTATAATTTCTCGATTTCGACGTCACACACCGTCGAGGTGCAATTCAGCGGCCCCGACCCCGCCGTGCTGCGCCAGTTGAGCAAGCAGGCCGAGGACATCATGCGTGCCTGTCCGCTCGTCGACCCCTATTCGGTCGAGAACAACTGGAAGCCGCAGGGCAAGACGCTGGTGGCCGACTTTGTGAACGCTAACGCGCTGCGGGCGGGCATCACGCGCGCCAACGTGGGCGACGCGCTGCAGGCTGCCGGCGACGGACTGGCTGTGGGCGTGCTCGACGACGCCGACAAGATGGTGGTCATCAACCTGCAGGTGCGCAACAGCGACGGCAGCCGCATCACCGACGTGCGCGACATCCCCGTGTGGAGCATGATGAACGTCAACATAGACCCCGATGCCGTGGGCGGCCTGATGACGGGCGCCACGAGCACCAGCGACCTCGCCAGCGACATGTTCAAGAGCGTGCCCATGAGCGACATCACCAGCAACGTGGAACTGGGCTGGGAAGAGCAGTTCATCCACCGCGTCGACGGGCAGCGCACCATCGAGGCCGAGTGCGACCCCAACGGCGACCTGTGGGAAGCCACGACCACCAAGGTGCAACTCACCATCAAGGACGACATCGAGAAAATTCCGCTCCCCGAGGGCTACTCGATGCGCTGGGGCGGCGAAATCAAGACGCAGAGCACGTCGATGGTCAACATCATCCGCTACTTGCCGCTCGTGATGTTCCTCATCATCGGCATCTTGCTGCTGCTGTTCAACAACTGGAAGCAGGTGTTCCTCATCCTCATGTGCCTGCCGTTTGTGTTTGTGGGCATCGTGCCGGGCATGCTCATTCTCAAGGTGCCCTTCACGTTCATGGCTATCATCGGACTGATGGGCCTCATCGGCATGATGGTGAAAAATGGCATCGTGCTAGTCGACGAAATCAACCGGCTGCGCAACGAGGAGGGCATGGACGCCTACAACGCGGTGGTGACGGCGACGGTGTCGCGCGTGCGCCCCGTGACGATGGCATCGGCGACGACTATCCTGGGTATGCTGCCGCTGCTGCGTGACCCCATGTACGGCTCGATGGCGATTACCATCATGGCGGGCCTGACGATGGGAACCATCATCACGCTGGTGCTGCTGCCGGTGTTCTACTCCACCCTATTCCACGTGAAGCGGCCCAGCAACCATGGTAGCGAAAACGAAACTTTAACCGACAACAATCAAATTGCTCAATCATGACAATTAAACACATTATAACAGCCTTCACCCTTGCCGCGATGCTGTGCAGCACACACGTCGCAGCCGCGCAGTCGCAATCGTTGAGCGTGACGCAATGTCGCGAAATGGCGCTGGCTCACAGCGAGACCATCAAGCGCGGGCAGAACGCGATTAGCCGCGCCGAACTCGACCGCCAAATCGCGGGCAACGCCATGCTGCCGCAACTCGATGGTAGCCTCATGGGCGTCGTGGCCAAGGACAACGACATCATGGGCTACACGCTGCAAATGCGCGGCGTCTACCTGGCGGGCCTCACGCTCACGCAACCCATCTATGTGGGCGGGAAAATCGTCACGGGAAAGAAGTTGGCGCAAATCGGCAAAGACTGCGCCGAGCTCAACGCGCAGCGCGACCGCGCCCAGGTGATTGCCGACGTCGACAACGCCTACTACTCGCTGCTGGCTGTGCGCTCGAAACTCGATGTGCTGGCAGCCTATCGCACGCAACTCGAGGCGCTGCACAGCACCGTGGAAACCAGCGTCAAAGCGCAGATGGCGACAGAGAACGACCTGCTGCGCATCGATGCCAAACTCAGCGAAATCCTGTACCAGCAACAAAAGGCGACCAACGGCGAGCAACTGTGCCGCATGGTGCTGTGCAACGCCATTGGGCTCGACCTGGGGACGCCCGTCACGCTCGCCGACACGGTGCTGCCCAGCACGCTGCCGTCGCTGCTCGACCGCGATATCAGTCAGCGTCCCGAGGTGCAGCTGCTCAACAAGCAAATCGAGGCGCGCGAGTTGCAGGTGAAAATGGAACGCGCCGAGATGCTGCCCACGGTGGCGCTGCAACTGGGCTACAGCTACTATGGCAACATCAAGATGAAGGGCAGCGTGCTCGCCGAGGACGGCAATTATTACCCCTTCAGCAAGGAATATCACGGCGACGTGCCCATGGCGATGCTCAGTGTGCAGATTCCGCTGTGGCACTGGGGAACGGAACGGAAAAAAATGAAACAGGCGCAACTCGACGTGGAGGACGCCCGCCTGGACCTGGAGGAGAACTCGCGGCTGATGCGCATCGAGGCCGAGCAGGCTGCCCGCAACGTGCAGGACAGCTTCACCATGATTGAAACCGCCAAGCGCGGTCTCGAGCAAGCGCAAGAAAACCTGCGCGTGATGCGCCTCAAGCACGAGCACGCCATGGCGACGTTGACCGACGTCCTCGACGCCCACGCCCAGTGGCAACAAGCACAAAGCAACCTCATCGAGGCGCGCACCCAGCACCTCATCAACCTCACCGAGTACCAGCGCGTGACAGGGCGCTTGCTTTAAAACCTCGCGCGGACCAGCGCGGACCAGCGCGGACCTTCCGCGGAAATAATATTTTTTGCTCGAATAATTGACTGAGTAATTCATATTAAGTCCGCGCTGGTCCGCGCGAGGAAAATTATTTTTGGGGAATTCGGAGAAATGGGGTAACTTTGTGGCGAGGTGACTTAAGGGTTGCCGATGTGGATTATGAATAAGATTAGGAGATATTTCTATAGTGGGCTGGCGCTGGTGGCTGGCTGGATGATGTGTGGCAACGTGGCGGTGGCGGCGACGCACGACACGCAGGTGCATATCATGGACCAAAATGTGAAGTCGCTCAAGGTGGCGCCGGGTAGGAGTCGGTTGATGAGTGTGGATTTGCCTACGCCGGAGTTTCCTGAGAGCACGGTGATGCGGCCTTTGAGCAGTTGGGCGAGTGGTTCGAGGCCTTGTCCTGTGGCTGCTGAGAGGCTGAGTGCGCCGTATCCGATGTGCCGGTAGAGGGCTATAAGGTCGGCTTGGAGCTGCTGTTCATCGGGGGTGAGGAGGTCGTTTTTGTTGAAGATGAGCGTTACGGGCACGCTGTATGCTTCGGCCGATGCGAGGAATCGGTCGATGAAGGTGGTGGAAGTCTGTGGGTGGTTGACGGTAACAATGAGGAATGCTTGGTCTACATTGGCCGCGATGATGTGGATTTGCTTGGAGAGGTTTTGCGATCGGCGCACGATGTAGTTTGTTCGGTCGTCGATGTGTGTGATCCAAGCGAGGTTGTCGGTGGTGGGTTGTAGCACTACTCGGTCGCCCACAGCCACGGGATTGGTGCTGCGGATGCCTTTCAGCCGGAGGTTTCCTTTCACTTTGCAGTCGATGGTCTGCCCGTCGTCGGTGAGTACGACGTAGGAGCTTCCGGTGTTTCTGATGACGAGTCCGTGCATAAATGGATTGAGGATTGAGGATGTTTTCGTGCTCGCTTCGCTCGCGGGAGGAAAGAGGAAAGGGGAAAGAGGAAAGAGATTAGTTCTTCTTCCATAATATTTTAGCAGAAAGAGTATTCTCTTTCCCCTTTGACTTCGTCGACTTCGCTTTCGCTCGGCAAAGAACAAGTTCTCTGCTCTCGCATATTCGCGAAGTTCCTCTTTCCTCTTCGAGCGAAGCGAGAGCGAATATCCTCAAACCTTATACGGTCATTATCTCCTTGGTTTTGGCGTCGATGAGCTCGTCGAGGCGCTTGATGTACTTGTCATGAGCCTTCTGGAGTTCGAGCTCGGCGTCCTTTTCGTTGTCTTCGGAGAGGCCGTCTTTGATGGCTTTTTTGAGTTTGTCTTTGATGTCGGCACGCACTTGTCGCACTTCCACCTTGGCCTTTTCGGCTATTTTGTTGCACTGCTTCACGAGCTCGCGGCGGCGCTCTTCGGTGGGTTGCGGTATGGCCAGGCGGATGACTTCGCCGTTGTTTTCGGGCGTGATGCCTACGTCTGAGTCCATAATAGCCTTCTCGATGTCTTTGATTGTCTTCTTGTCCCACGGCTTAATGGCGATGGTTCGCGCGTCGGGGCAGGTAACTGTGGCCACTTGGTTGAGGGGCACTCGTGAGCCGTATGAGTTCACTCTCACGCCATCGAGTATGGCGACGTTGGCTCGTCCGGCTCGGATTTTTGCCAGCGAATCGTCGAGAAACATGGCTGCCATCTCCATTCTCTCCTCGGCTTTGGCTAGGGTTTCTTTTACGTCAATCATATTCTACGTTCTTAATTGTTATGTGTTTTGTAGTTTTTTAGTTGGCGCGAAGATACAATAAATAATTAAAAACGAGCAACGAAAAATGAAAAATTTTTCGTTGCTCGGCCATTTTCACTTGCTTTTTATGCTCCCGATGCCCTCTCGTTTCAGGTCTTTGTGCTTCGGATTGCCTGCGTATCGGATGCTTCCGACGCCTTCGTTGAGTGCTGTGAGGCTCTCGGTGGCATGTAGCGAGATGCTACCCACGCCCTCGTTTGTGGCTTTCGCTCGGACCGACTTGAGCTCTCCGGCGTCGATGGAGCCCACGCCTTCGTTGTCGTATTCGGCGTTTTGGGCTTCGCCGGCGAGCTGAATGTTGCCCACTCCCTCGTTATCTACCACGAGATTGCCCACTTTCAGCTTGCTGAACTTGATGCTTCCGACGCCTTCGTTGTCGAGTTTCAGGTTGTCAACCGCGAAGGTTCCGCCGAAGATTTTGCCCACTCCCTCGTTCGAAATGCTCGTGAGCAGGGGCGTTTCGATGGTGATGTGCACGAGTCCGCCCTTCGATAGAGTGATGTTTTTGGCCCGTCCGATGTGCAAAGTCTCGCCTTGTACGGAGAAAACTATCGCTTCGACGTAGTTCTCGGGCGCCTCGATGGTTACGCGTTGTGGCCCGTCGGTCTGGCGAATGAGCACTTGTCCTTGGCCCTCGAGCGTCAGTTGGGTGAAGCTGGCGAGGCCTTCTACCACCTTTTCGATGATGTTCTTGCTGGGCTTTATGACCTTGTTTCGTGAGGAATTGCCCGTCGATTCGTCGGTGATGGAGATGCAACTGGCAAACAAGCTCGCGGTCATCAGCAGTGCGACCGCCGTCATCAGAATGTTTCTTTTCATTGCTTTGCGTTTTAGTTCGTTTGCTATTATGACGCGTGAGCAGCCGAAAAAGTTGCAACGTGGAGCGATTTTTTTTCGCAGAATGGGCTTAAAGGCGCTGTTTCTCGTCGTTGCCTGCGCCCTGACCACGGTACTTCGAACCGGCAAAGTTGAAGCGATAGACGACGTCGAGACGCACGTATCGGCTGTCGCTGTAGGTGCTTAGCTCCATATTGTAAAGCAGATAGTCGGCCTGTGAGCGCACCATGTCGGAGTGAAACAAGTCGTTGGCGCGCAGCGAGATGCCCAGTCGGTCGCTCAAGAACTTGCGGCTGAGCGCGAGAGAAAAGTTGTTTGCTGCCCGAAGGAGGCGGTTGTGGTTGCGTCCTCGCGTGTATTGTTCGTAGTCAACCCGCAAGGAAAGCTTCCACGGGAGGGCGAAATGGTTTTTCAAACCGAAGATCCAAATGGGCCGGAAGAAGTGGTCGGAGACACCAAACTGCGTGTAGTCGCACCACGATCCTATCATCGTGGCGCTGTAGCTTGGCGTCCACGGCCCGAAAGTTCGCGAACCTCCGAGGGTAAAGTTGTAGGCCCGATTCAGGTCGATGTTGTAGAGTTTGCTCAGTACGGCGCCATTCGACCCGAATTTCTCGGCCCATTCGACCATGCAATCGTGGATATGAGCCACCGAAGCAGACATCATCAGCCAGTCGTAACGGCCCTCGAAGGCGAGCCTTGTCGTGATGGAAGGCTTCAGATATGGGTTTCCGCTCTCGTAGAAGTAGTCGCTATCGTACTGCTTGTTGCTGTCCAGTAGGCTGTAACTCGGGCGAGAAGTCTTGCGCGAAACAGCCAGTCGGGCCGAGAGTTTGCCGTTTTCGTAGGCCACGGAAGCCGAAGGAAACAGCTGATTGTAGGTGCGCGAGAGCTCTTGATTGAGCACGTCGAACTGGTAATATCGCGAGCGATTGTGCTCGAAACGCAGGCCTGCGGTGGCCGACCAGTGGCCCAATGGGAGTTGATATTCAGCGAAATAGGCCATAGTTGCCTCCTTTATGTGGTCGTGAGTGGCGTCTTGTTCGGGTCCGACGAGCACATATTGCTGGCGAAGTCGCGACGATGTGTGCTCATATCCGGCGTCGATAGAGCCCCGACCGACGGGATATGAGAGCACAAGCTTCGTGGCGAAGAACTGAGTCAGGCGCTTATTGTCGGTCGAAACGTCGTGATTGTAGGCCCCGTCGTAGCTCACTGCATGGTTTTCTTCGCGACTCGACCGCTTAAAGAGCCAGTCGGCGTCGAACATGATGCCGAGTTTGCCCAGCCGACCGTTGTAGTATGCGTTGGCGTAGTGGGCAGGTTGCGTCTTGTCGTTTATCGGATTGTTGCGAATAGTGGTCTGCTGGGTGCGCCCGTCTGTGTAGGTCTGGTCGTAGAAGAGTGTCGATTCGTCGTCGAAATAGCGGCTGGCTGAGAGCGTATAGCGTGCGCCAATGGCATGATTTTCATTGAATTCGTAGTTCACAGTGAGCTTCATCTCTCTGTCGCGCGACGTTCCCGCCGGCTCAGCCTCGTAGATTTGATTCACCAGACCGGCCACGTTCTCCGTGCCCGTTTGCCGCTGCCAGATGTCATTTTTCCAGTAATTCGCGCCTCCACCGACGTCCAATCCGCCGCTGCGATAGTTGATCGACAGGTCGGTATAGTAGTCGGTGCGGTGGCTTCCCTGCTTGCCAAACGACCAAAATTCGCCACTCAGGCCCTCACCTTGGCGCCGTTTCGTGCGGATTCTGATGACCGAGCGCACCTCAGCGTTGTACTTTGCACCCGGACTCGTGATGACTTCCACCGTTTTCACGTGCTCCGAGCGAATCTGGTCGAGCTCCTTCGCGTCGTAGAGTTTGCGATTATTGATATAGATGAGGGGCTCACCATGGCCGAAAACCTGCACTTTGGCGTCGTCGGCCGCCACGTTGGGCAGCAGTTTGAGCACGTCGCGAAGGGTTCCGGCGCCGCTCAATACGGTGCCATCGACGTTGGTCACCATGCCTTCGCGACCGAGTTGGTACTGCGGTTTCTGGCCCTTCACCTCGACAGTCTGTAGGTTGTACGTGTCGGTGAGCATCCGAATGGTGCCCACATGGCCCGTCTTGACGGTGCGGGTGAGGTCTTTGTAGCCGATACAACTCACCTTCATGACCACCTCCGGGGCCTCGCAAGGTATCGTGAATCGGCCTTCTTCGTTGGTCACGCCGCCCGTGAGGAAGGTCGAATCGGCCGTCGCGAGCAAGACAACATTGCAGAACGGCAGGCCATTGCCGCGCTCATCGACCACCTGCCCGATGAGTCTTGCGGCCGACTTTTGGGCACATTCCACCACAATCAGGCTGTCGCCGACCGTCATTTGCAGCGGGTAGAAGCCGATGACCGTGCGGATGGCGGCGGGAAGGTCGGCGGCCGAGACGTGCTTAGTGACCATAAAATCTTCCAAATCGTTGTAAATGAACGCCACTTGATAGCGCTCCGAGCTCTGCCGAAGGTCTATGAGCACGTCGCTCATCGAGCGATTTTGGTAGTCGCGAACGATGAGTTGGGCTTGCGCGCCGAGCGAAATGGCGCAGAAAAGGAGTAGAATTTTGAGTTTCATCCGGTCTGCCCTCCCCTATTTTACGACGATGTTATCGCCCTCGAGCGACACATTGAGCTGCTCGAAGCGGTTGAAAGTCTCGACGACGCGAGCCAAGTCGGCCGCACGATTCCACTCAAAATAGAGCCTCAACCGGCGCGCTCGGTCGCTCTGCCACACCACGTTTTTTCGGTAATATGCCGCAATTTCGGTCACGATCTCGCCGAACGGAACGTTCACGAACGTGCGAACCGCGGGGTCGGGGGATTGAGGTTTGGGGTTTGAGGTTTGAGGTTTATTCGCTGTTGTGGTGTTGTCTACGGGACTGATCGTATCGACTTGCGCGGTCGGCTTCGTTGTCTTACTCGCCTGGTGCCACCTGATTGCGGCGAAAGAGAGGCCACAAAGGAGGAGAAGGACGGCGGCGGAGGCGATTTTAGAGGAAAGAGGAAAGAGGAAAGAGGAAAGAGATTTGATTTCGTTCTCACGCTTTTCAGTGAAAGAGTATTCT
>Ga0181612_100627_pt1 | contig 12086 bp, 6 predicted proteins | sample HoacroProtozoa21_FD_119630 | JGI IMG/M metagenome (GOLD analysis project Ga0181612, IMG submission 119630) | Hoatzin crop microbial communities from Cojedes, Venezuel. Combined Assembly of Gp0051906, Gp0051904, Gp0051908
CTCCAAGCTAATTTAATTTAAGACTTCCCTGTATTTGTACTGGGTTTTGTGCTATTGGTTGAAAACCTAAGTGGTGCAGGCCTGTTGTGTGTCACTAGTGCTCCTGTGAGAGGTGCGAGGGGGCTGACTGTGCCTTAGTCTGTAAGTCAGTGGTGTGGTGTAAGTTTCTGCTGCTGATGAAATTTAGGCTGGTGGCTGCAGGATATTTGCTTCAGTAGGCAGCAAGGAAAGTAAACAAGTGCAACTTAATGTTTTATAGCTGCACTGAGAACCCTTGTTTCCTGTCTTTCCCTCAGCAATTCTACAAACATCTTTCTTTTTTAAGGGAGAACTCTATAAAATCTCCTTGGCTTGCTGATGGCAAACGTAAAAGCGCTTAAAATCTTATTTGTGCTCTTCGCCTTCAATATGTCTCAACCCTTTATGTTGCAGGATCTTATGATTCTCCGTAACAGCTGCTACCTGCCAAATAAAACTTCTGAGGCCGCCCAATCCATGAGTGGGCATCGAAACCTGAAGAGGCGATGTGGGGAGTCGCACCTGGAATCCCCCGCGGGCTGCGCTCATGGTCCCGCTGCTGGATGTGTGTTCAGCAAACTGGTTCAGTTGCCCACACCTCCCTTGTCAAAGCACCAGCTGAAACGGTTAGAAGAACACAAATATCAGAGTGCTGGACGGTCCCTGCTTGAACCCCTAATGCAGGGTTACTGGGAATGGTTAGTTGGAAGAGTTCCAGCCTGGATTGCCCCAAATCTGATCACCATCATTGGACTGTTAATAAATATATTTACAACTCTGCTATTAGTATATTACTGCCCAACAGCTACAGAACAGGTAAGTGATGGACCTCTGACAATCTTTGTAGCTACTGCCATCTAGTAGTAGTTGACACTGTTCTCTGGTGGGTTCTCGTCGTTGTGGAGAACTGTTTCTCCCTGATCAGCCCACAGTTCTCTCACATTTAAGCTAAAATCTGTAAAACGTTTATGATGCGTGTGCCTCTGTGTGAGTGCTTGCATGCAAAAAGAGCACAAATGGATTCTGGGGTTAGCATGCTGCTTGCTGAGTGAACCGACGGTTCATCTGGCCACCGTGCACTGTGTGAAACAGGGTCTAGTGCCAAAATAGCTGTTCTGGTTGCAGCAGTGAAGGACCTGCATGAAAGCTGCAGCCCCACAAGGTTGGAGTTAAGTAGTGGGTTTGAAGCTGCCTTGCATGGCACGCGGAGTTTTTGCCTGTTTACTTTCTCTGCTTGTGACTGGGTTAGTCACCTTCAGCTTTTGGATCTAGAGTTACCACACAACAAGAAGTGCAAGGTGACTCGGTTGGCAGGGAGCTGAGGCTGCCAGCAAGCCCAGCTAGAGTTGCAACACAGCGAGGAACTCGAGCTCAGATGAGGAACTGAGCTCCAAAGTGGTGCAGCTTGGGAGGTCGAGGCTGGCTGTTTCCTCCGTGGCTGCTGTGACTAAACCCGGCTTGCTAAAACACAGGAACGCTTCTCTTCATCCCTTGCGGGCCCTGGCAGGTCACGTTACCAGGCAGCTCGGACCAGGACCTGAGGCACAGTGTGTGATGAGCTGTGGGGACACAAAGTTGTCTTCCTGAGCAGCGTGCTGCCCGAGCAGTCCGTGCTGTGAGGAGGCTGGATGAAAGTCGGTAGTTTTATTCTTTGTTCTGAATGCACTAAAAGCTCCTGGCCTGTCCTCAAAACTCTCTTAACTTCCTGAAATTCCTGGTTTCAGGGGTATAAAAGTCTTTCCAAGGCATTTCAAGTTACTCGTTTCAAAGACTTTTCTCTCGCACTGGAGTTATCTCATAAGGCACTTGAAGACTTTCACTTTCATGCACTGGAAAAGTTTTGTCACTTAAGTGTTGAATCTGAAAAGCTACTTGTGTCTATAAGCACTGAAAAAAGGGAATCATTTGGTACAGAAAATGTATTACATGTCAAATGGCTGGAGAATGTCTAACGAGTTCTAGCTCTTAAAATACCTGAGCTCCTTCATAACCAAGTCTCCCAGCTGAGGTTGGGAGAATGCTTCGCAGTCAAGCGGCATCAGTGTGTTTGCACCCAGACTCTACAAAACTGAAAGTAGGTTGGCACGTTCAACCCTCTGCGTCCATGTTCCACATAGGGTGTAGTAAAGTGATGTTTGCCTCTTCTAGAGATCTCTTGAAATGGATAGTTTCACGATAACGTGTGGAATTTGGTAGGTGTAAGATCAGAAGTGAATAGTGAGTTTGAGCAGTGAATGTTTAGAGCAGCTCCTGCCTGTTTTAGGCTATGGCATGGTTGTGTGGCTTGGTTTTGACTTGCCTTTTACTCTGATAACGGTATTATGTGGGGGCTGAATCTCTGAAATCCAGTGTGATAGAGAGACTTCAGCCTGTCTCATTTCTATTTCAGCAATGTAGCAGCTACTATAGGCCACTGAACCAGAGCATAATTCAGAATTTAGAGCATGGTTGTATTTTGGTTGGTAATTAAGCTTCCTAAGTAAGCACTAAGCTACAGTCACCATGTCTGAAAGTCATAGTGGTAGCTGCAGTCTGCTGTATTGAAACGCTGTTTTGTGTTTAACAGTTTGAGAGTTACTTTGTGCTAAGTGAATGAGATTGTCTTCTCACTTTAGCTGAAAAATAACTTTCTGCTGAGGTAGCTTTTGGCCTGATCTGATTTGCCATATGGCACCGCAGCCCTGTGTGCTGGCACGGCAGGGAGGATGCCTTCGCGCTGGTGGAGCTGTGAGCTTGTGCTCTTAAAGTGTCAAGTAGCTGCCTGGGAAGAAAATGAGGCTTTGAAATAGCAGAAACAGATTTTTTTTATTTATTTTTTTTTTCTTTCTGAAAGCACGATTGCTTTCAGATGCAAATTGTCTCCTCCTTGTAGCTCAGTCTTAGTTCTGTTTTTTTCAAAAGCGACTTGTCTCTTCCTGTTGATGAAAGGTGAAGCTATCACAGCTTCACTGGCAGCCAAAAAAAATAGAGAGATACAAATAGTTCTACTGACTGCTTAGCTGGGGAGACCCTAGCTAGCAAAGTGCTGAGCAACGGAATGCTAACCTGCGCTTTTCTGGGGTTTTATTAAAAAAAATTGAATGAGAGGGAGCTGTAAAATTTTGTGCAGGTACAGATAATATCTAAGTGGAAACACCTACACTGGTGATGAAAGTAGAGTTTAAGACAGGAGTCAACAGTCTGAGTATTTTTTTTAAGTTTATAGAGGAAAAAGTGCATGATACTGAAAGATAACTTAAACCTTCTATATTAAATCTATCCATAAGCAACAGAAATATCATCATGGGATGGAATTCTGTAGCATCACAGTCTTGTCTAAACATGGCCCTCTGCTTTCGGGTGACGCGCTTCCCCGTTACCTCTCTCTTGCGCTGGTTTGTGCAGACGCGTTGCCAAAAGTCGAGCGTGGTGCCAGCTCTTGGGGCAGCGTGAACGGAACAACACAAGCTGCAGAAAGAATATATTTAAGTTGATGTGCTACAACTGAGTCATGGTTGTGTAGACCGAGAGAAGCTGGACTCCAAAGCTTTAGGAGAGGCAAGTCAGCTTGATTAAGTTGCCCAGCTGTATTTGGACTTTATTGGCGTGGTCCGTACAATAGAGCTGCTCATAAATGCTCGCTTTTATAAAGCGTGTCAGATACAAAGATTGCAGAATAGCCAATAATACCAGTTTTGTGGATGTGTAAACTGAGACAGACTAGTGGCAACCCTCTGGCTTTTGTGGTAATAATGGTTTACGCCTCAGATGCTGAAAAAAGCTTGAATTGTAGTCTTTGGTCTAGCAGCGTTTTGGTATCATTTGTATTTCTGTAGAAATTAATTGCTATACAGGATGTGAATATTAAGAGTCATTAACATAGACTGGGCAAAGCTACTGTTACCTAGTAATAGAAAAACCCATTGGTGATGGAGGTGCTGTACTGCTGAGCGCTGAAGCTTTGCAGGTCTAGAAAAAGTAGTAGCTAAACTTGAACTCCAGCAGTTTGAGCACGTTGCAGCGACACAGTTCTCAAATGCCACTGCAGCCTGGTAATGCCCTGTACTTGGCGGTGTTTTGGTACGTGACACCTCACTGAGGGCTTGAGAAGATGAGCTCAGCGTTTGTGACGCAGTTGCCTGTTTTGGGGGCTAAGAAAGTTTTCCAGTTTCTAAATCACTCGGATGGCTTAGAAATACCCCTACAGGAAAGAGAAACAAGACAAGAGCTTAATTGTGCACTGCTTTGCAAATGTGGTACTACAATTTTTTTCAGACATATGGTGCAGCTTCCCGCTTTAGAAAATGCGCTCTGCCAGTTAATCTAAGCTGGTAATTCTTGTCGCTGTTTGATTTACGTTTCACATGGCCTAACCCCCTCTGCCTGTCCTTGCAGGGACCAGCTACTGAAAGGTCCATGCGTGTGGTGAGGAACTGTGTGCAAATGAAAAACTACTGTATGAGAGTGTAAGACAGTTTAACTTAGGGCGATTTTTTTTTAAGTTTAAAAAAGTCTTTTACTCTCATTGACTGTTTCTTTCTCAGGCACCTCCCTGGGCATACATCGCTTGTGCGTGTGGCCTTTTCATCTACCAGTCTTTGGATGCTATAGATGGAAAACAAGCAAGAAGGACAAATAGCAGTACTCCGTTAGGAGAGCTTTTTGATCATGGCTGTGATTCACTTTCCACAGGTATTGTAATTTTTAATTGAAGTATGAGGATTAAATGACTGTATTTCAGGGATCAAATCTGGAGTACAGAAAAATGCTTCTTTACTGAAGAAGAGGACAACTGATATTGCGGAATGTATAGATTTTCAGTCCTCCTTTCTGTAGACAGTACCCTTGGTCAACTGAATGTCTCCTCTTGTATTACACCAAAAAAAAAAATTAAGCATGTGACTAATTCAGTCTGAGCCAGCAGTCTTCTGTGTGTGCTTTATCAGAGCCTTGGTTCTAAAAAAATTTCTGTAAGAAGTTATCAGAATGCTCTCCTATATTATTTTAGATTGAATCTGTATAGAGCAATTGCAAGACAGGTATGAAGCCTAAGTAATGGGATGGGAGAAGCCCGAGTTCAAGATTAGAATCAGGTAGAGTTCATTGAGCCAGCCTGAAGTTTAAGCCCATTGTAAAAGAATGATCAGATGCTTTTGGTTACTTAAATTCTAAGCTCTTGTGCTTTAAATTTTTAGGAACACTTTATCAAAGTTGTTTATTTAAAGGGGGAAGGGGGAGCATGAAACTTGAGTGACAGACCTTGGATTTTCTTAATGGTACAATAAAAATTCAGAAAATAAGGAAAAAAGAGTCAAATGCATCTTAGATACATGAGAAAACGCCAAACTCTGGCCGCTGGCTGCAGTTCCGTAGATCACTCAAGTCCCTTGATGTCTAATCCCGTTAAATTCAATAAAAATGTGGAGACTAAGAAACCCTCAACATTGAGGAGCTCTGATAGCTGATAGGAATTTAAATATACATTTTACAGTCTGTAGTTTTTTTAAATGGAAGTGTTAATCTCTTATGTTGGAAATAAAACACATCAGGATACTCTCACACTCCTTCTCTGGTTCCTTTTGTTAGATTTATTTCTGGTAAGGATCTTTACACACCTACACACTTTATTTTTTCACTATGTGACTGATTTTCTTCTGCAGTCTTTGTGGTTTTGGGAACTTGTATTGCTGTGCAGCTGGGAACGAACCCTGACTGGATGTTCTTTTGTTGTTTTGCTGGAACATTCATGTTTTACTGCGCGCATTGGCAGACGTACGTCTCTGGAACGTTGCGCTTCGGCATGTAAGTACCTTGGCTGAAAATAAAACTGAAAGTTAGGCTGCTTTCCTATCTGGTTATACTTTATGTGGTTGTAGTTCAGATCCTTAGAGCAGCAGTAAGTTGTTTATATTCATATACACACATGTAGAGCTTGTAACAGCTGTTACCTGTTGGATCTGCAATTAATATAAATGTTACTTAGCTTGTTTTAGGAGTGGTAAAAAAATCCTTTTGTCATATTAGTTAATTAGGAGCTTCTGATGTGATTTAGAGCTGAATAAAGAAGAGAAAGTACCTGGTGTTTCATCCCCAAGAATGGAATGCCTTTGTTGGGTGGTGGCAGTCTGGCTTTAGTATTCCGTTACCTATCTCTGGATCCTGCTTGACCTGTGATGGTGTATAGTTAATCTTTACTGTTAACCATAACTCTTAAAATATAGTGTATTAATTGACATTGTGCCTACTATTGAAAGTTCTGAATTTACTTTTAGTTAGACCATGCTTTTGTCAATAACGGGACCAAAATTGCAATGCCAAAAAGCCAACAGCTGAAATCCCGTTTACTGCTGGGTGTGGGTAGGTGAGTGAACAGGACACAAGGACTCGGTGAGCTGTGGACGTCACTAGCCTTAATGTGGAAATGTGTGTGTGTTCTGTCTTTGGACTTATAGATGTCTATGATCTATTTTGAGTAAATACACTGCAAAATGATTTTGCACCTGGCAACCTCTGAAATTTGTCCTTAGGTTGTATGGGATTTTGAAACAAGGTGACAACACGCACTGTTTATTTAGAGTCTGTTGTTACTGATCTATAGATACCCAGATACTGCTAAAACAGTACAGCTCTGGACCTCTTGTCAATAACCGCTCTTATTGACAGAATACTAATGCAGCTTCTCTTGAGAAAATTCTGTGTTTCTGCTCAAAAATGTACAATGACAGAGCAGTTTTCAATGTCTATTGGAGGAAGCAAAAAAAAAAATCTAGGCCCTGTTCCAATCCTGTGTGCACCAAAGCAGGTAGAATAGTTTCAGTCACTTCTCCAATACTTAAATCATTAAAGTAAGGCATCTGGCTCAAATCTGGTTCTGTTTTGGCTGCTTACTTTCGTGCTGTACTGAAAGTCTCAACACTGAATGCTTTTAGCTCCCTTTGAACTTTACAGGGCACTGATAATTAAAGTTTTCCCCTTATTGATCAAAGAACCCCAAACAACCCCAACCTTGGCATGTGCTTGACTTTACAGATGCAAGTATCAAACCCACCCAATTTACCTTTGTGCTCCAGACAAATGCGTGCACTACTCCCGATGTTCACCCTAACTCTTGCTTTTTGCTTTTGTGAGGAGTCTTTGTATTTTGGAGACAGCAATTTGCAGCAGATGCTATTGCTCTGCACGGCCTTATATTATGGGAATTTGGTGATCCATCAGGATGTAGTTGATTTAGAGAAGGTAATAAGTACACAAACGTACGTGTATCATTATTTTAGATAATGAACAGCACTGTGTGGTAAACACATCTATTTCTTAATTTGCCGCGTGTCACAAGGTTAATAGACTGCCATAAGCTGACATTTATTTCTGTGGTGAAAACTCTGAGCTTATTTATCCAGTTAATTGACTCTCACTGTATAACACTAGTTTTTTTCTGAAGCTTTCATTTCACCAATCATAAGACTGAAAATAAGTCTATTTATCTACCCTTTCAGATTCAGTGGAGCAAACAGGCTTAGTTATTCTTACTCCTGAGTAAGTGGAATCGGAGACAGCTGTTAAAAGGAGCTGAGAAGGTCTTGGTGCACAGTCGCTTTTTCATGTCTGTGTATCCTATGTAGTAATTCCATGTCAAAAATACGCTGAGGGAGCTGTGAAGAGTAGTGATGTCTTAGGAAACGTGTCAGCATTTCTTACTTGCCTTCCATTCCAAAGAAGCAAAAAAGTGGTAACCAACTGTGTGCTCTTATTATATTTCTGTGATGAGATTATGTCCAAGAAATTCTATTTCATTAGAGATCAATTTAATAAGCAAATTGGAAACGGCTCGCAGAAGAGCAGCAGACTGCTAAAGGGCGAGATTAGTATTTTTCTCCTTACATGCAGCTCAGACTTCAACAGTTAAATGTATAAGCAACTTGGCTTGCTGAAAAACTCCATTGTCTTAAAAAAAAAAAAAGAAAGATATATTAGTGTGTCAAATCAAGTGTATGCTTGCGGAACAGACTGTCTGATTCATATATGCTGTCACTGTACCAGCCTTGACAATTCACTGAAGCTGTGCAGAGAGCACTTTGTGTCAGACTCTGAGTGCTCACCCTGAGGGAGGAGTGAAGAAGTGAGATTGTTTCTGCTAAATTCCTATGGAGTGTTGCAGGTGGAGTAGGAAAACTATTAGTTTAATTGTGCCCAATTACTGAATACATCAACTGTGTTGGTTCTCTTTCTTCCCGCTGACAATTGCGGGGAGCAGCCCTGCCCCATTCCAGGATTACAGAATAATCAGCGGAGGTGGTAAGGTCCTGTGATCTATCTTTGTCTTTAAATGATCATATGGTTGTATTAGATCTTGGCAGCTGATGCAGACTTTTCAAAAAGCAACTTGAGCTGCTTGAGTAGCTCAAAAACATAGCTAGAGGTCAGTATTGCTTAATAATTCTGCATGAGGAAGCAGGAAACGTCTCAAGGCAAGTTGGGCTGGCGACAGTAGAAGTTACTGTAAGTAACATCAGCAGGGAACAGCATGGACAGTGTCGTACGCAGCAGCTTTGTTTAAGAACAAACACCCGACCTGGGCACGGGCTCGTGAAAGAGCAGGAATGTACTGCACACTTGAAGAAACAAGATGATGATTCTGAATTGCAGGAAAACATTTAATATTAAAGCAGTCCTGATACTTTGTTCTCCTGTTCTGTTTTTCAGTGCAGTAGCTGGTTTATCTGGATTGTGGACTTGTCATGCTGCAGTACAGCACGAGCTTTGTTTCAAGCTGTCTTGTACGGGTACAGCTTTGCCATAAGTGAGGCTTCTCTGGTTTGGAAAAAGCGCCTTTTCTTCTGTATGTCACAAAAAATCAAACTGGCCAGCGCCGTTGGACTTCCACATACCCATGTGGAAGCAGATCTGGTAGGAATGCAGTGCAGGAACTCGAATTGTTAGGGAATAGGATGCACAAACCCTGAAGAGAATTTGCCTGCTGTTAGCTGGAGCCCAGTTGTGATTGCTCGCTCTGGTTCTTCCAGACCCACACTTACTCCACTTGGATTCAGTCCTGCACCCGCTCGCTGCTCTGGCTTCGAGAAGTGTTTTAGGAGGTGTCTGTGTTTCCGCAGGTTCAGTGCATATCCAGCCTTACAAGGTCAGTGTGCAGACAGTCTGACTCTGCAGGAGCCGTCTCAAATCCAGGGTAATTAGAAGTGAATCTAGAGCTATCCGTCTCTGTCAGATCTGAGCTGGGTTCTGCACTGCAGCTGGAGTGTCGTCTTGAGACGAGACACAGTGCTGCACAGGTGAAAGCCTTGCATGTTTGGCCACGTTGGACTCGGGAAGTGCTAAATCCTATTTTAAAAACCCAGTGACATGGGGGTGTTGCTGCACTATGGTCTCCAGTATTTCTTCTACAAGTTAATGTATTATCTGGTTTATCCCAACCTTTCTTAATTAAAATATGGAAAGTTGGTGATAGCAGAAATTCTGAGGGTGTGTGTATATATGTGTGTAAATATAAATACACACGAGGTGGAGATTAGTTTCTAAGGATGCTTCATAAAGGCATAGCAGTAAACACTGAGAGGAAGGATCCATTCTTACCAGCTTTCCTATAACAGAAAAGTTAAAAACGTTATTTCACTGTTTGAGTAATAGTCCCTAGAGAAAGCAAAAGCGTTCAAGCTGTCTAACAGAACAGCCATTCTTGAGGAATGCTGGAGAATCTGGGGGAACATTCTTGTTCAGTGACAGTGTAGCAGTCGTACATAAGCAAGAGCCCACTTGCTAAGGGGTTGGTTTAGGAAGGGAGGAAGGTTAATTTGGTTAACCTGAGCCCTTTTGCCAGTACTACCACTGAGGTGTAAAGGAGAGATCAGTAATTGAGGCCGTGTTTCAGAAAGAAGCTAAAATGAAGCCTTCCTCTTTAGCAGTTAGGAAAGGAGTTTGTGTTTTGTCTTGGATAGACGATTCACACCAAATATCAAAATACGGAGCTGGAAGCCTTCCAAGTCAAAGTTTAGCATGTTTTCTTGCTCTTGGGAACAGCTTTGGGATCTCAGGATTACAGTAGGAGATAAGGCAGTAATCTCCATGATTATAGGGCTTAAAACTTTCAATTTTAGGATTTTTTTTCTAACACTTCTTCAAGAACTTTAACACCTTGGTTATTTGCAGAGGAAAGTTTGAAGCTCAGTAGAGTCTCTTTTGGTGTCGGGGGGAATTAGTTTCTCTCCCTTGCAAGAAGGATAGGTTGAAGTCTCGTTGCGGTAGGCGTTAAGTTTGCTGCTTGCAACCTGCCGCCTTCTGCGTGCTGAAGTCACTCGTTGCCACTTGTCAGCGTTTCTCTAGTGCTTGCTGTGTGTCATAAATATGTATAGGTGCCTTGCTACGGCATCAATACATACAGCTGCAATTGCTGAGGGCTGATGTAAATGATGGGGGGGCGGGGGTGTTCCACATCATGATCCTCCTCCTCTTCCTTTCCCTCTCACAAGTCCCTTAACAGTGTTTTAAACCAGGAACCAAGCAGGCATGTGCAGGGCTTCCACTGCTGCTTTTTCTGCCTTCATCATTGACAGATGTTCTTCCTGCTCTGTGAAATGGTGAGCTTCAACATAACAGCCACGTGCCTCACCTTGCTGTCTGACCCGTACAACTTCTAATTTATGTTGATGAGCAGCAAAAGAAAAAATGTGCATATCATCTGAAGTGTATTGCAACAAGGAAAGGAGAAAGTCTTATGGCTCATCTTTCATATTATTTTTACCTCAACATGAATTTCCTGTAGCTGGGACTAGTTTTAATTTGCTTATACTTTTCTTCTGTACAGTTTGCTTTATTCGTGCTATTTGTATTTCATTATGGCCAAGTAAAATGCTGGGTTGGAATGAGTTAAGATTAGATTCCATAATAACCTTTAAAACTAAGCATTTGGACTTCCAGCATGTGACTTTTAGCCTTTTTTTCTCTCGTGTGTTATGATGATGAACATTCTTTTCTTGCTGCAGTGGTTCCCTTAAGAAAACAATCCTTTGTCTCGTGCTCGGATTCGTAGCTCCTTGCCCAGCCTGAGTAATCCCACTTGCACACTTGGTGGATATGGAGAAGACAGATGGAAGAATCATCGTCTCTCAGACTAGAGTGCTGCTGCGCAGAGCATTAAATGGTAGACATTGTCCCTTGAGCTTCCCAGCCTCGTAACTTCTGTTTTCTGATGAGGCAAGAGTGTTTTTCTTGTCTGCTGTGTTTTGCTACACGGGACTGTTGCCAGGAATTCTGTGTGCTGGGGAGGAGGAGGAGGATGGTACATGAATGCCCCCGCTTTAGTTTCACACAGTATTGAGAAGAAGCTGTGTTAGATCAGCTGAATTGGTAGTGATTACTTGATTGCAGAGCAATCTCCAGCGTAAGTGTGTGTTTCCTGTTGTTCTTGGTTGGTTCGCTTTCTCAGGAAATCTCTCAACTTTGAATTAAATCCTTTTGGTTCACAATTCTGGACAAGGAGAATTGACTGCAGCTGTCTCTAAACTCTGAAACTGGATTCAGTGGTGGCCCTTGTTAAGGTCTAATGGCTTGTTTAATCAAACAGGACCTCAAAAATTGCCTGTGGAATATGCTCAATAAATTAGCACTGACAAGAGTATATGCTGGATGCATAACTAATCAAGTGTGTGTTAGTTGGCTCAGGACTCTTACCAGCTTGACCAGGGAACCCAGCAGAGCAGACTGCATACAAAATAAGACTTGTCACTGCCGACATCAAAGTAGAGTTAAGCACATGCCAAGGCCGATGGTCCCCTCTTAAGCTTTCCTGGATAATGTTTAAAAAATGAATCCATGTCTGAATTACAAACATCACTTAGAGTAACATAAGAAAAAAAGGAAAAGGAACTGCAGCTGTGCACAAGTACCGAAGTTGGCTGTGTTGCTTGTAGATGTGACTTTCTCTTCCTGTATTCCCCAAAATACCAGACGTTACCTTTTCTAACTGTATCATGTGCTCTGGTAATTAAACTGAGAATGCTGATTAGACTGAAATTCACTGTACCCTCTCGCCAGGCATGGGACTGCACATCGTTACTGCCCTCCTTAAGCTCTGTCAC
>Ga0181612_134870_pt1 | contig 12086 bp, 7 predicted proteins | sample HoacroProtozoa21_FD_119630 | JGI IMG/M metagenome (GOLD analysis project Ga0181612, IMG submission 119630) | Hoatzin crop microbial communities from Cojedes, Venezuel. Combined Assembly of Gp0051906, Gp0051904, Gp0051908
ACCCTGACCCAGTTGCAGATGTCCCTTCTCACTGCAGGGGGTTGGGCTAGATGGCCTCTGAAGGTCGCTTCCAACCCAAACCATTCCATGATTCTAGGATAACCTGGCTTACGGTGGATCTTCTGTTCTAAATTACAGAACAACTAAGTAAACTCATTTGGGTATAGAACATTTGAAAATGCAACCGAAGGGTTTATGCACATGGATGGTAGAAATGTTTTTGCTTAAATTTACCTAAGAAACTGGATTAATTGTATGTTAAAGAGTGCAAGACCCATGGATTTTATGTTAAGAAGTTGAAACACCTTTATGAGAATTTGACAACTGAATTAGTATCTTGGTTGCAAAATAGGCAAGGACAGAACAGAAACCTGTTTTAAAAGGCTGTATAAAATAAGTAGATCATACTTCATTTGTGCTTTATTACTGATGTATGTTTGTCATAACAACGCTATCTTAGTATCAAGGATCTGGGACCTGGAGTATTCTGCTTGTTTCATGTATTTTTTCGTTCTTATTACCAGGCCTTTTTTTTTTTTACCCCCCTCCAATGAATAGCTTTTACTACTTATGTTTGTGGCATTTAATGCCGTCACTCAAGGCCTCCCCTCAGGTATGTAATATGTGCAGTGGCCATATTTCATCCTTATACTTGCTAGCATTTGAGGATTTCCTGCTGCTTTGGAAAGGACTATGCATTTGTCACTTTTTTGATGTCATGAGACATGGATGAGATCTGAACAGAAACTTGACATCTAGTGTAGTCCATCTCTAAACCCTAGTTTAGCAGGATGGTTGATCACCTTGGTCGAAGTGCTCATTCCTAGCTCCTGAAGACCAATGATATGCTACTGTCCGGATGCAACCAGCCAGATGGTCTCTGGTAAGATGGACTGCTTCATTCTTCAACAAGTATGGCATGTCCTTCAGGTCTTAGGAAAATTTCCTCAGTTGCAATGCATTCTGCTAAAGTGAAAGGCCAAACTTTTAAATAAGTGCCCCCAGTTTCTCTGATGCTGCATGACTGCATCAGCTACCTTGGCACTAGCATAGTCTGGCAAACCTTGCACAATTTGATAGTCATTCAATATTATTTTTAGCTGGGACTTCTGTAAGCAGAGCTCTCTAAGAGTCACCTTGTTTGGAATGGCAGACTCCTGTTGCCTGTCATTTGATGGCTGGGGTGGTAAATCAGCATGCCAGAGGAAAGGAAGCCCTTTATGCCCCATTTGCCTCTGTGTCATAGGAAGTCAAGAGCACAGATTTTCTAAATGTAGGAATATTAAGAGGATGAAAGTTTTGAACTTATTCCTTTGCTTCCTTCCAATTTTCTGTAGTGAACCATCAAGATTTATTTACTTGCTACAAATAAATGCAGTGCAAGTTCAAGTTAATTCAAGTAATATCTTTGTCTTTTCCACCTCTTCTCTCCCCTACCCCCTGGAAAGGACCACAGTCTAGATAGCAGAAGCCTAAAGTGTTTTCTCTTCTTTCGTCTTAGCAAAATAATTATGCTGTCCTTGGTGAAGCAGGACAGTTTTCCAGAAGTGACCTGTTCTGTGGTTTTAGTCTGAGAACTGGAGCACCTTAAGGGCTATGCAACAATAGCCCTGGGTGCACTAACGGACCTTAATGGCCCTGTCCTTCTTCTTCTGGGGCCTTCACTGCAGCCTACCCAAGAGACGTATTTCAGCTGAGGCCTGGGTCTGCAGTCCCTGTCTGAGCTACATCACAGGCATCCTGACGTCCATCTCCACCAGAGCCATGTCTGTGACTGGCCGTGGACCCCATTGATTCAGACTTCCTGGCCTGAGCGTGGAACCTGCCTTATCACCATGGTCGTGCCTAATCATCACTGAACTGCGTATGACTCTTGGTTACCCTCACCAGACCTGATCCTGACTCCAAGCTGTGAATTAACTTCCTGGCTCAACCTCAGATTTGCGTCATCACCATGAACTTTGCTGATGGTGTAGACCCTTGGTTGAAAACTGGCTATCATCTCTGGGTCTGCCCTGCTTGCCATGCTTGGGGACTGTGGGATGGGGCCATGGCTAGCGAGGAACCTTCCTGATGGCCATATTCTTATGCTCTACTCTCTGTCCCTCAGGGAGCAGCCAACCTTCAGTGCTCATTGACACTGTTCTTGATTGAGATCTTTTTTATTATACCTAAAGATAGCTCATTGTACTGTCTTACGATTTTTCTGATGGCAGATTCAGCCTCCAGAGCAGTTGAGAAATCATCAGTATGGGCAATGGTTTTGTACAGCAGTATTTTTGCCATTCTTGTTCTACACAGAAGGAAGCATGAGGCCGTGTTTAGGAGCTCAGAATCTTTTCTTACTCCTCTGTATTTGTTTAGGTCCTGACCTCACCTCTATTTAGAGCAATATTTGCAAAGTCAGCTCATTACCACATTGACAATGGCTGTATGATCCACTGTGCCTCTCTGTAGCCTCTGTACCTGCCTTTCTGTCTCTTTTCAGAAATTCTTCTCACAAGATAGTGCTTTAACAAGAAGTCAACGTGTCCTATTATTAGGAGACTCTGCGGAGGTCGTGTCGATGTACGCCTGTAGCTAAAGATTCTGCTGCAGCTATTTCCTTCTACAAGGACTATGTGAATTAAACTTAGATGTGCAGAAGAAATTAAGTTTAGAAGAATGATAGCAGCAAAGTGCAGGTGGTTCAGGAGGGAAGCTGGTTTGTATCTGTTAACTTGCTACATGCTTCCTTCTATTCTGCAATTAGACTGGAATGCCATTGCCAACTCTGATTTGTGTCCAGCTGAGATCGGCTTCATATACTGACACCCTGTGCGTGGTCCTCTGTGAACTGGGTAGGGTGCTGTCAACAGCTTTAGACCATTTTCATCACAGAGGGATGTCTCTCTTTCCATGTGTCACCTGGGTAAATGAGTTATGTGAGTTCTGTGACGTAACATAGGTCATGATCCATCCAGCAACTTTTTCAGAGTAATCGTACACTACTCTGCGAGTAGGGCTGATTTTCTTCCAGACAGATTCATGACACGAAGACTTGGTTGAACGTGTATCACAGTGAATCCTCATGTCTGTTTCACAGCTGTCCACATGGAGGCCTGTACTCTTCATGACAATCTTCTACAAGATTATAAAACTGTTCCCACATTTTCTGTATGTCATCTCGCTGTCTGCTTAATGGTTTTCTGTTACACAGTTCTGAAATGTTTCTGTCCTGTGGCTGTCCAGTCAGGTCAATGTCTAAGGAGAAACGCCTGTTCATTCCCCTCTGCTAAAAAAGAACTGTGATATGCTCATTCAAGCAGCCTGGTCAGTGGTCTTCAAAGTTGAGTGCTGCCATCAGTATTCTGAAAGCTAACAATCTGGGACATATATAAGATCTTTCAATCAAACTTTGGATTCTCAGGATACTACTTGGTCATCAAGCACTAAAGAAATAAGTTGTCATTTCTGGGAGACAATAAAACTCTGGACATGGAAATGACCGTATGTAAAAGGAAATTCGTTTCTGGAGGTTCCCTCTGTCCAGTTCTTCCAAATGTTGCTGTGGATGATGTAAGCAGAATTGAGGTTCAAGCTAGCATCTTCCAAAAGTTGGACAATCCAATAACATGCTTTTGTTAACCAAACCCACAAAAAATAGCATCTGCCTTACATAAGCATTAGTCTATGTCTGTGTTTCTGGCATTTTTTATGCTTCTGCAGCTGTAAAGACTGCACTTTTTAGTAAGGCTCATGATTTCTGTATGAGTAAAAGCAGACGGAACAGTGCCTTGCAGTGATAGTTCTGGATAAGTCAGGTGGGTAGGTCAAAGATTACCGCCCTGAGTCAAGAGCCACAAACACTGCGAGCTGTGCAGAATAGCCCATGACTTTATGTGAGCTGTGTGAGTCAGCTGTTGAGAGCTGTTACTGGACCAGCACTTGTCCTTTCGAACACCTATTGCATTGTTGCCATCAATTTTGGTTGCCAGGTTGAATGATACATCAGCATGGTCTGTGCTGATTGCTAATGTGTGGGTATGTGTCTTGACCCATACATAGTGTTGTTACAAAAAGCTTGTCTAAACGATGCATGAATCTTTGTCCCATGCAGATCTTTGGTATACTTTCTTGTCAAATGTAAGTCACATGACATTTTCTTGATCACAGCAAAGCCTAATGGAGGACAAAAAAAAATTTAAGAATGCGTTACCCGCATTATATGGAGCTCTCTGTAAATGCCATATAGGTATTTAGTTGGTGGTTTGGCTGGTTGGTTGGTTGTTTTTCTCCTTCCAGAGAGGTCTTGGGATCTGGGTTGTGTGATGCATCCCATCTGAAGGATTCTCTGCCATACAGCTTTGGTGCAAGATGATCATTCATCCTGCTTTCCCAAGCATCAGCAATTCTCAGAGAATAATATTTATTACATGGTGGTGTAATCTCTCCTTTCTGTTTTCTAATGCCTTTATCTTGACCATCTTCTGGTCACAGAGGTTTGCACATTGCTTTGCGTTGAACTGGTTCACCACGTTCTCACTGCCTGTAGTTTGTAGGTTTCTGAGGAGTTCCAAATCTGACTGGTTCAAGGGGTTTCAACTTTATGCTTCAGGCCTTCATGAGCACACTTAAACCACTGTTCTCTTACCTCCTTTCCTCTTGACTGTGAGGGCTGACTGCTTATCAGATGGCAGCGCATAGGTTTGTGCCTTTTTGTCAAAGACAGAATTTCCTCTACGCTTACAGCCATTTATTTCTTAATTTTATATCAGAGTTCTATGTCAGCCATGAAATTAACCCAGTATTCTTCCCTACCTTCATGCATCTAGAATTTTGTCTATATTTCACAACCTAGAAGTCTGAAGGGCTTTTCTAGATGTTTGTAGAACATATGTAGTATTAAATAGGAAACCTTTGCTCTGATGATTATACAAGTGTTTGTTTGTGTGTACTGTAGTATGCTTTGTCATGTATTGAAGTGTTCTCTGAACTTCCCAACGGCATGAAAAAAGGGGGATCTTTGAATGTAGTATCTTCAGCTTCCAGCTGAAATAGACTTTAGATGGTCATTAAAAGTAAAAATAAAAGTTTTGACCTTTGTCTGAGTTTCCTAATACATTCTAAAATTAATATTACTGTGGTATACCTTTGGCTTCTAGGTCCACTTCCCTTCAGTCTAATGAGGACAATATCACTTGGGGCAATTCGGTACTTGGAAGGTTCTTTTGTTCTTCAAGAGAAGGGGCAGGAGCATCACAAGGTTTTCAAATTGTAGGAGACAGAACTAATGCTCCATTGATTTTTATGATGTGATTTGTGGTTCATACATCTTGGATCTGTTATTTCTGACTATCTGCAGACTCAGGCAGTGATTTCATGTCACTTAGACTCAGTTTATATTATCTAGTTTTCAGGTAAAGGAGAAAAAAATCTCTGAATAGAAAAATGTCTTTTTTTGGAAATTTAAGACTTCAATTTGGAAATATGGTGATATAGATATTATTTACTTGTTATTCAGAGAGGAAAGGCACTAACAGAGGCAATTACGCACAACACTTTCTTTTGCCATTCTTAGAAATGCAAGGGACTAGCACGAATACATCTGTTTCGAACTTTGAGGAAATTCAGATGTGGATGGAAAACTCTCAGTTCAATCTCTAAGGCTGCAAAACTGGAATAGCAAATTAGGGAATTTGTATTCAGAGATCAGCTCTGCTACTTAGATCTATGTCTATTTAAAAGTGATTTGTGAATACGTGAAAAAAATATCTAGGAACTTTGAGGAAAAAGGGAGGTACTGAGTACTTCAAAATTGCAAAGGTAAGAGAGATTTGACACATAAAAGTACATTTCAATCCATTTCTATTTGTTTTCGTCTTTCAGAGCTTCCCTTTCAAACTACTCTGGCTCTCACTCTGACACTTTCTACATAAACTATTCTGCTGATGTTACATCTGCAACAGAACTGCATAGGAATATGGTATCAGCTCACCACAATTTGCACAGAAGTGCAAATTTATTACATTTAAAGAAGTTATAAAATTAAAATACTTAAAACCATGTCATTTGGTAATACTGAATTGGAAACAGCTCACAGTCTTTCACAGTCTGACTGTGCTTAAATCAGAGTTCCCTGGTTGATGTGACATGATTATATGTTACGATTACAAGTGTTAACCTTTCAAAATAAAATGTTCGGTTTCTTCTTTAAAATACCAAATGCTTATACATATAATACTTGCTGATATTTGTTCACTGACAGTCTCACTTGTTTTCATACCCCACATATTTAAAGTTGTGGAGTGTTAGATTGATGTTTCTTTTCACTCAAATGTCATATTCATCAACTGTATTGTGCTAGCAGATTGTTAAACAGACAAGGTGACTTGCAGAGTGACAGTGTAGTGATGTGATGTCCCAAACCATTAAAATATAGTAATGACGTGGTTTTTTCCTTTTGTTCAATCAGTTTTTGCAACACAGTGGTTTTTCTGTAAAACACAGGTGAGAAGGTTTCTGAGTATATCTGTTGCTTGGAAAAAATCCTAGTTAATGGATAACAAAACCTGGAATTTAGTTGTAACTTCCCAAATATTTGAGAAATGCCAAAGATTTAGGAAGAACTAACATAACAGTATTTTATAATGAGGAAAGGATAACATTATGCTATGACAAAAATGAATTCACTTGATACATACTTTCTTACATAATTGGTTTTGCAGGATAATGTTTTACGCAGTAGTAAAAGGTATTTTATGATTTTACTTGAATAGCTTCCCAAGACTACCCCAAAGAAGGAAGAAACTTCTGCTTAACATCGTATCAACTCAAATGTCTTTCTCAACTTATCAAACTCTTCTTACTAATGGAAGAAAAAATTAAAGAGCTCTTGGCAGAAATTCTTTTGGTGCCTTCATTTACGGAGAAGAGTAAGGATGTTCAAGGTAATTAATGCTTTTCCTTATTTACTGATTCTGCTTTGAGTAAAAGGATAATTTTATATGATTTTCAACATTAATCACCTAATTTATGTCATGTATTTTATAAACAATTTTATTACCATATGAACTGAAAATATTTTTAAATATGCGGATATATATTTGACCACAATGACTTGTGGAAAAGAACTGATGGTTGTGTGTAAAGATGTGACATACAGTAGTTATTGATGGAGAATCATAATGAAAAGCTATCAAACACTGTAACATAATATCTCCTGTTGAATTATCTGTAAAATCCTGTATTTCATGTAGGGCAAAACAATACATGGAGTCTGAATTCTTTGAAACTGTGACTGTTTCTGAACGTGTTCTTGAAAGCTGCCATTTTCAAGAGAGAAAAATACTGACTTGAACATCAGGTTAATTGATCTTAGTATACAAGTAGCTAAATATTTTAGTATATAGTTCTGCTTTAACCTGTAGTTCTCACAAACTGGTATGTGCTATGTTTACTATCATGCTTATCCCTCTGGCTTCAGCGGGTATTTTGTAGAAGTAGGCTCTACATCACAAAGTAAATGGCTTCACGATCAAGCCTCAGGTTTGCATTTGCTTTGGATTCCAAGCTCACTCTCTTTTTCATCTCATTACATTCATGTCATATGAGGAGAACCTGAAATCCTGAAAATTCAACTGAATAACACCTTCCAGGTGACAGTATGCTCATACATGTTCTTCTGCTCTGCTACTTCTGCCAGTAGAGAGATTCCAGGTCACCAGAGAGCAAGTGGTTTCAAGAGCTTTGATTATATTACAGGAAAGGATCAGACCAGAAATGAGGCCAGGCTGCTCAGGGAGAGAGGGTAGGTGGAGTCGAATATTTGATATCTCTCTAGTCAAGCTGCAGGCAGAGAAGGAAGGTGTTTGGGGAATGTGGTCTCGAAATACTAAATTGATAAAAAGTGAAAAAGTATGAAATAGGAGAGTTCTGAGGCTTGCATTTTGTTGATAGATTCTTCATCTGAAATACTGACACTCTGAAATAAAGAAATACAGGTTAACCTATGTATTTTTAGAATATACGTCAAAGCTCAAATAGAATTTGCATTCAGGTTCCATTTTTGCTATTGCTTTCAATGTATTTCTGCCTCCTTTAAGCTCTCCGTTTTACCAGTTCCCAAGAAATGTTAAACTATTACATGCTGTTTCACATTTTATGGCCTTGATCCTAAAAAGAGGTATAACAGTAAACTTACGTGGAGGATAGCTTATACATTCCATAAGGGTAGTTTTAAGTGTTATTTTTATTTGCATATTCTGTGATAGAACATAAAAAAATTGAAAAACTCTTGAATGGCAAATTTATTTGAAGTGTTTAACTAACTACACTTTAAGACATGTGATCTCCAGTAATTCAGAGATCTTAATGACTGCAAAATTAACAAGAAGTATTTCACTTTCCAGTAAGTGTATTTAGGACTTTATCCTGCAGGCATTTCTCCAAGTTTAATTACATTCAGAACTGTTCCTCAAAATTGTGTTAAGCCTTCTTCTTTGAGGAATACCTTTTTAGAGTAACCAGGTCTATGGCAAGTAGGTACTTAAGTGGTACCTCTACATAATCAAATCTGAAAGGGAAATGTTACCAGACCTTGTTGTAGGAGTCAGTCTTCTGGGTAGATGGCCTGTTCTAAAGAAACTGTAAAATTACTTTTACCCTAAAGCAGAGGTGAAGGTAAGTCTTTCATAGGTGATGTTAGTGAAGTCATCAGATATACCTTTGTTTTTAGTGTTGCTGTTCTGATCAGGTGGTTTTATTCTCAAAACTTTGCTCAGTAATATCAGTTTCTGGAGAATATGTGAAGAGAAGACGTGGCCAGAGAAATTTTTTTTAAAAGTCAGGCTAGAAGAGGGGTTTGTGGGTGTTATTTTCACTTCGTATTGTCAGAAATCTCAGTTGTAGTGATGAAGTGAAAGATGATTTGATATGGGAGAATGAGAGCAATGTTCCCAGTAGTTGCGGGATTTAAGGGATTTAAGATTTTCTCTGCTAATGTCCTATATTGGGATGATATTCTTATTTTTTTCACCGATGAAGGCTGAGTTTTGATGAGAAGGATTTCTTAGAATGCTTGCTTTATTTTCATCAGAACACATTATAATGTGTGACTAAAAAATACAATGGCCATCTTCTGTATTTATTTAGAAGACTTCTTACTAGAAATCTGTTTAATTTAACAGAATATAGAGTGCAGATCCATTCAAGGCAGCTTTAAATTGACTCAGGGACCAGTATAAGGTTCACAGGGTAGCACAGGCTGCAGAACCAGCTTAAGCAGCAGAGCAAATTAGCCCAAATTGAACTGTGCACTGCTGTTGCTAGAGCACTACCTGTACTCTCTCTCACTGGTTTAAAGCTAGGTTGGGTGTATCTGGACTACCCTGCAGTCACTGCGGTGTAGGTATGTCTGAAGTACCAGTCCTCTGCAAGTAGTACTGCTGGTAAATTAAGGGGAGATGGCCATTTCGTAAAAGGTAGGCTAATATCCAAGTGAGCTAAAGTTTCCCTAGGCATCACATAGACTGGAACCTTGCACTTACTTCCTTTTCTTTTTGGTTGCTTTTAGTATTCACAGGAGCCTTTTTATCTATGTAACTCATGCAGAGATGCAACAAAAATTATGTTTTTTCTTGTGCTTGTGTCAAGTGTTGCGTTTATGTGTATAGCTGTTTCAATGGCAGTTTTAGTTGATTTTTGTTCAGCATATCCCATAGTACTTCAATCTTGATATATAGAACATGTGTAAAGTTCTATCAGAAACAAAGTAGTTCTTTGGATGGTTCCTCTTTTTAAATTTTTTTTTGTCCCAAAGATGGCATCTGAGTTTTATCTAAACCAGACGGTTTCTTGGCCCTCATTTTTCCCTAAACCCAGCGATGACAAAGAGCAATGGCTGCATAAATTGGATGTAAGAAGAACACTTAGGGTTTATCACAGAAGAATCAAAGATTTCATATCTTCTGACAGATTGTTTGTACTCTTAGGGGGTCTTAAGAGGGGTCAAATGGCTTCTAAGAGTTCCTTAGCTAGATGGTTAAGGGATTGTATTAGGGAGGCGTATGTAGTTAAGGGTAAAGAGGCTCCCAGGGTTTGTAAAGCTCATTACACTAGGACTATAGCTGCTTCTTGGGCGGAGAGGTCGAAGGCTTCCACATTGGAAATTTGCAAGGTGGCCACCTGGGCTTCTCTTCATACTTTTTCATTGCATTATCGCTTGGATGTAGTCTCTTCTGCGGATTCTGCTTTTGGTAGGAGGTTGCTTGTGAACCAAAAAAAGAACAGTGAAGAAAAGAAAGACATGTAGTTCACAGTTCTAGCTGGCAACAAGACAAGTTTCTTTGCAGTGTGCACAATGGAATCCTATGAAGACCAATTTAGGTGGTTGAAAATAGATGTTAGAGGGAACTACTGCCTACCAGTGTTCTCTGATGGTAACCCCATGGCAGACAATAGCACCAAAGGAAACAGTGAACCAGAGTGAACTCTGTAGGGAGATGGATGTAGAGATTTTTCTTAGGTGATACGGGCACTACTCTGAGTTCAGTTTGAGAGTTCTGTATCCGGCATCTTCTGGAATATATTCAGAATCCTCATTTTCCCAAACTGTTTTGCACAGATAGAAAAAAATTCTATGGATTGCATTTTCCACTCTTAACTACTTTTCACTGTTCTCCATCCAGTTCTTCTTGATTTTATTTTTTGACTTTCCTTTACCAGACCTAACTTAGCATGTATTCCTCCATGAGCAGTATCTACATGCCAAGATTTACACTTGACTTCAAATTATTTTTGCGTTATCTAAGCACAATTTTTAAAAGGTTGTATAAATACACATCTACTACCAATGTAGTGTTCAAGTTTTCTCTTAAATAAAAGGAGAATATCATGAAAAGTTCTCAGACAAATAAATGATGATGTGGTTTTGTTCCATCGCTACACCCTAGTGTGGCACCTAGACAAGACTGCTACTCTACCTTTCTGAGGAAAGTCATCCATGTTTTTCTAACATTTACAGAACACTTATTCTCAGTGTTGTCTAATGTTGCTTCATTCCACTACAAGCAATAGATCTCAGAAGATTAAAGGAGTAAGCACCTCGTTTTTTTTCTTGACTAGACATTTAACCCTCTCTTCTGCTGGTATTTTGTCATGCCCACTATGATGAGATAATCTGCTTCCCTATTTACATTCAGTTGAAATTCCTGAGATGTTCTGACATACCTAGTACGTGCAGCATCACAGGAGTTGTTCTCTTTGAAAGAATCTGGAACGTTCAGCTGCAGCCAAGGGTTAAGCAGGAGATTTTGGTTCAGAATCCTGCCAAATTGCATTCTCTTCCCATCTTTAAGGTAGATTTCTCTTCCCTCTGGCTTTTCAGAAGCCTCTTGTTGAGACTTTTAAAAAATCAAAAACATCTAACGTACTTTCATCTGTCTCTCACTTTTTTTTCCATTCCAGTGAGAAAGGTGAGCTTTGGACAGATCAGATAATGAGTACCAAGAAAAGCTTTTTCCAGTGGAGCTCTTTGAAAACACTGTGGGCAAAGTTGTCAAGCCCTTAGGTTTACAAGCTTTGCCTCAGGGGACTGCAAAGATTTGCAAAGGTTTTTCCTTCACAGCATAAGAAGAAATCCTTTACACTATATCCATTTCTGGAAAGTGTAATAAAAGGAGTATGGAATCAAATTTATGAGGTGCATCCTCTTCATAGACTTTGTAGTAGTAAAGAATCAAGAAAGAAAAGGTGTGATTTTTGCTTTGGTCTCAAATCAAGATGTTCAAGTAGCTTCTTTGAGAAATATATACCTTCAGCAGATCAATCCAAAGTGAAGAAGAAATTTACATTAGGACGGAGTTTGATTTCTGATGTACGTTTTCTGTATTTGTGTTAATACAGGTTTCTCAGTATAGTACAACAAATAAAAAGTCCATTACTGGAGATAGAAAGCGGGAGGTTGTTTAATCTACAGCTAGTCAAATATTTTTTTGTTTCTTCTGCTTATTCATATTTGTGGGGGAGTAGTATTTCCCGTTTCTGCAAGATATATTATTTCCAGTACAGTTTCAATAAAAGTTCTGGCTGAGCCAGATGAACCCAGC
>Ga0181612_181093_pt1 | contig 12086 bp, 10 predicted proteins | sample HoacroProtozoa21_FD_119630 | JGI IMG/M metagenome (GOLD analysis project Ga0181612, IMG submission 119630) | Hoatzin crop microbial communities from Cojedes, Venezuel. Combined Assembly of Gp0051906, Gp0051904, Gp0051908
AACACCTCCAGGGATGGGGACTCCACCACTTCCCTGGGCAGCCTTTTCCAATGCTTTGCAACTCTTTCAGTACAGAAATTTTTCCTAATACCCAATGTAAACCTCCCTTCACACAACTTGAGGCCATAAAACAAACTCTTGCGCGTGCACATGTACATCCCCGTGTCAAGGAAATGTCTTGCACCTGCACACCTTCCACACCACCCTGCAGGCAGCTGCTGCAGCTGGTGCAGGAGCCTGCTGAGGAGCAAGAACACGCACGTCTGCCCGTTATTCACCTCAAAGGAATAGTGGGAGAGCAAGAGTGCAGCCAGCGTGGACCGTCAGAGAAACCCTCAGAGCATGAAGCTCCCTCTCTCCTGGTGGGACAGGCACTGGAAGGCTGGTTGAGCTGCTCTTTGGGCTGGCACATGGACAAGTCCAAGGAAGCAGCCCGAGATGAAGCGACTTGTTCAGAGGAAACCTGCAAGAGGGTCAGCAGTGTTGCTCTGGCTTCTTGCCCAACCTTTCCCCAGAGCAGTGTCTGCCTGCAGGCTGGTCTGCTTTGGAGAGGCAGTGTCTCTAAGCTGAGAAGTTGGGCTGTGAGTCAGTCCTCATACAACCTCTCAAGCATGCAGGAACAGCCATGAGGTATCACCTGAAGCTTGTCCAGGTCCTGCGCTCATTAGCAAACATGACAAGCAGACTTCATGTTTGGTGGCAATAGCTTATTCTTCTGTCTGCTTCCAATCTGATGCATTCAGGTATATCTCATAAATATTATACACTAATCAACTTGAGAGTTAATATTTCTGTAAATCTTGATTTCCAAAGTGCTGTGCTTCACCATAGCAAAAAAAGCATCTTGGTTCCCCAGGTCCTTTCTGCACAGTGTTGGAAGGACCAAAATACAGGAGGAAGGCGTTGCTCTGAAGAGCTTTGCCGAACTGGAGAAGGTAAAGTGAATTGAGAAGATGAGCTGCGGTGGCACGAGGTCACCCGGCAGGTGAACGGGCTATGCTGAATGTAAAACCCACTTACAGCCCTCACCACGTCTGGCCAGCTTACTGCCACACACTGCCTTTTCAGAAATCAGCACGGGATGTCGTTTCCATCATCTCAGTGTGATTAATCCTACTCCATTGTAAAGGGGGGCTTCTGCTGAAATACCAACCATTTGTTTTCATGCGTTTGGCAAAACACCTTTTCCTTTTATTGTCTTGGCCACAATCAGCCCAATTTTTCAGGCTGATTGGGCATTTGGCAGTAATGCACCTAAATGGCTCTCTACTGCTGTATGATATCTGAGCATTGGCACAGGAAGATTTATCGCCATGAGCCCCAGGTAAGGATGCTCCATTTTCCTGCAGACTGATTAGCACTGTCTATTGCAGTGATTTAAGCGTTTATTTTCAAAGAACACGTCTGAAGAGCTGAAATGGAGATACATATTGTCAGCTTCTGGCAGTTTCAGTGCAAACAGCTGCCCTGAAAGCTCTGTGCTGTACCACAAAGAGATGAGCCTCCATGAAAGCTAGTCAATCAAAGGAGATAAATCTTTGTGTCAGTTCCAATTATTGAGACACTCCAGTTAACTCAGGGAATCATAGACATTAGACTGGCTTTAAATGCCCACATGGCTGGGACTATACCATTGCTCCTGGGAGGCAATTTCACTGTCTGACAGATCAAGAGGTTTTTCTCGGCTAGTTAATTCCAATTAAGTTTTTTCCTCTCAGTTTCATCCTACTATCCATTATCCTCAGTCAGCTACCCTTAGCAACTCCTCTGCTGCCATGCTGCTCCTGCTAAGAGTCCTGGAAATGGTGACATTCTTACAAGTACCTGGTGATGACACCCATGAGAACTCCTAGCTAATTCTGGCTACCCAACTTCAGATACACAAGCGGGAAGATGAATTTAGATGGTGTGATGCTAGAAAAGAGCTGCTGCAGAATTATCTCCTGATATTTTTCTAGAAGTCTACAAGCACCAGTACTAGCAGACCTTGCAAGTAAAAATAACGTAACACAAAAAAATGACTCTTTTTTCTGGCATACTGCTGTGTAAATTACAGGGGATTCTACTAAATGATTCCTTTCCTTGCCCCTTCAAAAATTAATGGGAATGGCCGCACACTGCAGAGTGGATGGGACTCACCGGTGTCTTATCTCTGATCTCAGAATGGGCTGGTCACACTGCTGCCCTTCCCTTCACCACACTGCTGTCTCTCTCACATGCTCAGGAAGGCAAATGGAATTAAAAAAATCTGTAAACATATTTCTCCAGCTCAGGAAGGTCAAGGGCTTTGCAAGTTTGGTTCAAGAAACAAGAGGAATTCATCCCTCTTGCCAACACAGCGGCAATCAAAGGGTGTTACGCTCCTCTGAGAAGCAGATGCCCTCACCAGAGGGTGGGTGGACAAAGCCCAGGAAGCAGGCTGGAGCAGTACCGAGGGCACAAACACCCCTTCAGCCAGGGCGATGCCCAGGGGGGATGCGAGCATCGCAGCTTCCCACCCGGAGGGCTGTGCTCTTCACCAGCTCAGGAGAGCACAGGATTGAGTCAACCAGCCTAGCATATAGAAAGAACTCCTTTTCACCCTGGCTCTTGAGAGTTGAGAGCAGGAGCCAGTGCTGTCACAATAGGCTTCAGACCATGGCTGGTGGTTCCTGGGCCATGCATTGCTTGCTCCCCAAGGGCCCTTGCTACTGCTCAAAGCTCAGCTGAGCAGCCACAGAGTCTGTAAGGATTGGCCCAGTGAGTATCAGCTGTAGGAAGTGTAAAGAAAGATGTCTCCATCTGAGAACCAGGGTTAGGGCGTGCTACAACTCGTGAAGATTTGCCGTACGTTCTCGTGAGTACAGCCTCTCCCTAATTCACTGCAAACTTGAGCAGTCGCTATTTATAACACAGATTTTTGTAAGCACGGGTGAAGCCAGCAGCACATTTGAATGGATGGACTGAACTGCAGGACCTGGTCACTTTACGGTTTCCTTGGCAGAGTTTTTATTATTTTGCTTACAATTTTTGCATCAAAACAAATTGAAGCAATGACTTTTTAAAAACAGTCAGGCTTGCCTAAACTCTGGTCAAAAGAGAGTGTGTTAGATTAGAAAAATCTCTGAAAACTGATGTTTCCTTGGACTGCACCTAGGGGAAACCCTGGTGGGCTGCCAGAACAGCAACCCCCGAGGCCAGTTTCATGTCACGATTAGCCCTGCACGTCCTGGCCCTGGCATGCCAGGCAGCTCCCGGGTTGGCAGGGAGAAGATGGCCTGGCCTCCACAGCCTGGCCGCACTTCGACCCAATGTGTGAACCTCAGAAGCTCTTTCCTGCTGCCAGTCTTCTAAACCAGACATTCCTCTTCCAATTGCATTTTTAGCACCTTCACTCAACCATTGGTAGAATTTGAAATTGGCCACTGTATGACCATAACTCATCTCCAGCATACTTCCACCACATCTTAAACACTCACTAGTCTTCCTTAAATCATGAGGGCATGGGCCTGGAGAAAGCAGTTAATACAAGAAGGAGTAAAGTGTTCTACTCATTATCTGCAAAAAGAACATCTACTTTAGCCATTCAAAATGCATAATCAGTTCAGAGGCAGAATAAGCTGATTATGAAACCTGTAGGTATTTTCTCTGGCAGGACAGAGAGGCATATTACTAAGAAAAAGAAAGCTGGAAGAATTCCAAGATTCTCAGTTTATTACCAAATAGCTGCTCTTGGCTAGAACCTCCGTGGTGGGTACAGCAGAATGTACTGAGCCAAGTTCAGCCTGTGTCGCACCAACTAAAGTCCAGAGGAACTGCTCTGAGGTCATCCAAAGTCAAATTCACAGAACTGGGCAGAGGTCCTGCATAGATTTACACCCGTAATTAACTTTATACCTCATGCCGTCCTGCTGAGATCCCAGGGATAAAGTGTGTGCATGGTCAAGCTAAGGTTTGAGCTCCAACCTAGATTTATACCAGCATGAAGGAAAGCACTACCCAGCCCAGTACTGACATTATCCAGGCCAATGAAAAAATGTAGTGGCAGCTGTGAATAGCCTGAAAATCAAAACCCTGGTGGGAGGACCTTCACACAGAGGTTAGGTTTGTTGTTGCAGCTGACTCTGCATCTCCTTTATTTTATTTTTTTCTCCTTTCAGAGATGTTTGACCTTAAATGCAAGAGGATAATGGGTCAGCAGGAGTGTTTATTATGTATGAGCTATTTTTCTTTCATGTTAGCAAAATCCTTTTGTAAAAGTTGGCAGAAGTCCTTGTAACAGCTAAATTTCAGACCCATGGGTGATCTGGAATTTAACATTATTTATGTCTCAGTACAAAAAAAAGCAATGAAAAGGAAGCAAATTCAAATAAAATAATCAGAACACAACTGAGCTCTGGTAGCTTTACTTTTTTAAACCATTCAATCTATCACCACCCTTGTCTTCACTGATGTCGGATAACTGTTTCAGTGGTCCGAGGGCTTGTTATATGGCAGCTGTTTGAGTGTTTGTAGAAATTACACATCACACTTCTTTCTGTATTGTTGCTCAGGCAAGGAGCATGAAGCACTTCACAGATTGAAAGAACCAACTTGCACGGTGGAGCTCCTGTTTACAGGTTTGCCAACACTACCTGGTCACAACACTAGTGCATTAATGGCAGTGAAGAGATTTTGCAGTTTAAATCCTTTGCGCTAAAGGTACAGAGAGGAACACTGAGCGGGGATGAAATCCCACTGCTGCCGTCACCAAGGTCCCACTCCAACCCCTTGTCCCCCAGCCCATGGCTTTTCATTTCCAGACTCTGCAATCCTCACTCGCTCTACGCGATACGTGATTTCTCAGCAATTCTCCTCCCGGCTCCAGGGAGCTATTTGTACCATAAGCGAAACTGCTGAGCATGAATGAGAGCTAAAGTTCAGCCCTTGACTGCCAGTGTTGTCCAGAGTTACATCATTGCAGAGAAGATCACTCCTGAAGAGTGAGGTTGCAAAGAACATTTTCGGGAAAGGGTTATTTGTGTTTGCTTTTCCCCAGAATGGTCCCAGGGTCGAACCCATACTGGTTGCTTTTCTAAGCCTTTCTTATTTTCAATTAACATAACACAAAAAACTAAGGTATAAGTTCTTAAAATACTCAGAAAAGAGGTTTACTTCTTGTCCGTGTTGTTTTGCATTGATTTTCCAAGAAAGTTAAATTTTACAGATACGCAAAGGAGAAAACTCTCAAAAATCTTGTATCATCACAGCCAGGGGCCAATCCTAGTGGCGGGACAAGCTGCATCCACACTTCTCCCTCGTCTGCTCAATCTCCCAGAAGATCTCTCTCCAAACAGATACCACTTCTCGATTCAATGGCTCATCTCTCCAATGCACAGAACATATAGGTGACTAAAACATGAAAGCAAGCAGCACCACACAGCCCCTCCAAAATCTCTCCCTCGGAGCTAGGGGAAGCTGTTATTACTCAGCTTGGGGTAGAGATAAGCTGTTTAAGTTTTGAAGAAGAACACATTTAAATGCACGGTAGCTTTCACTTTGAGGCGTCCTCCCCCTCCAGCATCAGTAGACATTAAATATGTGCATACTTAATGCTCTGCAAGCTCCACAGCAATCAGGTTGGATCAGCAAAGGGAACTTGCCTCAGTAATTCAGGTCTCTGTGTAATGTCAGACCCCGGAGGTACAGCTAGAGTGACATTTTCCAAAGCATCTAAATTTCTTAGACTCTTCAAGATCCATTGAAATTTGCTTGAGGTGAATTTGAATGGAACTTCAATGGGAAGTTGAACAGAATGGGCTCCTGAATCTCTTTTGTCTTTCAGAAGAGGTTAGCTTCTGTCTTTAAATTTTGCAATAAATAACAAGCAGACTATGGTTGGAAAGTTGGGTATAGAGTGGGAGTTTGGATAGCATGATCATGGGTATAAATGAGGACAATTCCTTTGAATATTAAAGGTTTATTTAATGGGGTGCTCAAGGTCACACAGCAAATCAATGGGCACACCTGAATCTTAGCCCCAAGGGCATATTACTTGCATCAGATGCAGGAGCAATTGAGTAATTGCACAGACTTAAAAGCAGCATTACACCAGCTTAACATATGGCTAGAAAGGGGCTTGGGGAGGTTCAGTGATTTGCTGAAGGAGAGGAAGAGTCAAGAGCAATGCTGACATTAGATGGGAACAGCTAATTTCATCACACAGGTTGCCTGGTACTGGAAAGTCAGCTACTAATTCATGCTCCATAAAACTTCTGATTTTAATGTCATAGTTTCCAGTATCTGCTGCTGGAAATACTAAGAGTTGCCCACCTGAAGGACACATCTTACTGACCACTGGCACTGTGTTCGGAGAACCTGAGATGAAAGACAGCCAGCGACTTGGCTCTGACACCCACGCTGGCACAAAGCCGGCAAAGCCTGCTGAGCGGGTACGTCCCTGTGCGTGGCAGTGAGAACGTGCCCCACGGCTGCTGAGCTTCAGCACGAGCTGCTGGCCCAGCAGCGTGCTCACCAGCCCTACCTGACAGCAGCTTGCCTCTCATTTCAGCTGTCAAAATTACATTTACAGTAGTGCAGTGTTTCCCATTTCCTAATTTGGATGTTTCCCTCAGTCCTGTTTCCACTCAGATGCTGAAGTATTTTATGAAAACATCTAAACAGGAAGAGACCTGACCTCTCCTCCCTGAACATCGTGTGCTCTCTTCTCCTGGCAGAAGAAGACGGCCCGTGTGCCAACTGCTAGATGACTCTGGGGCAAACCAAAGGGTGGATCCCATACCTCAGGGCTGCCATGGGCTCTGCTCATGTGCCCTGAAGAGTGTGCACGGCTTGTCTTGAGATGTTGAGCAGTCCTGGGATTTCAAGCCCAGCATGCCACCCTCATTCCAGCTCACTGCCGTGCGGACAATCTGTGCGGCAGGTCATGGAGGAACCACCCCACAGCTCTGAATTCCAAGGAAAAATGCCTCGAGTGGTCTGATGTTGAGCCAGATACTTAGTGCAGGCAGATGTTGCTACTTTCATGTGCACTTTTGCTGGGCACAGAAAGGTTTGGGGGGTTGTTTCCACCTGGAGATCTGCTGGGTCTGGGGCATCGTTGTTGCCTGCTTGTCTGGTAAGCTATGGCCCCTCAAGCAGAGCCACTGCTTTCCCCGCCATCCAGCTGCTTCCAGTGAAGGCCCCGGAGAGGAATTTCTCTTTCCCTGAGACAGAAAAACCCTGCCCCTCAGGAGCCCGATCTGTGCCTGGCGTTCCTTGCCATGGAGACGATGGACGTAGCAAGCTCAGAGCCCCGCTAGCTTTGCCTGCACCAAGCCCATCCCCAACCAGGCTGTGGGACCCACAGCCTCCTGTGGTGTGCCGGGAAGGGGGTCCAGGGGTGCTGCCCACCACCAGGCTCCGGACCCTTTCCTCCAAAAGGCCGTGCCACTCCCAACAGACACCGTGCGGTGGGGTGTTCAGATCAGGCAAATGCCCTGGCACATTGCATTAAAATGTTCAACTGTTGGGCGAATCTCTGAAAGTAGAGCCCAGAATTGAACTGAAAAGGCAGCTTCCTTACAGCTGGTAAGTGCAGACTTTCCTGGTACCGGCAGATCCCAGCTTCAGGGAAATCACCACGAGTCTGTACGAACCCGGCTGGCAAGGGAGCGGGATCAGTGGGAAGAAGTCCAATTCTGAGCTCAGGAGGAAGAGAAGCTGAGGCACTTCACCTCCAGGAGTATTCACACAGACTTCGGAAAGGAGCAAAGCAATGCCAAAGCCTCCACCAAAGCATCCAGCTGCACGGATGGCTGCTCCGGGCAAGTGGCTGGGACAGCAAGCTGCCTGCCGTGCAGCCCCCATGCCGGGTGTCCCCCTCATCGCCTTCCTCCCGGCAGCTGCTCCGGAGCCATGCTAACCATACTGCTTCTCCAGCATACCCTGGACTTTACTTGGCCAGCTGGATTCAGCTCTTTCACTGGTGCAATCTATTTATGTGAATTTTAATTATTGGGTTTTTACCCCCAAGAGTTGCTGTCCCAAGTCCCAGAGTCATGCTACAGAAGCAAACCTGTCAGGCAGTGCCAGCCTCCCAGGACACCAGCAGCTCCACGGGGAGAAGGCTTCCTTCCTCGTCCTCCAGCAGTGACCAAGGCTCTCGGTCTAGCCTGGCGTGTGCTGCACCACCGCCTCCTCCATAAGCGCCTCATGCAGCCTTAAGGCACTCGGGCGGGACAGCCCAAAGAACCTTTGGCTGGTTTTCTTGGTGTTTACATGCATCTCACCTCTTCTTCTCACTGTGTGTATCCTGAGCATCCATCCTCCCACCCCCACTGAAACAGGGAAACAATGCGTAATTTACCCAGAGCTGAAGCTGGACTCCAACGCCCCAGCGCCAAAGGGTGGTCCCTCACCAATAAACCCTTCCTCTCCGGAGGAGCAAATTACTCCACGCAAAGTATCTTTTGCTGTGACAGTTCTTGTGGGTGGACTGGAATTATCATAGAATTATTAAGGTTTGAAAAGACCTCTAAGGTCATCAAGTCCAACCTTCAACCCATCAGCACCACGCCTACTAATAGGGTGGCTAATGACAGGGTGACTCAAGTCTCACACTCCAAGCAGAAGGCAGCACAGTAAGTATTTTGGGAGACTCCTAATACTGAGGCACAGTTGCTGTGACTAAAGAGGATTTGTACATGTTCTGGACCTGTGCCATGGTGGGGAAGGGAGGAAAGCAATCCCAGACAAAGAAAAACAATAAATTGTTATTGGTCGGAAAGATTCATGTGGTAAAAATTAATAGCAGTGAGCAGTTTGCAGCTATGCCCCACCCATCTTTGTCACAGAGAGAGAACGGGCTCCTCCGTGTGCGCGTGCGGCATGACGTCTGACATTCATGTCACAAGCTGCAATTTAAATTTCCCCAAGTTCTTTGCTTAAATGTCCTATCAGTTTGGAAGCTGTTTGAGGAAAATCCCTGTGATTTCTCCTCTGGCTGCTGAATCAGCTGTCTAGCTTCTGTGATTAGTAGCCTAATCAGTTAAAGCACTGACCACACAGAGCCCTCTGCTACACTGACATGATGAGATGCACTGGGTCCACAGCCTCAGTGGTGGCTGCAATAGCGAATCTGCTGCGGATTGAGGGCACTGAGGTTCAAAATGAGTTTTCTTTCTATATGACTTCTGAAAAAACACAGGCTTTTTAGGAGTGCTTTTATTAGAGTATGGACCCTTTTGAAAAACCCTTCTGCCCTGTGAGAGCATCTTCACACGCTGACATGGCAGGTAGAGCCAGTAAGGGAGCAGCCCTGTTTTCTGGACATGGGGAGAAGAAAAGAATTGAATACATACACACACATGGAAAAAAGTGTCATTTATGGAGTGAAACATTGCTGTTCTCCATTTTGGCAGTGGTGTCTGACAGGGAACTGCTCACCTCGGCCAGCCTGGGAGCGGGCTCTTGGTCATTCAAAGTCACTTGTAGAGCAATTCTCATAGCACAAAAGCATGTGAGCTGGGCTTGGTGTGCAGCTGCTGTTTGGAAACGCAAATCTACTACTCATATCTTGAGGCATCTACGCTAGTAAGGGCTCCACTGCGTGTGAAGGTCCCCAGGTCACGAGCTCCCTGCTCAGGCTGGGCAGATCCTAGTCTCGACATCAGTGACACTACTGAACACGAGGAAAGAATACCACTGCCCATCCCAGGTAACACCTGGATGTGTCATTTGTTCAGCGTGGGACTGGCAGAAGCACGCTCCTTTTTGATGGCAAATGAACACAGCAGAGTGATGCCATCATCACTTCAGTAGCTACACTTCACCAAAGAACTGCCTGGGTACGGGTGGTGGTGTGGCCTCGCCAGTCTGGTTCTGTACATCAATCACTTCCACCAGGAGGTCTGAAACGCTGTCATTCATTTATTTATTCAGCAAAGGCACTGCACTCTGATCTACCTCTAGTTGTTTAATATACCGTTTTTTTATAAAACCATAGCAAGTTTAGAAGATGACCTGCCTGTATCACCTATCTCATCACCAGCCTGCCCAAACCCCACCACGTACATATTCCACTACTGCTCAGCACAACGTTCAATGAAAAAGCACACGAAACGAACGTTCCCTGCGCTGCTGAGCTGATTAAAGATTCAGCTCAGATGATGGAGGAAGCGCAGGGTCCAGCACGGTTTCCTGGGTGCCTGTAAATAGGGGTTTGATGGGGTTTAGGCAGAGGTCGATACCAGAGAGCTGCACGGGCTCTGGACTCCGTTTGCCTCGTGCTGGAGGGAACAGGACCGATGGCAAAATGTGTCCCCCTTAGAGCAGAAGCTTTTGGAACCTCCTGCTAAATTAACTGAAGCTGAGGAGAGTTTGCCGCTTGCTGCAGTGGGAGCAGGGCCACTGGATGCCTGCTAGGGGAGGGGGTCCCATCGGGGTCATCCCTGCGGGCTGGTGGGAGACAAACCTCCTTGTTCAGCCTTGTCTCCCCGACTTGGCTGAACGACACCTGAAATCTGTTCCCAAACTGCTCTAAAAGAAAGGAACGGGCACGAAGATGCTATTTACTTGCCGAGGGACTGTAGGGAAGCGCTTTGCCTGGCTGCGGGCGGGCTAAGTGGGGGTCCCCAGGCCGGTGGACCCCGGTCCCCAGCCGCAGACCCAAGCGTGCTGTGACATCTAGTGGCAGGTCACCTCAAGAGCCTTCAGAAAGTTGTGTTGGACGGGTCCTCCCCACAGCCCTGGACAACCAGCCGCAGGCGTGTCCACATTTCATACACACTCTTCAGACCCATCGTTACGCATCATTATACATTTATGTGCAACGTCGACTATGACGGGTATTTCTGCTTCGGCCAAGATGTGCTGGTGGAAGGGACAGTAATTCCAACTTGGCACACAGCTCTTATCCTCCTTGCACTAGGTGGGAAGGGTCCCATCCTCCTCCCATCCCAGGTAGCCATCGAGTGACTCTCTCTGCCGGCATCACCTCCGGAGCCACGGCCACAGCTGTACTGTGGCACAGGAGCTGGCTGGGGTTGGATACAAGTTTGGCTTCCTATCCACGTCCCCCAGCAGCAACCAGTGCTGGTGTCTGACCAGCTCAGGTGGCCCTGCCAGCATTTCCCAGAGGCCGAAGGCACTAACAGTCTGTGTGCAGCCAGAGAGGTGGAGCAGCAGCCACGGCACCGTGTAACCTCATTGCACATTCACCTCCTTCCTGTCCTTTGGCCAGTGTTTATTGAATATTTCACCCTTTTTTTCAGACTGTGTTCGATTTCATGCACCATCATCAGTGACATATTCAATACTAGCTTGAATAACGATACAGAAATTAAATCAATAGGCTTTGCCTAACAAATAGAGAGGCCCCATCATTCAAGGCCAGGTAGCACAAGTCAGGGACATCATCTGATCACTGTGCTGCTCCTTGAAAGAAAAGGGAAACAATCACCAAATACAATGAGTAAAACTGAGGAAAAAAGGCCAAATTTCAAGAGGATCCTCAGGATCCTCATTCTGGTTTGAGCATCGGGATTTGGGAAGGAGAGCAGGAAGCTGCTGTGCCTCTTCACGTACCCACCCTCCATGCACCCACCACAAACCTCTACCGCTGCACACCCTGCCCCGTTTCTGTAAGATGGTGGAAACAGCAGCAAGGCCTGCAGTACCACAGCCCTGGAAAGCTGAGACCAGTGTGGCCAGCATCAATCCTACCTCAGATGCTTAAGGTCACCAGCCCAAGCTGAGCCTCTCAAGTGCTCCCCAGGCTCCAGCAGCCTGAAGACTTCAAGCACCACAGTAAAACACTACTGACTCATCAGCAGGGCCTTTTGTTTGTTTTTGCCTTTCATAAAGCTTTGTTTTAATGCATAAAATAGCTACTTATTTGATACTGTTTGTTGTGGTTTAGCCCCAGCTGGCAACACAAAACCACGCAGTGGGTCTCTCACTCCTTCTCCTTCCATGGTGGGATGGGGAGGAGAATCAGAAGGAAAAGGCAAAACTCATTCATTGTAGTGAAAACAGTTTAACAGAACTGCAAAGCAAGAAGAAAATAACAACCATAATACTGATAAAAAGAATATATGTTCTTACCACCTGATGCTCAGCTTGCTCCT
>Ga0181612_108801_pt1 | contig 12084 bp, 4 predicted proteins | sample HoacroProtozoa21_FD_119630 | JGI IMG/M metagenome (GOLD analysis project Ga0181612, IMG submission 119630) | Hoatzin crop microbial communities from Cojedes, Venezuel. Combined Assembly of Gp0051906, Gp0051904, Gp0051908
AGCCCAGAACTGGACAGAGTACTCCAGATGGGGCCTCACTAGGGCAGTGTAGAGGGGAAGGAGAACCTCCCTCGACCTGCTGGCCACACTCCTCCTAATACATCCCAGGATTGTATGTGTATTGTTTCCAGACTTAAGCTGAGTTAAGGTGTCTCTGCATCATACTTAGTCACATGTCTGCTGATGTTATAGGTACATCTAGTTTGGTCCACAGCTGTGCATATATGACCTAAATAGAGGAGATTGCACACAGCAATAAATTTGATTCAATCTCCCGAGTATTTAGGGTGGTACCCTAAAAGGTGAATCATCTTTTGAGACACTTGATGTTATTCCATAAATTGTAGGAAGCCACACTGACCTTCCTGGAACACTTAATGTGGCACATTGTTCTGAGAGTGCCCACGCAGTTTACATTCATGAAGTAAGAGTCAAACAGTATCCTTTTGGAAGACAGTCCAGTACCAAATAGAACTGGTATTATTACTAAGAGGACTTGAGCTACTCATGAGAAAAGAAATCCCAGCTTTATTAAATCATTAATACTTGAAAAGTGTTTTAAATCTAATAGTCATTGCTTTATCTTCAAATTGTATATTTTTGCTCAATACAATTAAAATTGGAGATTAGATCTAATAGATTGAATACCAACCATTTCTAGATGATGGAATAGATATCCATTTAAACAGAGAATGATTTCATGAAGAAGTATGAGAGACTATAGTTTTCTTGTTAGAAGATTTCTAGCAGACAGGAAACCTGGCTTCTCCCATTGTGAAGCTTTATGGCTTAATATAAACAACTTTTTTGTGCCTCAGGAATTTTACTTGTTAATATGGCCCAATGGATACTCTGAATCAGCTAATTCAGGCATCAGAAAGAAAAGGGAGATGTTTATGTTGCATCTTAGTAATTTTTAATTAATATGTTGGATTTTGTTTTAGTTCTATCATATCTGTGAAACAGAAATACTTGAATTTTACTGCCTTGGTTTTGCTAAAATTTGTTTCTCTTTTTGCATTAAGGCAATGTGAATGTGAAGTATTTATTTCCAAAATGAGAGAAGTCATGCTCTTGTGGATGGTTTTTCCTTATTTGTACCGAGATTCCCCATTTTATTGATGTGAAGTGAAACATAAACAAACTTGATCAAGGTCAGACAGAGAGCCCATTATGAATCCAGAATTGAACCAACTGTCTTGAATTCATTCCAGTGCTTTAACAGTCACCCTGCTTTTATTTTATGGTAAGATATAAAGTCAAAACTGACGTGAAAATATGCAGTGATTGTAAACTGATTTCACTGTTGTTCTTTAGGGTTGTGCCTGCTGATTCCAGTAGCTGTGTCTTAAATGGGCTTTATCTGAGGCTAGAGTGTTTGGTGGATGTGATGATTTAGCATTCCTTTAGGATACTAAGAAGAATCCCCAGAAATCCTTATTTAAACCTGCAGTTTAGCAAGTGGAATGCTTGATTTTTCTTTTTGAGGAAATAAAATGGAAACGTGCTTTTTGGTGGCAAACTAGATTGGGGGGGACGACAAAAAAACCCTAATACAAAACCAAAAAACACCCTACAGATTCCGTAAGATCTGTATTTACATGTTTTTTATGTTCCCTACTCACTATTCTGACACTGCATCAGAAATTCATTTTTTTTCAGTTTTGAAATAATAGCTGTCACTTATCTCTTTGAAGAGTGAAGGTGAATAATCAAATTGTTTTATTTCCGTGGTTAAACAGACTCTTTCGTAGTTCAAGGCTGTTTGTGAACATCGGACTAGTAGCACTTTAAGGTAGATGAAATTGGGTGATAAAGATGCTGTCAGTATTGGTAGGCTCAGAATCTGACCAAGCCTCTTTTCTTCTTGCTTGCAAACTTCATTTACTAAAATTGCTAGTCTAGATATCTGTAGTTTTGGGTTTTTAATCTCTTTTCAGAATGACGATGCACCTGCTTTTATCTTCCTGAGATTTTTTTTCCTTTTAAATAAGAGGGATGGTATTACGTAGCTGTCTTTGTATGATCCTCAACCACACTGAAATACTACTACAAAAATGCTAAATTAATTACTGTTAATTTCAAATAGAGAAATAGGAAAATAATGAATGATAGAAGGTGTCAAATGCTGCTACAACCTGTGCAGATTCTTTAATCCACACACTAGAAATTGCGAGAGCTCCGAAATGCTGTTTGGAACGCACATTCCCTGATCCCCTAGCACAAGTAAGAGAACAGAGTAATTAGAAGGGCAAAATTTGTGTGTTCCCTGCATTGTTTGTACACATAAGAGATTATCTATTGTAGCAAATTGGATTAGCTGTATAAACAGCAGCATAATTTATTTAAATTCGGGTCTCAAAGACTTGGAAAAGAATAATGGAAGAACAAGAAGGGGATTGTAAACAGAAAAGTAGTATGGACAATGCAGCTGTACTTGTGTACAGGTGACTTGTGTATGACTGGATGTATTTTAATACAGTAGATTTTCTTTGTTTTAACCGTTGACAATGTAGAGTGCTCGAGGCTCAACACTTCAGCAGAAGCTTTAAACCTATATGTAAGGGCTGTTAAAATTACATATTTAAACCAAATCATATTTCATAAATTCATAAAAGCAATCACCACCTCCTTCTGAGTATTTTATGAATATTCATACTTACACTTCTTCCCCAGCTGAATTTCAGAAATGATGATGTGCATTCCAAATGGTTATATATAGTTTGTTCTTTGAAGTCAGTAACCAAACTCTATTTATCTTTTCTAGAGCTTGGATTTTGTTCAGTGTACTCTCATTTAGGTATTTAAAGGAATGCTTTGGGAATCTTCCCTGCCTGCAGCCATGAGTAGCATGAGAGGCACAGGCAGGTGGCTCTACACGGGCTCTGCAGAGGTCTGTTAGCTGTCTGAGGTGCACTGCTCCTCTCCTGGGTTCCACAGAGCCAAAAAGAACATGTTCCTTCCTGTAGGGACTACTCAGATGAAGAAGAGTATAACCTAAGCTAACCTGAACAGATTGTACTATAATTAATAATGATAGCGTTTATCACCAGAGTAACTCCATACAGAAAGGCAGTGCAACTTGGTCAGAGATACAAGGACATATGCTTTTTCTTTTTTTTTTTTTCTGAGAATACTTTTAATGTCTCTATTCAGTTGGATCTTTACTACATATTTTTTTAATTTCTCTGGTCTCTAATTAGCATCTTTCCAATGGGATTCATTATATTTTTTGGGAAACACAGAACTTTAAATGGTTACAATTTTCTGTATCATATAAATACTTCTTGAAAATGATGTGGGTATCTTAGTAAAAAGTATGCTCGTTAATTAAATGAAAATGATTTCTTTTTTTTCCTCATGTTTAAAAAGGCTGTTTTGCAAGAACAGTTACAATTTAATAGAAAGTTATGATTTGTTGCGTTTAATATGTAGAAAATCAAGGTAATCCTGATTATTGATTTTGCAGACCAAATCTGTCACTTTAGTAAACAAGATGTTTTATTTAATCTCAGTCTTGAATGCAGCTTTCTAAAAGAGGGATCTTTCCAAGTGCAAAGTTCGTTGTCATGTTGCTAGTGTGTGTTTCTGACCGGAATGCAAAGTAGCTTTAATCCATACATTCTTTTTTTCCTGTACTGGAATAGCTGCCAAATCTATGTCAGTGGTTAACTTCTGAATGTGTCAGGTGCAACAAATACAGTTCATTCTTTCTGGACTAGTTAACAGCTAGTTAAAAGCCAGGAACAGCTCAAATGAAAGGGAAATACTGTACGTTTTGCCTGAAATATTCAGGATGTTAAAAGTACTGAGAGAAATTAAAATATCAGTTCTAGGAGGCATTTTTAGGTAGACAAAAATACTTAGCTGATTCTTCAAATCAATACGTGCTGGATCACTGGAGATTGAAGATACTGATAATTATGGTCAGTTACAGGTCATTTTCAATAAAGGGTTATATAATTCAATGTTTAAACTTCTGTTTCACTTGTGAAAAGCAAAACAATAGTAGCTCCCCTACAAGCAATCTTTCTTGAAACGTTAGAATAATATCTGAGATATTGGTTAGAAAAAGAATATCACAAGAAAGATAAATGCCTTAACTTATTCAGAGAACCTGAGAATATGGAAATTATCTTCTAGAGTAAAGTGCAAAATCATAGTTTAGAGAGGTGAGTTAATGATACTCTTCCTCCTCACAGACCTACATTTTCAAATTGTCTTTATTGTTTGCAGGCTGTTTGCACGAAGTCACAATAATTTTATGTTCATGTTTTGCCTATATTATTTCTGGTAGATTTTCCTCTGCAAGTGAAATGAAGTGTTTGCTGTAAACCTTTTAAAACCACTGTGTAGTTAATTAGTTCTTTAACCTTCACGTTGACCTTTTTTCCTAAAATTTAGATCAGCTATCCCAGCAGAAAGGTTTTGCAGTTCAAACTTCATTTTTAGTATATGTAAGACTTTTCTCTATAATTTTATCGTAAAAGGTGTGTTTTTGTATGTTCTGTCTTATTGGGCTTAAGACAATACTGGTAGTAAATAAAGACAAAAGAGGCCGTTGTAACAGGTGTCATATTCAATATCTTGCATAAGAAAGCAGACTCAGTTGTTGTCTCGCGGTGATGACAGGTGCTACAACTCTGCAGAGATGCAGATTTATTTTTGTTGACTAGCTCATTTGAGCCGTGTTGTTTCGAAGTTGCAATAAGTGAAAGGTTTGAATGTCCTATTAGGCAGAGCAAAGACAGAGGAAGCCATGCAATGAAATGTCAGTAATCTGACAAGAGAGAATTTATGTTGCTATATATAAAAACAACCACAAAAAAACTCCTCTGGAAAACACAAAATGGGATCATACTGACTGTGTGCTTTGAGTTAGAAGAGGAACTTCAGTGTTTTACAGCGAATTATACTGCTGGGTAAATTTTTAAATGCAAGGAAACTTGTGGAAAAATCTATCTTTTGCTTAACTTTTATTTTCAAATGAAAGTTATGTATTTTAAAAAAGGGAAGGAGATGATAGGCATAGCTAGTAGTCATAGACTTTCTGTATAGATTTGTAGAATAAAATGTCATCTCTCAACTCACTGATAGTTGTGCAGGCTATATCAAAAGTAGCATTTACACCCAGTGTATGGACTAGTAATCTACAGTTCCAGTCCTGCAGCACTTCTCCTGCTCTGTGCTGCCCCCACCCTCGTTCCTCTAGTTTCCTTCTTACACAGGAGTACTGTTTCATGTAAAAAAGGACTCTAGACAGTGGTTTCCTTTATACGTGAGTATAATGTTTGATATCTGTAATGCGTAATTCTCTGTATCTGTAGAATAGCGGTTGTGAATCACAAGCAGGTTTTGTTTGCCTGCTCTCAACTTACTCGGCATGCATGGTAGAAGACAGTAGTGGCTTTTTTTGATCAAGAAATGTAGTAATTCCTGTCTGATACACAAACTACCTTTGACTCAAGTTATACACTTACAGCTGAGTTCTTTCTGAAATCTCAAGCATCTTCATTGTCATTTCCTACTGCTGCTTTTTGTAACTCTTCCTGAGCATGCTGGTGACTGTGGAAGACATTCTTAGGTATCCCATGCATTTTTGAATCCAGGGTCTTTGAAATTAGTTATTGCAATGCCAAGATTTTGCAAGGAGGGGAAGGAGGTATTAAAAAGAGCAAAGAGAAACTGAATGGTGGGTTTAATGATAGGAAGATTTCTGCATTGCAAGTGGAAGCTGAAATGAATGAGCAGGTAATCTACATCGCATGATCTTGAATGAAACTTTAAGATTCAGTGACGAATGCTGTCTGCACCTTTGTTCAAAAGGTAGAAGAAATATGACTGGCCAGTACAGGCTTGCTGTTCTAACAAAAATACTGTGCAAGACTATGTGTGTGTACGTAAATATATATAAAACTCATATAGCTTTCAAATATAAATTATTTCACTCATGTAGTTATGCCATTGTCCCAGATTCCAGTGAAATCTGTTGTTTTAATATTGTATACAAGTCAGGTAACCATTTTCAAGAATAAGTGTTCATGCAAGATGAGAAAGAAGGAATCAGGGAATCTCTCAGGCATGAAAGAATTTGAGCTTGTGTACTTTAAAGTGGAGAGGGGATATGTTTGATCTCTCTAAAAATTCCGGAGTGGTAAGTGGAAGGAAGGAGAATTATTCTTTATTTAAGTATGTGCTTGGTGGAGGAACAAATGGGCTTGAACTGACTGAGTAGTTTTAGTCTTAAAATGTAAAGATTGCTTCCATCTGTAAGAGCATCGGAAATGTGGAACAGCCTTCAAACAGTGGTTATATAAAATGAAGTGACTTTAAGGAGGTAAAGAGATTTGAGGGCGAAGTTGCAATGCTATGCCTACAGAAGGATGCTAGAATCTTTTAGCCAAAAAGTGCTGTTCTCTGGCATTCTTGAGTTGTTTTTTTAGTTAAACCCTGAAATTTCTCCTTTAAGTTTGTATTTAGTAAACAAAAAGTACATTGAAATTAACTATTTAATTGTGATAGCAGTTATTAATTTAAATAATCCATACTAATTAATAGCATATTTTTTCAGGAAATTTTCTAGAATTTTCAGATATGTAAAGTCTGTGCAATAATTTACCATAAAATGAGAATTAACTCTTTTAACTCATGTCATGTTCTCAGTAGAAATTAGTGATGATTAAATCCAAAATCTGAGATTAAAAATAGGTAGCATTTCACTAGTACCTTGAAGGTATGCCTGTAGAGTCTACTCTTACACACTGAATGAAATGCTTTCTAAATGCTATGACTTCACAAAATAAGTAGCAGTTATTAAATAATGGAAATAATAGAAATTATGACTATTCGAAACACAAAAGCGTGAATTTTCTGTGGAACTGTCAAAAATTTTTCTGGGGATGTTTAAAGAAAAATTTGGTATTTGGAGAAGTCATAGACAAGTAAGCTTCAAGCTGTCACTGAAAACACAAAATTACATGATCAGTATTTGTATTCTCTGCAGAGATGATCTGAGAAAGTCACTCATCCTGAAGAGCAAGAATTTTACCTCTGACTTTTGTGCATGCTTATAAACAATTAATGATAAGGTGCTGGAGAATCACTGAACTGTCTGCAAAGAGAAATATTCAGAATTGCTGATTCCATTCATTAGTCACAAGACAATTATGGAATATAAAATAACTTAAATCTGGCAATTTATTATAGGTGGAACAGTTGAGGGGGGAGTAGCTGATGCTTTCTTTAACTTTTTTTTTACAATGTTTTCATAAAGAGTATCAGAATAGATGCCTTCCAATATACTGGAATTATGCAAGTATAATAAAGTGTAATAGAAAAATGCATTGATTAAAAAGACAACATAGATGAACATGTATCATGGAAGACTGAAAGTCTAGGTAGAGGTACTTGAGAAGATAATTTCCTGGACTGTAAGAAATTTGCAGCAAGTACTTAGCTATGCATGCTTGACAAATTTCTGCATTCTGCCTCTGATAATGTCATTAGTTTCTTCAATTTAGCTGTTTTTTCTGGCCTTCCCAGACACCAAGAATCTGGAACCTCAGAAAGCAGGCAAATATTCTGTGTTCCTCATTTATGGTTTCAATTAATGCTGTAGAAATAACTGTAGAAGAAGAAAAAAAGAATCGTAGTGCCAGCAAGTAGCTTACGTTCGACATGTCAGAGTCTAGCTCCATACACTCCTTAGAAAGAAAGGACAAATGGAAAGAGATGTTACTCTGGAATGTTTCATATCCGTTCTTATGAAACAGCAGTGTTCTTGGCAGGACATACCGTCCAAATCTTGCAACTTAACAAACATTTCCTTCTTTTATTTGTAGGCACTGTACTCATGCAAATCAAAGATAGCTTTAATTTAAAATTGCATTGGTCTGTCATTTAGAGTTCAATAGTTAACACAACAAATAAGTCATACAATATTGGTCACATATTTCTAATCAGATACATCTGATTTGTATCACTGTAGTCAGTGGAAGAAAGAAATTGGTGCCACTACTAATATTAAGTTTATATGATTAGGAAGTATATAAAATTATCCATGTATATGTCAAAATACGAAATTTATTTGTAGTTATAGTTTGTGGCAGACTACATTTTCTAGTCTTTTTCCTAATTCTGTTTTTTAATCCTGTTTGCCACCTAATAATTGCTTGCATGCCTTTTTGCTTGAGCGTTAACCTTGGACCCTGGTATACCATAAGAAACAAAGGATGACAGTTTCTAGGGTAGATGAGCTTTTGCAAGTTTAGAAGGTGCTAATTTGTTACTGCTTCCATGTAACTACTCTTCACATTGCAACCTTGTATACTTCTCGTATTTAATAAAGATTGAGTGTTCTTAAGTTTCTAAAAACATCTGGTTTCTAGTTATGGTTCATGTTCAGGTGCTTTTCCAGGCTCACATTAAATTATTAAATGCCATCATAACTCCAATTTAGTATGTCCTTAGTCAATACAACTCATCAATGATTCCTTATTAGATCTGAATCTTTTGTTTTTTGCAAAATACTAACTACAGGATTTCCACTAGTATTCGCTAAACATGCTAGTTTAATTGTGAGAGACTTTTAATTTAGAAATAATGCGCTGCTTTTAAAAACACCTCTGAAACACGTACTTTTAACTTTGATAGTTTATTCTTCATTTTATGACATACTATAACTTGTGTCTAAGGAATACAGTGTGAACATGTCAAGTTAATTCATTTATGTTTATTCTCTGCTTTCAATGTCATAATCCTGTGTTTTAAAAAAAGATAACCGAGTTTAATTAAAAAGACTTCGTATCTCTGTGATATTGATATTTTTTTATATTATGCTGTCTGCCCAGAGAGGAAATTCTGTATTACAAATTAAAGTAAAAAGAACACTCTCAAATACATACTATGAAAAGATTAATTTGAAAGAAGAATGCAAAGCAGGTGCTTTCAAGAGCAATTCCATATGAGGAAGGCATTTTTCTTTAAATCCTGAAGAACTATATCAAAACAAAGTGTAATGAAGAATAGAGAATGACATCCTAAATATGAAAAGACTGATGCCTGCTTTCAGTTGTTGTGTAATACTAGATGTCTGAAAAAATACATAAGTCCACAGCTAGACATGTAATATTAACAAGCATTTTTCGTATGAGAACTGTCTCCATCTTTGCTTTGCTATGCAATTTCTAGTAAAGCTTAATTGGAGGTTGGATGTTTTTAATTTTGTTTTGGCATGGATCCAGTTGTGAATTTCTCCACCAACCTAACTTCTTATGATGTTCCTGATAGCACATCTTTTCTACTGATGCCTGCCCTTGGAAAAGGGGGAAGTTTACAAAGAAGACAATATGTTCTAGATATTTCGGTGTCTTTGTCTGGAAATCTCCAGAGGGCCAAATACTGATATGGTGTCATCTTTGTTTCTCAGCCTTCTTTGCCTTTTGCCTCTTACCTTTGTTCCCTACATCCAGCAAAGACCTAATGATGCAAGAAATGCTTACTCTTCTTTCCTGTTATCTAAAGCAGGGAGGGGCATAGGAGTGATTGCATTGCTAGTGTAGGTCACAAAAAGGGTGGGGTGGCTCTACTACATCGTTCAAATGTTGTGTTTGCTTACATTTGTTTTCTGAAGCTGTTTGTATTCCCCTCAAAGTACGTATTGCACTGTGTAGCTTCACAATGCAAGTGGCAGACTTTGAGGAAAACAATGTACTGTTCCCATGTAACACTATAATCTGTCTCTGAAGAGAGCAGCCATGTATTGTCTTTGACAACCAGGTTTTTATTTTTTTAACTACTATCACTTAAAATGTACACTTGTCTGGTTTCTTTTAGATACGTTAGTGAAACAGCATTTCAGTCTAACAGGTTTCATGACCTGGCTGCCTCAAATTACTTTCTCTTTTGTTTCTGCCAAGTGGCCATTCATATACACACACCTTTCTTCAGATGAAATAGTATGACATTTGAGATTGCATTTGAACTGGTTCTCCAGTTTGGTGACTGCTGCTGAGTGTTTATAATGAATGTTCTGAATTTTTAAGATCAAATTTGAGAAAATTTTCAGAATATCTTTTATCAATTTTTGGTATCTTTATATGTTAATATTGCAAGTAGGTACAAAGTATGTGCCAGAGTTAAGTAGTTTAATTCGGATTCTGTTGTCATTTCATTTACAATAACAATTCTAGATTATAAAATTCCTCCCACTGTTTCTGTACATAAAGAGGTAGCTTCTTACTAAATTATCTCCACCTGGTGGCAGTATGTCATAGCTAGCAACAAAGTAACAAGCAGAACTGGAGCACTCTTTTTTCTTTACAGAAACATATCATCAAAGCTAGTTAAATCAGATGAGCCATTTATTGCTTAAAAATCACTGTAGATATGCATAAAATATTTTAAAGCTGAACTGTGGTGTCTTGCATGTAATTTGATGTAAGCACTATATGGATCTTTAATTGGTAAGTATCCCATGCATGAGTGCCTTCAAAATGTGAGCTGCCAAAAGCTCTGTTAGTGTAACTATTAATGCCTGCATTACTCCACTTAGAAAGAACAATGCAGGTATTTTGATGGGTAAAGTCAACATTCAAATGTTTCACATATATATTCTACTTATTCCTGTAGTTATGTAATATGGATTAGGCTGTGCAAAGTCCGCATAATTTGTTTTCCTGAAGAGTATTTTTGTAGTCTGTTGCAAAGAAATGCTCTTTGCTGAAGTGCTGAATTGCCAATTTTCCTCAGAAATGAAAGGAAACATTTTCAGAACAATAAACACAATATCAACCTAGCTTATCAAAATAAGTTTTAAAGAACTTGCCTACAAAACTTCTCATATCACGGTTGTCAGAAAATCGTTTACATTTGAAGTTATACAAACAATTCCATATTATTTAAGAATGGTACTATGTATGATAAAGATTTTTACAGGAAAACATAATTATTTGATTATCCACACCTGAATGGTTAGTGGTTATTTTGTCTTGCAAAGAAAGTAATCTCTTAAATGTTACACATTTACATGTCTAATTAGAATTTCAAGAGTACTCTAGAGTGATTCTGAGTGTTCACTTAGAAAGAAAATTAGCGATGATACTGTGTTGTTGAGAAATTCCAGTGACCAAAGGAAGCTGCAACATCCCTGGATGGTGTAAAGCAATTTGACCCACTTAGTTCTTGTATGGAAAGTTCCTGTAACATCGGAAGAGATTTTTAAGGCAGTGGTTATGGTTTTTCATGTGGAAAATACTAAGGTTTTTTTTGTCAAAAAATACCAAGCATAGTTTTAGTTAGTATAGCATGAAACTACTATGGTCATGAAAATATTTATTGTGTTGATTCTCCATCTCCCCTCAAAGAAATAAGTCATAATGTCAAAACATTTTTGGTCAGAGCTAATTAGAAGTTCAGAACTTGCAGAAAATAATCTTTTGCTGATTGAAAAGCTTTTAAATCTGTCTGTTTAGATATAGTATTATTTGTCATGTTATATTTAAAAATATTGAATCATATACAATGAATATTTTCTCATTTTTGTTTTTTAAAAATAGACCTCTACTTCCCTTTGAAAAGGAAAAGTTAGCCTTTTTATTGTTGAGTTTAGGTGATAGCATGTGTTACTTTGAACAGCCTTTACGCAGTGTAATTATTTTGATATAGCTATTTACACAGTATACTGGCTTGTGAGAAGTTCTGTATTGGTTTGAACACAGTTGTAAAGAACTTACGGGCTGAGAACCTCACATAGGAAAGCTAAAAAGCGTTTTCAAAAAAGGAGAAAAAGTGAAGAAGAATAAGCTGCCAGCAATCTAAAAGGAAGTTTGTATCTTTGTGGAGAAGTCCATGCTCAGTTCTCGGACCCTTACTTGGTGCGTGCATGTGTGTAGGTTGGTTTTTTTATGTGCATAGATGAAATACTGCTTGAATCGTTGTTCTAGGTAAGAACTAAAGTATTCACCTTTGAAGTCATCTTAACTTCTGTTACTGTTGTAACGATATCTGAAATAGTAGAATAAAACATAGTATTTAAATTAACTTCGTTACCATAGATAAGCAATTCCTTCAAACAGTGCATGTTTG
>Ga0181612_113772_pt1 | contig 12084 bp, 9 predicted proteins | sample HoacroProtozoa21_FD_119630 | JGI IMG/M metagenome (GOLD analysis project Ga0181612, IMG submission 119630) | Hoatzin crop microbial communities from Cojedes, Venezuel. Combined Assembly of Gp0051906, Gp0051904, Gp0051908
GACAGCTAAGAATAACAATTGAGAAAGTTCTGATAGTGCACATGATGTGGGTTAGCAAAAACAAGATGTGTTCAAGGATGTGCAGGCGGTCTGTTGCTATTAGCGTTAGTGCAGAGTTACCAATCTTAAGGGAATATGGGATGCGTGAACAGCGCGTGATTTTTGTCTGTAGCCTATCCGAATAAGCGTGATCGCGTGTGCAGATATGAAAAATGTATATAACCACGCAAGCAGAGCAATAAAGGGGAATCGGCTGTGCATTGTATCAATGTGTGAGAATCATTCCTGTCCCTGCATGGATGCTGAAACTCGGCAGAGCACAAGAAGTCATAAACTACTTTTAGCTTTCTGTAGCAAATAAGCTATGCACTGACCCACACAGAGAACAGAAAAGCAGAAAAAAATTATGAAACTTCTGAAATGGAAATAGAAGATTTATCCCAACTGACTCTTCCAGGCATACTTCTATGCATTTGGAGCAATATTTTATTGTCTTTCTAACTTCTAGGAAAGTGTTTATTCTCTACCAACTGGCACATATGGCACTATATAACACAGTTACCTTAACTCATGAAAACAAGAGTTTTATAGTAGATGCTCTGCCAAAGGGTATAAAGCCTGGACTTGAGAGAAATTAGACACATCACAGGTGACACACTTGGCTCTGAAAAGGGGAAAATGGCATTTGTTCAACACATAAGCACCTCATGCCAACTGCTTCATTCACAGGCATCTTCTGCCAGAAAGCCTGAAAGGCATTTTTTGTCCCCTTGAGACTGCATCATAGGAAGATGGAATAAAACACAAATAGATATTACATTCAAAACAGAACCTGGGCTAAACCTGAATGGGCACTGCTAGACTGCACAGAGTACACCTGAAAGACAGAAAATGGAATCTTTGCTACCTGGACAGCTTCTTGTTCGTTGCTGCCAGTCCCATTTGAAAGAGAGCAGTCGCAGAAATGACAGTGCTGACAAGTTTGAAATCTTGAGCTCAAAATCACCCACACAGGAACACATGCCTTTTGACAGCAATCTAGAGAGAAAAATCCTCTGGCTTTCCCAACATTTTTGACACTGTCAAAGAAAAGAGCCAGATATTCAGTCTTGTGACTTAGAAAAGCAACATGATTATCAGCAGGGAGAGGAAAAGCTTCCCTGCTAATGGAAAAGCAGAACACAAACCTTGCTCTGCAGAGAGCAGCAGGATGGTAGCCAAAAGGTTCCCAGAAAGGAGATTGCTCACTCTTGACCTCTCAAGCAATAGGGATAAGAGAATGCCGCTTAGACAGATTTTCTCAACAGCAGAACTTAGACTGCAAGTAACAACTATTTTCTAATCCATCTTTTATCCTCATATAATTCCAGTCACCTCTATAGTATGTCCTGTTGTTTCAAATATGTATGTCACATGTGCTGTTTGGGCAGTACACACAAGAGCAAGAAACACAGAAAAACGTGAATATGAGTGTTTCCATTGCTTCTCCACACTATCACCACATGAAAAGAAGAGGAGTTTAAACCTCTCCTCTGTATAGTCCTAGTTAGCTCCCCTGCTGCTTTTGGCGTCATTCAAACCACACAGCTCTGGCCTGACTGAAGGGATCCCTAGCAGTCCTTTCTCACCCTTGCCTAGGATAACTCCTGAACTCCCTGGTAAAGGGAGTTTGCAGTGCAGGTCTGAGGTTGGACAGCATAACTTTTGCGGAGCCCACGGCTTCCTGAGTTCTGGCATTAGGATCTGTTGCCCCATCATTGTCTGCCATGGGTACAGTCTGCAATGTTTGTATAACGTGCTGGGAAGAGAGACAGCTTGGATAAGAAAAGCCTCATGAGGACATTTTTGTGATTCTAAAGCGTGCAAAGAAGACATAAGAATACAGGATTCAAAATTTGTATTGCCGTCACAAACATTATCAGAAGGTGGCATCCCCACAAAAAGAGAGACCTAGATTAATTCTCAGGCCTCTGAATAAGCACCTAAAAATAATTAAATAGCCAGTCTGGGTTTGGAGAGTTTAGTTTTGGTTTTGGTTTTTGGTTTTTTTTTTAAATTAGGGAATCAGACTCACTTTTTCATATTGCTCACAGACATGATACAGCTGCAAAGGAGAAATCACTTGATTGGCAACGGAAGTGTAGAATTCTTAATTTTGTGAGTTTGTTTAATATAACAAGGAACATCTCCACTGAAAACAGATCTGGAAACTTTTTTGGTTTATATTGTACTGGAAAAAAAAAAAAAAACAAACAAAAACCAAAACTCAAAATGCAAAGGGAGTTAGAGTGGCTGCAAGTTTTTCCCAAATTAGATCTTAATTACTTTTGCTTAACCTCAAAAATGACTACAACTTCCCTTATGCAAATGGAAAGGAACACAAACTACAGAAGGAGATAAACAAGGGCTGACCTTGCCAGTGAGGTAGGTGGTGGTGCAGGCAGCTCTCTGCTCCACAGCTCATCAGGATCTATCCCTGAATTTAAGCACTCACACCAGCTCAAAAATGGCACATACAAGGTCGGAAGGCTTTAAATCCAGCTTTGTCTGACAATTTTCCTATAGTTCCAACAAAGAAACACAACATATGTTTGGATGGATGTGTCTTTACTGGGCAGGAGCCCTCCCCAACAGTATACAACTTTAAATTGCTGCAATCTAGAGGCATCGCAGGAGAACATTTTAAGATAATTGGTTTTTCATTTTTATTTGCACGTCGTCTTTACAAAGCTTTGTGATCAAGGTACATTGTGAATCATGAATATAAAGGAAGACTACATGGGATTCATGACTGTTTACGGGAAGGTTCATAATGGAACTGATCATGTCACCATCAACATTTTTCCTGTCTATTTCTTTAGCATACAGGAAGAAAGTCAGGGACAGGAAATGAAATAAAAAAGGAATAGCTGAGGTCCTTCCTTCATTGTACTTGAACAAAATGAATAATATGGAGTCATTTACCATGAAACAGGGCAAAAAGGCAACAAATGTTAATGAATCTCCATAGGTTTTACAGCACTAAATTTTCTATAGTCTGTATTGGTGTTTCTTCTGAAGCCTAGTGTTAGAAGTAAAGGCAGAAGACTTCATATTTTGAAGCAGCACTAGAGGTTTCAGCCTGCTGTGTCAAACAACTAGAATTGCTAGGAATGACAGCAGCTTTAGTAGTTCCCATAGGAAATTTAAATCTATACTCAAGTGGCATTTCAATTGCCATTGAAGTCCTGCGCAGACTGAGTGGATGAAACAAGAATGCTTCATCTCCTTGATTATTTCCTCAATGGTCTTTGAGCCATTCAGCGTAGTATAGCTGTACACTTTCAACCCATGAGCAACACTGGGTACATAAATAAGAGTATAATAGTAATCAAACATTGCAAACACACTGTGTTCACAGACATGCTCCGTCACACGGATAGGATGCTTCTCATAGGAGCAATAAGCTATATAAAAATTGAAAGGGGACCTTAGAAAACATCCCATGGTGCATATGGAGCACAGCTTCTATGTATATCTTCATTCTGTGCCCTGTGACCTTGGTGAGGGGTGTGACCCTAATCCCCGAAGTCTGCAGCAAGTAACTGCAGCAGATGCTATGCAGCTGCCTGCACCACACAGCTGCAGAAGCACCTTTCAGGATGAGATCTTTCACCTCTGCCAAGACTGTCTTGTCTACTAAAATTGCCCCCACTAGTTATGTACCTGAGCAAAACACTGCTTAAAAACCAACCACTTGTAAAATAGGTTCCTAAAACACTCACTGACCTAAATTTTGATAAATGAGATTAATAATTTCAATTGTTCAGCTATGAAACTGTTTCTTCTCCTTCAGCAAGAACCCCATCTCCTGGAAAATCTCCTCAGTCCTTGGCTATTACACTGGGGACAAGCTACCCTCCTGCATTCACCAGGTCCTCCTTAACACTTGCTAGTCAAAAGCGATTTTCCCTTTTGGAATTTGGGATTGGTAGCCAAGACTAGCACGCTTGCTCCACAACTGGAACAAATAATTAAAAAAAAAAAAAGTGACACTAGCTTAACAGCCAGCCTACTTGCATTTATTTTTCATCTCTCTGTATGCTCTGCCACAAGAAAAAAGGAATGGCTCTCCTCTGGGGATAAGGGAGCAAAACATTTATGTTCCTAACGCCTGCTCCAGTCCCCTTGTAGATGCATAATTATCCAGAATTTATCCCAAATTTTTTGTTTCAAACTGTTTTGGTGACTCAGCTGGGCAGTGGAACAGAATCACTGAAGGCAGCTGATCTCTTTAGGGATTTTATTCCACATAACAAGGCAGAGTGTAGAAATCCCTGAGCTTATGCTGGATGATAATACATGTAGACCACGCTATTCAGCCCCATGAATGTAGCAAGGCACACATCCGAATAGCAGTATGGCGGTTTTTAATGTGATGTGTGTAAGCTAATAAGCTCAGCTGTCTCCATACTTGTTAGGAGATAATTCAGGGATCTCTGCTGTGCTCCTGCTGAGTTGCAACATTTGCCTGTTTAATATTTTTCAGTATGAGCTAGTGGAGAGTGATTACCTTTCTCCATTTCTTTAGGCAAGGCTGCCTCTGCTACTAACACATCTGTAAGCCTCTAAGGGACATTTCATGTCAGGTAGAGGATCCAGGCACTCTGCTCATCAAAGAGCACTGTTAGGTCACGGCCCCAAGGCCCCACTTGCCCATTCAGGTTCAGACTCAATTTGTCTCTATGTTACTTGGATCCAGACTCCTTAATTTTACTTTGAGAGGGAAAAGAAAAGGGAAGAGGGGAAACAAAAGGAAGAGGTATTATTTGTGTTAATCACTCCTTAACTCCATTTCCAAAACACTGGAGAGGATGAATGCTGACCACAACTTCCTAGCAGCTGATTATACTTTAAGTAGAAAAAGAGCGATCCTTCCAACGGCAGCTACCCGAGCACTCCCTTGTGATCTGGGATTTCAGGGCTCCAGCTTCAGTGCAGCAGGTTATGGCCCCCAGGTGCAAAAATTCAAGCAATTATCAGTGAGATACTGCCTCACAGGATCTGTTCAAGTGATCCAACACACACACTTAGGATTGCTGTTGTTTCCCTTTTCTTTTCAGCTTTCTTCCTCAATGGCTATCTACTGAAGTTTTTCAACTACTCAGTCTGGTTTCAGGACAAAAATTAAATCAGGCACAGCATGTTTTACCTCAGAGCACTGAGGGCTGTGTGATTATCTACTCTCTCCAACAAAAGGAAACCCAGCACAGTCTCAACAACCCACTGTAAAACAAACAAACAAACAGATCATCAAAGAGAACAGGAAAAATGGGATACTATCCATAAAGCTCAGAGGTGAAAACAAAACTGAAACTCATCCAGGTATTTCCTGAGGCTCTGTCTGAAACTCAAAAGAATAAACAGAAAAAAATTCCTGGAAAAAAGTTAAAATTTTACATCCCAAAATTTATTATATTTATTACGTTCTATTTTTCATATATTAGCACAGCATATTAAACTTATGACAAGAAAACTGCGTAGACTTATGGTTTATAGAATTTACCTTGTTTTAGTTTTGGCAATAAATTCTAATACTAATAGTTATTAGGAAAGAAAAACAAATAAAAAGGAGAACTATAGCCTGGAAGCACTTTGAAATTAAAAGGAAACCTGGTCTTTATTTGGTGGATAGTGTTAGTGATAGAATATAGCATTAATGAACAACTCTGTTTTGCATCAGGCAGCGCAACGTTTTTGCTACAAACACAAATTAAAGTATTTGTTTCTAGTGCAGAAATCAATCGTATCAATTTGTCCTCAGAGGCTCTGTTTTCTCACTCTTCAGGGTGTCTGGCTGTTGGAAAAGAAAAAGCATTGATTTAAAACTCCATTCTGCAAGACTGTTAATTGTGGGAGTCGATGTTACAAGTCATCCCCGTGAAGCTAATGGAACTGCTTGTGCACAGAAGAATTAGAGCTGGCTGGGAATTTATTTTTATTCTTTCTTTCTTTTCCCCTGGAAACAATTTTTACATGGATACCGCAACTTCTGAGGAAGTAGATGAGGTTTTTACATTGAACTTTCAGTGAGTTGTCTTTTCACTGGCCAGGCTGGAAGAGAGCAAGAATAGGAGTTAGGGACTTGACTGTGCTCAGAAACACATGCAGCAGTACTTCTCTGAGGCACGTCCCCCTCAGGCTCTCAGCTGACGTGTTCTGCCTGTCATAAAACACTCAGTTATTCACAGGACTAGAGAAACAGAGATGAAGCACTCAGGATGCACATCTGAGACACCAGGGTCCTATGCTGAGGTACCCAGACAATACCTCTACATACGGTACAGCAGTTCTGCAGGGAGGAAGGCCTGAGAGGGGAAACTTCCACTCTGGTCTAATTTCCAGCCTAGAAATCTTTAGCAGATGCTCTGTCTTGCATCTCACATATTTAAAAAAAAAAAAAAAAAAAAAAAAAAAAAAAAAAAAAAAAAAGTGTTTTTCATGTGCAACACAAAAAAACCCCAGAGAACCAAGTTCACAGACTCTTCACACACAGGATTCTCGCTAGCAGCAAGAGGTCTCATGACTGGAATCAACTCTCTCCACGGGCGGTGTCAAGGAGCACCAGCATAAATCCGGCTCTGCCTAGGAGCATTCCTGGAGGGTGCGACATGAACATTATCTTTCTTTTCAGAACGTGGATGCTGAGACCTCAGCAGATTGACTGTCCCTTCACTGCTGTAATTTTTCAAGTTGTGATAAAAGATGCTTAAAATAAAAATAACTATCAAAGTAAAAATCTGATGCATGGTTAAGCTACTGGAACATTGCTGTTTGTTTTGTATCACATTTCCAATCGCAATCTACTATAAATAAGACACCGAACAAACCTCCATAATACCAACTGGTACTGCAAGACAACAGGGCATTTTCCCCCTGCCAAACAGTTATTTTATTGTGCCCTCTCGGGTGTGCAGAGCAGAATAATCTTTGGCTGTAGCTATTAAAAATAAAGTGTACATAGTTCAGTAGTGTGTGTGTGTGTTTAATGAAGAGTTGGGAAGAAAAAAAGTTCCAGTACAAATTGCTTTTGCTGCACATAGACAGTTGTTGGAAATAAAGAATTTTCTGAAGTCACACCGAACTCTCTAGCGCAGCAGAGGAAGGTTGTGGGGGGGAAGTCTTTCTTTCCCCCTTTATGTTGTGTATTCTGGAGATGTCTAGATAGATTCTTCAAGTCTTAAATCCACCCATAAAGCAAACTTCTGTTTGCCATCCCCCCTTCAAAAGGTGAATGACAACACGACACCCAGTGACACGCAGCATCTATCTCTGCCTGACACATGGGAGTTCCCAGCAGACAAGAAAGGCAACTTCACCTGTGAAAACCAGCACCTAGGTTACATCGGGGCTACCACCGTCGAGAATGACTAATATGATACAAAAGTGACTGTTTCACAGTGCTACACGCAACAAAAACAAGCTCACAGGCTTAGGTGCATCAAGTGCAAAGTTTATTACTTAGGTAACTTTATGGTGAATTGCTGCTTTTAGTTTTGGAGATCACAGATACTAACAGATACAACGAAGAGAAAAGAAAATATATTCAAGTCAAGGCTGCCTGCAAGAACTCTCTTGCCATGAAAATGAAGACATCTTAGAGGGATCGCTGTAGCTCCGCTAGTGCTATCAATTCCATTATTAATAATAAACCCTTCAGTGACTCCTGATGTAACAAGAGCACGTTGGTGCAGGAATCCTGACATTTTCATTTTTTAATAGACAAACATTGAATTCCCTGCATTTATCTTCAGCTTAAAGAGTCTTTAAGGCTTTCTTTTCACGCTCTTCCCAGCAAATATAAGGACTATGGCAGTTTTCTTTCTTCACAAGTGAAAATGGAGATTCTCAATACATTACTTCAGTAGATATAAAAAAAAAAAGCTGCAAGGTGCATAAGAAAATTGCTAGTGTACCCTAGCTACACCTGACCTGCCATGTGATTTCTGCAGCAACACTGAGCAGTTTGCTGTCAGATAGATATATCAAGAAATAAATAACTTTCTAAAGGCTTAAAGATTCGAATGTAAACAGCTGCATTTTTTTATGCCACACATTCTAACCCGTGAGCTGTGCCGGGGTGGGCGAGCGGGGCTGGGCGATGCTGCGCTCGGGGTGCCGGGAAGCAGCGGGTCCCCCAGGCCCGGCTCTCTCCAGGGCTGAGCCCCACCAGAGCCCACCCAAGGCCAAGATGAGCCGGGGTGGAGATCTTCAGCCTGGAAACATCACCCATGGAGCACCCAAACTACTGCCAACACCGGTAAGCAAACCACCCGCTGCAGACCTGGGCATCTGCCACACTGCCCGGGGCATCCCAGGCGCCACCCGGGACCCCACAACCGTGTCGGGGTGGAGGGAACCATCTGCTTACACGGATTAAAACATCCTGTAATACTTGTTTCATGAGTTTTATAAGGGGGAAAAATATTGCCTTGGTGGTGCAAGTCATACAACGCGAGCAGGCAGCGTGGGGATTTGAGCATTCCTTGGCTGCAGGCCACGTCCGTGCAACTGATTAAGGTGGCTGCACTTGTGACTGAGTGATAATTGAGAGCCCAATAAATCTCCACACCAGCATTTGCAACTCAGAGGGAAAGCAATTGTTACAGACCCTTCATAACACGTTGCGAGCAAAAGAATTACAACTAATATCAAAATTATCAAGAATCCCCTCAGATCACTCAGACCTTCCTTGCCCAACATTCACAGTTTCAGTGAAATTACCAGGAGTGTAAAATACACAAAAACTACAGCTTCAAGCTTTCAGCTAAATCATCACCAGCACAAACTCAAATCATAATGATTTCTCAAGAGTTTGTCCAGTACTTTCAAGTCTTCTCTCTCCCCTACCCGAGGTCTCATTTATCTGCACGGACAGCATTGCTTTAGCCAAGGTTTACGTGATCTTTTTTCTGCTTGGAAAAATGAAAAAAGAAAAGCAAAGCTGCAGCTGTTCAGGGTTCCTTGGGGAAGGAGGAAGACAGATGTAAGTAGTTACTCTCCAAAGACTCACAATGATCAGCGCCTGAGCAGCATTTTACTCTGTCCCTCATGTGACTGTTTAATTAGGTGTTGATTCACCCAGTCATGAGACACAAGGAAACAAGGCTGCAAGCCCTAACGTCAAAGTAATGCCTGTTCTGCCAGTTTCTGTATTAGCAAAGCACAAAGGGGACATCCAGTTCTGAGAAGCAAAACGCATGTTTCCTTGCCCAGAAGCCAAACCATCAAATCACTTCAACCTTTCCATATGGGAGGAAGAAAAAAAAAAAAAAGACATCTCAACAATTTCAGAGCAAGATGCTTGTGAGCTCCCCAAGCTTTCACCACCGTAAGAGCCAAGACCAGCTTGAGCACCTGCAGAGCGAGCTCCCCGGCCGAGCTCTGCAAGCCCTGCGAGCAGGGTGTGCCCTTCCATCTGGTAATCCAGGTCCAAGCCGCTTCGGGATATCGTGCTTTCTTCTGGGGTTGGTCGGTTTGTTTGGTTTTGGAAAAAGAATACAAGATATTTTGCTATGGCTTTATTCCTGAATGTTAACAGAATTGCTTAGCTGTCTTATTACCAAAAAGCTTTTCTGTTATGGGGTCTGGTTGCCATAGCAACGGGCTTTTAAAAATATCAAAGACATTTTCAGCACATGGTAAACCAATTTCACAAATGTGTATATTTGTAATAGGAAAAGCTGGCAGACAATTATTTGTACGCACTCAGTTCAACCGAGGTTTGACGCAGGGATAATCCCAAAATGCTGCTCTCAGTCTAAAGCCTTGTATCGTAGAGGACTACAGTGAACTTTACCTTGCTGTGTTGCCAGGTCATTTATCAAGACAGTCACACAGAATTAACAGATGATAACCATTTTTCCAACAAAGGCGACATTTAAGCTCAGTGTGTCACTAAAATGCATTAAATGCCTGACGAATACTACCTTAAATCTTTGATTTGTAACATTTTAAACATTGTGTGTTTGTAGTCTTACCCTCCTTACTTGTGTAGATTTTACTAAAAAAAAAAAAAAATTTGACTCGGCATCAGCAACTTATTTAAAACACATGCCTAATGCTAAGCACATGAGCGGTTTCATTGGGAGCAATGAAACTACTTACATCCTTAAAGTAAAGCACACGGCTTAAGTACAGTGCTGACTCAGTCTTCTTCCCCCCTCAGATTTCACCAAAACCCCATCTCAGTTACACAGGAACAACTGCAAACTAAAGACAGCGGATGATTCTACAAACAAGTATAACAAATTAATATCTATGGAATGAAATCCCAGCCTGGTCTATCTGTACCTGATGCTCATTTATACCGACAGCCCGTGAGCGCTAATGACAGATCCTCCCCGTGAATCAACAACGGTCGGACACCGCTGCGTTTGTCGTTGGCCACCTAAGCGTCCTCCAACACCTCCAACAGCCCAGTGCAAGGCTTGGCCCAATCCTGCAGCCTCCCTGCCCACAGAGCGATTACTGGCTCTGCCCCTGGGAGCCTTTAACCAGCCCCTTAGCTAACCCCCTAAACTACTACCCAGGCAGATCACTGCATTCCAAGCCTACCGCCAGGCTCCGAACCAGAAACAGTTAGCAACACTTTCCTAGATCTGCCAAACAACATCAACGAGGATCTAGGTGGACTGGAGCCATCCTGCAGCTGCTTTTCAGGAGGGGAGACTTTTCTAACTTGGCTCCAACCCGTGGACTGAACATCCCTCCCTTACTGGCTGTACAAGTTGAACAGGCCCCTACTTCATTTGCGGAAGGGATGAGATCTTGATTTGTGTAGATATTGCAAGAGCCCCAAGATTACTGTGAGGAGCCCAGACTGCTCAATTCTCCAAGGCAAGAGAAGTGCTGCTCAGCTGTTTTCCAAATTAAGCATGCAAAGGTGACCTGAAACTATTTCAGGTAGATCTATATAGAGCAGACACTAAAGGCATTGCTTGACTTCACTTTTATGTAACTCATAAGGACATGAGGACAAAGAAAAATCAGATGCCTCAACAAGCCACGTGGCCGTACAACTTCATTTAACATCTGCAAAAAGATAGAGACTGCCAGAATAACGGAACTGCCCGACACCTAACAAACAAACGCACTAAAACCGTGAGGTCCCAAATACCTTGGTTCCCCAAAGCAGCGGAGCACTTCAGCATGCTTTCAGCTGCCCAGCCAGCCAGCGGTCCCTCCGACTGTAAAGCAGCTGCTCACTCTTTAAACCAAGCTTAACAAAGTGCTCCGCTGGGTTTGCAACGGAGTGCTTTGCCCACCGCCGCCGAACTCTGTGCTCGCACATCATCTGCTGTCGCCTCTGGCTTTCAAGGTCTCGCTACACGTTCACTGGCTTGGGTTTCAAAGAATGGTAGGAACGGAAAGTACAGTGTAGGACTGGCCATTGCCCTGCGATGATTAAACAAAATAAGCTTTTCAACACAACCGTCTGTCTGGAGGGATCTGACACTGCAGAACAGCTGAACTGGTCAAGTCTTACTGTAAACTCCACGAGACGGATAGGGGCAAAGCTTTGAGCATCTGCTGAAAACAGCCCCTGTGCGTCCACGTAGCCTTTCTTACTGTGAAAATCTTGGTCTGTGATAAAGAAATTGCAGGTTCGGCTCGGTGTGCCCTCCCTGAGTATCAGCACTGAAACTCACTCCGAACACACACCTTCCTTATCGCAGGACTGAGCTGGAACACACACTCCAAACCAGCTCTGCCTCACAGAATCAACAGAACTTGATAAAACCTACATTGCTCCACTGGGAGAGGTTGTACTTAATCACGAGACAGATACATACATACAGATATATTTAGTGTATGTTCAACAAACCCCTTTCTGCCGGTGATAATAGATTTGATGAGAATGTCGTTCCAGACACTCCCACCCAACACAGCTTGCCAACAGATGTGGCTGGGGCAACTCCTGACTGTCTCCTAGAGGGACTCTCCCAGGGTTGCAGCAGAACGAGCCATTTCCCAACCAGCTCTGCTCAGCTCAGCATCAGCTCCTGCATCTTCAGTAGCTCGCACACCGCAGTCTAACAGGAA
>Ga0181612_142245_pt1 | contig 12084 bp, 7 predicted proteins | sample HoacroProtozoa21_FD_119630 | JGI IMG/M metagenome (GOLD analysis project Ga0181612, IMG submission 119630) | Hoatzin crop microbial communities from Cojedes, Venezuel. Combined Assembly of Gp0051906, Gp0051904, Gp0051908
AAAACACTTGCTCTGAAACTATTTGGGGTGTCCGGGCCAAGGGGGGGGAAATTTTTCTTTAAAATTCCGATGGTTTAGGGAGGGCAAAAGGCGGGGGGGGGGGGGGGAAGAATAGACAGGGGGAGGAAAAAAAAAAAGGCAAGGAAAAAGCATAAAAGCCACAAGACTACTTTATTTCTCCCCAGCCCACCAGTAAACATGCCAAAGCCTTGGAGGCATATGTTTTTTTGGTAAAGTTGGTACACATCTGCAGAGTTTTTATCCCTGGTGTGCGCCATTGCTGAGAAAGAGCTAGAGATCACTATTTCTTGAATGCTATTTTCTGAATGAGAGCTGTGTAGATAGAATTATTCAATTAATTTCAACAGATTCTTGAATAACTACACTAATAAATAGACAAAATAGAACACAGATACCGCAGTCAGCAAGGTAACAGCAACATATTTGGACATACCTGATTCAGCTGGATACTGGTGTTCTTTTCATCTGCATTTTGTATCACTTTCAGGACAATTTCAATAGTTTCATAGTCATAAGGATCAAGCTGTTCAAAATAACAATTTATTTTATAAGATCTTGTATGATTTGTCTTATAAAACCCATACAACTGAGTTAATTTTTTCCAATCTCAACACCAACTATATTGACATAATACTGAAGAAACAGTGTAAGCATCATGACACACTTTTCTAAAACAAAAGATTGCTAAAAAAATTGTTAGGATATTGTGGAACGAGCAAACATGAAGTGATGAAAAGAGAAAACCAAAAAACCAAAAAAACCCTGAAATCCAACAAACCCCAAATCCCCCCAAAACAAAACCAAAAACCAACCAACAACAACAAAAAATTTTTGTCCCCGTTTTTGATGTAGCACTTCAAAACGTTTCCAGTGCATTATAATTTTTAGAAGTGGCTTTTTTGTTTGATTATTTTCTAGTTGTTCTTTAAAGGAAGTTGGGAAGAAAGACTCTACCTGTCTTTAAAGAAAAAGAGATATGTTGTTCTATTTTTTCCCTAGAGACGCAGAAAACTGAAACTTAACATTTACATTCTTTAGCAAAATAGGAAGAAAATACCCTTTTCAAATTTCTGTGGAATTATTAATCTGCCATTCAAGTGACATTTGAGACTAGATGTGTACTTCAGGGATTATTTTTGCTTTTTTTGATGTGGTGTTTTTTTGGGGGTTTGGTTGGTTGGTTGGTTTGGGTTTTTTTGATTTATTTTTTACCTTGTACAGCATTCCACTAAGGCTAGTGACCAGGTCTTTTGTGCTGCTCAGCAGAGGAATTATTTCTAGTGCTCTAGCTAGTAACATGGAATGAGGTTGCTTCTCACTGTATTCTGCAGAGTCATCTTCAACATGATTTGTAATGGCATTCTGGAGAAGAAGTGTTTCAATGCAAAGCTGCAGTGCAGCATCACTGTCCAGCATGAAAGTACTAGAAGAAGACAGAATATTAGTTCCTCTGTGACCTTTGGTTCTTGTATCTTTATGAATAAATTCACCAGGAGACCAGTATGTATTCTAATACTTTTAAAAAAAACCAAACCAATTTGCATATTACATTAACTAGGATCTGTTTATACTCAAATAGACTTAGTAGGCATGGTTATTATTGCAGCAACAATTAAACACAGTTGATTTGCTTCAGTTATTACCTGCAGTAATTCAATATGAGATCCGTGTCTACTTGTGGATTTTGTACCAGTGTTCTTATAAGTTCCTTCTTCCTTACCGGTGGTTGTCTAAATACAGTCTCGAAAGAAATCTACAGATAAATAAACATTTTTTTTTCTTCTTCCCAAAGAAGTAATTTGGACTGTATCAAGACTATTTCCTTATACAATCCACCTTTTACATTTTCTCAGATTCCATTCAGAGATTTTTAGAGCAGGAAAAAGCAGTGCTTTTTTTTTTGCTGACTATGCCCTGTGCCAAATAATACTTAAGCACCTAAAAGTTCTTTTATAGCACCCTCAGTTATTGCTTTTTGCAGTTTCTGAGGTTTATTTAAGCAGACAAGCAGAATGAAACATTAAAAACAAAACAAAAACCCCCTTTCCTTATATTTGAATGGGAAATCTGTCTAAAAATCACAATGCATCTCAAAATATATTGACATATAATCAGTTAATAAAACCCCCAAAATAAATAATAAACCCCCCAAACTTACACCAAATTTGCCGAGTTGGATACCCCATTCTGCATCAGTAACCAATTCTTGGAATTTTATTTTTTCTTCTGCTTCACCACATTGGTTAGCAAGCTGTGCTCCAACCAGCGCTACTGCCTAAAAGGATCAAGAAGGGAAGTGAATACAAGTATAATAAATAATCTGAAAATTTGGAATCCTAAAGTTTAAATACTTAGAGGAACTTAAAATAATTCATAGATTATCACACAACTGTGTAAAATAAAAACAAACCTCACAGAAGCTAACACCAGGGTTATCGCACCTTCTGAATTGGCAGTTCAAAGCTACTTTAAAATTGAGTTTCTTCCTCCAATATTTTTAATATTGTACCAGTGAAACTAATGCAAAAAATATTTTTTAGACATCATCTTTTCTGCAAATTTATGTCACTCTCCCTCCCCATTTCTTTGTTATGCTTTACTTCTCATCTTCCTTTATATTTTAACAGATGCATTTATTCATTCCATTCTTGACAACTGCTGACAGAGAACAACTTCTCCAAAATGTAATATAGGTATAAATTATGGTGGGACCTAAAATAAACAATTTCAAGCTTTGGAATAAGTCACGATGAGGTAACCTAATATCTGGACTTACATCATGCTAACTATTCACAGCAACTGCCTGTGCACAGTCTTACACTGTGGTAAAGAGAGGTAGCTTCTCTCTCAGGGGTGCCTTAAATGAGGAACTTGTTCCAACAGCTGCACCCTTAATAATGGCAAATTATTGCACTTCCATATGATATTGCTAGTGTCTTTTTGAAAGAAACTCTTTGACAGTCTCTATTTGCTGAAAAAATACATTGCCTTGTGAATTTACCAAAACTTTTCTGTAGTTTTGCCATGTATTGTTTATGACATCCCACAGCTTATTGAACATCTCTTCCTTTGGCAAAATTGTGCAATAACCCAATGCCAGGTTCTGATCTATGAGACGACAGTTGAACACCTGCGTTTCAGGGGGAGAGAAGGAGAAAAAAAAAACCCAACAGAACAAGTTATAAACTTTAGAAATTTATTTTAATAGGTCTCTTTGTATAAAGTATAACGCTTGAAAAGTACTCTGCAATTTAGAGGTATACTGGTCTTTAAAAAAAAGAATAAAAATGCATTTCAGGTTTTAGAACTTAAAATCTAAATATACTGAAGCCAGTCTAAAAGTAAATTCCCTTGGTCTAAACTGCCTGAGATGATGTATTGCAGGTTTTTGCAGATGGCTTCTTTAAAAACCTCTGCTCAGCTAGAAGCAGTCTACAAATCTAAAATGAAACCAGGATTGAAAATGAGATAGAGAACACCTACAGATCATAAAGGATATTATTATAATTTAGGAGTCCTTAAAGGATCCCACAAAGATGAAGCTCCCACTGTACATAACCTTTCAGGTAGAGCAGCTAGAGCATGATCAAAGAGCCGTAGCCTGTAAGAGGCTCAACTTTGCCAGGGCTACTACACATGGCTGCCAGCAAGGTGGTGTCAGTCTGAAGGCTGCTCAGAAACATGTACCTGAGCCATGGTAGGGAGCAAGGCAGCTGGGGTCGTAGAGCCCAGTGCCATCAGGCCATCCAACCCACCTGTGCCCCATGCTGGTACTGAGACATGAGGCTGTGGAACCCAATCCCTTCCCACCACTGCAACACTGCCAGTACTTTGCTTCACCTTCTCTGTGGTTTATCAAGGTGTGTGATTTTTCCAGAGTGTGTGGGTTTTGTGGTATTTGGCCACAGGACAAATTCAGAATGGGCTTTTGCAATAGGAAGGGTAGCTCCTTTCTTGATGGAGCAGAAGAAATGGGCTCACTCTTACCCTTTTCAGAGCATTCTTACCTTGTGTAGCAAGGTCAGGATAGCAGTCATAATTACTGAAGTACACTTCTGTTTCATAGCAATGAGAAAGCTTTTGGTTTCAGCTAGCACGTGGCCATCATGTAGCTATTATAAAAAAGAAAAAGGTAGTCAGCACACTGATAGAAATAAATTCTAAATCTTCAACTTGTTATAGCATAATAGGAGGTACTATAGTATTTTCAGATTTAATTAAGGTCTTAAAAAGATCTCTTCTAGACAGAAAAAGGATTTGTTTCCAAGTGCTTTTGAACTGAACAGTGTTTCTTCAATATTCTACTTGCAAATTTTCCCATACTAACCCCTGATAAAACAATGTGAGAGAATGTATTAAACAATTATTAAAATTAATTTGACTCCTGGCCTTCCTGCAGAGACAAGAAGTTTAGTTCTGAACACTTTGCAAAGAGAAAAAGAGGATCATGAAAAATAGGGAAGAAACTACCAGCTCAATGTCTGATCAAGTGGTACTAATTTTTAAAAGGTCATGGCAATAGCCTCTCCCATACCTATCAAATTCTTCTATAACTACTCTGAACTTGTTAGTAGTTGGCATACTTCTAAGATTTACTCTCGGCAAAACTCAGCACTGTCCTTGCCATACCTTTTCGCTCAGGGACAAATCCATGTTGTTTGATATACCATGCTGAAGACAGGATCCAAATGAACAGACTATTAGCCGCAAAGCTAACTCACACTGACTGCACTCCATGAGGTTCTGTAGCACTGCACAGATGGGAGTTCTAGCTGGCAGCAGAAGGTTCTGTCCTGTGACATATTTCAAAAACAACCAACCACAGAAAATAATTAGTATATGTATATTAAACATATTGTTCTTGGAATTAATATCAGAGCAGTTTTTTTCTTCATTAAATTTATGACAAAAGCAGCCTTAGCTTTCTTTAAAAACTTAAATTTTCAGGGCTTTTAATTTAATACAGACTCTCATTTTAGTTCAAAATTCAGATCGGTCAAAGGCTCTAATGGATCCTAGCTCATAGTGGCAAAACTTCTGTACTGAAGTATAGGCTTTGCCAACACACCCAGAATCGCATGGCTGAATGGTAGCAACTGCCACCCAAACTGGTGTCTTCCATGCTGAACCAAGCAATCCTCCTAGAATATGGCTTTCAGTGGAACACCTAGACACCTATTTATAAAACTATAAGTTAGTCATGCTTGCAGAGGTTTAATGTAAACCTCATGTTCTCTAGTGGTCTGGTTTTTACTTTTAGCATGGTGAATCTGACATCACGATACCTTCAATAAATGCACAGTTTGCCAGGCTTGTAGAGTCCAAAGGATACAGCTTCTTCTCTGAAAGACAGACAAGTACACATCAGCAGCATGCCAAGATCTCAGCAACACTATGAAGCCTGGAAGTACCTTAAAAATATGTACCTTCAGGGACGGTACATAAAATAAAGACACATGAACTCTAAGAGCCAGAACTGCTATTTTTTACTGTGCCTATTTACTAGTTCTCTTCTAGGAGGGAATATCTTATCAAAGGTATCAAAGGAATACAAACCAACAGTTTCAGTAACTACTTTGTGTGTATATCCCTTTGTCTTGATGAGACAGTCAACATAAACACTTCATCTGTGAAGGTAATAAATCTATTCAAATCAATCAAATAAGGATACGCTGTATAGGTAGATTTAGTGCTGTGCAACAGTATTTGCAATTATATGCTTTTAAAATATACTAATGACATTCTTAATTAAAATAGTCATTAAAATAAATTAATTAAAATAAATAATTAAAAAAGCATTTACTTCAAGAAGTATTAAAAATAAATAATTCTAAAATATTCAATGTTTCTTTTAGAGATCTGAAAGTGTCTTTTTTCAGCACCTACATTGTTGTAGAGTTCTGTTTATAATACTTGACATTTTCAAAAAGTTGAGTGTATTGACAATGATACATAATACAAGGACAACAATTTTAGAATAAGCTGAAATTCATCTTGATAAAATCCTGTCTCCATTAGTGGCTACCAGAGGATGTCTAGAGAAGACCATAAGAACAGGGCAAGTTTATAGTAACACTTCTCCAGAGCATTCTCCATGTCTTCAGGTATTCGGCATTCAGAGTCTTCCTGAACACGAACAAAACCCAAAGTCATCTTTACATTCTATACCCTCCCTCAATGGGTATTTCTTCCATGAGTTTGTCTAGTTGAGATTTCTGAGGTGATAATTTCCACACACACGCTGAATTATTTATATTCCTAGATAAAAATCAGTATGAAGTACAGATTGTATCTTGACTCAATGTTCAGGAAAGCAAGTTTACCACAAACAGGCAGAAGAGAAGAAATAGTTTCATATGCAACTGGAAGAGCTATCTGTGGATCAAGAACTATCCCATCTTCATTAAAGAAGTCATCATAAGTCCATTCTTCATAAGGATCTTTATCTCCTCCAAAAGATGTTGTCTAAATAAGAACATTGTCAAAAGTACACACAATGAAAAGAACAGCTACTAAGTCTACTAACAAACTAAATGTTGCAAGAGATTCCAGTTTTTGAATACAGGAATACACTATCTTCTATTTGAAAATGGATTCTGCTATACTACTTTTTGTTAAATGGCCAGTAGCAACAAACATATTTCCTACTTAGGTGGCTGCATTTCTCTTTAATGTTGTAATTTAGTTGTACAGCCAAAATGCATTCTTAATTAATTTAACAGAAACATACGTTTCATAAACATTCTTGGCCAAATATTACAAGCAAACATTTTTCAAATGAATAATTTTTTAGAAAAATATCGTTCAGTGGATAAATATGGTTGCCTAGCCACTTTGAGCTATTCCACTCAAGCTGTAAGTGACCATTCATTTCAAGTAGCCTAAAGCATTGCTTGACCTGAACAAAATACCAAAGATGCTATTCAAAAAGTTGATCTGTCTTGAAGTTTTACAAAACTGTTGGGAATGTCTTCACATAATACATGCATTTAAAAATCAAACCTTCCCTGCTGTATTTTACCTATTAAAAAAAAAAAAGTCAGTTTTTAAAGTCAGTTCTCTACACTTTCTAGCAAGTCCTGGCAGCAGCTATTCAATAAAATCACCATTATTTTCAGTCACATTAGCAGGATTTATTATACTAGAACGTAAGTGGAGAATGCTGCTTGTGCCATAGCTGCACTGCTTTTAGTACTCAAATCAGTTTACTCTTTATACTGAAGTACACATGTATTCAGGGAAATTTTTATTTCTAGAGCTGAGTTGTTTTTGTTGTTGTTCTTTGTTTCTTAAACAAGCTCATTAAATACTGCTAGAGAAATGGGAGAAAAAAAAAGTACGTACAGCGAACACTCTGCAGTCAATGAAGACACTGAGTATATTAAAAAAAGTATATTTAAGTTAGCAGAAAATACCTTTGCTGTAAATCCATAGTTTTCTATTTGGCACTGTCTGTAAATGTCCTTGGCAGCCAAAGTATATTTACATAGCTCCAGAGAATCTAATAGTAAATCTGTAAAAATACTAAGATGATTAGCATACTAGAATGGAAGGTTCATATGTCCTATTAAAAGGAAACAATTTTTTGCAGCACCTATTTTTACAGACATAGAAATTCACTTTGTTTACATGTTTAGTAAATATCATTTGGAAAGTTGGGTTCTCAACGTGAACACAAATAAACAATAACAGTAATTACCTGGACTACATAATGTAGCTGCTTGGCAAGCCATTTCATAGATCACTGCTGGAAGATTCATATCATTAGGAGTGATTATTGGAACATCAGCTCCCAACATATGACAAAGCCTTTGACATGCTGAAAACAGCAGCTTCCCTGTTTCTTCATTACAGTGATTTTCATAGAACTCCCTATTAAAAAAAGGATGTTAAGAAAAAAAAAGTAGTCCTTAGGGCTTTTACTTAAGGTCACATTCTGTTCCAATTATTTAATTATCTGTTACTTATTTCACCTATATGACTCACTGCAACTAAAACTTCTGTGATTGAAAAAAATATAATGGAGCTTACCTTAGACATATATACTGAAGCACATAGAACATGTTAATAATAAGAAATATATTTAACATTTTCATCTGATCACTTTTGGGGAGGAGGTGGTAGTAAGTTTAAATTATCTGACAACCTAAGCATGAGGCAGAGACCAGCTAGAAATCATGACATGGTATGTACAGTCAGTGTACAATAGTTTTCTTCTATCTGTGTAAGCTGAGAGGCTCTCATAATGGTTATTTAATATTGTGCCTTACCTAGCTCTCACTATAGCTCTGTAGGGAATTTTATTACTCAGTACTCATGTTATGGCAAAACCCAATGGCAATTTTCAGAGATGGCAACTTAACACCCTATATTGCACACAAGCAATATAAGCATATTGCTTAACACTCATTTTTAGGAAAAAAACTACTTCTACTCACTTCTGCAGAGTATCAGAAATAGTACAGAAAAGCCCATTAAAAGTTCTAATCTTGAAAACCCCTGCAGTTTTACCTGCATATTTTTACAGCATCTTCAACTTTTCCAGCATCTAGTGCTCTCAAGACCAGTTTTTCTCCCAGTTCTTGCTCTGACCTTTGCAGGAGCAAAGCCAGTCTGTATAACCTTGATTGAGTAGAACGGTTCTTGGTTTTTCCATCTTCTGAATTACAATTCATTGTTTGTGCTTTTCTAGACTTTGACAGGGATCTGACAGTTTCATAAGCTTTTATGTGCTTCTCAAGAAGCCTAGCCATTAGTGAAGGATTCCTAAATTCTTCAGCTGAAAGAAAAACATCAAAATCTTCCTGCAATAGAAAAATAAGATTACATATTTGTATTCACGAAACGTCCTTGAAAAATGTTGCATTTTTTTGTTTTGTTAAAATGTTTTTCTTTCCTGTTTCATTCTTAGAGGAGTATTTTCAGTATGAAGTTGACTTTACTAGTTTCTACCAATTACTGATTTATGTAGTAAATTAGAGAATTTTGCTAGGGTAGGCAGTAGGTAAGCAAAATTAAAAAACCTGAAGGATACTGCATGCTCAAATGCTGTATTAAACAATTTAAGTTTACAAACCTTTATAAGATCTTAATAAAATATTACAGTTGTCTATCATGAAATCTTTGAAGTGTTAGCAATTAAGACATTCGGGAAAGTATCTTATTTTTTTGTTTAAATGGACAACTGAGTTCCAGAAATTGGGAACTTTCCCAGGCGCTAGTTAAAATTGCTAGATTAGCCTTAGAATCTTTTTGAAGTCAATAATAAAAACAACCTTTGCACATAAGTTGTAAACACAATTAATTTTTAATACCATCCATGTTATAAGAATAATTGGGATAACTACAGTAAATCAAAAGTGGTTTTAAACTATAAAGATATCTACCTGCAGGGTAGCAAGAGTTTCAAACATTTTTAGGTTTGCTTCACACTCATCTTTCTTCAGAGGATTGTCTGTTGGAAGAGAAAAACAGTTACCTCCTGCCTCCATCTACAAACAAAATATAAGATTTTAAAGCTGTAGTTTACCTTTTTGAATGCTGAACAGGAATTTAAGGATTTCCACGAGTGTCTTAGTCATAAACATTTGTGTTTTTTGCTGCAGGAAGGGAAGAGGTTAATGTTTTGTTTGGTCAAAATGTTCGCAGTAACAGACAGTGACCCTCAGGCTTCCACTCTATCAAAATACCGTGCAATGCTCTACAAACATCTTAAGCAACAAATATCAAGTCTAAGACACAAACAGTTGAAAAGCAAGGGAACAGAAAGTTATTGTAAATATGGATCCTTTATAGAAATAGCAAATATTTTATAGCTGTAATAAGTATGTACTCCACACAGTCTGTTAGCTCTCACAGGAGTTTTGAAAATATCCGCCATTCTCTCTTTGTTCTTCCTTCCCTTGCTCAGAATAACTCCCTAAAACAACTGTTGACAAAAATTCTCTTCTGTGCTTGCAAGACAGTAATGTGTACTGTCAACTGGGAAGTTTCAACCCACTTTGATGCGTGGCAAAGCCACACCTACAGTTTTTAAATAGATGTTTTCCAACCAACTAAAGAAAGAACTGGAAAATACATAAGACTAGAGGGATAATAATGCAGCAGGATTTATCAGTTATTAATTGAATTCAGACAGCCATGTCACTGTGTGGAGATGTCTTTAAAATTACACAAAATAATTCTTTAGCATACAGAATCAGAATAAACTCAAGTTGGAAAAGCATTCAAGAGGTTACCTAGTCCAACCTCTTGCTCAAAGCAGGACCAGTTCATCATCCCTTTTTGCTGGAAGACACAGTTTGTACATTTGCATCCCCTACAGTTTTTTTAAGCATCTGGGTAAGAACAGTGTTTAGAATAATTTGTGCACACACTTTATGATGTGAAATGACTTGGTACCTCTTCAGAATTATCTGCTTTATTCTGTAATACCAGTGTTCCCCATACAGTCAATCTCTCTGCAACTTTCTCAGCTTCAGCAAGAGTCAGAGATTTTAACAAAGTCAGAGATTCCTCTCCCTGAAGAGAGAGGGGGGGGAAAAAAAAAAAAAAAAAAAAGAGTAAACCAGAAAGAATCAAAAGAAAAGGGCATTTGCTTTCAGAAAAGCTAAGTTATGTGTACATCCTTGCTTCGATACAATGGTTGCATGATGGCAAATTGGGTAAGACTGATCTGCTGGTGAACTTCCATCCTCGTTACAAATCACAGTTACTATGACATGACTTCCTTAAATTCCCTGAATAGTTTTTACTAAACCTATGAGGCTTTCAGTAAAATCTATGAGCTTACTCATTAAGGGTTATAACATGCAAATTAAAATGCAGTTTTGTTTATTGGCAATTATGCAATGTTTTTAAAACTGTATGATTATCAAGAACACTGTGTGCTAATGAGGCAGAACAAATGTTAACATGAGAAGCACTATTTTGCAGGGGAGTTAATTTGATTCCTTTAATCAAAAAGCCTCCTTTTCTTCAGGTCAAAGAGATCCCAGTAACATAACCAGGGACAATCACAGGGTATAAAGGTAATCACACCTACTATAATGTAGCAAGTAAAGTTAAATGCTTCTAGTTAGGATATCAATGTAATTTAAAAATAACTTCAGGGTTTTTTTGCTAAACTGGGACTTCAAATTAACTTGGAAGAAAACTTCATATGAATAGAGAAACATAGACAAACATTCAGGTGCTCTCAGTACTAAAGGGGCAGGTCTGTACTCATGTGCGGTATCATTGCATTCGAATAAAGCATTTTTCAGAAGAAAGAATCTTTTTGTTGTTGTTGGCAAGAAAGAAACAACTCTAGTGAAATAAGTATAGGAAAATATGTAGATACTTCAATTCCAAACTTATCTTGTATATTGTAGGTCATAATTTTCATCCTTTTTTGCCAAAAATGAAAAATGGCTCATGATGTTTGAAACTCTGACAAAGGTCTTATTTTCAATGTTAAGTATAGGCAGTTATGTGTATAATTAATAGAGCCATAATAAAAAAAAGTTATATGTAAACTGTGTATAAAATTTCAGCAAATAGTACAACTTGCCCCTGTTTTGAAAATAGGCCTCAGTGTCTTTAAATTCTGAGATCAACTGACATGAAGTAGTTTAGTACCCTTTCTTTGTCAATAAGGTCTATCATCCTCAGAATGTAGACTTCCACAGTGGGCAACATATATGCTGCTACAATTTTCAAAGCATCCTCCAAAGAAGTAGGAGTATCTTGTTTAAGAATGTATTTCACTAGCCTCTGTAAGGAGAAAACAGATATGGACTTTAGTTTGTTGATGCATAGGATCACAAAAGAAGTCATTTATACACGTTACATCTGCAGTGTAATTGTACAGCTTATACCAAGCAAGTTACCTAGGATTTTAAAACTTCTGTCCAGATAAAACTTGACTAAAGCATAACTGGGAGAAGACTGGGCTTGGGGAAGAGAATTATCCTGGGAACTCCCAGAATTCAGGAGACTCATCTGGGTCCACAGAATGACAAAGAGCTTTTCCAGGTATACTCATGATTTCTCCTTCATAAAGGGGAGATGGAAAAAAAAAAA
>Ga0181612_153909_pt1 | contig 12084 bp, 12 predicted proteins | sample HoacroProtozoa21_FD_119630 | JGI IMG/M metagenome (GOLD analysis project Ga0181612, IMG submission 119630) | Hoatzin crop microbial communities from Cojedes, Venezuel. Combined Assembly of Gp0051906, Gp0051904, Gp0051908
TCTTATAAATTTTTAAATTTTTTTCAACTTTTTCTTTAATTCAAAATTTAAAATATGAATATGCAAGCAATCGTATTCCTCAGTGTGTGCATGAAAAGAAATCCACTATCTAAACATCCGTAACAGGAAAGTTGGAAGTCTAACATGTTACCAATATGTATAATGTACAAGAATATCTTACAGTAGTTTTAGAAGATAATTTACAACCAGCACTGAGCTCTAAACTACACAGAAAAATAAACAATAATTCCATTAGATCTGGATCTTTTTTCAGTTGTTTGTTTGAGGATGCTTGGCTTGATTTAAGTGCTTTAAGATATTCTTTGCCTATTCTGATGACAAGTAACATAAAAAATAAAAGATTTCCCCATATAACAGTAGCTGCTGGTGTCCTGTGTCAGGGTATTAACCTCTTTAACCCTGTCAGTTGGCTGGGGCCAGGAAATATAGACTAGTCTTTTACTACTCTTCTGTGTGTCACAACTTTATTACACATCACATTTTTACCCTTCTGAAGTGTCTATAGTACTAAAAAAAAATAGTCTTGTAAAGAGAATGCAGTGTTACATGGTTAAAAAGGTATGTGGGACTGAGTATCGTATATTTTATCAAAGCGATGTCCTCCTTCATCCAGAGCACATTATTGTTGCTCTGCAAAATCTTCACATCAAAGAAAGACTCGAGGTTCTGTTTTGTATTTTGTAAAAGTGATTTCTGAGCATTTCTAGTTGAATTATTCAATAGTTTGCTGTATATCATTTTGCTGATGACAAGAAAGCTGTCTCGTACCTTTAGTGGTGTCTGTGCAGACTTGGCTTGTCTTTCAAGTTAATATAAAGCTATATACAGCTGATTAGCAGTAAATATTTCAACTGCTATTAAAAAAATATTAGTTCCTACAGGCAATAGTATTGTCCATTGCTTATACATACTATAGTCTTCTCAGAGACCTCGTACATATCTTCCATTAAGAATAATAATGAAAATTATGAAGGCACTTAAAAATCTCGTCACAGTAAGATGGCATCATATTGCTAGATGAATCAAAGACACCTTTTAATTCATAAAAAAAACACTGCTTTATCACTTAATTGTAAATCTTCTGAGACTTACACATTATTTTCAGTAATCCAGATGGTTGCAGAAGAATGTTATCTTCCAGTAAATATCATTTCATTAAATATATAACAGCTTTGGGCATTACACGGCAAGCTGCATCCAATTCTCTTCTCATTGCTGGGGTTACAGCTGATGCAATAACTTGGCTCCCTTCTCCTTACTATTGTGTCCATCTTTTCCAGATTGTCACCCGTAATTTACTAGTCATGTGTATGCAGATGGTTCACCTCCAAACACTGTTTCTTCTGATAACCACGGCAACAACCGTTTAAAGTGACTTAGAGATAGTGTCCTCAAACCATAGCTGTATCTGCCTGTGCAGGGCAGGAGCGTTATGAGAGAAGGAGTCTTGTCTCCAGTTTTGATCCTGGTATTGGAACCGCACCCGATGCAGGCAGGTGGCCCCAGCCATCATCTTTGGCTGGGGAGATCTGCCTTGCTGCCTGCACCTCCTGCCTGCACTTCACTAGGGTCCCCTTCATTTTGCTTGCACCTCTGACACTGCTCTCCTCCCTTGGAGTGAGAAATGGGTAAGGTTTCGATCCCCCTCTGGTGCAAAGTTTGCGCTCTTTGATGGGCAAACCTGACCGGTCCGCAGAGCCCCAGCAGGGCTCCCACTTCCCAGGTTGCAGCCCAACCCACGTTAGCCTGGATCCTCTAAGTTCTTGCTTGTTTTCTTTTTTAATTTTTTTTTTCCCCTTTTTTTAAAGTTTCTTTTGGGGTGTGGGGGTTGCGTGTGTATTCATTTGGTTTCTGCCTCAGCAGCCTCCTTTGATTTAACTCCTGCAGTCAAGCAGGGTAATGTCACACAGGTAACACCTGGGGGAACTGTGACATTTATTCCCTATAACTCTGTCATCCTCCACAGCAGGGTGTTGCTTTGGGGAAACTTAAACACGATCCAGGGAACATTCAAATGAGCCTTCATCACAGCTAGATGGAATTTGGTTCCCAAAATCACTCTGTTTCTCAATCCTTTAGAAAAATGTGGCAAAGACCATGGCAATGCTCCCTGTGAGGAGGTTTTGTACGCTGCGGTGGGATTTCAGCTTCATCCCAATCCCACTGTGCACCTCTGGCAGTCTTTGGTAGACAGCTTTTTGGGAGATGGAAGTTTTGGGGATGAATTCAATCAGGAGAGCAGTAAGAAATAAAGTGAGGGGAAGTTTTTCCATTTGGTGAGATGATGCAACACTGCAATAATCTGGAAATAGATGGACTGCATAGCCTTTTACTTGTCTGATTTGTAAGTGAAGTAGACAAAATAAAGGAGAATCTACTTTCAGGAATAATCCTACCTCAGAGTTTTCATCTGAAACTAGTTTGAGTTGGTCACTATTCACATTTTCCATTTATTAAGCTAAACTGTATTCACTGTTTCCAGTTTTTAAAAAAATCCTTAGCATTCAAAATTCCCAATTCTTAACAAATGTTAGCTCATTCTGAACTGAAATAAAAACATGGCTTTTTTGAAATTTTACACAAAATCAGAATTCTGGGAAAAAGATGTTTCCCCAGAATTTTTATTCTAGAATTGTAAAATGTGTTCTCAATTTTAAACATATTTAAAATTTTGCAACATATTTGTTGGTATAAGCCAGTTTTCTTCCGGACTAGTTTGTGTTATGTCAATAATAGTAACCTGATAATATAGTAAGTATGGTCTGTTCATTTGTAATTAAGAAGAAGGGCTCAACTGATTAAAATCCTTTTCTCTTCTTTTCATTCACAGTGAGTAAATCTTAATCACCCCTGACAGCACTTTACATCACCAGAAGAAACTCTGTAGTGACTGGTGTGTCTATATGGTCCAGAGCAGAGCAATGCCAAGAGGTTAAGGAGGGTCCTAAACTCAACAGAGCTGTGCTGGAAAAGTTAAAGGGTCCACAAAAGCTCTGAAGCCTTTGGAGTACTTTTCAGGGGTCCACAGTAGCAGGTAATGGATTTGCTCCACTTTATCACCTTTTGTGGACCCTGTAAAAGTAGTCCAGAGACTTCTGAAGAGACTAGGGGAATTCAGGTTCGTGTCTTTCTTTTCACTCTTGATACTAGTGCAATATTTTTCACTCCATGCTAAGAAGCTAAGGAGGAGCAAGCAATCATGATTACTTTGTGTCATGTCAGGCATCAGTAATTTTGTACTCTAAGTACTTCTGCTGACCTGCTAGAAATTGAAGAAAAGAGCATTATACAAATCTCCACCTGAAAAAGTGAGGTTATAAAATTAAATTTCAAAATATTCTGAGGTTAAAAAAATCCCAGTGAAAATTTGTTCATTTCACAATATTTTTCTTAAAAAACCTTCATCCAAACTTCTGAGATTTTATCAAGCAAGTTTATGGAGGAGGCATGTTTGACAGAAATCTTGTAAGCCATGTCTGGTCTAAATGAATTGTGAATAGAGATGTAATTTAACGGATATTCCTGGTCCAAGGAGTACTCCTTCTTCATTGATTTCATAGGAAGGACAATTTGTTACCCGTCTTTTTTATGTATCACAGAGCTTGTTTACTTGGGAAATATGCTTTTCATGTTACATTTTAGATGTAAACTTTTGGGGTTTTTTTTAAACAGTAGATTTTGAAACAGCTATACAAGTAAATACTGTCCTGTTTTAGTATGATAATCAATTTTACCCATGCCAAAAATGGAATTTTCCTGTTCTTCATTTGTAGCTGAAATATTTTTTTTTTAGGTTCAAGATTTTACTTTCACTTTTTAACCACGTGAGTCTTATGGTAAAAGTAATTAAAATTGTAACACATTTGGTTCCAGCAGCCTCTCGGGATGCATTTCATGCAATGCACACCCCTGCCTTGCCTGGCCTTGTCGTTCCCTCCCTCCCTTTCCCTATTGTCTTTTTCCAGCACAGAAAATACGATTGCTTCATACCAAATATCCCACATGACTTTTTTTCACAAGAGTTATCCCTTTCTGGCATATTTTTCTAATTTATAACATGTTAGTCCATCTTAATTTTATTCTTATTACTGGCACAACTGAGAGTTTGGGACTTTTTTTAGATTTTTGTCTATATGCAATTAAATGCAATCAACTCCCAGTAGTAAAGTTTTGGTCACTTACTTTAAAATGCTGACATAACATATCCTGTTTTAAGGTTTTGATTTTTCTTCAAGACACTAATATGGTGTTCATTATCAAAAGACAAAGGGCACTCTGAATTGTAATAAGGACTTTCTGGTTTTAAATTCCATTACTTGCATTAAAACCACTTACTGCCACTAAGAAAAATGAGTATAACTTTGCATAGTTTGTGGCAAATAGGCAGTCTTTTGATATCTTATAGCAGAATGTTTCAGTTAATAGGTCTGCTCTTGAAAGTACCCTTTCACACCAATAGTTACAAGTGCATTCTGTGTTTTTCTTTAAGCCTGACATCCATGAAAAGACAACCAAGATCTGTTTCTTATTGTGCATTAAAGAGGATTCTCTGGAAATCGCTGAATAACTTAGCAATATGCTCTGTATCATTTTAACTAATGACAAGAGAGATGTCATCTCTGGTGCATCTGTCTAAAGTATCCTCTTGGATAACTTCTGTATATCGCAATCTGCTTCATTTCTTCAAATAGGAAGCCTTTTCAAAAGCCCAGTTAATTGGCAAATACCAAAATATTTCACTTATTTGCAAGAAACAAAAAAGGAGCATGTTGACTTTTGGGAATCAGTTCCAAATAATAATAAGTATTCCATTAAAAAGAAAAAAAAAAAAAAAAAGGAAAGAAAAAACCCACAACACTCTAATTCAAGACCAGGGCTGTTTTTTTCAACACAAATATGTTGTATCATTTCAAGCATTCAGGTCTTTGCCTTGGCGTGTTTAAAGAACACAGCTGTACCAAGCTGGTTTATCTTCCAGTTAAGGTCAGGACAGCTGGTCAGGCCTGGAGACTGACTTTTATTATATTTTAGTGTTTAGATTCATTTTATTCTGTTTATTGCTTTTGTACTTGGAACAAAAAAGGGGTTCTTTGCAAATAAAACCCTTTCAAACCAAGATATAGGCTACATCTCCCACTGGTGAGGCCACCATCTCGCCAGGCTTCATCTGCAGGATGGATCAAACCTGTCTGTGCGGTCCTTCTCCCCTGGGCTGTGCAGGACAGATGCCGCTGGGTGTTGAGCACAGGCAGCACACGCCTGTGCTGGGAGGCAGCCGAGGTTTTAGCCACTGGTCTCTCTTGTAGAGAGAAGTGCAAGTGTGCATGAAAACCCAGTATAGCAGGCTTTTGAGGCACAGCTGAAAATAAATGAGTGCTCCAGCTGCCCACTGGTATGCTGAGCATAGCGGCTTAAGTGAAAAAACGGGGAGTCGCTGCAAAGTGAAGCTGAATAGGTTTTGAACAGTACAAATTTCCTGTAAACACTTCTTTAAAAACCGAACAGCAGCAGAAGAGCAGGGCAAAAGGGAAGGGAGAGAATGGGAAGGAGAACAAACAGGTTGTGCATCTAAGTGCCGGCTGGCACAGCTCTGTCTCGTCCCAGACATCAGGGGAGACCAGCTCAGCAGCTAAAGTGGGTTTTCGAATACAGAAAAGACAGCTGGGTGGTGGGCATTGGTAAAAAGAAATCTGCCATGATTAAGGAAATGTCCTTCACCAAAAATGGAGTAATTTTGAACACATTTTAGTCAGTGGTGCTAGCCAATGATGCTCAGTTAACATATTTGTGTGGTTTTAGCCTGTAAATATTTGGACTGACCATTACATTCTACTCAGCGGAGAGCCTTTCTTTCTTACTCCAAAAGGCTCAGTTTTAGGGTAACTCTGTTACATCTGAGGGGTGTTTGCTGGAGGCTGCTCTAACACTGGTCTTAAATGAGACTCTTTTCACTGTAGTTATGGCATGGACTGCTGCCACAAAAATTAATCCCTGGGAAAGCTGCTCAGGATTTTTCACATTACTGTGATTTGAGCTTGGTAATTATGACACTTACATTGAGTGGTTTTTTAAAAACCCTGAGGGTTTTGATTTAGGATATTGTGTCAGGTCATTATAGATAGAGTGCACATCAGGATTCAAATCTGGATCAAAATCTCCCCAAAATTTGGACTTCTCATTCCCAGGGATTATGCGACTCCATCACTACTGCCTGCTGCAGATGGCTAAGAAATTGGTAGCCTCTAATTGTAAAACCTTGAAAAGGGCAAACATTGTTTAGTGAGATGTGAAGAACCTTACTCTCATTGCTACCTTCACAGCTTGTTCCACCCTTCTTTCTCCCAAAATAAAATGTAAGAGCTGGAAAAATGTTACCATCTAAAACTGTAAAGACTCTCTTTTTGCTTTTCTTTGTATGCATATACTTTGCTTTCTCTTTTTAACAATGTCAGTTCAAGCATCTCTGTCATCCTGACTTACACTGTAATTTTAAGATGTCATCAGAAATATTTCTTTTAGTGACTGCCAATCATTAATTGCTTCTGCCGTATGTCTCCATAAACATTACGTGTAGATATGTTGGCATATAATATTCATAGGTTTTCTGTTTCTATAAACTTACTGGTAATACTGTGTTTCTCCAATAGAGATATCTATAAATCTAGACCTCCAGAGATACCTTATAATGACTTAAACATTACACCAAACAAGCAATTCCAAGGGGACATGATCAGGATGTAATAATGGGCCAGTGTCAAAAAGGATTTATGATTATTATTCATATGACTCAACCATATGCTCCAGCTACTGCTGTAATCTTGCTAGTCTTGATCTGACATCTGTAGTGATAATGAGTAAAATTGCATTACGCCACAGAAAAAAATCAAGACACTTAAAAAATAACTAGTGGGCTGCCAGGAGAAACATTGACCTCCTCTGTAGGGTCAAGAGATGGTTTTAAAATATGCGGGATGCTCCTGACAAAGCTGAAGCACTCCAAGGATCTGGCAACCAGCTGTTCTAGCTTTATTAGAGAAGAACTTAAATATAATTGAATTCCTAAACCATATGTATTTATCACAGCAGTTGAATACCATGCATGGTCCTATTGAGTTGACTTTTAAAAAGGAAGTTACCTATTTCATTTTAAATAGTATGACAAATGGTATCTGTTCTAAATAATGTGAGAGTGGGGAAGATACTTAAATAATGTGTATTTCCAGGATCACCTGAATGGTTATGGTACCTGTCTGTCCTTCCTGGTTAGGTATCAAGCTTCCAAGGGACTACAGGGAAAAAAACAGATATTTCTGCTTTGTTTCCTTCTAGCAATCTTGGTCTCCCTTGCTCTTTTACAGAGCAACCCTTGGCTCTGGCTGCAGCTGAACCTGGTGCTAGCTGGGAAACAGTAGCTCATCTGTGCCATTTCCAGGCTGCCCTGTTCAGTGGGAATTTAGCAAGCATATAAATACCTTCTGGAGAGATATACAGGCACAGAGAACTCCTTACTGCATCTGGACTAATACATACTGATGTGCAAGGTAAATATATGAGTGTAGACTTCCTTAGTTTCTGTCAAAGTCCATTAATGTTCCATTACTGACTGCAGCACTTAGGAGAGAGGTGAAAACTCATTCATTTCTCACTGAGAAAGAGAAAACTCAGGTGAATGGCCTGATGTCAACCTTCCTGATCATGCAGTGGTGGTTAGCAGATGGGCAGCAAGCAAAGGTTAAAGGAGCTCACGCACAAAGTGGGCTAAATCACAAACCACCAAAGTTGCTATAAAATCATGGCCAAACATAGCAGTAAAGGACAAATATTTAGGCAGTGTCAGTCAGTCAACTAATGTATGTATCAGCATATTAGTGAGGAAATCCCCAGAAACTCTGTGGGAGTTTTTCTTTTTGATCTGCTACCACCTGCCAGGCTGCTGGCATTGCCGCTGCAGCCACTGGGCGGGTGGGAGCAGTTCCCCTGGGATTGGAACAAGTTGCTCCTTAAGGGAAATAGCCACTTCATTAATTCAAAGCCAGACTGAGCAATCAGCAGCAGCTGTGGAGCAAAAGGCAGGGAACCAGACTAGAGGCAAGCTTGTCTGCCTGCCCCGGAAGTGACAGGAGAGCTCCTTCTCTGCTGGTTAATCGCAGCAAATGTTCTTCACTACTGTCAGACTTGCACAATCTCCATTTTGCTCAAGCTAAATTCTGGTGCCTCTCCTCATCCTCCTGAGATCCTCAGCCAAAAGACACGTATGACATCTGTGAAGCCTGAAGTCTTGGCTTCACCAACACAAGTACTGGTAGACTCAAGATGTTGTTTTAAGCACCTGACATCCTCCATCTGTCTTCTTTATTTTTAATTATTTCTAGTCTATAGAGTGACCTAATCAAACAAGCTCCCGTCTGATGTCAAGGTTCTTTCTTTGCTTTAATCTCTTCATATTTCTATATAATTTCTTTTTCCTCTGGAACTATCAAAGCATTTTCTTTAACAAGCCCATCAATGAAAAACAAAGTCTGCATTCTTGAATTCTAAGTCACACGTAAACCTTAGAGATGCTGTTTGCTCAGTGTTGACAGAAGCAGTCGTCTGCCCTAATTTACCTTTGTAGCATGTTTTTGTTAGAGCTGTGAGAGCGTGCATAAACTCACCAGGAGGATATGCACGCTACAGGGCTCTTTTCTTAAACTCTTTCAGCTCTGATAAAAACACACAGGCTAAAGCACTGTCCTGTACTGGGACAGTAATGCCTCTCTGTCCTGTGTTCTTTTAATATCAGAAAAACTGTCGCTGAGAATATTGACTCACTGAAAGTCATCACAACAGGAGTAAATGAATGGTGTTTGAGAAATGATCTCGAGGAATTGTCTTTCTTCCATTTATGTTCTGCTCAGTCCTACCAAATTTCTTGGCGATGTTTTCTCTCTAACTTGGGTGTCAAGGCTCATATCCCTATTCCAGCCCAATTATTTTTCAGGTTCTTATGGGGAGAGAGTGATGCCATGGACAAGCACTAATGGGCCTCCAAAAGTAACTAAAATGGTCAACCTATTGCTACAGGCTCACATTTTCTAAGCAGGATTTCCATATTCACTGTGAAATTCACGAGGCCCTACCAACTAACAAATATTAGACATGGATGTATACCACCACATGCATAAACATCAGTTGGAGGCAGTATGAGCTCAACATAGAAGGGTTATCACTGTGGCTGATTGGGGTGCTTCACGTTTAACTTCTAGAAATCACTTAGATCAGAGAAAGGTGTCATTTGATCTTCCATTTTTCCACAGATGCTGCCAAATAGTTTTCTAAATCAGTCCCAAATGTGGCCTGGTCTCTGTGTTGGTCCAGTGTGAGTATAGTAGTGGTTTTGTTCCTTCTTGCTACCTTTTTTTCTCCCCACCTCCCTTCCTCCCAGACTTTGGGGTGAGAGCACTGAGCCCCGGAATATTACACGAGTTAGACAAAACAAAGCTCCAATGTGTGCTAGATATAATAACCTGCAATGTCTCCCCTGTCATCCCAAATTACTGGAACACACTGTGTTTCAGCCCTGCCTACATACATGCCTGCCTGCTGGAGAGCAGTGCTGCCACCCCATCAGCTGGACTGGTGCAGGGTCAGGTGTCAGCTCCTTCTTGCTGGAATGTGCTTGCATTGCATTCTCCTTGTCTTCAAGGTCATGGACAGATGGTGCTTACGCTGATCACCTGCAGGGAGTCTTCATGAATTATGGGGTTTCTCAGAAATGTTTTGGGGTTTGCTGGCTGTACCCAGTAGTACTGGGGAGACTGATCACTGCCAGCAAACGAGTCGGGCACACACGGCTCACCAGTACCTGACTGGTGCCTTTAGCAGTGGCATAAACCTGCCTCCCCGTATGGAGTCGGGGGAAACTTTTCCCTCCATGCCAGGCTGGCAAGGCTGCGCATTCGGGAATTGTGCTTTGTTTAAAAAATAAGTCCTTTACGACATGGTATGCAAGCTATTTCTGAAAAGATCCTGGAGATACATTTAATATGTCATGGGGAGGTAAGTCTTTGGTTGCTTGCTTTCTTAAGTTCATTGTAATTTTGGTCTTTTACCTTACTACTTGGGTTTTCTCGTGGGTGTTGAGAAACCACCTCAGGGCACAATGTAGACAAATAGCCTTCAGGCTCTTCTGTGCCAGACACTTACTGCTGCAGTCTCCGGTGACTGGACTTTAAGAGCTAATGTACTGTTTCAGCCTTACTGTTCTTAAAATCCTAAAATAAGCCAAGTCCATTGAAACAGTTTTTGTAGTAGGTGTTTGAAAATTCATCTCAACCAGGCACAAACAGGTTAGAAAGCCCATGTTAAAGTGCACAGCAAGTTCTAACAGCCAAGTGACCGTGAGTGCTTGAAGGTAGTAGACTCGTCCATTGGATTAGGCAGGCCCAGAAGTAAACATTTTCCAGAGCCACATGGTGAGAAAATCCACACCTATCACTTTATTGCAGTCCTGCATGCGTTAAAGAGGGTTGAGGCTACATAGTGACATATCTGTAATCTATCCTGGTGTACTCATTGGCATGGTTGAAAGATGAAGGTATAAAACCAATATTTCAGGTAAATCAATAGAAATATGGCACAAAGTGGTAAAACAGATTTTTTCCGATAGTTCAGTGAATTGCAACATAGCTTGTATTTTTTCTCCACTTACCCCTTCAAATACTGCATACCGCATCCATCAGAGGACTGAGTCCTCAAATAGCTCTGACATTGCATATGTTCTTGCATGTGATGTTTTTAATCACTGATATTTTGTGCTTGGTTTCACTTACTGCTGCCTTGTTCTGCCATCTGGTTGTCTTTTTTAGGGAGGTTAATGATGGAAAGGAGTTTGATTATTTTGTAGGATGCCATTTGCTCTCACCTTCCATGTACCTTTTCTTCTCTTTACCTGACTAAAAAAACAGCAAACATGGCAGAATCCTATACATAGGGCCTGGCACAGTGCCAGTGAAGACACCACCCACCAAGAAAGCCAGATTTTTTCACAGTACTTTCTTAAAGCGTGAGTATATGAATGCGGAGAAAACATTGTGGGAAGAACTCTAAGGGTTTGAAAGGGCTTGTTTTGATTTTATTTGGTTTGCACAATGTAATTTTTTGCTTGTAGCAATACTATTTAATGATTTTCACGGCAGAAGTAATTCCTAGTGTCAAGCAGACTCCTGCTAGACACTAGGAAAAAAGTCCTGTTTAATCTTGCATTTATTTTAAACCCTTTTTTACAAAGCATCAGTGGAGCGCTAAGTGCTCAGGAGAACAACTGGAAAGGCAAAGTTCAGGGCTTCAAATGCAGCTCTGTTCCACTTTCAGGTGTGAGTTGACTAAGGTGACTAAGGACAGGGATGGAAGTGGAAAAGAACATGCATCATTTTCCACCCATGAATATCCAAGGTAAGATACAGATAGTTCTAAAAGGATGACTAAATTTTTACAATAACAGTTGCCTAATTCGCTTCTTAGACCTTGTCTAGAGATTCTGCTGCTAATGGCGCAATTTGGAGGAAGAGACTTGGAGAATCAGACTAGAAAGTCATACCAAGTTCAATAGGGCAGCATGAACACAGGGATTCAGGAGGCTGTAGAAGTGGAAAATGTAGTAATTCACACTATGGATAGATTAGTGAAGATAGATACATGAAGGGATTATAGTTGAGATATAGGCAACACTCTTCTGTCCGACTGTCCTTGGGTTGCATAACTGAATTATGTGGGTGGACTCCCTGTCAGGATTGTACGGTACTAAGCTAGGGGCACATGGTGACAACATGGCATCTGGATGGTATGTGGTGGAGAATGGTGTGAGAAAGATCAAATTCCCAAAGCCTGAAATGGACTGAAGATAATGTCTGTTGGTGCCATTACTTCCTTTTGATGTTTGCTTTTGATCATGTCTATTGGTGCCATTGCTTCCCTTTTTAACACTCCTAAAGTGCTTTACTGGGCATAGAAGTATGTAGAAATGCTTGAGTATTGTCAAAGGTGATGGAAAGACAAATCTCATAACTTAAAATTGTATATGCA
>Ga0181612_113166_pt1 | contig 12083 bp, 7 predicted proteins | sample HoacroProtozoa21_FD_119630 | JGI IMG/M metagenome (GOLD analysis project Ga0181612, IMG submission 119630) | Hoatzin crop microbial communities from Cojedes, Venezuel. Combined Assembly of Gp0051906, Gp0051904, Gp0051908
AAACTTGCTGAGGGTACATTCTAACTCTTCATCCAGGTCGTTGATGAAGAAGTTAAACAAGACTGGGCCCAGTACTGACCCCTGAGGGACACCACTTGTCACCAGCCTCCAACTAGACTCAGCGCCGCTGATGACAACCCTTCAAAGGTCCCTTCCAACCCCTACCATTCTGTGACTCTGTGATTCTGTGAGATAAACTTCCTCCTTCAGCTCTTTAGCTGTCATAAAAGAGGACGTCCTGCAGGAGGATGACAATCTGATAGCAAGCCTTCATCAGAAGAGAATGAGGGAGAGAATCATGATCTGCATGGTGAGAATTGTGGCTGTTAATTACCAGAGCAGCTGAGGTGATAGCCTTGTAGCCTCACTGCAGTAGTGTCCTCTTTTCTGGTCTCTCTTCCTGTAGCTGACAGTGGTATTTCTTCAGCTTGGTTTCAAGTAAGTACACTGTGCGATGTGACGAAGATAGTGCAAGTACTGCCATTACTAATGCATATGCATAATTAAATCCAGAAGGCTAATTCGCTGCTTTGCAAGCTTTTTATCATGTGAGTGGAAAAAATGGATTGCCAAGCAAAACTCACTTGCAAAGTAGAGGCTAAGTTGTGCAGAGAACTTAATTTTAGTGTTTCAGTGCTTAGTTCCTGGTGCCCTGATGCCCAGTGAAATGAACAGCCTGGGTAAGCGGAGATTTAAGTGTCTAATTATAGCTAGAAAGGCTGCCATGCAAAGCCAGAGATTGTTTGAGATGGCCAGCAGCAAATGCCAAGAGAGGAGCAGGAGCTACATGTTTAATTTTAAATGATGGGGGCATCTCCCTTCCTTCATGCTGCTCACCCAAGGCATCAGTTACTGAGGTGGCTGGCACAGCTGTTGTCCATAATACCCACTGGAAAAGGGAAATCCTTCTGCAAGATTTAGACCAGGGGGTTGCTGCTATGTCTGGGAGTGACAGAAACACTCCACAACCAGCTCTTTGGAAACACTTTGCCCCTTTTCCTCCCCCTTTCTTCCTTATTACAGCAATGGCAGCTTATACCACCCCACCATCCCCTTCCTGCAGCTATGGTCTGTGCTAGCTCTGGGTTGTCGAAATTCCTGTGGGTCCCAGTTAGCAGATACAACTGCTAGAAGAGGAACATCTTACCTGTGAATTCCTGTGGGACTGAAATATTGAGTTATTCAGTGCTGTCAGGACTGGAGTATATTTTGGGCAGGACCAGAGGCAGAAATTTAAGAAACCAGAGAGCTTTACTGATGGGATCTTAGGTGTCATGGGGATTCAGCCAGCTCCAAAGTTAAGCAACAGCTGAAAAGGGGGCTCTGAGGAATTGCATTTTGAATCAAGGAAAAATCTCTTTGTAGATTTAGCCTGCATAACTATGCAGGATGGGAGGCAATGGGGAGCCAGTATTATATTATATTAGTTGTCTGAGCAAAGTGAAGCCTAAAATTCCCCTCAGTGCCATTCTTCTGTCTGTCAGAGTTCTTGTTCAGAACCTGAAGACTGTTTAGTTTAGAAATGCATGTGACAAAGTCCTCTGAGATGCACTGCGGGTAGCATTCCTCCCCTGGACCTCAGAGAACTGACTTCTGGAAATGAACAGGACTTGCCATCATGACCCTCTATGACTCTGGCTCTGGATACAAGGTAAGCACTACATGTAGCTGAAGTACATGAATATAATGCAAATTGATTCCACTTCACAGAAACTTAGTTGCTTTCCTTTATTCCCGTGTCTTTCAGCGTAATTGCGTTGTTTAACTGGGGGCATTTCTGACACCAAAGGACTTTAAGGGCTAATATAAAGATGGAGTGTGTAAGTCTTGATTCCTGCAGGAGATGACTGTGGAATATAGTGCTGTACTGGGAACAGAGAGTGGAGGGAAGATCAACCAAAGGTATTTGGAGGATAGTAAAACACATGTATTTAAAAGATTCATTTTTATGATGCATTTGGAGGACTCACCCAGTGGCTGAGGTCTAAAATTTAGATTTTAGCATATTTTTTATGATAAGGGGGATAAAGCAGATAAAACACCTGTTAGTTCTCACTAGAGATACCCATGATCAGGGCTGGCTCAAGGTCTCTCGGTGATTTGGACAGGGCTAGGCTTTGCTGTAGCAGAGGAATAACATCTCCAGCTGATTTATCCATCAGAGGTGCAAAGATGGGCAGAGCAGGGTGAGCAGCAGGAGTTGTCAAGGGGAGCTTGTTTGGTCTTGGTGTCCTACTGCCTGGAAAGTGGTCCTCCACTGGACCGGCACCCTCCGGCTGCGCTGCTGTGAGCCTTGAGAATCTCTCCCTCACACATGTATGTTGCCCTGGGCAAACGCCTGACTTGACCTTCATCTAAGGTCAGTCTTTGGAACTTCTGGCCGCTTTTTGCCTAACTGAGGTGTTTCACACACCAGATTTTTGGAGAGGCGTTGCTTCTGTTGATCAGGTCCTGCCTAGGCATTGATGTCAAGAATCTAAAAACAGAAGGGCCCACCTTCACTTTTAAGACAAAACATTTAGACCAAACATTTCTCTACCACATTTGCCAGCAGGGATAAGGAAGCCAGCGACAGTGGAAACAGAGCTAGCAGGTTTTCACTGCCGACACTGACAGCAGTGCCATAACAGGCCGATGCTAACAGGGGCCAGGAGCCCTCTGCTATACGAACGCGTGCACCATTTCCATTTCAGCCCTGAAAGATGAGCTCTCTGCAAGTAAGGATTTTCACCTTGTCATTACTGTGCTTGCCACACCTCACACATTTGTATCGAAGATCTGCGGTTCTTCTATGTTACTTTTTTTGTAGTTACAAAGCATCAGAGGTCACTGTGCCCAAGTGGAGATGCTCTTCCAAGTTGGAAACTGGGAAAACTAGGACAATGACCCTCTGGCATGCTGCTAGTAATGAACTGCATTTGAAAAGCATAAAGTTTTTTCTGATGGACCTCACATAATTCTCATAACAGGCTTCTGATTCTGACATTTGTTATCCCCATCTGAAAGTGGCTGTGGTTAGTGAACCACAGAGAGTGTAGTCCATGTGTCCAACATCAGGCTGGTGCTGGAAGGACATCACAGGTGATGCTCAGTGCTGCGCTCTCTTGCTGTCAGGCACCAAAAGAGACCTCTATCAGAAATGGGAAATAATGGCTGAAGATTATCAGAGCAGGTGTAAGCAACATAAATAGATCAGAAAAGCCTGGAGGCTGAGGGAAGGCTGAAAACTGAACATAGATTCCTTCCTGATAGCTTTTGATTGAAATCTCTCACCTGAAACATTTCTGGAGTTTTTGCATTCTTCAATGGAGTAAGCCAAAATTAATGCCCAGAAACAGCATGTAACCAAAACCAAACTTTTGGAGTTTACTTTCCTAGGAAAAAATCATAATTATTGTAGCTTTCCATCTACACCAATCAGTAGATAGACTTTTTTTTTCCCCAGAAACAGTGTTATTACTCCACATATTCCAGAAATTTGACTGAAAAACCTTAAGCTTAAAGGAATGGAAAATACTATGTGCCATCTACTTGGCTTCAGCAGATACAGCATCTGCTTTAATTAATAATGATGTATCTCTGCAGATCAAGACTAAAAATACAATCCTCACTATCCGTCTTTACATTAATTTTTCAAATCATCAATTCAATATTAACTAAATATAGCTACAGTAAAATAAAGAAGACGCATTTGTTTTTTCATACTCCCTCAGCTATGCAGGACGTTATTCTGTGTGTTACATCAAAGATTTCCTTTCAAATTCACCTGATTTGAAAGGCAGAGTTTCTCCTGACTGTGCAAGTCAGCAGAGAAAGTGGCTGTATTTTATCAAATTCAGCTCCGCTTTTCTTGCTGAAGCATGTTCAAAAGCCAACAGCTCTATTTTTGTGATTCATTGCAGTCCATTCTGTTGCTGTTCCATTGAAGGAAGCTATTTTTGTAATTATTCAGTAGCAAATTTATCAATTTAGTTAGTAGTGAGAAAGTTCCAGACATCTCTCTGACGAAGGTTGATAAATGGATCCAGAAGAAAACTTCTCCTCTACAAAAGGGAGTGAGCTGGCCTGGGAGAGGCTTGCACACAGCTCTAAACTAGCATCACAAAACCCAAAAGCTCTGCTTTAAAGCAGAAGGACAAAGCCTGTGTTTTGCATGTGTTCAGGCTTTTGCATACAAGTTATTTGATATGGTATTAACCAACCTATTGTATTATTTGTATGAGAGAGTTCTTGAAAAGGGTCTCAAAATATTAATCTGATCATTTTAGCCAGTTCAAAGAAAAAAATCAGGGCAAGGCTGAAAAGTGTCTAAGAATATCCCTTCTGGCTGCTGGAGGGAGATGACACTTTCCATTTATTTAAATGATAGGAAATTTGCCTCTCATCAAATTAAACTATAGTGCCCATTAGAGCAAAACCTAACCAGCATTCTCATGACTGGTCTGTGACTCCGTCTCCCTCGTAGGCTGAACAATGTGCCCCTTCCAAGAAGGAGGACATCAGTTCTCAAGCCCACCAGCAAGCAACTTGTTGTCATTGTATTTGGCATATAAGAAACCTTCCTTCTAGAGCTGTTAAAAAACTGAAGAACAGGGGACAAAATACGTGGATGGGTTCACCTTTTGAAATGATGTGGTCTGCAGTGCTCCAGGCATCCCAGTGACCGAGTACAGCTGCACCCTCCAGTCCTGTCCGCACCCTGTAGGCTAGAGCCCTGCCAGGGCTTCCACAGGGAAGGGGCTACGGCTTCGGGAGGTTGCCCTAGGGATGGTGATAACGGGGCCTTGCTGGGATGGTGGCCTTGCTATGGAATGGGATGGGGTGGGGCTGCAGCCTGGGGCACCCTGCAGCACTGGATGGCAGTGTTACACAAGTTCAGCTAGGTTTTCTTTCTTCCAGGTTTGGGAATTAAGACGAAGCATGCCATGCCTGTGACTGGAAATGTGCCGTTTTTCAGAAGGGGCATCTGTAAGTCTTGTTGTGGGGTATCCACTGCCCTTCTGACCAGATTATTTTCATTTCCTTTTCCCATCCTGGCTCTTTTCTTTGAGGGCTACTTTCCCATGCTTTCTTTCCTCCCAGCTCTCTTTTTCTTTTTCTTAGTGTGTACTAGTGTTTCCCATGCCTTTTCTGAGCTGACTGGTCACTGGAAGGGTCAGAGAGCAAATCAGCGAGCTTTGCCACTGCAGAAGCAGTATATAAAACCCAACAATCATAAACCAAACAAAAACAGTCACTCCTCCTCCTCCCACCTCTTTAGCTTTAGGCAGAAAGGACCAGGAGGAGGAAAGCGCTTTGGCACCAGCCCAGTATATGTGTATTTAATGTTAAGCCTGCTAGAACCAAATATACTGCAGGGAAAATACAGAATTTGCGCAGCCAACAGTTTACTCCTGTTATGGAATTTGCCTGTCACTGGTAATGGCACAGAGTAGTGATTCCAGGGATGATACTAAGGCAGAGCAGCAATGTGTGTGTAATCCCAGTACTGATATACGCACCAGCACTGTCCCTCCAGAGGCGGGAGGAACGTAATTCTGGCAGGGAGATGGTGAGGCAGTAAAAGCAGCTGAATAGATATCATTGTGGCTTTGTTCCACCTGCTTGGATCCTGAGCTGGGATTTTTCTTCTTCTTTTCATCTCATTTCTCATTGTAATACCAGGGTCAGACTTTAATACAGCAAATATAATTACAGTGCAGTTACACTATGTGACTCTGTGTCATGATACCTATAATTACCATTCATTCGTGTAGCTAGGAGGTTAGTTAATTCAGTGAACGAATTATTTATCAGTCTACTTGCTGAGTTACTATCTTACATTTCAATTGCAATGCTACTTTTTGCACATATATCTGAGGGTTTACTGTATGAGAGTCATTTCTATTTTGTTAAGCTTATGATTCAGTTCAACCTGTTTACAAGTATATGGTATTTGTTTGTGCAGCAGTAGTATGCCAGGTCAATTTAAAAAGTTAAATCAAGATCCACACTGGTAATGCACACCTATCAGTCCTACCCAAAATCCCTGCCCTGCTGAAACATGTGTGTACCTCAAAGCGTCTAAGTGTAGCGGGGTTGGCTTTTGTTTTTGTTAGCATCCCTGTTTCATGTGTGCTATTTAGAGGTAATCCAGAGCTGCCTACATTTCAAATGATTGGCAAGGCTCACGACGCATGGCAGATCCTTGGGATCAGGAGAAAAGTTGTGAAGGGCATCACTGTCCTCCTTCCCATCCCCTCCGTAGAGCCATGGGTATCCTTCTGCTGAATTCAGCAGGGCTTGGCTTCCACTCAGGGATTATGGCTTTGCATTTCCAATGGTGACATTAGTTTGATGTAACTTTTTTTGTTTTAAAGAAAGGTTTTGCCCACTTTACTAGCTTATGAGGATCAGTCACACTTCAAAGGGTTCTCAGGCTGAAGTTCTGCGGCCATTTGATGTTAGAAGGTGGCAGGAGGCAGCTCCCTGCTTGCTTCCTTCCTTTCTCTCCTCTCCTGCCTTTGTTCTTTATCCCCAGATAAAGTTGCTGGCTGCAACCAGCAGCAACAGCTCGACCAGCAGTGAAGGTCTGCCAGACATTGCTGTAGAGCTTCTTCAGCCAGCCTGGAGACACTGTAGCATGGCCAGGCCAACAAGCCTCTTCCTCTATGCTTTTCACCTGCTTGACTACCTTTCCCCATGCCAGAACCTCCTTCCAAAGCTCTGTGCACCTTGCTCTCCCCTTCGTCTTCTACTCCTTCTTCTCTCCCCTTAACCCCACCTGCTTTTGCTCCCCCCCCAGCATCCTGAGCTGGGTGTCCAGCACAGATCAGAAGGAGGGGGTGGCCATGCACAGCTGGCATGGGACCACAGAGCTGGCAGAAGCCAGTTGCATCCATTCTGCCTCAGACCTCTCCATTCCTTCTCACTTGATTGTCTATAAATGTTTTATTGATTTTTTTCAGGCAAAGAAAACACCAAAAGAGACAAAAAATGGAGAAAAAGGTATAGGAGCCAAGCAGAAAGCAACAGAAGGACAGTGAGAGGGTGATTTCCAGCTTTTATTCCTACTCTGCACCTTTTGATACCTCCCCCTTCTCCTCCTTGTCTCCCTGTTTGTGTTTCTGTTCTTTCCAGTCTTCCCTCTTGTAATTTTCTTTTTCAGTTTCCCAGTCTTCTGTTCATCTGTCTATGCTCTTCTTTATAAGTTAATATTTTTCTCCTGGGGAATTAGATTTCAAACCCAGAGACAAACTGTCTCTGCACACTGGAGGAAATTTTCACTTGGTTTATAATTCTTTGTGAGTCTGTGACTGTAGGAATTTCAGAGGATTTTGGAATACAGAGGCACTCAGACTTCTTTAAAATGGATTGGGAACTCAGCCCCTGAGTCTCCCAGGATACCAGGACCCTGTCTGAAACCCTGGGATGGCAAGTGTTGTGAAAGGACCAGGGGAACACAAACCACTGCAATTTGTCGTGCCAAAGGCCTAGGCTCAAGTCTTGCCTTTCCGCTGGGTGAGTACCAGCTGCTGGAAGGGCAGGTTGCCCTGGGGTGGAGGGAGGAAGGAGGGGGCAGTGATGGGAGCCGTGCCTTGGCCAGCTTGTAAACTGTCTTTGCACGTGTATGAAAATTAAAATAATTATATCTCTTTTAATAGGAGGCCGTTTGTGTGCTTTTGCTGTTTACATGTATCTAGAAGGAAATCACAGGCAAGCGCCTGCCAAGTATATCCCTAGAAATATTTTTGAAACTGTCATCCACAAGCATTGAATAGCAGAGTCTGTTTAATCTCTCTCCAAGCCCTCACCTCCCACTCTCTGGCCTGGTTTTTGTAAGGAAAAGAGTTTGGCTTTCTACTGCAGCGTAAAGAATTAGTATATGACCATGCCGGTCCCATTTGGTGCCACCACTAGTCCAGCTGACCTTTGGATCTCCCGTAGCGAGAGACAGATGGATTGGATATGCTTATTCTGTAGCCATCAAACACCTGATTCATGACTTGCATTCAAGTGACCGTAATGAGCAATTCAGGAAATGAAATCCGGAAGGAAACCTAGAGAAGAATGTGTAAGAAAACAGTCTCAGGTTCATGGCACAAACAAAATCTCTTGAAACTGTCCAAACTAGTCCCTGTACATCCATGCCCTGCAGCTTGTGGAGGAGCCTCTCTTCATAGTTACCAAGAACAGAAACCTTGAAATCACCTAGACCTCCTGATGTTCCCCACAGTGAAACCAACTGGAAAATACAGTACTGAACTGCCCAACTATACTATGGGAAAAAGCAAAGCAGGCACCTTGGAAAGCAAACACAACCCTCTACAATAAGCACTGGCCAGTCAGTTATATACCTTAAAAACACAACTTAGAGTGTATTACTTTGAAGGCAGTGAAAACATGAAGTGTGATCCTAAACTGGAAACAGGCATAGATCAACTCATTGCACAGCTAGAATATGGAAACAGAGGATCTGGCCTGCAATGTTGCTTTTGTCGTATGTTACTGGGAAATCTTAACAGAGAAACCAGCATTAGTAGAAGTAGATCATTCTCTGACATCACATAGTGTGCATAGAGACTTCAGTTTAAGAAAAATAACACAAATGACAGCTCTGTGCACACTCTTCCTTGCACATTTCCATCTCTTATTCAGGACACACACTCCAAGACTTACTGATTTATTTTATTTCCCTACACGTTTTCTGTGATCCAGTGCTTGAATTGTTAATGTTAGTAATTTAGATTCCTGGAGGTAACAGGATCCCCAAATGTTGAGCCAGAACTGCTGTGCTTTACTCCATCTATGAAGTCTAAAGCGTGCAGTGTACAGTTAAGACACATTCTATCTGCACTTTGGAGTCACGGGAATTTTTCCATGGAGTAAAGTGGATGTACCAAGTCAGACTGAACTGGGTGAAATCTACTTAAAGAAGAGATTGACTCAGACATCCCTACTTCTAGTTGTGTTATTTCAAATACTTCTGCAAAGAATAGGAGCATTTCTTATTCTATCTGAATTAATTTGTCCATCTTTCATTCTTTATTAAATTACATTTCACATATTGGCAACTTCTGAATTTCTAGGTGAATCTAATAGCTGCAAATCTTAGGTTCATAATTGGTTACAATGCACAGAGGCAAAAAAAAACAAGTTAATGGTCTTTCTGAGGAACTGACTAATTTGCTCACATAAGCGGATATATAAACATTAATTACATTCTGAAGGACTTCAGCTACTAAAACCAAGTTAGAAGGAGATACAGGACTGTCTAAATTATCAGTTCTGCTTTTAACAGGGATAGCCAAAACCACTGGTGACCCTGGTGCTCACCATCTCCACACAGTGCTGTTTGTCACCAAGCTCACCTTGCGTGAGGCTGACATTGAAAAAGTTGCCTGCCACATTCCTTGCAAAGCTCTGTCACCAGGTTACGGGGACTTTGGTTAGTGACATTCATCTACTTTTTTCTCTACAGGTCAAGTCTTTGAGAGAAGTTATCTCCAATATTGTGGTTCAGTATTTTATCTGATAGAGCAGTTTTATTACTATTATTAAGTATTTACTGAATGCTTGCATCGTGACTAATGCAGTCCTTGAACAGGACAACCCAGTGGACAGGGTGTGTACCTACATGTATCCTCACCGGAGGTTGCAGGGACGGGGTTTGGAGAGCTGTTGCACTAGGTGTACCTCCTGTGCCTGGGAAGTGCCCAGCTTCATGGGGCTGAGGTGCTGCGAGCAGGAGGAGACCCCGCAGCTGTGACTGCTGCAACAGCCAAGGGCAAAGACGTTTCCCTGGACCACAGATTTTTACTTCTTTGCACAACAGAAAATCAGTAGCTACCAACCGTAACACTTGGCTGTACCTGTGTCTTCCTTGACAGCTGAGTTAAAATCAAACGGAGTCCTCGAGTCCCTGCTTTGACATGTACCTTTTGAATAAATTTAAAAGCTACATTTATTTCCTGTTGGGGTTAGTGAGCCTTTCATTTGGGCAAGGTGGTGCGTATCAGGACAGCCATCAGCTTGTGTTTCCTTGCCCAGCTGTCACACGCTGCTGCAGTCGAGTGCCGCAGTCACCTCTCTGGAGGTGTTGCTGCTGCATTTCTTCAGGCCGTGGAGCTGATTTCTGCTTCGACTGAAGCTGTGTTCAGACGCTCGCTTTTTAATCAGCTGATTTCATGGCACTCCTGGTTCCTTACGTTTTGTCTCTTGCTCTGTGTTTTAAAGTGCATTCTTGCACTTCAAGGAGATGGAAAGATGTTTGGGATGAATGATGTCTGCAAGATAAGGATGCAGCCATTTCTCATCCTTAGTTTACTGTGACAAAGTACTGTTGATACATCTCCTTCAGCAAGCAAAAAAGCAATTTTAGTTTCTTTCAGCTCAAAATTTCTCCAAATGTCAAAGTGCTGCTGAATCTTGAACAAGAGTAAGAGTGATGGCAGATTCCCAGCCTGCCTGCTGGAGGGGAATACAGTGAGACAGCTTTTGCAAGCTTCTGTAAGAAACCTGAAACTTGGGAAGAGATCATCCAGTCTTTTAGGTCCTACTACTGTTCTTGAGACTTTATTTTATGATATGCTGTCAAAAAATGAGAACAATAATACACGCGTATCCCAGTTTTCAGCTCCTCTAGCAGAATGACAAGAGAGATGCTTAGAGACAAAGAGGGATGCTTAGAGACATAGCATCTAATACAGGTTATGTTTAATTACTCTCCAAATAATTCCAAAGGAAAGATAACTGGGTCTGTCCCTATAAGCAATAAAATATTTTAGAAAACAGATCGTTATTTCTGATGATTTTATACTTACCCTTTTTGGAGGTGACTGGGGAGACCTTGGGAGGAAAAGAGGGATAGGCTTTTCTTCTTTCCAGTCACTGAAGTACTAAAGAAATATTCCCACCCATTATGAAAGGAAAGTGTGAAAAGTTCTTTTAAAAGTTTATTTCCCCACAAGCGTGGCACAGCATGGGATGCTGAAGTTTTAGCCTAAGACATGTCTTTCTGTGACATTACAAGCCAGAATGCTCACCTAATCCTCTCAAGGATAGAAAACTTCTTTTCCTGTTGAGATACAAAGCAGGGAATTAGTCTCAGAAATAGTTAATTACAGCTTTTCTGAGACTGGTTGCATTCCTCCATCCACAAAATGGTTAACGGGGAGAGCACCAGTGTACTTCTGCAATGAACAATAATTTAAAAGCCTTCCCTTTGGACAGTAAGAGCCTCGTGCTTGTTTGCAGTATTCAGGCAGCCGAGATTTGGGTTCTGTAGTGGATGCAAGCTCGTACCACCAGCCGCAAACACGCGCATTGCATTTTGGCAGGCGGAGTTGCTTATGTTCCCCATTAGGTCAGGAAACGTGTGGGGTTTGCCACTCTCTGCAAGATAAGTGCTGTTTTGGCCAATGTCCCAGGGCTGTGGCATCGCTGGAGAAGCTGCAGCACAGCAAGGAACTGACGCAGCACCGCACTCCTGGCTCTGAAGTCCCTTCTCCTCATGGCCCCATCTTAGCTCCTCCAGGGCTTCTCCCTGTACCTGGCAGGGAAAACTCCTGCTGGGGCCGAGGAGCCTGGGGTTGGGAACCAGAGAGAAAATCATGTTCTGAAAGAGTTTTGGAATACAAATTATGAGAAAAAATGCAGGTATTGCTCCTGGAAGAGTGAAGAATAGCAAATACACTTGCCTCTGGAAAAATACCTCTTCTCCTAGGATGCAGCCCTTGGTTCTGGCTACCCATCAGAAAAAATCCATGCAACGTAGAATGGCCTCAAAACAGGTAATAAAATAATTTGGAGAATAGCAAGATTTCCATTTGAGAACAGATGGAGAAGGTGAAGCCTGCATAGTTTACTGAGAAGATGAGTTACAGTGTATATAGTTTGCACAATGCTAAGTAACACAGAGAAAGTACATGCTGGTCCTGTGCAATCTTCTTGAGTGCAGTAAAAGGGGAGTGCTGAAAGAAAAGGAAGGACAACAAATGAAAAAAGAAAGAAAGAAGGGGGTATGTAGGTCAGAGTTCGACTGGTCTCAGCAGGGCCCCCAGTGTGGCGCGATTGATAAAGGAGGACGTGCTGGAACTTGTTGG
>Ga0181612_155714_pt1 | contig 12083 bp, 12 predicted proteins | sample HoacroProtozoa21_FD_119630 | JGI IMG/M metagenome (GOLD analysis project Ga0181612, IMG submission 119630) | Hoatzin crop microbial communities from Cojedes, Venezuel. Combined Assembly of Gp0051906, Gp0051904, Gp0051908
AGAAAAACAGTGAAAGCACCAGAGAAGGGAGGTTAAATGCACTGCAGATAACCTTTTCTGTTAGCACTGTGAGTAGGAATGCTGCAGTAACTTGCTGACCTTCCTATTTTACATATCTTCCTGTAAGCCTGCGCAATCAAAGCTGGCAGAGACCAGCAGCCAGAGCAGTCGGTTTCAGTCTGGTCTTTTGGGCAGCCTGGGCAAAGGTCTGGGAGAGCACCCTTGGGAGGTTTTTTTAATCAGACTGTAACTGCATAAAGAGAAAGCACATTCCCAATAGTGCCAATGAATTGTAGCACCAGTAAACAGGGATAAAACTGACTTCAGCAGTTCTGATATTGAATGGCACTGAAGGGGTGGAAAGACAGTTTTCAATATCTCATCCTTCCCTGCTGATGTGAAGAGGTAGGAGAAAGAGACGAGGGGAGCATTAGGATGGCCATTTATCCTGCAGGGAAAGGAAAAACCTCAGCTTCCTTGCAAATGCTCCAGAAAGCTCAGGGTTTTTTTACTTAAGGCCATTTCATACATTTTTTTCTGCAGGGTAGGCTGAGCACTGTTTCTGTTTCATTGCCTTGAACAGGAGTTGTTAAGTATCACGTCCCACATAGCTGTGCACCGAGCGAGTCCTCAGGCTGAGCTGGGAGCGGATCCCATGGCCGGGGTGGGATGACATCTCCAGGGATCGGGAGAAAGCGGGGGTAGGCTGAGTCACTCTGTCTCCTGCATCTCCTGCTCGGGCTCCTTTCAGGCTTATTCATGAGCGGATCACTGAGGGAAGGGGATGGGGAAAGTTATTTGCATTCCAACATTACATTTAAAAGCTATAAATTACTGGCAACTATAAACAACCTCCCTACTGACGGCACCGCTCATAAAAATCTGGGTTGGCGTATGTGTTGCATTCACATGTGTGTGCGCATATTCAGCCTCGTGGGATTTTTCACTGGGTTATGACAACGGTATTAATTCTTCCCGGCTCTGAATGCAGTGCCCGATGCAACGAAGAATTTTGCTGCTTTTTCTGCTTTGACGCAGGTCCGGCTGAATAGTAGAGTCCTTCTCACCGCTTTGAGTTAAGTCTTGGCTTTAAACTGGGAGAAAAGATTGTGGAGACCTTGGCTAAAAGCTAGAGTAATGGCAAAAATGCTTTTGAACCAGTGATATGTACTGTAGCCAGAAGGTTGCACACTCCAAATTAAGGAAAATGTTAAGCAGAGGGAAAAAGGAGAAGGAGGGCAAAATCATAATGCTTGCTACGTGTCCACATTCTGACTACTGAGTGCTCGGGAGTGGGGTTTGCAAATGAAGAGAAAATGCTCCATTTCTGTCCCTGCTCTGCCCCAGCCTAAAGATGTGAATGTGAGAGTAAACTGAGAGTGGTGATGACGAGAGGTCTGTGTCTCTGCTCTGCAAAAAACTGTCGGGTACATATGACGGGGACACAGCAATGCAGTGATCCATCAGCCTAGTGGATTTCAAAGCTTGCCCAGGTCCTCAGTTTGATGCATGACAGGAAGAATGAAATTCTGCTGGAAAAAATTAGTCTGGGTGTCTCATATGCATTTTATATATATATTCTCTTAGGTAAATGTACAGTAGTGAACTGCTGGATTTTTCCCTTGTGGGATTTAATTCCTCACATTGCTTCATCTTGTAGACACATGTAATGTCCCCAAGCCAGCAGAGTCCTCAGTCCTGCTTGGGAGCTTGGGAGGTTTGAAGGCTTTGACTGTCACACTCCATTTCTGCGGGAAGCAAAAAAAGAAGAGATGGATTCATTGTTGCTGCAACAGACTGAGCATCATCTGTGCACATCTAGAGTGGGCTGCGTATGCTGGGGTGGCCTGACTGACAACCAGGGAAGGAGGAGTGTTGTACCCCATCATTTCGTAACCAGACGGGGAAAGGCAAGAGTGCTGTGAATGCGCTGGAGGCGTTCACGGCAAGAGCTGCAGTCTAGAAGAGTTCCTGGCTCAGGAACAGCTGTGGTCTAGGGTGGTTTTTCCTGTGGTTTCAGCTAAGTGTCATTAGAACTATTTGTAGAAAAAACACGGGTAAGACCCTTTCAGGCCAAGGTCACTGGACAAGGACAGAATTCTGCTGTGAATAACACGACCTCCGAGCAGGCTTAGTATTTCGGCCTCCAAATAAGAAGACCCGTTCTGTCTCCAGCCAACATTAGGTACAGTGTCGTGGCTCCTCTGCTTCAGTGGCATGTCGCGTGCAGGGAGACCGGGCGTGAGTGGCGGGCCCTGGCACTCATGTCCCAGCTAACAGGCAAATAGGTAGTGAAAAGCCACCCGGGAGCTAATGCCAATGCCGGACAGAGAGCGAGTGTCCCATTGCACCTTTGGAGCACCTCAGAGAGAAGTAGGGCCTGGGCACAGAGACGGGAAAAATGACAAAGTGGGGAGAAAGGGTGAGTGAGATGGGGAGAGCAGGTGGTGCTGGCAAAGTGACAGAGGAAAGGGTTTCCTGTGAACTGGTCGCTCTCTGAACACAAGGCATCACCCTTCCCCTGTGCCGTGGTCTCCTCTAAGGAGAGGATGGGCAGGATTTGCACATGTCATCTCACAGGGTATCTGGAGATATGATTTTTCCCTGGATCTTGCTCTCATGTGGCCAACTATCAACATTTATCAGGTTGTTTTCCACGCTTGCACTGGGAAACTAAACCTAGAGGCGTGGTGGGATGGTGGCTGCCCTTCGCAGGTCTGGTGCCGTTTGCCGGAGACCCGTCAACTTCTCCCCAGAGAGGCAGGCATCGCCTGGCTGGGCCAGCTCCCCAGGGAAGGCAGGGCTTTCCTTACCACGCAGGTTGTGCTGACACCCAGGTAGTTCATCTCATTGCGAGCCGGAATTTGGTCTGGATCAGCTCAGGGCAGTTTCAGGGCTAATTACTCTGGCAAAAACCACCCCTCTGTTTGGATTTGTGATGGTTTGGGATAGCAGCATGACAGGAGCACGAGCTTGGATGCTGGGCACCTCCAAGTGGAAGCTGCGGTTCACAGAGCGTTGCCTCTCCGTATCCTGACAGGCCATTGCCAGAGGAAAGCAGCAAAGTGAAAGTCAGGGGAGCAAAAGCAAGCCAGGCCTTTACTCAGGCGCCTGCCTTTTGCATGGCTCTGTGACCTTCTCCTGGGACCATCCACTGCCCTGCTGCTGCTCTTCGCAACATCGGACCAAGTCTCCAGCGGGGTCGTCAGGGTCTCGTCTCCCACGCTGTGGATTAAAGAATGAGATGTTGCTGGCAGACAGATGTCCCTACACAGATCTGTGCATGAAGGAGATGCTGGCGAGGAGCGTATCATGTGCCGGCAGCTCCCATGCCAGGTGGAAGGGGCTGGTTAAAAACCTGAAAGGTCAGAGGCGGGTCCTGTCCAGCCCTTTGCGGGCGGTGAGGGGGAGCGGGCAGGCCCTGCAGATCCCCATGAGAAGCGCCACTCGCTCGGCAGGGAGAGCAGAGCCGGCTACGCCTGCGGTTCGCATCTCTTTGTCAATGGCATCCAGCCCCTGGCCTTGGGAACTGACTGGCGGCAGTTTGCAAATGTATGTGCTTGGCTGGGAGCCTGCCGTTCCCTTTGTCCCGGCGGCACAGGGGGGCTAATAGGGAAGCCGGAGCGTGTCATCCCCGACTGCCAGAGCTTCCAAGCAGTAACATGACGGGCAACTTCGCAGACAATATCCAACATGAACATTCAAGGCTGAGCCTATTCTTCTTCTAGACACTGGTACTGACTGATTCCACATGCTGTCTTCCAGAGTCTGTGGCTGTAACAAGCTCCATCACGGAGTATGGACTGTCCTCCCAAGGAAAAGTCCCATCAAATTCAGAAGGGTCAAAACCGTTCGGGATCATTAAAAGCTGAATGTCTTTGAACATCGTGGGTAATGCTGTAGACGTAAAGAAACAGACCGTTTGTACAAAATTTCATGTAATGCACACAAAATGATTTGTATTTGCTCCACTCTGCTTTGCACACCCTGCTCCTGGTGCTTACATGCAACTTGCATGGATGTGTATGCAATTAAGCTGTGATGTAGTGCTGCACTATGTTTTAAGGTGAAATCATTACAAGTTAGAGTGTTTGAGATGGGAGTGATAATGGCAGAGCAAACATGCACCTTCTCTTCAATCACAGGAAAATCTGAATCAGGTAGCTGTAAAAAGGTGTAGTGAAAAATCTTTCAGAGCTTCCATTGAACTTCAAGCTTAAGGTGAGAAAGGTGTTTTTCTGGAAGGCTAATTCTTCTGGCGTTTGCTAATGGGCAAAGACAATTAGTAAGAGACTTTTTGCTTCCCAGATTTGATGCTAGATCCCACAGCTTCCAGGTAGTTAAGCTTCAATGTCGCCCCTGCCTGACATTGTCATCACTCCTCTTCCAAATCGTGTGCTGGTGGATCGCATGTCATGAAAGCAAGGCAAATGGAAACATTTGTAAAGACACAGGCAGGTTGGAGACTTACAGATGAACTACATTTAGACTTACATCCAGTCTTCAGATGAGTGCACAACCACCACGACTGACCTGGTCCAGTGCTGATGATGGTCCTGCTTAGAGTGGGGGACTGGGCAAAGTGGCCTCTAGGGATCCCTTCCAACCAGCATTGCTCCAGCCCGTGAGTCCACGGTACTTGACCTGGCAGAAGTATGTGCTTGCCTACATTTGCAAGAAGGTGCAATTCCCTTAAAGCAGCACATAGTAGTTTTGCATAGCTTGGAAGTTTTGCCGAGTTTGGTGCTTGCTTGCTGCTGCTATCCTTATTGCCAAAAGCTAAACATAAAAGCATCCCAGGACAATTTATAGCTAAATGGCTCAGTCAGTTGGGAGTGCTTTCTCCAGCACTACCCCTCAGCCTCCTGAAATGGCTCCAGTGGAGGCTAGCCTGAATTTCGCCGTTGCATCTCTGGAAAAAAGCTGCAATCTCATATCCCCGACTGCAAACGCTGTCAGGTGACAGTGAAAGACAGACGTTTTCGGTACTGCAGTTACAGCTCTGATTTCTTCTGCCAGAAACACAGTAGTGGTAACATTTGATTTGCAAATCTGGCATCCAGGCATCAGCCTGGTTGAAAACAATCAACAGAAGCCATTTCCTCAGTGCAAGTAAATATATTGACATGTGTTGACAATAAAATGATTTTGTGCACTTTTGGAAAGGCAGACGGCAGCTCACATGTTTTAACTGCTTAGTTCCTCTAAAGCAGTATGCAGAAAAATATCTTTCATAGGCTGTATAAGACAGTTCATCTTTCATGTCTCTGGAGCAGTCGTGATGTCCTCTAATTACAAGAATATGATTTTTACAGACTATTCATGCGGCATTGAGCATGACAATAATATGTAACAAAGTATGTATAAAGCATATGTTTTAGGATATGTGATGGAGTTAGGGTTGTTAAATAAAAATTTTTTTCCTGTTACTTACGTTAAAATATATAAAAGTGTTAGTAAAGGCTTAGAAACCATTTGCTGTCTATGTTTTTACTCTAATGCATTCGTACCTTCTTCTCAGGGGTGTTTTCAGACTAGAGCCTGGCAGCAGCCTGCTGAAGGGGGAGCCGCTTCATCACAATCACAAAAAGACCAAATAATAATAATAATAATAATAATAATGGTAATAATACTACTAATAATAATCTGGTCTAGTACTTGTCATCAGTAGATCCCAAACTGAGTCTGTCCACCCAAATGCCCATCTCTGTGAAGGATTGTCTCGCTGCCTTGAGGAATCAAAGCAAGAGCTACCGACCTGACTGGCAGAGTTAGGAAGCAGACCCTGAGAGAGCGGCTTGTGCTTGGCAGGTTTTCTGACGGAGAGCCGAACAAGAAAAGGTTGCTGGATCCTGCCCAGGTCTCTGCTGGAGCTGCAGGGGCGGCTGTGGCCGTCCCAGGGGAAGCAGAGCTTCACTGCTCTAATTGCAGGCTCTTCCACCAGCATTCACCTGTCAGCACAAGGTTGTGCCAGCACATCTATATTAAGCAGAAATTGGAACAAATCCCTAAAATAGCTCTTCTCGGTTGTAGGGACACTGTGCCTGTGTGCCTTCGGGCTTCCAGCTGCTGAGCTGGAGGGAGCATAACAATGATTTTTTTGGTCAAAGAACTATTTCTGAAACCAGATGAAGCCTGGGAGAAACTTGCTAGCAGGAGTCTTGATGTGGGGAAAATGACCTGCCACGACAACGGAAAGAAGTCCTGGACCTGAGCCTCAGACTTCAAATGGCCCAAAATCTGGCTGCCACTCTCAGGCTCCCTGGATGTGGAAGTGTAGGAAACAGGGGAAGAGCTCTAACATCCCAAACAAAATGCCCCACCTCTGGTTTCGGGTGGTGTTTGAAGATGAGTGAGGTAGACAGAGAACACAGTCAGGCGTACCTGAGACTAGGAGTCCCTCTGCAAAGAGGGCGTGATCCCATCTCCAAAACGATCATGGAGCTCTTTGCTTATACGCAGATTTTCCACTAAGCCCTCATTTCTCACTCCAGCTCTCACCAGGGTTCACAGTTTGGATCTGCAAGAGACTTTTTTTGTGACAGCATGGGAGTTTCTTCCCTCTTCCCTGCTCCAAAAAATGAAAAAATTTAGTCACTAGAGTGAAAGAGGTTGGTTTTATCCACGTCCACTTTTCTGTTTTAAAGTTTTGTTTACAGCATGGACGTTATAAACCCCTTAATTCTTGCTTGCAGGAAGATGCGCTCCTACAACAGTCCTCGCTGCAGCTGCTCCTGCACCGGCAAAGAGCTCCCCGCGCAGTGGCGGCTGCACTTGGAGGCGCTTGCTGAGACAAAGACTGAACGTCAGCCTGCGCTTTGGCAGTCAGGGATTTGGTGGCCGCTGTGTGAGAAAGAGATGTGTTTAAATAAAAACAGTGCCTTAAACACAAGCCCTTCACCCCTTCGTAAGACCAGTGTAATGGCAGCTTATGACACTGCTGCACAGAAGGGCAGCATTAACTCATCGGCACCTTTAGAAGATTTTTACCTCATCACCTAAATCAGAACTGACACAGGCACTCAAATCTGCACCCACTGTAATTGTATTTACTCTTCTGGCTGCTAATATTGCCTGGAGAGATCTGCGGAGGAAACAGACACTGAGCATGCGGGCAGGCTATTTGCTAAAGGCATTAATTTACCAATTAATGAAGTGTCAATGCAGCTATTTAGCACTGCGTTTAGGCTGTGTTTAACTTTAAGCATGGGTTTCAGCCGTGTTGATGTGAAGGATGCTGCTAATGCCGAGCTGCTACCTGAAACTGCAGCAAGCAATTCTGCACTGCGTTCACAGAGTACTGGCTTTGCACATCCTACTGTGCAGCATTTTGCTGTAACACCAGGATAAAAACAGGCATCACAGTTTTGCAATTTGAACACATAGTACCTTGGGTTGTATTTTATGAAGGAGTGAAGATAGGCATTGGTCAGCAAAGATGAGTGGAAGATGTCAGTTATTTTTCCTTGGGGCTTGTTTTTTGTTTCTTTCTAATTTCTGTTTAAATTTACACTGTTTTATGCGTTTGTGGTCACTACAGAACTAAAACTGAAACAGTAGCTGTCTCAGTTTTATGTCTCAGTTTTCAAAAAAAACAGTTTTGGGTAAACATTTTGACTGTGAATAAAAATTGCCAGTTGACCTAAACAAGGGAAAACCTTACAGAAATTACTTCCATTTTAACAGTTTGCATTTTCTTCCATTAAAAAAAAAATACTGAAAAAGAGCTTTTTCTGCAGTAACTTTATGTCTAGGAATCAGTTCTCATTTGAATTACTTTTGAAAAGGGAAAAATTCAGCCGGCTCTCATGTCAAGCTGCCTGAGAACAAGTTCCCCACAGAAGGGAAAAAAGAAAAAAAAATGCCTTTGAAGCACCAAGCTGAGGGGAATAATGGCACTTCCAGTCATCTCTAAAGGTCTTCCCCAGAGATTATGCTTTACTTTAGGAGAATTTCACAGGGTTTATTCCCTCTCATTGCATCTCCTTAAAACTACCCAGTTTAACTCATCTAACTGTGCTCTGAAAATTGTGCTGTATTCACTGATGTGTGTCGTACACCCCTGACCTGTCCCAGTGCAGCAGAGAAGTGCAGCCTGTTTAAAGGCAGGGCTGCGCTGTAGCAAACAGTTAAAAAATTATGAACAGCACACTTTCTGCTCACCTTTTTATAGAAAATAATTGTTGAAATACTTAATTTGCCCAGACACATTCAAAGAATTTGTGCATTATTTTAGCTTATATCTGCCATTAAAATCATTGGCTTAAATGCTATAGCACACACTAAAAAAAAAACTCAGAAACATTTAAAATATTTCACTGTGACTCTGCTTTGCTGTGGAATTAAGGGACAACAATCTCTCCCAGGTGTAAGAACTTGGTGCGATAAACCCAGAGCTCAACAGCCGTTGCGGTCATGTGGAAATCCCAGTATTCTTATCAAAAGGACCATGGCTTTTCGTATAAATTCCGTTCTGTTATCATTTCCTCAGAGCTCATATTAAACAAAGAAACATGCTAATAACATTAGACTGAGTCAGAATTTAGCATGGACTTGTTTTTATAAACAGAAAGGAGAGAAAAAGTAGCAAATTTTTATTTTTTACAAGCGCTTAACTTTCCCAAATGGTAGCAGTGGCTGTTTTGTTTCAGTCCCGTTGGCAGACACGTTTAGCATTACCCCCACTCTGTCTCAAATGATGCAAACAACTTTCGCGAGCTATTAGCAAAGGGCATGAAACATTGCAAGTGATGTGGTTTTGCTATCGGTATGATTGAATTCTTTTGCAGCACAAGAAAGCAACTTGTTATTTTACCCTGCCAGAAGATTGGTAACTATTTATTTACACATTTATTATCTGCTCCTCTCTGAGAATAAAGAATGAGCCTGAACTACAAAAGCTGAGCCTGCATGAAGGCCCATCAGTCTCTCCACACTTCTGCTGTCAACCCTATTATGGAGGAAACATTATTCAAACTGCAGGCTCCAAACTCCCAGGTAACTAGAGACAGCAGGAAGCTCTGTTTGATATCAAGTATATTCTTTATCAACCTTTTTGTTGCGATGGGAAGAAATGATCGAACTTTACTTTCATCTTGCTCTGTCCTCACATCACCCAGTAGGTGAATTGCTTTATTGGTGAGCCTTGGCCAAAAGCTCTTTGATATACGCTGCCCTTTGCAGCCATAAATTTTCCATCTTTCAGACAAGGTTTGAGACTTTCCCTGTCCTGCTATTCTGCCCCTAAGTGATTAGATGCTCTTTTCAAAATGAAAGATGAGCTTTCAGGGAAACTCTTGGCCCTCTCCTAGGTACCATAAAATAGCCATAATTTGATTTTCCTAGCACTGATAAAAGTTGCGGATTTCAGAGCAAGGCCCATCACGTGGACACGGGTTGGTGCTGAGCCTCACGCCAGCACAGCTGCGGCACGGGGGGACGGCGAGCCCATCCCAGAGGCACGGGTGAGCCGAGAGCCAGGGGCGTGCTGGACCCGGTCTGCTGCCATCCCGGCCCTCACAGCCGAGCCCAGCGTCCCCGGGGCCAAGCACGGTGTCCCTGGGCTGAGCCCTGCCCACGGTCCCAGCTCCCGCGTGTGCCTCTCTGCCCCCGCTGCTCCCCACCACAGCTCAGCTCTCTCACCCAGCCCCTCGTCCAGAGCTGACAGGGAAACCCAGATGGACAACCATGCTGCATGGTACTCAGTCGCTTTTGAAGTGGCCAGAGGTAGTGAATTGCACCCAGCCCTGGCTGCCGACCCATGGGAAGCGGGTGGAGGAGGGCTGGTAGCCCCTGCCATGGGGAACAGCCAGCAGCCACCAGCCACCGTGTGTGGCACTCAAGGCTTCAAGGAGAAGCTCCCCTGTCCTGGCACAGAGACTCGCCATGCGACCTTGAGCAAGTCTTTTAGAAGCCCTTGTGCTCCAGCAGCAACCTCCAGGTCTGCAAAGGTGCCAGCTGGAGCTCTGTGAGCTTGGACACTTCATCCTCAGCTCCGATCTGCCTCTGTGATGTGGGCAATATGGCAACTAACTGCTTCCTCTGCTGCTGTCTGGAGGGCTCAGCTACATGGGCAATGTCAGTATGGGAGCAGTCCTGCTCATACAGGGTTTTGAACATACGAGCGCCGGGAACTGCAGAGGGTTCTTTCCCGGGGACATCAAGAGAAGAACCAGCAAAGAGCTGATGGCATTCTGCCTTTGCAATTAGATGCCTGCGATTTAATAAAGACAAGCTGGGGAAGTCTTCATTCATTTCTGTCCTGGAAAAAAGACCAATGAAAACATTTTTTCTCAGTCTTGACGAAATATTTCTTTGACAGCTTTGGAGTTTTCATTAAAAATGAAAATATAAACTGTTGTTGCCTGAAAAGTAAACATAAAAGCCTTTCAGATTGCAATAACAGTAATGTGTGAACATTTCTGCTTGAACGGGAGTTTTGAAAGAAATCGGTAGGCCGAGCACCAGCCGCGTTATGCCCCAGACTCTCGTGAGCTGGCGAACCCAACGCTGTGGCCTGGCATGCAGGCTGCCACATTATTTCTCTGGGGTTTCACCCTCGCTGTGACTCAGATGCTGGGGACTATAAGCTCCGGTAAGCGAGCGGGGAGGTCCTGAGTTAGGCTGTGTGCTCCTCTGCTCCAGGGCTGGCCGTGCACCACGCTGATCCCAAGGTCTGCTCCCAGTTGTGGTGCCTGCCAGTCCTTCTGGAGGCTGTGAGGATGGGCAGGGATCAGTGAGCCAGGAATAAACGTGTTCACACAGACTTTCAGCAATGACACCGGAGAACTGGGTGAGGGATGACGGAGTTGACCCGCTGTCTCCATGCTGCTGAATGGTCCTCCGGGTATGGGGATTGCGGAGCTGATTAACCAGATTTTACCTGGTGGTGGTGGGGATGCTAGACCTTTGCAGCTGAGCACATCCTCAAGCAGCAGAATGCAATGTTCTGAAATTGTGTAAATTGGCTGAAATATAAACCCCAAGTGCTCAGGGAAGATCAGTTGTTTGAAAAAATACCTGAACGAACCGTGCTCTTACTTCCTACACTGGAGATGACTATTGCTTTTGAAAAGAGGGCCAGATTTTTTCCCTGCACAGCCCCCGAGAGCCGACAACTGAAATGCCTGGGCAGGTTGCTGAGCTAATGCCCGGAGTCTCACACCGTGCCACTGCAGCCCCTTCTTTCCCCAGCTCTCGAGCATCCTTTCAGCTTCCCTGAAAATGCAACTCATGCCCTCTGTCCCCATGAGATGCCAGTGTCCTGTCAAAATTAACCTATTAGTTGATTATTCGCTTTTGAATGGGAAACGAATAGGAATGTCATTCAGTGTTTCCAGGCCGGAGTGGCAGAAAGGACGCTTTCCAGATGAATGGAGGTCATTGTGCGCTATCTGTGGCGTGGGGCTGAGCGTACATGTCGGGAACCTTAAATTAACGTCCTTTGCTGCAAGAATAAGGGCCAGCACCTTTGCTCTGGGGTGGTGGTGGGGACCATCGTGCTTACAGCCTCTGTTTTTGCTAGAGGACATGGTTCTGATCTCAGTTTTGGCAATTTAATGTCGGGATTAGTTCCAGTTAAATTGTGTGCTGATGCTGGATCAGAGTGGGGGTGAGGAGGATCGGAGCGAGCCCACCAACCAACCTCCCACTCAAAGTCCCGTCTCTTTTGGCAGATAAGCTGCTGCTGAGAGGAGGCTTTCAGCTGGCGAGCTCGGCCAGGCCGACCCCCGGCGCACTGCGAGGACTGGGGCCAGCGGGCTGCCCAGTGCCAGTGGCACCCGGCCTCAGTGGCTCCAGCCAGGGCCCTCAAGAATGGAGTGGGTCCTTCAAAAGGAGACCAACCTTCGACCCGCAGTCATCATTTTGGCCATCAGGTCAACAGTTGTTCCACAGAACATCGACAATTGTCTTTCTCCTTGTGTCAGGAGGCACTTGAAACATTATACGGGGATAATTAAGTGGTGAATAAGGGTCAGCATGGACAAATAAATCAAACTGATAGTTTGAACACAGACTGATTGAGCAAAAACAAGGAATTGTGCCATGCCTGTTAGCGCTGCTCTTGATGTTAACTGACTTTG
>Ga0181612_157763_pt1 | contig 12083 bp, 5 predicted proteins | sample HoacroProtozoa21_FD_119630 | JGI IMG/M metagenome (GOLD analysis project Ga0181612, IMG submission 119630) | Hoatzin crop microbial communities from Cojedes, Venezuel. Combined Assembly of Gp0051906, Gp0051904, Gp0051908
GCACCAGCTGTTGAAAAATATCGTCAGTCTCAAATGATCAGAAGTTTACCCTGTTCACAGAAGATTATTTTTCCAACCTAACTTATTAATAAACTTGAAAACACATTTCAGACCTTGTAAAAATGTTGACAGCTAGGAAGTTTGGAATCGTTAGGAAGACCCAGTTTTCAGGCAGAAAACAAGGGCAGAGCACATCTAGCTTTCCTTTGAAAATAATATACTATTAAGATTAAAACCAACAAATGATATGGAAGTAAGGTAAACCTAATTTGCATTCTTCTGTTCAAAAGAAATGTTGCTTTGATACCACTGTGGTACACTTACAGTACGCCCACATCCTCCTGGGAATAAATATTTACTAAAATTCTGCTTCTCTCTTCTTTTTGTTTTATTGTGTGCTTTTTCCCCCAGTCAGGTTTTCAGTAGCGAAACTATTCCAAGTGCTCTTTACATATAAGAACATTTACTACCAAGCTACTTGCTGTGATCGAAGAGTGAACATGGAATTATGCAAACCAGTGGTATAATAAAGGCCTGTAGTCACCACTAAATTCTGTACATTTGTAACATGACATAGGTAACTTGCTCTCTGCCACTAGTGAGAACTGTGTAAATGATGATGTTTGCATGCTTTACAGAATATACAGCAACTCAAACTATGTTCATTTTCAAATCACAAGCAAATTATAATCTATATTGTGCAGATGTGTTAATTATCTGTTACTTCTTGAACTCATTGAAGCTCGTATTAGCTCATGAGGCTAAAAAGATATTGTTTCTGTTATTATATAAACCTTTTTGCCTATCTTACAAATATTGATTTTGCTTGGAGATGCTAGACACAGTAAAAGTATGAAAAACCAGGCCCTATCTCAGCTGCTGTACAGTTTCAAAGAATAAAGATAATACTTGATGGAAAGCTGGAAAAGAATATGGGTACATCATTACTATGCACTCACAACATTTTTAAATTGCCAAGAGTACCAAGAGTCCTTGTCTACCTGTCTAGACTACATCATTTGTCTAGTTTCTTAAAGTCAATGCAGCTGAGTCTTGTGAGCCCTGACGGGAGTCTGGTGGGCTTTTCAAGCACTTGAGGGAAACCCTTCCCTAAATAAAAGACTGTCTGGAAAAAATATTTTTAAAATTTTTGATGAAGCTTTTAGGTGTCAGTCTTCAGAGCCCGCCAAATGAACTTTGTTATTTGAGCTGATTCTGATAGCTGTATTCACATTTTAAAATTATTATTAGTTATGGAAATGCTGAGATCTGCTCCCAGTGAAAAGTTAGATCTTTGTGCCTATCAATATACAGATAAAAGAGATTTCTTATTTAATGACTTCTCTGTCTAGGTGGACGAGAAGAACATATTATGCGCATCTAATGGTCAATTTTCTTAAAATAATTTATAGGCTGTACAAAAAGGTTACTCACTTCATTCATTACTGAAATGGATATGCAAGGTAGCCATATGGTGTGAGTAATACTTTTAGAACAGTTTTTAGGAATGGAAGATAAGAATATCTCATCACATAACAGCCATGCAGAATTTAGGAAGGGAGAACATGATGAACAGATTTAGAATTTGGAGAGCATATTAGGGTTAACACCTCTAATGAAAACTGCTACTTGAGCTTTAATAATCAAATGCTTCAATTTTAGGTCTCATCTGAAAGGCAGATCACGCAGAGAATAGTCTGAAACTCTTTAATTGCCTTGTATAACAATACACATTTTTAAGTAAGTGAATGCATTACAGCTTTGACTTTTGTTCTGATCATTTTGTGTTACAAATAGCAGCACACCCATCGTTCTTCTCATCAGTTAGCAATTTTAATGTTGGTGCACAGGATATTCAGTCTGCATAATTCTTTTAATAAGAAATGTCTCGTTATGCCTTTCTACACTGAAAAGAGAACAGCAGAAGCTGTCTTTGAAAACTGCCTTTTCTTTTGGTACTAACTATATCAGTGTGAATTGGCATTTTTGTCCTTCACAAACTACGAAGCAGAAGGCATTTGAAAGAAATGTATCTCAATGCTCAATGTCCACTTCTGACTTAGTTTATGCTAATAAACTAGCCTGCACACAGCTCTTCTTTATACCATGAAGAGTTGCTGTAATTTTATCAGTATCAGGAAAGATGCTCCAGATTTACATCTGCAAAGCTAATTTGGCCCCATATGGAGACATATAGCTAGTTCTTGTGTAGCCTCTCATCAGAGGTTTTGGAGGTTGTTCACAAAAGTAAGTGAAGGTGTAGGCAAGCAGAGGTTGTCCTTCTAAGAGAGTAGCAAGTCTAGCAACTTGACACTAATAAAAATCTCAAATACCAGTGCTGTTTGTTGACTCATCTGCAACAGAGAGCCACTAACTTTTTTCTGGCTGTTTCCTGTGTGCTAAATGAAAATACTGCCACCTACTTCCCTGGGATGCTGTGAGGTTTAATTAATGATGTTCTAAAGCACCACAGGAATCTTATTGTGGGCTGGAATTTGTCCATTGCATGCATTTGGTATTTTGAATCAACCACAAGTCCCTGGTACCCATATTACCAATATTAAAGGAAACAAATTATTACAGAGAAGTTACCAGGAAGTAACAGTTTCTGGGCATATGCCACAGACTCTTTTATCTGTAGAGATATCGTGTGTCTTTCCATAGATTTGCAATCTCTTCTTCCTTACACTGCTTGCATCCATCTAAATAATGATGGAGAGCATATGGCTTTATTTTTAAACACCGGCGCAAATTTCATTCAAGCAGCTTTTAGGTTATAAATCACAGACTTTAGCCACTTCTAGAAGACTGATGGCATCCGCGAACTAAGGACGTTTTTTGAGGGGTGGCAGGGGGCATGGCAACCAAGGCCCTAGCTGGATCCTACTAGGAAGAACTTTTCCACAGACAGTGCCCAAGAACATGTCTAAAAGTGAGAAAGCAATATTCAAAGTAGTAGAAGATTTCAAGGGTATTTTGGGGGCCAGTAAATGTGTAAGCTCTTTTTGTCTTGTAAGCCAGAAGCGTAAAGGCTGTTGTGACTTTTACCCCAAATAGCTCCATTCAGATCAAACTATAACTTTGCAGAGATGGAAAGACAAAGCTAAATTTGGTACAATGTTTGACCTACCGGACTGGAGAGACCCGCACTGCAAAACCGTAAAGCTCTACTTAAGCTAATCAAAGTGCATAAACAATAAAGAAAAAATATATCAGAAGAAATGTTATAAACCATTTGACTTCATAAAATATAACAGAAACTTCACATCTAAATGCTAATAAAACCTTAATTTTTTTATCAAGTTTTCCATTGTAAAGTGAAACCAAAGCTTCCATTAAAAGATTAGCTCTCCAGGCAACCAACAAATCCTTGTAACCCAAAAGGTGATGTTCACAATGCGTAGTGTTTTTTCCCCTTGTCTAATCTTCCAGAAATTATTTTTATCTATTAAAGAAGGCGACTTCCCTTAATGATAGAGACTTTGGTTTGCGTTAGATCATTCAGTAGTGATTTTAATTTTTTTTCTCATGACTGTGAACTAAATTCTGTAATCTTGCCTTTTTGTCAAACACTTGTGCGCATTCCTTTTGAACTAAAACATCCTGTGGTCATTCAGTTTCTGGGGTTTTGAATAATGCATTTTAAGCACAGAATATGTTGGGCTGGGGAATTCATTTCTGCCACCATTTTGTTATTGCCTTGTGAAAGCAGCAAAAAACTATCAATATTTTATTGAATATAAGGACTTGTGCAGGTTTTGTCTGTGTATATGCAAGGCAATGAACCAGAATATTGTCTCAGACAGACCGGTGCGAATGCTGTCAAAACCAATGCAGCAGCTCCAAATACAGGCAGTGAAATGGAGAGCAGAAAGCTAGGTCAGACACTTATTTCCTGAAGAGTGTGCAGTTTTCAAGCTTGCCTGAAGAGTGTGCAGTTTTCAAGCTTGCCTTAACCCCATGCAATCTGCCATGAGCACTTGGGAAAAAAATTGAAAGGTAATTTCCAGAGCAACGCAGGCCTTTTTAAGAATATTGTGAACCAAGTTCCCACTAGCTGCCAAAGTTGCAGAGCAGTGGTAAAGTCACAATAGCAAAAGCTATTGGATGGAAACAGCCAAGTGAAAGGTACTGACTAAATATTTTCTGTGCTGTTGCTTGAAAAAAGGAAAAAAATAGTAAAAAATTTTTGTTTGTTTAAGGCAAAGATGGAAAAAATGAGGTGAGGTTAAATATTGATTTAGAGCCTTAATGCTTGTCATTCAGATCTGAAAATGTGAGCCTTCCTTTTTTTAGCCAGAGTTTAAGTTAGTAATTCAGGCTGTAATTGTGATTCCATGTGTGCATATTATTGCATTATACTCAACAACAAAGAACAGATAGGCTGTTTACTGTGCAATACAATGCATAACAATTCTCTGCCTTGAAAAGCTGATGATTTACAGCTTCAATCCTTATACATGTGCTTAATTTTATGGAGTTGAATATTCCCCATGGAAAAAGACATACCTGCCTCTGTCTTTGACAGATAAGGGTCCAATCCTATGGATAACAAAAAGGTGAGTGCTTCAGCAATAAGGGTAGGAGTTAAGAACAGACCATGGCTCCAAGAGGAAGATGTTGAGCCACAGCAGAAGCACATTAACTATTTTATAAAATCGCCAACCCATCAAACATATGGAAACAAGAGTCTTAAAAAATCAACACATGCCTATTGCTGCACAGACTGTGTTTTTACATGTTATACCTGAATATCCAGTTGCACATCTGGATTGGAAAGAAGCAAGTGCAGCTTAAAGACAAAATCATATACCAGGCAGGACTGAAATTATCATTGACAAAAGAAAAATATGTAACAGTGATGCAGAACTGTCATTCATGCAGCACGACCTAATTATTTTAAAGGAAATGCTAGCAGCATTTTAAAAGCCTGTGGATACACAATTGTTAAAATTTAATGCTGATGTTTGTATGTATTGGAATTTATGGAAATTTGTGTGACATTTTCATTCTGATTTCATCCAGGTCTCCTCTGAATCAAGACTGCTTCTCCAGTAGGGTTATCCAACTTAATAAAAATTTTAAATAAAATAAGTAAGTAATGCCCAGTCATAGATTATTTGCAGGACATCAATCATACATTTGTAACTTGTGGAATAAGATTAAAGAAATACAAGGAAGAAAAAAACAACTCAAGTCCCAGCACTATTCAACATTTTATTTAAGTTCGTTCTGTTCATTTCTTGTATGAACACCATACATTTTCTCAGTCTGTAACACAGAAAAGACCCTGCACCTATCCACAGGTGCAACACAAGTCAGTAAGATAAACTTCTGAGTGTCTCTATAACTGAGTAGAAAATGTCCTGCACATCATTTTTTACTCAAGTTGCTATCTTTCTGCAGTGACGTGCTTGATAGTTTGGCAAGATTCAACCCACCTGACATCAATGCTGTGCTAAGTGCCAGCTCACGGGGCACTCTCTGACTTGTCTCTGCACGCACCATTCAGACCTGCTCCTGCTCCCAGTCAGCAAGAAATTCACTGGCTGAGGTGAAAGAGGCAGCACATTAGAGGTATCATCCTATCAACCTTTCCTGTACCTGTATGCTCCTCTTTGTGACCATAGTCAGAAGGAAGCTTTTGGTAGTTAAAGTTTTCACTAAGTTGTAGACAATGTCTAATGAATAAAATCTTGCTGTTGTGGAAAAGACCTCTGCAGCCACCTGGATAATTCAGAAGCTGCTCAGGTTGGCATAGCGGTGGGATCTGATGCTGCCTAGAGCTTTAAAGGCTCTTACCCAGCAAACAGAGCCAGGAAAAGAGGCTGTCTGGGAGGGAAGGAGAGGTCCAGGGCACCGCCTTATACTGTGCTCCCATTGCAGGGATAGTAGGGTGGCATGAGGGATGGAGGGGAACTATTTCTCATGGTAACTATTTCTGTCACACATTGAGAGCTCTGTGTGGATTGGTGACCGGATTTTATGCTTTGAAGTGGTTTCTTCGTGTCGTCCATTACCTCACAGCCATCTTATAAGACCATGTCTAGCACGCCATGTTGCTAAGAAGGATGTTGTGTTGTCCATTGCCTCCACTGCTGGCATCTAAATGGTCACATTCTCCTCTCTACTGGAAGACAGAATGTCCTAGAATGACGGGAATGAATGTAAGCGACTTCTTGCTCCCTGGCACCCTCCAAAGTCAGTGATGGACTTTTGCTCTGCAAAAAGCGAGAAGGTAATTGAGTGGTAAACAATATTGTGATTTTCACCTGGCCCACATTAATCCACATTCTTCAGCAGGAGCAGATCTTTTGCCAACATTGTAACATTAATGGCATGAGCTGAATATTGAAACGTATATACGTACGGTTTGTCACTGTGCGTATCCAATTCTCCTTTGGGGGAGGAAGCAGGGAATGCCATCCAAAAAATAATGCCATGCCAGCCAGTGCCACAAGGCTGTATCTCCTTAGAGATGAGCAATCACTTTCAGAGCTTTGAAGACAAGCTTTGTCCCCTCTCTTTAGAGGAAGACCTGAATTTGACCAACTAATGGTAAACAAAATGGAAGGAAAAAGAGGCACATGAGGACCCTTTAGCTTAGACCTTACAACGAAATCATTTGCTGAACTCACCTAGTAGTTGGCAGTATTGCTGAAATGTACTGACCTGTCTACTTCCACTCACTAGCTGTGACAGTACCTTTTCCGTTATTCACCCTTAGGGCTGTATTTAACGAATGGGACAGAGTTTTAATGCTCCTGACAATGAGAGACAGATACCCATAGCTGTCGTCAGTCTCGGCGTAGGGACTGTCCGTGAATTCTGGCTCCAGCATACAGGTCAGTTAGCATCAACTTACAGATTTCTGAGTTTTAATTAATTTATTGAGGCCAAATGGCTTCAGTGGGAGCTGCAACTATTCACACCTCTCAAACTGGGCAATTCTATTTAGAAGCCTGAAAAAGAGGAGTCAGTAGCTGGGCTTTAGGCATTGAAGTTTTTACACATTGAGAGTGAAATTGGTGGCAGTAATTTAGGCCGGCATTTTGCACCTGGCTCCACAGCTAATCATGCTCAGGTCTGACCTGTAGCACTCCACAGTTGTCTCAGTCTTTGGAGTCTCTTGTCTCAACATAGCCAAATTAGAGCTAATCTCCACCGGCTGTGTGACGAATGTGTTTTTGAAAGGGAACCCGATTCAATCCATGGCACACCAAGACAGTGTCTGCCGTTTGTTGAACGCAAAGCGCCTTGCTGATGACAGTTAGGGCAAGGAGAGTAATACGGGTATGGCACCTGCACAGTGTTAAATCAGTGTCGTTATTGCTTTGCCAGTGAATCAGCCGACATGACGAAAGATGGTGGCCCACATTTCCCAAAGTATAGCCTGCCCTTGGTGTCTGCAGCTTTGGCTAAGTTCCTGAATTTAGCACTTGTCTACAGGCTGAAATCGGTCCATTCAAATCTTTGGTGCTCAGGCTTGTGCTGATCATTAATTCTGCAGGCAAATATATGCAGCTTGCTGAGCTTCGCTCTGAAAGTCCACGTGAGGGGGATGTAGAATACAAACCACAAGCTCCAAACTATTGGCCTTCTTCCTGGCTTCAGTCCCAGTGTTTTCCTGGTCTTTACCTTTGTGGTAAAACTGTATCTCAGGTAAGCCTCTGTCTTTTTTATTGTTGCTGTTACTATGTGAAAACAACATAGATAAATCATTTTTGTAGTTTTTAACTGACCTTATGATTAATTCATCCTTTTGAAAATAATTATATACATTCATGCATGCACACACACATGCCAACTAGTTTAAAAATCTTTCCAAATAAAATATGGAGAGAAGTATTTCTCTTTTTAAACGTTTAGAAACAGTCTCATTTTTCTTCCCAATTACAGCAACTACACAAAGGAGCAAGAAGTCTCAGAAGATTTGTCACAAGTCCTCCAAGTTTGTGACACCAGTTTCAAAGAAAACCACTGGTTCCCTTCAAAGTGGTAGTCTGCAGCTGTCTGATAAAAGGCCATAACCCAGTACAAGGTAATCATTAGGCAGACGTTATTATTATTTTGCTAATTAGTCAAAAATCATTGGATTTCCTCTGGCTGCTTCCTACTGAGCAATCATTTGATCTTGCTTATGTTGACAAACATGCAAGTCACCAATTGTGCCTCATTTGTCGTTTGACAAGGACAATGTTTCCTTCTTGTGTGAGAAGACTAACAAGAAAACATGCAAGAAGATTCAGAGTATAACTGTCCTTCCTTTGCACTTCAGCTTATACAGTGACAAACCTCACCAAATGAGCAGGATCTGCAGTGAGCTATAAAGCTGCTGTTAGATCCTGGGGGGAGTGTTCATGCAGAATTCCTACAATGAGCCTCACATAAAATGGACTGGAAATATTCCCGCTTCAGCTGCAATGTGGAGAACTCCATGTTCACAAAAAAGGACCCCCCAGCATTCCCCCTGCAACACTGTCAAACTGTCAAAATGTGGCTAAATTTAACCAGGAGTGCTCAAGGGGGAAAAAAAATAATTTTGTTTTGCAAAATGTAAAGAGTAAGATAAATTTGTACAGTTCAAATATCCGAATTTAGTTTGAAAGGCATTTCAAAACTCAGCTCCCTACGTAAGGAGCATTCTTTCAAAGAACATATAGGAAAACCTGGCTCAAGGTTGTGTGTATGTTTATTTATAGTTATTTCTAGTGATGGTTATGAAATTGTTTTGGTCTAGATCTTTCTCTTTCGGTAAGCTGGTCTTTATGATGTCCAGAAATTGTTAAAAAACCCCGACTGCAAAGTAAACTGTTACACCAGTGCCCGAGAGTAGAACCAAGGACGGTGTTGTTTCTAAGGCAGTCGCAGTACGTTTTTCAAAATTCCTTCTTCGTTATTGCCTACTGCAGCTCTTTCATGTGGCAGTTTAGCATGTCACAGCACTATTTTTCTTAATTTGTTTTATGAATTAGTATTAACAAACCCCCGCCCAGACAGAAATAAATAATGGAGTGCTGAAACAGATAGAAAAGAATAACAGTAAGCTTGTGGGACTAAGAAAAAGTATTTTGAAAGATGCAAAGTAATTAATTTTCTGTAGATATCATTTGGAGGAAGACAGGCAGACTGGTATCTTACTGATCTTCCATATGACTGTAAATAGGTGAGACAAGCTGCTGAATTTACATGACAATGACCTCTGTGTCATTAAGAAAGCCTCGATGTCAATCTTTAATGTCTTATATTGAAGAGTTTTCGTTATCTAAGAAAAATAAGTGAAAATAAGTTAATAAGCTAGTAAGTTAGCTAAGAAAAATAAGTGAAACACAGGCAGGGATGTGTGTGAAAAATAATGTGTCCTACCATTTTTATGGAAAAGGACAAACCTCTCATAATTAAGGCTCGTGCAAAACACGGATTCAAGTGCACATTCACTATTTGCTTAAACAGATATGTTTTCTAGGGAGATAATAGTGATTCCTTGACTCTGTCATTTACATGCAGTTTAAACTGGCTTTCAAAAATACAGTTTATATGGCAAAGGATCTCAGCTACTTTGTGAAATTACTGAAGTGTTCTTTTTATTGAGGCTTACATATCCTACAGTAACAATCCTACCATCTCTTTGCAGCTTGCTGCACCACTGCTAAAAATTTAGAAACAGAAGTACCAGTTTTAGTTTTAAAGAGACTGTGCTTTTTCCACTGTTTTAATAAATCAATCTCGCATGACAATGTTGGCACTCCTTTAAATGGGTCAGGCCAGAGTGTGTCCTTAGTTCACCTCTGCTGCCTGATGGCTGATCACCAATAATTTGATTAGCTGTGCCACAAGAAATGATTTGGTTCAATAGATGTAAACATGACCAGCCACATCCAAAACACATCGAAGTCGAGAGGATTCTGCCTGCCTTCCGACTTCCCCAGGGGCTAGAGCAGCCTGTCGGGTGACTGTGCCCCCAGTTCAGGACACCCTGTCCCCGCTGCCTTGAGTGGATGATTCATGTCAGATGAAAGTGGCTGGGGTTGAAATTTTAAAAGAGCTGTGACTACTCTCTGATGTTAAGCACAAATATACAAGTCATTGCCAAACTGAGTATTTAGTGCTCTGACTAGACAAACTGCAGAGAAATTAAAGCCCGCTGAGCTCTTGACCACCAACCAAACTGCGCTGCCAGGGTTTCCTTTTCGGCTGTTTGAGGTGATCAGTGCTTACTCAGTTTAAGGAATTCAGCGTTTGCAAGGACACTCCTAACAGTGCTCAGCCATTCAATTCAGAGATGTTAGATTTTTTTTCCTTTTTTGAAGGATTTTTTTTTGCATTTCATTAAAGAGTGCTTTAAACAAAAAAGCGAGCAAGGCTCACTCAGCAGCTCTGGCATTTTCCCTTCTTGGGCAAGGCCTGGCTTGCAGAAATGATGACAGTTAATTTCCCAGCTTGTCCACTGAGCATGCGTGAGAAAGCAGAACTGAATGAAACATGCAGACATTACACAGGGATATTTATTGGCAGGTTGGCTTGGTTTATTCTGTCTATCCTTCACACCTTCTGCACATTTACTCCTTATACAGTGGGCTTTTTTGGCACTGCTTGATAAAACACTTAAGGTCCTTGCTGGTACAGCTACTCACAGAAATTTAATTCCAGCACTGTATGGGGGAATATATACGTTCTCTTAAATTTTAAATTTGCTCAGGCAAGTATTTGGGTTGGAATGATTTCCTACACTCAGCCAGGGTAAAGGAGAGTATTGTGAGATGGAGCTGAACACCAACAGCTAAGCAATGCAAGGCAGACAGCAAGTGTTCACCATGACATCAGAGACCAAAAAGTTCAGAATTACTTCAGTCTAATAAATTTATGCAGAAGGTGAGTTTAAGGAAATAGCAGTCTGCTTGTAAAGACTTTGCTATCTAATAACTGGAATAAATTATTAATTTCAGATTATTAGCCTAGATAAAAGCATAGATAAAGATTTCAAGAAAGAAAAAGAAAAAATAAAAAAAAAAAAAAGAGAAAAAAGTACATAAATAAGGACAAAATATAAATAGCTTTTCTGACCCTAACAAAAGGAAAGTCTTAGAGTCTGTGCCCTACCTTGAGATTCTTCTTTCTTATTTTACTCCTGGTAATGTCAAAATCTTGTTCCTACAAAGGCGCTTAAACAAAAGTGGTGACAAAATTCTTACATATAAGGACTCAGATTTGGGAAAATGTACGTGAATGTCCCCCTGTTTGTTCTGGACATTTATGTATTTTGCTTTGCTTTGATATTCCACATTTGTCACTTTTGTATGTACTCTCTATTCTATTCTATGTTAACAACCTTCTAAAGGCTTCTTACATTTTCATACACAGAGACTTTGGCAGAGGTAGCTCAGAATGTGGAGAGCAGTGGAACACCAAGTTCCTAAAACAACATAATTACACATCTTAAATATGACTGAGTTTAGGAACACCAGAAGGACATGAAAGCTCTGCTTCTATCTTGCCTGACAAAGAATAAAATTAATAGCTTGGTTGAATGCAGTATAGCTATAAAGGGCAATCAGAGTAAATCTATAATGGGCTAAAATTCAGTGAGAACAATAAAGGAGCCACAGTGAAGGAAACGAGAATTAACTTGAATTCTGTTTTTGGGAAAAAAAAATCTATAATTATCTTTTTTCTTGAAAAGATGTATGTTTACTCTTGTATTACTTCATCTGGTATTACTACAGCTGTTACACTGTCCTTTCTGACGTTACAATGACATACATCACAAGTATGTTACTGCAAATAAAAGGAAATTATTTTATCCATTCATCCTGGTCAGCAACAGTTTAAATAGAAATACAGGAATTAAGGTACTGGCAGGTGGGAATACCAAAGGACACGATATTTACTGTAGGTGGGTCTTTATTCTCTACATACCTTTGTTTCACACCCAGTATCAAGGCAGGGGATAACTGGGAGATCTCAGCGCTTTGAGTGTCACATTTGGTTCCTGAAGTGGGACACAGCTGCTGCCGGGGCTCCTGACAGCCAGTGAGCCCTTTGCAACTGAGTTCAGTGTCAAAACCGCACCTACTAACACCCCC
>Ga0181612_167102_pt1 | contig 12083 bp, 5 predicted proteins | sample HoacroProtozoa21_FD_119630 | JGI IMG/M metagenome (GOLD analysis project Ga0181612, IMG submission 119630) | Hoatzin crop microbial communities from Cojedes, Venezuel. Combined Assembly of Gp0051906, Gp0051904, Gp0051908
AAATCAATTACACTGAGTGATTGCACAAGTGTCCCCCAACCTTCACCACTCCCTGTGACCACCCCCCCCGCCACCCCCCTCCCAAAAAAAAAAAAAGGTAAAAATGGATACTGGTAAATGCCAGAGAGTCAAAGCCCTAGAAAACCCAGACCACTCCAAAGTCCCCACTCACAGCAGAACCTGGCAGTAGCATGGAAACGTAACCACACTGGGCAGAGTGAAATTCTTGGATGAGATTTTGAGGTCTTTAAATCCATTCATTTTACTGGTATTTGTGCAGCATAGTCTGTTTGTGACGAATTGTAAGTTTATAGCTAAGGAACATACTGCTAAGCTTTCAGGTGTGAAGTACTGACCAGGAAATAGGATCCATCAGAAATGTCTGTTCTCTGTATGATTTTGCCACTACCTATGCAGATAAAAGCACGTTGCTGCTGCTGCACTAGTAACACTTTGATAACAGCAATGGGACTTGCCAGCTCAGCTATGAATCTACGTGTACCATCAGGCTACAGACCTGTACTTTAGCACATAAGAATAGCGTATGGGCAGATTAGTCAGTAGTTCTATGACTGCATAAGAATGGCAAGTAAACAGGCAGTTTTCAAGATCAATATTTTTCAACACATTTGTAAAGATTTAAAAGTCTATAGCTGTCTAGCAAATTGCCTCAGTCCCATAGCTAATACAGTCCAGCTCTGTACTCTGGAGGGAAAGGTGTGCTGACATATATAATGTGCAAAATATACTGAATAATAGTGTCTATGTAACTTCAAAAATGGGGGGACAAAGGAGTAACATTTTCTCAAAACTGCTGTGTTTTTTAAATGGCTTTCTTTGTAACACATTTCACCAGTAATTGTGAACCTGCTGAGAAAACCAACTCTCTTCTATGATGCTGATGCAGTTAAAGCGAAAATCCACATTTTTCTTGCCTTTCCCACTCATTCCATCTCAAAAGAGAGATTCAGGAATTCTGTTTTATCTTTTGGGCCAGATGCTACTTTTACAGCTGTGCAAGTCCACTGACTTCAGATTTATTATTGACTGACAACAGCATGAGTACAGACTCAAGTATTCATTTATGTGCATTCCTGCTTTTGAAAAGTGTATTTCCCACATTTCGTGCTCACAGTCAATGTAGTCTGCCACTTGTTGCCGTGGAAACATGCACTTCTCCCTCTTCGTCTATCCAAAATGGTAGTATTCCGTTTTCTGCAGATTTCCCTTTCCAGCAGTGTTTTCTCTTACTAATTCATGCATTCCCATAGCCCCAGGCCATGGTGTGCAATTGCAATATTCTGCTGTGCATTAGGCAACAGGGCTCCCAACAGGTATTGGTTCCCCTTATGTGTTCAGGATGCAGATAATAAGCCCTCGACAGAATTCAGTGAATTGAGAGCTCTTTGTGTCAAAAGGCAGAAAAGACATTTGCAAATACAATTATTTGCAATAACTGCTTTCTGCCTTACAGACTCACTTTGTTCTAGAAGGGGTTTAAGCTGAAACCTGGAGGAGTAAAATAGTTGCTAGACTGACGAGTGACACAGGAGAAGGTTGTTTAATTAAATTTGATACCTGACTGTTTCGAAAGTTAACGTCTGAACTGCCTGGATGGCTGGTACTTCTCGAGTATGCCTTGTATAACCACAGTTAAAAGACAGTTCATTTTTACCTAATATTTCAATGAAAACAAATTACTGGAAAAGATTATACTTGTAATTTCACTTCATATTCTGTTTCACCTCCTTGGATATTTGCATAAGTAAACACAATGCATTAAGCCACACTTACAAGATTATGGAGACGGGAATTCAGATACAGAAATGTGGGCATAAAAGGAGTCGGACATGAAGAATGATGGTTTTGTGGACACAGAGCGGAACCAAAACTTGAGCACCTAAAACTGATCGTTACCACATTGAAAATCTTGGCGTAGGTAAGTGGATCATGCCGGGGCAAGGTTTCTTGGCAATGTAAAGTGAAAAGGAGGTATCTTCATTCAGTACTTTACCACATCTGGAAATCTGTAGTTCTAGCGCTGCCCTGAGGTTCCTGGAAAAGTATTTTCGAGTTGATTTGCCCAGAAACTGCAGACGTAGCTAAATGCACACCCAGATTAGACCCTGGTTTGCACCTCAGCCTCGTGTAACAGAGCGTGAAGTTCGCAGTGCTGCTGCAGGCAGAACAATACCAAGCGAACAGCACCTCAGATTTGCAGCCTCAAAGCATAGACCGTGACAGTTCAAAACAGAGCAACCATAAAGGAAAATTTTACCTATTCACAAAATAAAAGCTGTGCCCTGTTTGCCAAGAATGGTATGTCCAGTGCCACTTCTTCACAGAAATGGCTCAGTGCAGCTTTGCTGAATGGAAAGTCATCGGTCTTCCAGACCAGGAGATTTAGTGGGAAACTAGGCCGAATCCACAGAACTTTGGGGAACATTTTATTTGATTTTGACCAAAAGGGTGGTGGGGGGGTGTACAAAGTACTAGTAGCCCTAATGCAGAAGAATATTAAGTAGATACTGAACCTAGCCCGGTTTAGAGACTACCCCAAAGTCATCTGGAGATTATCAAGGTTTTTTGATGAAGCTCCAACTGTGCTCAACCTCCCGTTTACTGAACTAGAAATCTGGGCACTGCTCTGATTTCAGAAGGCTGGGAAAACTTGACACAGATTTATTCCAAAGACAGAAAGTCAGGTGCAGGCACAAAGAAAAGATCAGCTGTCATTGCTAATTAGCTGTGTACAATTTAGTGCATTCTGTTCTTATTTGACAGGAATCATCCAGGTAACCTTGTCACTGATGCTAAAAATACCCCACCAAGCGCAGCGTGGGCGTCTGTGAAAGCCTTAGCTCCTCGCATGAGACAGGAGCTATATATAGAGCTAGAATTTAATTCTGTGGGCGTGTGTGTAAGCCGAGGGAGTCTCCCGTTCTCTTTGCTCTGCACTAGACAGCAAGAAGAGATGCTGGCAGTGGGGACCAGCTGGGGGTTGCTGTTGGAGATTTGCATGTGGCTGCAGTATTTTATTAACAGCTTGCACAGTGCCCAAGTGCTTTTTAAACCTGGTGCTGTGTGAGGATTTGGGATTTTTTTTCCCTTTTTGTCTGTTTTCCATTATGGGCTCAGCCTTTCAGGCTACAGAAAACAAAATATTGTGGGGGATGAGGGGAAAGGATTGGAAGAATGGGGGAGGTACAAGTGATAGCTAAGAGTTTTTGGAGCTACCTCCATGATTTAGATGTCCATGGGCATTAATATTCCCGATGCCTTTCCTGGGTGTCAGACAGTGACACACAGTTGGAAACCCTGTTCTGTACCCAGTGACAGACAGCACTGGCCGTTACAATCAAGGGGGCTGAGGTTTGGTGTCTGCTGCCAGAGTTACTCTGAGACAGTCTTCAAGGATAAAAATCAGAAGGAAAGGGAGAAAGCTCAAGTTTTGTTAATGTCTCCAAGCATGAAGTCAGTTTAGCCTCCTGTTTACAGGGCTTTTCAGATCCACGGGAGCTGCAGTGCAGCTCAAATGCATGTATTAGAAGAGGTTCAAGTACTGCTGTACATACCATACCTTGACTACCCTGTCCCTTTCTCTTAAGGATTGAAGAGCTCTTGAGAAAGGTAGCCTTTGTTCCCTTTCAAGTATTACACTTGCAAAAATAGAATGAACATTACTAATGTGAATCCCTGGTCAGCAAGTAACAAACCTAACTGCCCTGAGTGTGTGAGCACAATGGACCCTCTGGACAGAAGTACTTTAACCAGAGGTGCATGCTTGCTTGCTTCAGCAATGAAGCACGGTGTATGCACAGTTAATTATGGAGCACCCTATCAGCTGAGCAAGAGCCATGATCTGCAGCTGAACCAGAAAGAGCAATTTGCTGTCTCAGACCAGCCCACAGCATGTCTGGCAAGAATTTTTGAACACACCAATTCATTTATAAAGGGCTGCAACAGAGAGGAGTTAGTCCTGTGTGTTAGTTTTTGCTTTGAACAACGTGCACATGACTCAAAGCTGCTCTCAGTCCAGGTTTGTAGCACTAAGGATTCAGTATGCACCTCCTGTTGAAAATGTACTTTGTGCAAACGTGGGGAGGTGTCATTGCAGAGGGCAGTTACTTCTGCCCAGCGACAAGAAAAAGTTTCACATGTCTGGGGCACAGCCAGTAAGAGATTGTCTTCTGGGAAGACACTAACTCCTTGCGTTGCTCGTTCTACTTCCCTGGCTCCAGTGCCCGGAACTGATAATCAAAAATGTTTTCCACAACACAGTGAAGGCAAGGGCAACAGATCAGTGCACAGCAGGGAAGGAAAGAGCAGAGCAGCAGGTGTAAACACAGAGAGGAATATCCAGGGCCTTTTCTGGGACACTGAGTCAATTCCTGGAATAGGTCTTCTAGCATAAGTGGCACATGTGAAACTAGAAAGAAAAAAAGGTTCAGAAAGCTGTAATGCATCACAGGGAGCATAATTACGTAAACAACCTTGCAGGAAAACTGCTAAAACAAGTGTGATTAAATAAGGAAAAAGAATTTTAGGGGAGAAAATAGTGCACTTGTTCTGCCCAGCCAAATTGCCTACAAATAGCAGCACGTATTCAGACTCAGCTCCTCTCTCAGAAATTAGACATCTACACATGGCTGAAGATCTGGGCTCTAGCCCTGTAAAGTGACAAGCAGTCATAAAACAAAATGGAAATCTGCAGAAAGCTAATAATGCTCTGTAATGCTTCACCTTACACTGGATTATGATTCAAGTCCTTAAGCTAGTTTGGATCTGCAGCACAAGTTATTACAGAAAGAAATTACTTCAATTTAATTAGCAGACCTTAATCAATAGGCACCAAAGTAAGCTACTCTGGTTGTCACAGCCATTTGTCCTGTTCTGTGACAAAAACCTGACCAGAACAAGGTGCCATAGCACTTGCGAGCTACTGATAAACCAGGAGTTCAGCAAGGATTCAGGCATTCATGGTGGCAGCCCTCACCACTTCTGGGGATGATCGCTGTGTCACTGAGATTATTTAGGATTAGGGCTTTTTATTTTAAATGTGTTGATGAAATTCAGGAAAAATGTTTATGCATTTAAAGCCAAGCACTTATTTCACTGTAGCTGAAACAGAAGCAAGATTGGATGGACAGTGAGTATCTGAATGACGATGAACTGGTATAAGCAAAATCTCAGCCAGAAATGCATTTGGCTGCATGTTTTTCAGTTTTAACGTACCCAAATTCAGACTTGCCGCTTGAAAGCATGCAAGAACAAAAGAGAGGGAGGCGTGTTTTGCTGTTGTGTTGGTTCTCCCCCCTGCTGTCCTTTTAAACCTAATCAAATTTATATACAGACTGGATATAAGTGAGTTTCACCATAACTATTCCTGTGAACTGCCTGCAGAATATCTAAGCGGACAGAACTTCTCCCACAAAATCTGTAGTGTGGCTTTCAGTTTAGGGAAGAAGAGACACAAAGCTTTCTTACTGCGAAGCATCACATTTGCACACACCATACCTGGAGGGCATATGGCTCGTACCACAGCAGTATGTTATCACTGATTTATGGGGCAGCGTTCTCAGATGAGTCATCTGCACCTTTGTGTGAAGAACCCCAGCACGTTTTTGGACTCTCTTCCAAAAACTGCCTCACCATATGTGATCCAAGGAAACTGCAATTCATACAGTGCATTTGCTGGCCCTCCAAATACTGTCAGAGTTACTACAGTTTCCTCCTGCAGCTCTGAGCCCAACTTCTGTAGCCTGGTTCATTCAAGATCTTAATTCCTCCCAGGAATCAGAGACTTGGGCTTGCTGCTTTCATGCAGAAGAACTGGGTCAGTGTAGCACAGTTGCTACCTTTTTGAAATAACCTTAGAGAAGATGAGGGGGGTGAAAAATGAAGGAAATAAATATTTAGAAATTAGGTAGGGCTGGGGAGGAGAGAAAACAGGTCAGAACAGAAGGTCATTGTTTTTAGTCAAACATTACTTAATAAATATTATACAGTTGTATCAATTATTAAAATGTAGTTCTAGCTAAATCTTTTTGATTCTATTGCCTGTGCCCACCTGGCAAGCTGCAGCTGTGTAATCAGGTCTTAGGGGGGGTGGGGGTTCCTGTTTATTTGTGTAGCTTGGGAGCTACTTGGGTCAAACAGCACTGCAAGTTTCCTTCAGTATCTGTTTTTCAGGATAATTAACTTGTCCAAGTAGCCAGCACACTTCCTTGACCTCTCCAGACTCTAGAAGGTGTTTTTTTTCCCCTGGAAAGCACTCTCATTTTCTTTTTCTTTAGCTGTCGCATGTAACACACCAAAAGACAAAAAGGACTCCCGTATTTATCAATCCATGCTCAAGTATTTATCCAGTGAAATGAAAAAGAGACAGACAACACCTTTGGAGGTTGCGGACCTCCTTCTGTTGAAGGTCCACCTATGCACAGGACTGTATCAAGGCAAGTAGGAAACACACCTGCTTGAAGAACGAGCATGTTGGTAAAATCTGAGCCTTAAATTGCATTAGAAACAGGTTACTTCAATCTAGTTAGTCCATTGTTGTACAAAGATGTGACACGTAATTTGTTTTGTTAGAACTACACAAAAAACTACTCCACCAAGAGATAAATATCAGAATAAAAACATGAGTGCCTCACTGTTGGAAAAAAAGCTCTCACAATCAAGACTACATGGCTCACAGATGAACAGCCACTGTCATTTGCTTGAGATGACCATATTCATTAAGCAAATTAAATTCTGAATGAATTAATACTTCATTAGTTTTTCAGAAATCATGTTAAAAAATAGTAAAAAGCCATGATTTCACAACAGTCTCTTCAGATAGCAGCTGGTCTATTGCAAAGAGATCAGGCTAATTTGAGGGCGTCTGCAAAGGCCATATTCTGGCCAGGCTACACTGCAGCCTTATTATAATTATCACAGGGAGTGGCCACATTACTTCCAAATACCACCCAACAGGGGAAAAATCCATCTTCTCAAGAAAAGGTTAAACAAACCAGTACTAATGTGGTAAGGACAGTTGTATTTATAGGCATCACGCAATTATCTTTTTGCATGAAATCTTTTTGCAGCCTGTTTACAACCTAAAGGAAAAAGATAACAGAGAATGATAGGTGTGTGGAAATACCAATCTTAGGTCTACAAGGATGATCAGAGTGAGAAGCTCAGGGTTAGCAGGGGCTTTCTAGTGGACTAGAGGCCCAGCAGTCAAATGCAGCATTACCTGTGACTTGCTGTGCATCAGCTGCAATAAAAAAAACATGCTACAGAAGCCTTAAAACCAGCGTATGATGCTGAGAGACAAGGCCTGTTCCAGCTTTGATGAAGTCACTGCCACCTTACATTGATCTGTTTAGCTCCTCCCTATCCTAACGGTCACTCAGCAGAGAGAAGGCAACTCTAAGCAGACACAGATGCGGTAAAACTGAATCCTTTCCCAAGAACACAGAGACCTCACAAAGGTTCTTCTGTTGCAGCCTTGCACTTTGACAGTAAAAGACAGTGTATGTTGTACCACAACAAATCATAGCAGCAACATCAAAACTAAACACTCAGGTCAACAGCAAATGCTATACAATTAAATTCTTACATTTTATTCAATTGAGGAACCCAGATTTCCAAAGCTCAGCATTTTCTGCCCTGACTGAAATTTGCCAGCAACCTCTATTTGGATTTACACCACCGTAACTGAACACAGGATCCTAAATGGAACTAGACTGTCCCAAAAAGCTTCGGGGAAGAGCACACAGAACACGAGGATGCCATTTTTAAACTCGAATCCTGTCTGGATTTTCATGTAAGTTAGCCCATCTGTAATGCTCGGTGTCTTGCTTTGTGGCACAAAGTGACAAGTCATCCTCCTCACACAGCCTAATTTAAAAACAAAGAAAACCAGAATCACTAATATACCATTTGCAGTGGGAAGTGAATAAATCCCTGGAGGGTCTGCAAGTCTGGTTTTCTAGACAAGACGCTTTGACACGTTTTTCTATTCTGTACAATAGGGATAACCATACAGACCGGCTTTGCAGGGCACTATGAGATCTGCTGGTGAAATAACTACAAAACAGATGATTATTCCTGTTGCTGTGACCAGGGGCCTCACACTCCTACAGAGTGCTTGGGCCACATCTTTGAGTCGTCAGTGGGATTTCTCATTTCACTCTGCATGCTGATAGCGGGAACACTCTTCGCATTGAACATCAACAGATAATCTCAAGAGAAATTTTGAAGAAAGCAAAAGATTAAAATAAAATAAATGGGAATGCAGTAAAGAAGCAGTATTCAGAGCATGCTGTGAGCAAAGGCTGCGTGGCTCTGGCTAGCCTTGGTTAATGACAGCGTGAGGGTAAGCTGTTGGTCTAGCTCTGTGCTGAAAAATGCTGGGCTATCAATAGCATGCACAAGAGAAACAGAAAATAGTACAACAGATGGTAATGTGCTATCTGAAGGCAGGGATATCCTTTTGGAGATGCTGTGTGGGTGAGTGACAGGCGAGAACTAGAAAGTACTTGCCTTGCCAGGGAGAGCGTTCCCAGAGAGGTTCCTGCAATTTGGTAGCAGGTGTGCAGTCATACAGACGGTCCCAGCAGGGACTGTATCCCAGAAGCATTTGCAACTTTAGGAATCACTATCATTTAGTTTTTTTCTTTAGGGATTACACAAAGCCAAGAGAGTACTGCATTTTCCTTCATTTACTTCACTAATTAAGAAAGCTGTCCCTTGGCATAAAGCCTGACATTACAACCAGTCTGCAAAGTGCAATGGCATGCCTTTCTCTGTCCAGGTTTGAAGCTGCTGGGTCAGTAGGCTCACACAGCTTGATACCACCAGATCTGGGGTAAATCCCTGCTGTTGCTTTATGCAACACCTTGCAATGGCAAATATGCCTGCAGATGTTTATTCTTCACAGACTTTGCAGATTGCCAAAGGGTCTTTTACATACAAATACAGGTCACAGGGAACAGAGAAGTATATTCTCCAGAGCTCACACTGCACAGGGAAATTCTCAGCAGCTTGTATCCATGGCAAGAACAGCCATTCTCAAATCATTTTGCATTAAATGAGGGGGTGGAGGAGAATTTACATAGAGTCAGCAGAGGCAGGCTGACAGGCTACGCATATCAATATTTCTTTGTCTGCTCTCTGTGAATCCAGCTGTGGTTTCTTCCAGTGACCCAGATTCCACAGTGGTACATTGCAGTGGCATCTGTTGGTAGGGGCAACTGTTTATAGGTTAAGTGGACAGTATTGCAGGATCTTAATGCTAGCTGTGCAACAGTGAGCATCCTAGCTGAATTCAGGACATTGAGAAACTTCCATCCATGTACAGTATCTCTGTTTGATGGACTCTGAAAGGTAGCTAGTGCTGCAGTCCAAACTGACATGTCATTCTGTATTCATGTCCCTGTTCCCTCTGACTGTGGTGGCTGAAATTGCGTTCCTGCGCGCCTGGGACTCTCAGTCGCAAGCCTACAGATGCTTCATTTCTTACAGGGCTCAAGGGTAGCTGCCAAGGCAGCCCCAGCCTCCCTGCAGGAGATCAAGCACAAGCATTGTATTAGGCATCGTTCACACAGTGAAGTTAAAACCTAACTTCTTTTTTCTTTTATTTTTTTTTCTCTTTGTACTTATCTTTTCCCAGTAAGCACCCAGGAGTATGCAACTGTTTCACTCGGGTTTTTGGAAAGTCTCAGTAAAGTGGCAGTCCCCACCACTGGGCAAAGATTTGCTTCTGGTCTGCTAGTGATTGACTGGCAGACTCCCTGCTGTTGCTCAAGCAGTTGCTATCAGAGTTGGTTTTAGTGCCATTTCAGCAGTGGCAGGGATCTTTTTTTTAAATAATATAGTGGTAATACATACATAATGGGATAGAACTAAAACCTTGGCTTTTACATGATTCCTTTTGTTTGCTAGTCCTGAAGCATCAACCCCACAATGTTCTCAGTTTGCCCAAATCTGAGCTATATAACATTGCTTTTTTTTGTTTTTTCTCCTGTGAGAACACAGTACTCTAGAGTTTTACCCCTGCTTTAGAGGAAAAAAACGACCACCCACAAATAAAAAAATATCTGTTGCTTTGCAATGAAATATTATTTACCCTTTTCAGTGACCTGCACAGTGTGACCCAGATCATAACCAGTGTGTGGTTTCAGTTGGAACACCCTTCAATGTGTATTTTAATACGCAGCCTTGAGCCCTCCTCAGCCTTCAGCAGAGGAGTTGCACTGCCAGTCTGCACCACTTGCACTCTTCTTTGAAGAGCATGTTCTTTCAGCAGTTTTTCTTGCTGGGCTATTTTTAGCTTGAATGTATTCCCCAAACCAGTTCTTTGCCCAGCTGCAAGGCAAAGCAGAAGCAACAGCAAGCGGTAGTGCTGCTCACACTGACATTGCTACCAAAAGAAACACTCGTCAAGCTACAGACTCAGAGCATGTCTCTGGCTGAACAATCCGTTGTACTTTTGTCACCCTAATGACTAAATATTGTAATTGTATTACAAACAGGACAGATCCACTATCTAGCAGCTCTGTTAAACCATAGAGTGGGGGAGCAGATGGAAGGGAGGGGAGAAAGCTCCTGTTCTGAAATAAGCAGCTATTACATTTACACCCTAATGTAAGCGTGTTAGTTCTTGTATATTAACTGATAGCTCAGCTGAAAATGAAACCCTTATGTTATGTCAGTCCTGTAATGTGCCACAACATCCTCCAAGAGTCCTGAACTGTGTTTTGAGAGAGGTATGAAAGCAAAAGCCTCCTGAAGGTGATGGAAGGATGCTCAGCATCTTCCCTGAACTTTGCAGCAGGCCGTTGAATCGAGAGACAGGCTCTGCTTTCCAGCTGTGTCTGGCCTTTCTTCCTCACACATTGAGAAAACTATGAAACCAAAGGTCAGGTGCAGCGGGGCTTTCACAGGTGGTGAAAACAGTGATTACCACAAGCCTTCTCCATCTGAATCCTCTCACATAATTAGATCCTGGCTCTGTTGGTGTATTTCAGCCCACACAGTGCTTATCACTAAGACTATGCAATAGCAGACGTGTCACAAGGATGTAGGTGGTTCAGGGACAGTGGGTTATGATACAAGAGTCACGCTGGGCAAGTATGTTGGGGTTTTTTCCAACTGAAATCTGAACTCCTCATTGCAGGGCTTCTGTCATATAAACTATAATACTGGACAACTGTAATTGCCTGGGAGATGAGTGACAACATAATTAACTGAACACTTGCTGATTTGCAGCCTTGAAAATCCAGACAGAACTAAAGGCCAAACAAATGAGTAAGAGAAGTAATTAAGGCAACATATACGGCCTCTGCATTTATGCAGTATCTTCAACAGGACACCCAACGGCTTGGATGCAAAAAATAGTTATGAAAGAACATAGACAGAAATATTGGGCAATTTTAAAGCAGTGAAGTTTTTGCATGCAGCTCACACAATCTACCATACCAACTCACCCTTTTCATACTGCTCTTCAGCCTCCTACTATCAGAGAATGGCGGTGACTACTCTTACCCTGTTACGGGAAATACTGGCACGTCACTCAGCTACCACTTTTTACATGCTCCAGAATTACCTTGGGGTAAAAACAAGTTTGTGTCTCAGTATCTGCCTTCTAATTTTGTACAGACTGTAAAAGGCAACTCCCTCCTACCAAGGATTTACTACTACCCATAATTGTACATTGCAAGCAGTAGTGCACTGCCACAGTGCAGTGCGTGGGTGACTCAAAGTCCTGGCACAAATCCTCTTCACAGCTACTTGTAGGAAGGATGAAAATAAACTTCTTGTTGAATTGAACATGATGTTCTGGTAACAAAGATGCCAGCTTAAGAGGCAGAGCCTTTGCCTCCTGATGGGCAGCAGACACAAGCTGCTTTATGAGGAGCAAGCACAAGGCACTCCCATGTCTCCTCCCTTTGCCTGGGCTGGAGCTCTCCTGAGAGAGGGATCCTCCCTACCCCCCCCCCCCCCCTCTCTCTGCAAAACCCCCCCCCCCAAAAAACAAAAAATCCAATTTCTGCTGGCTACAGCTCCCTTACTGACGACTCTCTGGATTTCTC